>Ga0081538_10001229_pt1 | contig 26878 bp, 23 predicted proteins | sample TabmetS5T2R1_FD_71022 | JGI IMG/M metagenome (GOLD analysis project Ga0081538, IMG submission 71022) | Tabebuia heterophylla rhizosphere microbial communities from the University of Puerto Rico - S5T2R1 | ecosystem: Host-associated > Plants > Roots > Rhizosphere ...
GTCGACACACGTGCCCCGGCTCCGCTGGCGCTTTCGCGGGAGGGGAGCACTCCGGCCGAGAGTGTGTCAGGTTCGGGTGTAAGGGGCGTGCGAGGCCAAGCCGAGGACGCGCTCGAGATGGACACCTATAAGCGGCCGAGACGGACGACGGCGTCGGCACGTCCGCGACTACTGCCGGAAGCGAGCGTCGGCCGAGCGACACGCCGGGCCGCGGGGCTCGCTTACTCTGGCGGCGTGAACTCGAGGGAGGACCTTCCCCGATTCGTTGCCCCAATGCTGGCGCGTGCCGGGCCCATTCCTGGCGGCGATCGCTGGGCCGTCGAGGTGAAGTTCGACGGCATGCGTCTCCAGCTGCGCCGCGACGAGCGCGCCGTCTGCCTGCGCTCGCGGCCGGGGCGCGACTGCACGGAAGAGTTCCCCGAGCTCGCGGCCATCCAGAGTGCCCTCGGACGCCACCGGGTGCTGCTCGATGGCGAGCTCGTCTGCCTGGGAGCCGACGGCAGGCCGGACTTCGTCAGCCTGCGGAGGCGGCTGCGCGCCCGGCCCGACAAGGCCCGCCGCAACGCCGAGCGCTCGCCGGTCGTGTACCTAGCGTTCGATCTGCTTCACATCGATGGCCGCTCGACGCGCGAGCTTCCGTACGAGCGCAGGCGCGAGCTTCTACTAGATCTCGCGCTCGACGACGCGCCCAGCTGGCTGACGCCTCGCCACTTCGTTACCGACACGCAGCGGGTGCTGGCCGCGACGCGGGACCGCGGCCTCGAGGGCGTCGTCGCCAAGCGGCTCGGCAGCCCGTACCTGCCGGGCGTGCGCAGCGGCGCCTGGGTCAAACACAAGCACCGGCGCGTCGAGTCGTTCGTGGTGACCGGCTGGTCTCCGGCCGAGCCGCGCCGGCCCGAGAGCCTGCTGCTCGCCCGGGTCGGATCCAACGGAACCCTCGAGCCTGCCGGCAGCGTCCCGCTGGTGCTCGGCAACGGCCAGGCCGATGACGTCCGCCGACGGCTCGAGCCCCTCGTCCTGCCGCCGACTCGCCGCGGTCCGCGCATCCGCCGACTCGAGCTCGCGCTGCGGGCCGACGTTGCCTTCCACGGCCCAGCCAGCGGCCCAGTGCGCGACCCGCTGCTCCGCGCCGTTGCCCCGCTCGAACCGCCGGGCTAGACGCCGCTCGGTCCAGGACCCGTGGTGCTCAGCGGTCGCCGAGACCGGCAATGCGCTCGCCCAGCCGCCGCAGCCCGACCGCGCGGCCAAGCTCGCCAAGGGCCGCGGTGGCCGCCTCGCGGCGGGCCGGGTCCGGCAGCGCCGCCAGGTAGGCAGCCGCAAGCTCGGCGTGCCGCAGGCTCACACCAGGCTGCTCAAGCAAGAGCCGCCCAATCCACCTGACCGCTCCGCGCTGGTACCGGTCCGGCTCCTGGTCGAGCAGGAGCAGACAGATCACAAGGGCGTCCTCGAGCGGCGGCGGGGCGGGTAGGTTGACGACCGCGGTGCGCACGCCGACAAGGCTGCGACGCTCCAAAGCACGGCGAAAGATCGTGTACGGCCCTCGCTCGGATGTCATTGGGTTCCGAACACATGTTCGCAGTCCCCGAGTACTTGCGCCAGTAGTAAGCGCCCGCAGTGCGGCGGCCGCTCGGTGGTTGCGCGCGGCGCACGGGACGGGGCTGCAGGAGAAGCGCCCCAGCGGGCCGCTGCGCACTCCATGAAGGGCTGTCCAGCCGCGTGCCCCTACGGGCGCTCGTAGCAGCCACGGCAGCTCCGGGCTGTGTAGTCAGCCTTGCAATTGCGAGCGGTCCCGACGCTGCTGCTCGGTGGCGACCTCGTCTAGCTCAAGCGCACTGGTGACGACAACACCGTAGGTCTCGACGGCCTGTTCTCGTGAGACGAGCTCGTTGCGAACGTCCTCGAGGACGAGCTCGGGGTCGCGCTGGAGCGGGTCGCCCCAGCCGCCGCCCGTGCCGGTCACGAGTCTGGCCACCTCGCCCCGGCGCAGCCGCAACCGGGCGGTCTTGCCGAACCTCTCGGTGCTCCCGTCGTCGCGGATGATCTGCACGTAGTTCGGCGTGCCCTCACGCCCCCCGTCGGCGCCCCACGGCAGGTACTTGTGGCGCCCGAAGGTGGTCGTCAGATACGCCTCCTCGGAGGTGATGCGGTAGTCGCGCACCAGCCCGTTGCCGCCGCGGTGACGGCCGGCGCCGCCCTCCTCGCTGTGGAAGGCGTACTGGTCGACCTGTATGCCGTAGCGCGTCTCGGCCACCTCGACCGGGATCATGTAGGTCTCGCCGTCCCCGATGCACACGAGCCCGCGCTCGCCGTCCTTGCTGCGGCCCGCCCCCCAGCCCCCGGCGAGCGGCTCGACCAGCAGAAACAGCTCGCCGGTGTCCGGGTGCGGGCCCGAGACGACGGTCCCGCAGACCGACAGGAAGTGGCCGGCCGTCATGCGATCGGGCAACTGCGGAGCCATGGCCCTCCAGATCAGATCCGCGACGTAGAGCATCGTCTCCCAGTAGGTCGACACCGGCGAGGGCCGTTCGGCGCTGAAGATCGTGCCGCCGGGGCAGATCGTCTCGAGCGAGCGGAAGGCGCCGTCGTTGACGGGGTTGGAGGGGTTCGTGATCGCGAGGTAGATAGCGCGCACTGCGCTAACGAGCGCCGTGTAGCTCGAGTTGACCGGTCCCGGGACCTGGGGATGCGAGCCGGTGAAGTCGCACACGAACCGGTCGTCGCTCACGGTTACCTTGACCCGCACGGGGAAGGGGCCGTTGCCGATGCCGTCGTCGTCGATCAGGTCCTCGGCCTCGTACGTGCCGTTCGGCAGCCGCCCGAGCGCCGCCCGCGTCAGCCGGTCCCCGTCGTCGAGGAGCTTGTCGATGGACGCCAGCACCGTGTCCTTGCCGTACTTCCCGCACAGCTCCTGGAAGCGTCGCTCGCCCACCCGCAGGGCGGCCACGCAGGCCCACATGTCGCCCAGGGTCATCTCCGGCAGGCGCACGTTGGCGGCGATCAGGTCGACCAGCGACTGGATCGGCTCGCCGCGCTCGAACAGCTTCACGCACGGGAACTGGAGGCCCTCCTGGTAGACCTCGGTGGCGTCCGTCGTCCACGAGCCGGGGTCCTTGCCGCCCACCTCGGTCCAGTGCGCCTTGTTGGCCGCGAACGCGACGATCTCGCCGTCGTGGAAGATCGGCATCACGAGCGAGACGTCCGAGAGGTGTGTGCCGCCGCCGGTGTAGGGGTCGTTCGTGATCACGATGTCGCCCGGCTCGAGCCTGTCGGCGAACTTCTCGCGCGCGTGCTGGACGGCATGCGAGAGCGTCCCCAGGAACAGCGTCACGCCGTTGCCCTGGGTGATCAGCTGCCCCTGCGCGTCGGTGAGGCCGGTGGCGTAGTCGAGGACCTCGTAGATGATCGTCGACATGCTGGTGCGCTGAAGCGCGACGAACATTTCGTCGCCGGTCGCCACGAGCGAGTTCTTGATGACCTCTTGGGTGAACGGGTCGCTCAACTCTCCCTCCCTACCTCGATCGTCAGGGTTCCGTGCCGGTCGACCTCCAGCACGTCGCCGGGGAACAACAGCGTCGTGCAGGCCGGTTCCTCGACCACGGCCGGGCCGGTGACGCGTTCCCCCAGCCCGAGTCGCTCTCGTTCGTAGATCGCCGCCTGGAGCTGTCCCAGCTCGTCGAAGTCGACCAGCCGCTCGCCCTTGCGGGCGCCGTCCACGCCACCGCCCGGATCGATCTCCGGCAGCCGCGGCTTCTCCACGGTCCCCAGGGCGGTGAGGTGAAAGTTGACGAGCTCGCTGGGGGTCGCGAGGCGGAAGGTGTAGTGCTGCTCGTGCAGGGCATGGAATCCCTCCTGCACGTCCGCCAGCTTGTCCTCGGTCACGGGGCCGGCCGGGAACGGCACCTTGACCGTGTGCTCCTGCCCCGCGTAGCGCATGTCCACGAAGCGCTGGAAGACCACGCGCTCCTTCCCCACCCGTTCGCCGGCGTAGTGGGCCAGCGCGTCGCGCTCGAGCTCACCCCACAGCCCGTCGAGAGTCGTCGATGCCACCGCGTCCGAGCGCTCGATCTGAGTCACGATCAGATCGAAGCGGAGGTCAGTCATGAGCATCCCCCAGGCGGAGAACACGCCCGGCTGGGGCGGCACGATAACCCTGCCGATGTGGAGCTCGCGCGCCAGGGCGGTGGCGTGCATTGGTCCTCCGCCCCCGAAGGCGACGAGCGCGAAGTCGCGCGGATCGTAGCCGCGGTGTACCGACACCAGCTTGAGCGCGTTCACCATGTTGCCGTTGGCGAGCCGGATGACGCCGAGTGCCGCCTGCTCCTCGTCGGTGTCGAACCGCCCGGCCAGCGGGCGCAGCGCCGCCCGCGCCCGCTCCCGTTCGAGCCCGATCTCGCCGCCGAGGAAGTAGTCGGCGTTGATGCGTCCGGCCACCAGGTTGGCGTCGGTGACGGTGGCGTCGTCGCCGCCCCGGCCGTAGCAGGCCGGGCCCGGTACGGCGCCGGCGCTCTGTGGCCCCACGTTCAGGGCGCCGGCCTCGTCGAGCCAGGCGATCGACCCCCCGCCGGCGCCGATCTCGACGATGTCCACGACCGGCACCTTGACCGGATACCCGGCGAAGCCGCGGCTCCACTCGAGCTTGTGGTCGGTGGTGACCCGCACCTCGCCGTCGTCGACCAGGCTGCACTTGGCGGTCGTGCCCCCGATGTCGAGCGAGACGATGTTGCGCTCGCCGATGACCTCGCCGAAGGCGACCGCCCCGAGCACACCGGCGACGGGTCCCGACTCGACCATGGTGATCGGCGCCTGCCGAGCCGCGGAGAAGGTGGCCGTCCCCCCGCTGCTCTGCATTACGTAGCGCCCGCCCAGCACCCCGGCCTCGTCCAGGTTGGCCTCCAGCGAGGCAAGGTAGCGGTCGGCGACCGGCTGGACGTAGGAGTTGAGCACCGCCGTGCTCGTCCGCTCGTACTCCCGCCACTCCCTGGTGATCTCGCAGGACGCGGTCACGAACGCCTCGGGCCACTCGGCGCGCGCGATCTCCGCGGCCCGCCGCTCGTGGTCCGGGTTGGCGTAGGAGTGCAGGAAGCAGATCGCCACCGCCTCCACGCCCTCGTCGCGGAGGCGGCCCACGGCCTCCGCCACCTCGTCCTCCGAGAGCGGCATCAGCACCTCGCCCCTCTGGGAGACGCGCTCGGTCACCTCAAGCCGGCGCTCGCGGGGGACGAAGGGTCGCGGCTTCGCGTAGTAGAGGTTGTAGAGATCGGGCCGGTTTGCGCGCTGGATCTCGAGCACGTCCCGGAAGCCCTTGGTGGTGATGAGCCCGGTCCGGGCTCCTTTGCGCTCGGTGAGCGCGTTGATGATGACCGTGCTGCCGTGCACGAAAAAGGCGACCGAGGCGGGGTCGACCTCCGCCTTGGCGACGGTCTGCATCACCCCGCGCTGGAACTCCGGCGGGGTCGTCTGGACCTTTGTCGTGGCTACGTCGGCGCCGGCCTCGTCGAGCGCGACGAGGTCGGTGAACGTACCCCCGATGTCGACCGCCACCCGCGCCCTCACGCTCTCCTCCGCAGGAGCTGATCGGCCGCGACCGCGGCCAGGATCAGCGTGCCCTCGACGACCTGCCGGTAGGTGGTGTCGATTCCGAGCAGATCGAAGCCGTTGCCGATGATCGTCAGGGTCAGGATCCCGAGCACGCCGCGCCAGACGGCGCCCTCGCCTCCCAGGATGCTGGTGCCGCCCACGACGGCGGCCGCGATCGCCGACAGCTCGAGCCCCATGCCGAGGTCCGCCTGTGCCGAGGACGTGCGCGACGCCGCCAGGACGCCGGCGATCCCGGCCGCCAGGCCGGTGAGCGCGAAGCAACCGCCACGCACCAGATCGACGCGGACTCCCGACAGCTGCGCCGCCTCCGCGTTGCCCCCCACCGCGTATACGTAGCGGCCGAAGGTCGTGCGGGCGAGCAGGAAGGCGGTCAGAAGAAAGAAGGCCCCGAACACCCACACGGAGTACTTCGCCCCCAGCAGCTCCGAGCGGCCCGGCGTGCCGAAGGAGGCGTCGGTGACGGTCACGATCGCTCCCCCGGTCACCAGGATCGCCACCCCGCGGTAGACGATCCCGGTGGCGAGGGTGCCGATGAAGGAGTGCACCTTTGTGGCGTGGACGACCACGCCGTTCACGATCCCGAGGCCGAGGCCGGCCAGCACGCCGGCGGCGATTCCGACCGTGGGATCGACGGCGTTTGCGACCTTGGTGGCCACGACCGCCGAGACCCCGAACATCGCCCCAGTCGAGAGATCGAAGATTCCCGCGATGATCGCGATCGTCACCGCGCACGCCAGGATGCCGACGGGCGCGGCCTGGTCGAGCACGTTCAGCAGGTTCTGCCGCTGCAGGAACGAGTCGGTGGCGATGCTGAGGCTGATGAACAGGGCGAGGAACGCGACCACGATGCCGTAGTCGCGCAGCGCGAGCCGGCGCGCGAGGTCCGCTCTGCGCCAAGCGCCGGGAAACCGCGCCGCGGCCGTCTGGAGGCCGCTGTCGTCCGCGCTCACGCGCTCATCCTCACCGGGCGGGCTGGGCGCCGAAGGCGGCGCGCATTATGGACTCCTCGCTGGCCTCTTCACCCGCGAGCTCGGCGACCAGTCGACCGTCGTGCATCACCAGGACGCGGTGGGCGAGCCCCAGGACCTCCTCCACCTCGGACGAGATCAGCAGGATTGCGACGCCTTCGGCCGCGAGCGCGGCGAGCATCTCGTGGAGCTGGCTCTTCGCCCCGACGTCCACCCCGCGCGTCGGCTCGTCGGCGATCAGGACCCGCGGCCGGCGCATGAGCCACTTCGCGAACAGGACCTTCTGCTGGTTTCCGCCGGACAGCCCCACCACCGGCGTCTCGATCGACGGCGCCCGGACACCCGTGCGGTCGCTCAGACGGCGGGCTTGCTCGCGCTCGCGTCGCAGCCGGACTACCCCGGCGTTGGTGAACTCCCGCAGGCGCGGCAGCGTTTCGTTCTCCCGCACCGGGCGGACCATGAGGAGCCCCTGATCCTTGCGGCTCTCGGGCACCATCGCGATGCCGGCGCGCACCGCGTCGCGCGGGCGGGCGATTCTCGCCGTCCTCCCGTCGATCCTGATTTCGCCGGCATCGAGCGGGTCGGCCCCGAACAGTGCCCTGGCCACCTCGCTGCGGCCGCTTCCCACGAGCCCGGCGAGCCCAACGATCTCGCCGGCATGTACCTGGAGGTTGACGTCCTCGATGACTCCCTGCCTGCTGAGCCCTCGGGCTTCCAGCGCGATCGCGGCACCCCGCGGCGGGGGCCGCTTGGGGGGAAACGTGAGCTCCTGCGCGCGGCCGATCATGCCGGCTATCAGGCTGTGGGGGGTCTCCTCCGCCACGGGCCCGGTTCGGACCACCTGACCGTCCCGCATGACGGTCACCGTGTCGGCGACGGATAGCACCTCCTCGAGCTTGTGCGACACGAGCAGGGTGCTGGTGTCGGACTCCGCAAGGGTCCGGATCATCCTCAGCAGCGCCGCCGCCTCGTCCGCGGTCAGGCTTGCCGTGGGCTCGTCCATGACGATCAGTCGCGCCCGGCGCGCGAGCGCGCGCAGGATCTCGACCTGTTGCTGCTGCGCCGGGCGCAGCCGGCGGACGAGGGCCTCGCCGGGAAGCCCGAAGCCGGAATTGCGATCGAGCTCATCGAAGCGGCGCCGCAGCTCGCGCCCCTCGACCACGCCTAGCCGGCGCGGCTCGATCCCGAGCAGTACGTTCTCCGCCACCGGCCGAGCGGGGACGAGGGCGATCTCTTGGGCGATCGCCGCGATGCCGGCGCCAAGCGCCTGCCGTGGTGTGCGGAAGCGGGTCTCGTCGCCGTCCACGAGCAGCGCGCCGGAGTCCGGCTGGTGGACCCCGGCGATGATCTTGGCGAGCGTGGACTTGCCCGCCCCGTTCTCGCCAACGAGGCCGTGCACGGCCCGCCGCCCGATGCGCAACGAGACGGAGTCGAGCGCCTGCACGCCGCCAAAGCGCTTGCTCACGGCGCGCAGCTCGATAAGCGGCTCGGCGGTCACGCCTCTGTTAGTCGCGGTACTGACCCTCGTACCCCCGCAGCGACTGCTTGGTGCCGTAGGGCTCCTGGAGCTTACGCGTGTCGAAGCTCTGTGGCACGTCTTCGCCACGCACCGCCGCGATCGCGATCTCGGCCGCCTTCTTGCCGGCGTCGCGCTCGGCGATGACGTAGGCGGCGAACCAGCGGTCGTCATTGACGCCCTCGACCGCCTGCACCGAACCGCCGTTTCCGATCAGCTTGACCTCGTCCCTGCCCAGGCCAGGCTTCTTGCCGACGTCGCCGAGGGCCTGTTCGGTGCCCTGGATCGCCTGGGCCGAGCCAATGATGACGTCCACGTCGGGATGCGCCTGGAGCACGTTCTGTGCCGCCTTCAGTCCCGACTCCTGCGTATAGCCGCCCTCCACCGAGGTAACCAGCTCGACGTTGGGCGCAGCCTCGAGCTGTTCATGGACCGCGTCGGTGCGGGCGTTGTCGAGCGGCAACGCCTTGAACCCCTCGAGGTACGCCACCCGGCACGTGTCGATTCCCTCGCAGGCGTCGACGCCCATCCGTCCGAGAGTCTCGCCGTTTTCGACCGTGGGCTCGCCGACGAAGATCATGCCGTCCACCTGCGGCTCGAGCGTGTCGTACTTGGCGCCCACGGGGGTGAACTCGGCCACCACCGTGATGTCGTTGTCGATCGCGTCCTGGATCGCCGGCACCACGGCGTTGCCGTCATTCGCCTGGACGATGAAGGCGTCGAACTCGCCGGAGACGGTCGCGTTCTGGATCTGGGACACCTGCTCCTGGGAGTCGAAGTTGGGATCGAAGAAGGTGGCCTTGGCCCCCTCGGCGCGGGCCGCGTCCTGGATCCCGGACCAGGTCGCCTGGGCGAACGAGTTCGCCTTCGCGAACCCGAAGAAGGCGATGTTCACCGCCTCGTCCCCGCCGCCTCCGCCATCGGAGTCGTCGTCGTCCCCGCACGCGGCCAGCCCGACGGCTGCCACGAGGATCGCCAGTGCGGTCGCCAGCCCGCGTCTCCGGCCGGTGTCAACTGAAAACAGCATGATGCTCCTCCTCCTCAAGCGTTGGTCCCCTCCACCGGGACCTCGCGTAGTTCGAGCGGAAGTCGCGACAGCACCCGTGGCTCGCGCTCGCCGACCAGCACGTCGTCTTCCAAGCGGATTCCCCCGACGCCCTCGCGGTAGATCCCCGGCTCTATCGTGAGGACGGTCCCCTCGGCCAGCCGCGCGTCGCTCGCGGGTACGAGGAAGGGCGGCTCGTGGACCTCCAGACCGATCGCATGTCCGGCGCCGTGCAGGCAGCTCCCCAGCCGCGGCACGGCTTCGATGACGCGGCGCTGCGCCGCATCCACCGCGCGAGCCTCCGCCCCGGCGAGCGCGGCCGCGATCGCCGCGGCCTGGGCGTCGCGCACAACCCCCCACGCGTCGCGGGACCAGTCGCTCGCCGGGCCCACCGTTCCACAGCGGGTCAGGTCGCCCCAATAGCCGCCGAGGCGAGCGGAAACGTCCGCGCAGACCACGTCACCCGGGTGGAGGACGCGGTCGCCGGGCTCGGCGTGGGGTCTGGCCGCGTTCGGGCCGAAGAGGATGAGCGGGTGCACCTCGGTGGCGCCCGCGCGCCGAAGATGGTGCTCGACCTCCGCGTTTACGACGCGCTCGACGTCGCCCGGGCGAAGCCGCCCAAACATCTCCTCGAGGGCCTCTTCGACGAGTCGGCAGGCGCTCGTGATCAGCTCGACCTCCTCGGCGTCCTTCGGCGCCCGCAACCGCATGGTGAGCTCGCCGGCCGCCACCAGCTCCAGGCCGGCATCCATCAATCCTCTGGCGCGCGCGAAGCTGAGGTGGGCCTCCTCGACCCCGACTCGACGCGCACCGTCCAGCACGCCGAGCAGGGCTGGCAGTCCGTCCGACGTGGGGTCGTACACGACCCGCTCGAGCTCCGTGGGCGCGGCCCTGGCGCTTTCCTCGTCCAGCCGCGGTACCACGAGCGCGCCGCCCTCCGGGCGCACGACGACCGCGAACAGCCGCTCGAGCTGCAGGCCGTGGAAACCGCTGAGGTAGGCGATCCCGGCCTCGCTGGTGGCGATCAGCGCGTCGAGCCCCTCGTCGAGCAGCAGCTTTCGCAGCCCGGCCGCCCGGGCGTCGGCGGTTGGCCCTCCTTCCGCTGGGGTCACGGCGGCCCCACTTCCACGCCGTAGCTCTGGCGGGCGGCCGCGGGGGTGAGGTGGCGGTCGAGCACGTCGACGCGGACCAACCGGGGGTCGCGCTCGCGGGGGTTCCCGAAGCCCCCGCCCCCGCCGGTCATCGTTCGGATCACGTCCCCGCGCTTCAGTGGTGCGCGGTTGCACTTGAGCATCCGGCGCTCGTCGGGGCGGCCGGGGTTGACGATCACCTGCGGCGGGATGGCATCTCGGCCCCCGGACAGTCCCCAGGCCGGCGTCGCGGAACGCTCGAACCAGAGGAAGAGCTGCGCCTCGTCGCCGTCCAGGGTGTACTCGCGGATGACCCCGTTGCCGCCGCGCCACCGCCCCGCCCCGCCCGAGTCGGCGCGAAAGCCATAGTGGGTCATCCGCAGCGGGAACTTCGTCTCGAGCACCTCGATCGGGAGATCCTTGAGCGAGCCGTTCACGTTGTTGATCAGCCCGTCCTGGCCATCGGAGCCGTCCCACCCGCCCCAGCCCCCGACGGTCGGCTCGAGGTCGAAGTACGGCCGGCCGTTGCGCGGATCGAGGCCGGCGATCCCGATCACCATCGAATCGCCGTAGCTCGCGCCGGCCGCCCGCTCGGGCACGGCCCCCGCGAGCGACCTGACGACCATGTCGATCAGAAGCCCCAGCGGGGTGAAGTACCACTGGCACGGCGCCGGCTCACGCGCGCCCAGCATCGAGTCCGGGCGCACCTTCACAGTCAGCGGCCGAAAGGCGCCGCCGTTCGGCGGGTTGTCGGGGTTGACCAAGAGCTTGTAGGCAACCCGGCAGGCGGAGACCGCCTGCGCCTCCCCGCAGTTCACGGGACCCCGCTGGACGTCGTCGGTCTCGCCGAGGTCGATCGTCATCTCGTCGCCGCGCACCTCAACCCGCACGCGCACCCAGCAGGGAGCGCCGCCGACCCCGTCGTCGTCGAGGCAGCCCTCCGCGGCGTAGGCGCCGTCCGGGATTCGGGCGATGGCTGCGCGCTCGTAGCGCTCGGTCTGGGCAAAGATCTCGTCCCGGGCGGCGGCGATCGTGTCGGCGCCGTGGCGCTCGATGATCGCGGCAAGGCGCCGCTGTCCGGTGCGCACACACGCGATCTGCGCGCCCAGGTCGCCCCGCGCGGGGTCCGAGAAGCGGCTATTGCGGGCCAGCAAGTCGACTACGTCCGGGCGCACCCGCCCCCCCTCCATAACGAGCGTGGGGCCGAGGCGGATGCCCTCCTGGTAGATCTCGATCGAGTCCATCGGCCCGCCGGGGTCCTTGGCGCCGACGTCCAGCCAGTGCGCGCGGCAGGCCGCCAGGCCGGCCAGCTCGCCGCCATCGAAGATCGGGCCGAACACCGTCATGTCGTTCAGGTGCGTGCCGGTCAGGTACGAGTCGTTCATCACCCACACATCGCCAGGGCGCCAGCTCTCCCGCCCGTACATCTCCTCCGTCAGGCGCGTGCAGACCTCGAGGTTGCCGAGGAAGATCGGCAGCCCCGCCGACTGGCCGAGCACCCGGTGTTCGCCATCCAGCAGCGCCACCGAGCAGTCCTTCATCTCGTAGATCACGGGCGTGTAGGCGGAGCGGATCAGCGTCGCGTTCATCTCGTCGGCCGCGGCGTTGAACGCGCTGCGGACGATCTCGGTCGTGACCGGGTCGAGCCTCTGCGCGACGCTCATGTCATCACCAGCCCGCCGTATGGGTCGACCGTCAGCGCCCAGTCCGGCGGCACCACGGTGGTGGCGGTCTCCTCGAGCACCACGGCGGGGCCGTCGAGCCGGGCGCCCGGGGGCAGGTCGCCGCGGCGAGCCACCGCCGTCTCGAGCCGTTCCCCGCCGAACGCGATCGCTCGCCGCTCGGCGGGAAAGGAGCCGTTCGCGCCGACGGGCAGCGGGCGCGGCCGGACGCGGCCGAGGTCGCCCAGGGCCGTGGAGCGCGCCGCGACGAACTCGATCTCGGCACCGGCGTTGGCGTGCCCGAAGCGCGCCTCGTGGGCTCGGTCGAAGCGCTCCTGGATCGCCCCCGGGAAGCCCTCGCCGCGAGGCTCGTGCGCGCTCGCGAGCGCAATCGTCAGCGTGTACTCCTGGCCCACGTAGCGGATGTCGAGCGCGTGCTCGACGCGCCCGATCTCGCCGCCGACGCCATCCTGGGAGAGCGAGGCGAACGCCTCCCGCTCCTGGGCTTCGAGGGTCCCGGCGAGCTCGCTGCCGTCGAGCTCCGCCAGCTGGCTCACGTAGGCGCGGGCGAAGTCGCGCCGGATCTCGGTCTCGAGCATCCCCCAGGCGGAAAAGGCACCCGGGAACAGCGGCACGACCACCTCCCGGATGCCGAGCTCCGCGGCCAGGAACGCCGCGTGCATTGGCCCGGCGCCGCCGAAGGCGACGAGCGCGAAGTCGCTCGGCGCGATCCCCTTCTCGACGGTCAGCGTGCGGATCGCCTGGGCCATCTTGGTGTTGATCACCGAGCAGATGCCCTCCGCCAGCTCGGCGGCGCCGAGCCCGAGCGAGTGGCCGAGCTCGGTCATCGTGCGCTCGGCGGCGGCGGGGTCCAACCGAAGCCGGCCACCCGCGAACCAGGCCGGATCCACCCGTCCGAGCACCAAGTTGGCGTCGGTGACGGTCGGCTCGCGGCCGCCGCGCCCGTAGCAGGCCGGGCCCGGATCCGCACCCGCGCTCTGCGGCCCGACCCGCAGTCCGCCCGCCTCCTCGTAGGCGATCGAGCCCCCGCCGGCGCCGATCGTGTTGATGTTGACCACCGGCATCAGCAGCGGAAAGCCCTCGATCGCGGCCTCGGTCGACACGTCCGGACGGCCGTCTACCACCAGGCTGACGTCGAAGCTCGTGCCGCCCATGTCGATGCAGATCAGGTTGGGCCGCTCCATGAGCCGCGACAGGGCGACCCCGCCCATCGCCCCGCCCACGGGACCGGACAGCAGGGTCTGCAGCGCGTGTCGACGCGCCGAGTCGGCGGTCAGGATGCCGCCGCTCGACTGCATGACGTGCAGCGGTGCCGGCAGGCCCCGCTCGCGCAGCTCCTCCTCCAAGCGGTGCAGGTAGCGCCGCACGATCGGGGCGGTATAGGCGTCCATCACACAGGACGACGTGCGCTCGTACTCGCGCCACTCGCGCGCCACGCGATGGGAGAGCGAGACGCTCAGGTCGGGCAACTCCGCGCGCAGGATCTCCTCCGCGCGCAGCTCGTGCTCGGGGTTCAGGTAGCTGAACAGGAACGCCACGGCGACCGCCTCGAAGCCGTCCTCTCGGGCGCGGCGTGCCGCCCGCCTCACGGCCGACTCGTCGAGTGGCTCAAGCTCCCGTCCCGCGTAGTCGAGGCGCCCGCCGACCTCGACAATGTCGCGGCGTGGCACCAGGGGGTCGGGCTTGCGAAAGTGCAGGTCATACAGGCGTGTGCGGTTGCCGCGCGCGATGTGGTAGACGTCGCCGGCGCCGTGCGTTGACAGGAGCAGGACGCGCGCGCCTCGGCGTTGGAGGAAGGCGTTCAGGCCCTGCGTCGTGCCGTGGACGCAGAAGCCGACGTCGTCGAGCGAGGGCGCTACGGACTCGATCGCCGCGAAGACTCCGTCGGCCAGGTCGCCCGTTGTGGTGGAGGACTTGTCGGCGCGGTAGTTGCCGCTCTCCTCGTCGTACACGATCGCGTCCGTGAACGTGCCGCCGATGTCGATCGCGGCGCGTTGACGGGTCACCCGGCACCCCCCGCTCCCGCGCTGAGGACGACCTCGTAGACCTCGCCCCGCATGCCGCCGGCCGACTCCTCAACGAGCTCGCTCAGCTCGGTCCCGCGCTGCTTACGAAACTCATTGTCGAGCCAGCCCCGGTAGTCGTCCGCGCTGTCCCAGAGGGCCGTCACGAGGAGGGGGCCCAAGCCGGTGCTCGGCACCTGCAGGTCGGATGAGCGGCAGCCCTTCTGGGCCGCGGCGCGCCCCAGGATCTGGTGGCGGCGATAGAAGTCGACCACCGTCTGGTAGTCGCCGTCCCTGGGCTGGAGATAGAGCACACTGCGGACCATTCCCGACGCCGGTTGTTCCACTATTACCTCCCGAAGTTGACTTATACAGGAAGACGAGTCGGTCATGCGGCGCCCTCGGCGGCTATGCTCCCCGACCGTGGATCAGGCGATCAGCTCGCTGGGGCCGCGACTTGCGGCGCTGCGCCGGGCCCGCGGCGTGACCCTCTCCGAGCTGGCCCGTGACACCGGCTACACGACCGGCTACCTGTCCCAGGTCGAGAACGGCGGCACCGTGCCCTCGCTGAGCGCGCTCGCCGACCTGGCCGGGGCGCTCGAGTCCGACATCACCGCGTTCTTCCCGCGCCGCGGCGAGCCGAAGGTGCATGTGTCCCGCGCGGGAGACCCCGACAAGCTGCGTGTCGCGCCCAACGCGCGCGAGGAGTACACAGTGCTCACCGGCCGCGGAGCCGACTCGGCGTTCACCGCCTTGATCCACCGCATCTACCCGACCCGCGAGGTGGTTCGCTACCGCCACGTCGGAGAGCGCTTTGTGATGGTGCTGGACGGGAACGCCCGGCTGACCATCTCGGGCGTTTCGCACGAGCTCGGCCCGGGCGACACGATCCACTACTCCTCCCACCCGGAGCACGAGTTCGAGGTGACCTCCAACCGGCCCGCCGAGCTGCTCTGGTTCGTGAGCCCGGCAATCATCTAGTGGGATGGTGGCCAAGCGCGGAACGGACGCCGTCGTGGAGCAGGGCAGCCTCGCCGCCCGCGTCGGGGCCCGGCTGCGGGTGCGACGGGGCGAGCTCGGCGCGACGCTGAAACAGGTCGCGGGGGCCGCCGACGTCTCGCTCTCCTACCTGTCCGCGGTCGAGAAGGGGGCCAGCCTTCCCTCCTTGCCAGTCCTGGCCCGCATCGTGCACGCCCTCGAGCTCGCGATTGCCGACGTCCTGCGCGACGAGAACCAGGCGCCCGTGCGCCGCGACCACGTACAGCCCGGGCGGCCGGGAGTCCACGCCGTGTCGCATGAGGATCTCCAGCTCGAAATCGTCCAGCTCGTCGCCGCCCCGGGCGAGGCTGGCACGACTCCGGTGGCGGTGGCGGGGCGGGACGTCTTCGTGTACCTCGCCGATGGCTCGTTGGCGCTGACCGTGGACGGCGAGCGCTACCAGCTCGAGGCGGGCGACTCGCTCGACGCCGTCGAGCCCGCGTCGCTCGCCTGGGAGACGGGCGCGGCGGGCGCGGTCAGCACCTGGGCGGCCGGGACGCCGCGGGAACGGTGACAGCCAAGCTTCCGTTCCTGTAAGACCTCAGGCTACTTAGCGATTGGCACTGGAGGCGGGCCGACGCCGAGCTTCGCCGTCATCTCCTAGCGACGCACTCACTCGGGCGCGGGACTTGACTGCCGCCCAATCCACCTGACCGCTCCGCGCTGGTACCCGTCCAGCTCCTGGTCGAGCAGGAGCAGACAGATCACCAGGGCGTCCTCGAGCGGCGGCGGGGTGGGGACCGCGAAGGGCAAGGCGCACTCGTCGACCCCTCCTTAGCATGGGGGTCTAGGAGCGGTACTGCCGGACACGGGCGGGCACGCTCGACCCGCTGACCACGCGGTGACCTGGTCTCGTCGCGCCGGCACCCGTCAGACGTGGGCCACCGCGCCCTGCGCGGGCGCAGCAGCGTCGTCGCCGAGCAGATGTGCAAGCTGCGTGCGTGAGGTGATGCCGAGCTTCGCGAAGACGTTACGCAGGTGGTGGTCGATCGTGCGCGGAGAGAGGAAGAGCTGGGCAGCGACCTCCTTGTTCGAAAGGCCATCCGCGACGAAGCGGACGATCTGCAGCTCATGCGGCGTCAGCTGGTCGATGGTACTTGGATCGCGCTTGCGGGCCGTCTCGCCCGAGGCGCGAAGCTCTGCTCGCGCGCGCTCCGCCCAGGGCTCAGCGCCGAGCGCGTCGAAGCTGGCAAACGCCGTGCGAAAATGCTCGCGTGACTCGACGCGCTTGCGCTGTCGTCGGAGGTGCTCGCCGTAGAGAAGCTCCGTTCGCGCGCGGTCGAAGGGTCGGCTGCTCCGGGCGTGAAGTCGCAGCGCCTCGGTGAACTCGCGCTCCGTGTCGATGGCGTCGTCGGACAGAAGCGCCCGACAGCGCGCTGCGAGCGCCAGCGCCCAGGTCGGCGCTTCGGGCTGTGCGAAGCTCTCGAAGGCGGTGCATGCCGTGCGGGCCTGCTCTTCGAAACCGGCTCTGACGGAGGCCTCCACGAGATCCGGCGTGAACATAAGTGCGATGTGTGGCTGGCAAACTCCGGGTGGAGCCGCCCGCAGCTCCTCAAGCTGAACCGCCGCGATCTCGGGTCGACCGCGGGCAAGATCAACGAGCGCTAGTCCCCACCGCGCGATGGTGTTGGCGATCGCCATGCGGGTCTCTCTCGCCTCTTTCGTGACCTGAGCAGCGTATGTGCCGCACTCATCATCTCGACCTTTGACCGCCGCGAACCACGCGAGCTCGGCGAGAAGAACGCTGGCCGTGTTTCGCAGGCGGGCATCTCTGGCGAGCTTGAAGCCCTCCGTCGCCTCCGCCGCCAACGCGCACCTGCCGGCGAAGATCCCTTCCAGCGCAACGATCATAAGAGAGTGCGTGAGCTTGTTGACCGTGCCCGATGCCCTGGCCAGCCCGATCGAGCGTCGTAGGAGTTCTTCTGCTCTCGCGTCGTCTCCGATCGCTCCCGCGCCCCACGCCGCCCACAGCAGCCAGATGGGCTCGTCAAAAGCGTCGGCGCGATCGACCACGCGGCGGACGCGATCGACCTCCCGTGCCGACGTCCCTTCCAGGAAGCTTCCGACGCCGATGAGCATGTCCGTGAGCAGCGCCTCGCCTTCATCCCCGCTTCGAGGCAGAGCGGCAGCACGCTCCACCGCCTCGGCAACCCGGCCGTAGTCGCCTGCCCAGTCGCCCGCATTGGCGGCATCAAAAAGCATCTGGAGCGCCTTGCGCGGATCCAGCGCGGCGATGCCTGCAGCTCCGCTCACGAGCGTCTTGCATGCGATGAGCAGGTCGCCGCACTGAAATTGGATCTCGCCTCGAACTGAGGTCAGCTGCGCCCGCAGCCGCAGATCCGAGACGATCGGGTCCGCCCGCTCCAGCAACGCTGAGGCGCGCTCGGGTTGGCCGGCATGCCATGCGGCAGTTGCCGCGCCGACCAGACGGCGAGCCTTCGACTCAGCGTCGGAACTCAGCTCGGCCGCGCGTTCCAGGGCGGTCGCGGCCGCCGCATTGCCGCTTCGGAGCCGGGCACGCTCGGCCATCTTCTCGAGTGCGGCCCCGGTCTCGGCATCCGGTCCGAGCGCCGCTGCGGCACGATGCCAGGCGCACTGGTCGGCATATTCCTCGCCGGCGAGGGCAACGGCGAGCGACGCGTGGGCAGCGCGCCGATCGGTCGACGTCGCTGCTGCGTACGCAGCCGACCGCACGAGCGGGTGCCGAAACACGAGCCGGTCACCGTGAACGGTCACCAGGCCGGCCTGCTCGGCTTCGATCAGGCCGTCGGCAGGCACACCGCCCGCTGCCGCAGCCCGGCTGACGACGTTCAGGCTTCCTGTGTCGTCCGCGGCAGCGACCAGAAGGAGCTGCTGCGACTCGTCCGACAGGCGTCGGAGACGCTCCAGAAAGACGCTCTCGACTTGTTGTGTCAGCGGCAGCGTTTCGGGCAGCGGCTCGGTCCCTCCGAGCTGGGCCTCGGTCAGCGCCGAAGGCAGTTCGAGAAGCGCCAACGCGTTCCCAGCGGCCAGCTCTGTGAGGCGGGCGCGTACCGATGCGGCCGCGTCACCGCCGGGTCCACGGGCGAACACCGCCGCGGCAGCCTCCGCATCCAGGCCGCCGAGCATGATCGATTGGACGCCCGAAGCTCCGAAGCGCCGCACGTCTCCCTCGCGCGCGGCGAACAGCATCACGATTCCCTCCGCGTTAATGCGCCGCGCCGTGAAGAGCAGCGCGTCGCTCGAGCCTTCGTCGAGCCAATGCGCGTCGTCGATCAGACACAGAACAGGGCGCTCCTCAGCGAGCTCGGAGAGGAGGGACAGGCAGCCGGCGAAGACGAGGAACCGCTCGTCGGCCGCGCCGTCCTCGAGACCGAGCGCGCTTCGCAGCGCTCTGCCTTGAGGAGCCGGGAGCTTGTCCACGTGCACGAGAGCCGGACGCAGGAGCTGGTCGAGCGCCGCGTACGGAAGCTCGGACTCGGACTCGACGCCGCGTGCGCTCAGGACCTGCATGTCGGACGCGCGCTCGCGCGCGTCCACGAGGAGCGCCGTCTTGCCGATCCCGGGCTCGCCTCGGACCACGACCGCGCCGCTCTTCGAGACACGCGCCCCGTCGAGCAGGGCACCGATCGCCGCGCGCTCCTCGTCACGCCCGAGGAGGACGGGAGTCTCGTGCGCTACGGCATCCATCAGGCAGATGGCGGGGCGACGCTTTGACATCCGGGCCGGACGGCGTCTGGGTTGTGCGGATCCAGACGAATATCGTACGCCCTCCCGGCATCGCCCAGGGTGCCGCGTACCACCGATTCGGGGATTTCGCCGGTGCGAGAGCCCCAGCTCGTGCCTACGGTGACCGAACGTGACCGCTCGAGCATCCACGGTGACGTCACGAGCTTCCGCTACGAACCCGATCGCGATCGGATCCGGCCCGCCCGGCAGGGCGCGGCGCTCCAGCCGCAACACTGGCCGGCGGGCCGCCGCGTCGAGCGCGGTGTGCTCGGCGGTGCCGCTGTAAACACCGGCACGGTTCCCTCGAAGACGTTGCGAGCGGCCATCGTGCAGCTCATGAGCCTGGCGCCGAGCTTCCAGACGGACCCGTCGAGCCGGCAACGAGCCGGTCCGTCCAGCGGAGGTGGCCTTCGACGACCGGACGGTGCTCGACTCGGAGGGCATCGCCCATTTGAGCACCATCCCGCGCACGCTCACAGTCATCGGCGGCCGCCACGCTAGGCCGCTCGCCCACCGCGTCGCAATAGAAACCGGCGACTAAACCGGCGATTCCGCCCATGCGAGTCGATGGCGCCGCTCGTACGGTGGCCGTCATGACCAGTAGTCGGCCTCGGGATGGAGTCACCGTGCGCGCCACTGCGACGCTCGACGACTCGGTCAAGGAGCTCGCGTCCCGGGAAAGCAACGGCATCGAGGTCACGCTCTCCTGGCACCCGGGACCGACCCGCCTCACGATGTCGGTCTTCGATGCGAAGAGTGGCGAGTTTTTCGAGCTCCAAGCAGAGCGCTCTCGAGCGCTAGACGTCTTCTATCACCCGTACGCCTACGGGGCTGCACGCACCGCGCCATGCCCGGCGATGAGCAGACGCGCGACGACGTCGCTGAGCGTGCCACCGCAAGGAGTGTCAGCGAGGTCGAAATCCCGTGATCGCGGTGCCTTCTCGCCAGTCGAAGGGAGAAGAGATGCCTGAGCCGCAATTAACCCCTGCCGGAGCGGACCCCGCACACGACGACTGGAGAGAGCTCGCGAGCCGAGCGGGCGACGGGCTCGAGATCGCGCTGCTTTGGAGCAAGTCGACCAAACGCGTGAGGCTCACAGTCCTCGACCAGAGGCTCGACGAGTCCTTCGACGTCGAGGTCGACGGCGCGGACGCTTTGACCGCTTTCCAGCATCCGTGCGCGTACGTGGGTTCAAGAATCGTGACCAACAACTACGCCGGGCGGCACCCGCTCACCCTGCGACAGCAGGTCTGAAAGGAGCACGCACGTCTTCCATGACGCAATCGCGCAACCTCGCCGCTCGGATGGGGAGCTGGAGCGCGCAGCACCGCAAGCTCGCGATCTTCGCAACGGCGGTCTTCGCGAGCGATCTTCCGCCCCGCGGCCTCACCGAGCTCAGCGCCGAGGGTCTCGGAGCCCCTCTTCGTCAGCTACTCCGAGAAAGGGCAGGGAGGCGAGACGATCAGCCGCCAGTACTACGAGGCGGCGCAGGGGCCCAAGGAGCTCTGGGCCGCCCCCAGGGGCATACCGGCGCGATCGACGCCGCGCCGGACCAGTACGAGCGACGAGTCGTCGCGTTCTTCGATCGCGCCTTGCCGGCGCAGAAGTAAGAAAGGACCGCAAATGACACACGCACGCGAAATCACTGCACGTCGTCCAATCGTCACAGGACTGCTCTTGGTCGCCCTACCGCTTGCCTGGGCCGTCCTTCTCCTCTTCCATCCGAATTCCGACGCCGCACCGTTCGAAGGGATCAGGGGCGTGGTCGACCGCTGGTTGTTCGTGCACGTCGGCCAGCTCGTCCTGACTCCCTTGCTCGTCTTCGCGGTCTGGCGGCTCCTTGACGGGCTCGAGTTCCGGGCGGCAAAGGTGAGCAGGGCTGCCGCTGTCGTCTGGGCGGCCTTCTTCACTGCGTACGACTCGATCCAAGGAATCGCGACCGGCGTCCTGATCCGCTACGCCGACGCGGACCTCGCCGGGGCTGAGCAAGCGGGCGTCGCTCGCGCTCTCGACTATCTCGTCAGCGACAGCCAGCTCGCGGGCAACATCTCCGCGATCGGGCTGATCGGCAACGCCGCCTGGATCACCGTCGCCATTGGCGGCGCGGTCGCCCTCAGCAAGGCGGGCGCCGGGAAAGGCGCTGTCATCGCCATGTCCCTCTCGTCGCTCTTCGTGATTCACACCGCTCCCGCTGGAGTGGGCCTCGTCGCACTCGCCGTTGCTGGAGTCCTCAGCCAGGGGCGACGAACTGAACCCGGCAGGATCCCCAAGAGCGCTCTCGCATCGCCGTGAACAGCTGCGGAACCATTGACGGCCTGCTCCATGCCCACACATCAGCCGGTGGCGCGAGCGGGCAGACCCAGTGAAACCATCGACAGTGTCGCGTCCGGCCCAAGGAAGATGACCGGCGATCTGGCCGGTCATCTTCCTTGCGGGGATTAGCGGCGCGAGTCCGCTCTGACCGGCTACTTGCGGGCGGGATGTGCGCAGGCCGCATCGTCAGCGGCAGCCGCCAGGCCTCGAGCAAACCGCAGTGGGCGTCGGTCTCGACGGCGAAGAGGATCCGCCGACGGCCGAGGTGGTCCTGCTGCTCGCGTGGCGCGCGTGGATGCCAGCGGTGCCCGGCGAGCTGGTGGTCTGCGCCGCGGAAAACCGCTCATGCTGCTCGGCGTCATGGCAGCCAAAAAGGACGTAGGGCGGCTGGTATCGCTCCCGGTCTAGCCGATCCTCCTGCGGGTAGACGCGCCTCTGTTCAGTCTGCAGGCGGTCCCAGGCCGCTTCATTCGCTTGTACGACGTAGGCGCTTCACGGCGCGGCCGAGGCCCAGCCCGGAGGAGCTAGCGCAGACGGCCAAGCTGTCGCCGAAGGCGGCCAAGGGGTCTCAGCGGGCACGAGGAGCGCCTGGGGCCCGTATCCTCCCTCGGCGACGGCGGATCCGGGGCGCCCGACAAGAAGGGACGGAGCATGTTCAGCGATACTGACGCGCGTTCCGGCTGGTTGCGACGCCGGCCTGCGGTGCTGGTCGCCGTGTTCGCGGCAGGACTCCTCGCCGCGGTGCCCGCGTCCGCGCAGGCGCCCATCGACGCCATGTTCGTCCACTCGGCGAAGAGCGGCGAGCTCGGTGGCGGCCGGCTCACGCTGCAGGGCGGGGGGCCGCGTGTGACATGGGCCCACCGCAGCGGTCGCTCCGGTGTGATGCCAGTCAGGCGGATGCATCGGCGCGTGTTCTCCGGTGCCAAGCCGACGGCCACCGGCACGTTGCACGTGGCAGGCCATCGCGGGGGTCAGGAGCTGACCTTCAGGCTCAGCCGGCCGCGCTACAACGCCGCGCGGGGCACGGTGAGCTACCCGGTCAGGCGCATGAAGGGCCGTCTGCCCGGCCGCGCCGCCGGCGCTGCCGGCATCGCACGCCGGTTCGGCGCAGCGTCGCTGTCGATCACGGGTCCCGCCCCGAGCGGCCCCTCGATACAGCTCCAGATGAACACGTACGGCTGCCCCAACGATCCTGCCGGTCTCACGTGCTTCGGGACCGTCTCCGCGTCGGGCCTGGCGGGCGGCAGTGAGGTCAACTCGTTCATCGCCGGCATCTCACAGCCGATCAACAGCTTCTTCACGGATCCGGACGGCAACCTCGGTGCCACGCGGCTCGCATTTGTGTGCGGCGGGGCCGCAAGCGGGGGTGCCGTCAGCGTCAGCGGGGAAGCGCCGAACGGGACAACGGTCGCGGCCAGTGGCAACGCGCCGTGCTAGCCAAGCAGCAGGGGACCGCCGCGGGACCGCGCCCCGATCCTCGCTGATCCCTTCCTGACGCCTTCCTGTCACGGATCGGACGCGGAAGGCGTCAGCTTCCGCATGGTAGAGGGGGTTGCAGAGGATCATGAGTGCGGACTCCTCGGCGATGAGTTGGTGTCTCTCGGCTCCGCCATCCGGGTGACGCGGTCGTGCGGCCCGTATTCGGGATCGGGTTGCGCCTCGTCTCGACAGGCAGCGCGTAGGAGCGGGTTCGACCAGACGCGCTGCGTTGGCTGCTCAGGCTCCTGCGACGATATTGGGGCGACGCGCCGCCACGGCGGCCGCGTGTGTTGTGAAGCCGTCGTGCCCATGGGGTCCATCGCTCCCATGCACGAGCGAGAGAGCGACGCAGCTTCGATCGATGAGCTGGCCGCGCGCATCAATGCCGACGCCGCACGAGTCGCGGCGCTCATGGACGAGCGTCGCGGAGCGCCCGCCAGTTGCAGTCCCTCGCCCGCTCTTCGGTCGTCGAGAATGTGGCGCCGGAGCAACCCCGGACGCCGGCAGGTCGGCCACACCGACACGACGCTGACGCTGCGGATCTATCAAGCAGCTGCTCAAGCGCAAACGGCGCGAGGGGTACCGCGCGCGCGTCAACGAGCTTCTCGGCACCTCGCCGGCCGCGCTGTCTCGGCTGCCGGAGGCGCGGGAGGCCGAAGCTGGGCCCAAATGAGCGCGCCGGTTGAAAAATCCCCCACCTGTGCCGGTTGAAAATTCCCCCGGCCTGGCGGTGTGAGCGCCGTCCGGCGGGGGCCGGACCCTCGCTTGGTCAACGACCGAGCCGGGGGGGAAGGGTGTGCTGGACGTGGAGAGGTGGGCCGAGATCCGCAGGATGCGTTTCGTGGAGCGGCTCTCGATCCGCGAGATCGCGCGCCGTACGGGCCACGATCGCAAGACGGTTCAGCGGGCCGTTCGTTCGGACGCTCCGCCGCGCTATGTGAGGGCGCCTCGGCGGTCGAAGCTTGATCCGTTCAAGGACGAGATCGAGCGGCTGTTGCGGATTGACCCGAGGTTGCCCGGCAGGCGCGTGCTGGAGTTGCTTTCGGAGCTCGGCTATGTGGGCGGCAAGACGATCTTGGATGACTATCTGCGAGAGGTTCGGCCGCGCTTCCTGCCGCGGCCGCGGACGTTCCAGCGCACGGTCTACCGTCGCGGCGAGATCCTCCAGGTCGACCTGTTCGAGCTGGCCAGGCCGGTGCCGGTCGGCCATGGCCAGACGCGCAAGGGCTGGGCGGTGCTGACGACGCTGGGCTACTCGCGGGCGCTGGCGGGCGCGCTGGTGTTCTCGAAGCAGCCGCCGGATGTGCTGTGGGCGATCTGCCGCGGGATCTGGCGGCTGGGCGGGCTGCCGGAGCTGCTTGTGTCCGACCGCGAGGGGGCGCTGCACGCCGGCGGTGGGCGCCCGACCGAGGCCTATGCGCGGCTTTGCGGCGAGCTGGCGGTCGGCCACCTGATCCTCGAGCCGCGCGACTGTCAGGCCAAGGGCCTGATCGAGAACCGCGGCCGCTACCTGCGCTCGAACTTCGAGCCGGGCCGCGTGTTCGCCAACGAGCTCGACTGCCAGCACCAGCTCGATCGCTGGTGCGAGCAGGTCAACGCCCGCCGCCACCGCACGCTGCGGTGCCGCCCGTTGGAGCGCCTCGCCGCCGAGCGCGAGGCGCTGCGGCCGCTGCCCGCGCATCGGCCCGACACCGACCACCGCCTCGTCACCCGGGTGCCGCCCGATCCGCACGTGCGCTTTGACCGCAACGACTACTCGCTCGACCCGCGGCTGGTCGGCGAGCGCGTGGAGGTCAGGGTCGGCCAGCGCGAGCTGCTAGCGATCTCGCTGCGCACGGGCGAGCTCTGTGCCCGCCACCGGCGCTGGTTCGCCGGCGGGCTCACGCTCACCGCCCCCGCCCACCAGGCAGAGCTGGGGCGGCTGCGCGGAGACCATCGGCGCGGGCCAGAGCCGGAGGTCGAGATCCGCCCGCTGGCCCGCTACGACCGGCTGATCCCGGCGTGACCGAGGCCTCGGAGCTGGCCCACCTGTTCCGGTCGCTGAAGGCGCCGGCCGCCGCCCGGGCGCTGCCCAAGCTGGCCCAGCGAGCCCGCGAGGAAGAATGGAGCTACGAGCGCTTCTGCGAGGCGCTGCTGTCGACCGAGGTCGCCTCCCGGGAGTCGCATGGCGGCGAGAGCCGGATCAAGGCGGCCCGCTTCCCCGCCCGCAAGACCTTGGAGGAGTTCGACTTCACCTTCCAACGCTCGGTCAAACGCCAGATCGTCGAGCACCTCGGCCAGCTCGACTTCCTCCACGCCCGCGACAACGTCGTCCTGCTCGGCCCGCCCGGCACCGGCAAGACCCACCTCGCGATCGCGATCTCGATCCGCGCCTGCCTCGCCGGCCAGCGCGTCGCCTTCGCCACCGCCACCGAGTGGGTCGCCCGGCTCTCGGACGCCAAGCGCCAAGGCGGCCTCGACGCCGAGCTCCGGCGGCTCGGCTTCATCCCGCTGCTGGTCGTCGACGAGGTCGGCTACATCCCCTTCGACCCCGAGGCCGCCAACCTCATGTTCAGCCTCGTCTCGGCCCGCTACGAGCGCGCCAGTCTGATCGTCACCTCGAACAAGCCGTTCTCCGCCTGGGGCGAGATCTTCGGCGACGAGACGACCGCCGTGGCGATGATCGACCGGCTCGTCCACCACGCCGAAATCCTCTCCCTAAAAGGCGACTCCTACCGCCTGCGCGGCAAGGACCTCGGCGCCCGACCCGCCGCCGACAGCGCCCAGATCGGCTGACCGAACGCCCGCGGCGACCTCCGCCAGGCCCCCAGGCAGGCCCTCAGCGCCTCGTCTCGGGCCCAGCACCCCGAAATCGGGCCCGATCGCCGCCAACACCCGCTCGCGGGACCTGCCGCCGACCGTCCAGCCGGCCGCAGACGACCTCTCAGCCGCCCGCGCGCCCGCCCGCTCCGCCTCGCCCACGGCTCGGCTCCGCGGGCCGGCGCCCCACCAAAAGCGGGTGCGTTTACAACCGCAACAGACGGGTGCGTTTTCAACCGGACCCGACAATGGGTGGCCCCTTTTTCAACCGGCCTAGGTGGTCCAGTTTTCGACCGGCCTTGACAGTCGTGTGCCTTCATGCGGCGATGGTCGCGATCTCTCATCAAGCGCAACGGGGGCCTCGTGGCTGGGGTTGCCATCGGCGCAGCCGGTCTGGCGGCTGCACGAAGCACACCGCGCGTATCGAACCGTTCTTCGTTTACTACCCGCCCGACTGAACTGGCGGTTCCCCCCGGACTCGTGAGAGATGGAGTTCGCTATCCCTTGCGACGCGGCGGCGGGTAGAGGCCCAATCGTTCAAGTTCCGCGACAGCATCCTCTGCACGCTCGACATCATGGTCGGTCACGTCGAGTGGGATGGCCTCGAGCGCGACGTGCTGGTCCCGGTGCTTCTGGCGCATCCAGGTCTTATGCGACACCTCTGCCAACCGGCGAACGAGCTCATCTCGCGAGATCAAGGTCACTCCTAAGGATCGCGGTATTGGTCATCATCAGGGGGTCTCTGTCTTGCTACGCCGGTAACGTCGGGTCGGCCGGCCTCGCGCGAGCGTCGGGCAACTGGACGCGAACCTGAGGTAGCGCCTCCTCGCGCAAAGCAGCACTCCAGCAGCGACCGTTCCCTTGCATCGAAAGCGCAACTTTCGCGACATACTCGGCGGGCGATGTTGGAGACGAACCTTGAGATCGTCGGACGCTTGTTCAAACAGTTCGAGAAGGGCAACTTCTGGGTGCCCGAGTTCTTCGATCCGAACGTCCGCGTCGTCTGGCTCGACGGAGTGGGAGTAGAGGCGGAGACCACCGGGCTTCAAGCCATGAGCGACCTGATGATGAGCTGGCTGGAGCCCCATGACCGCTTGACTCTGACCGCAAAACGGCTCATCGACGCCGGAGATCAGGTGGTGGCGAGCGCCGCCTGGCGCGGGCGCGGCAAGACTTCCGGCGTGGCCACAGAGTGGCGGTTTGGTCTGGTGTTCACCCTGCGCGATGGGCGGATTACCAGCATGGTGGCCTACAGGGAACTAGACGACGCCCTCCAAGCCGTCGGGCTTTCGGACTAGCGAGGCGTTCAGCTTCGGACGACCGATGAAAGTCAAGGGTCCTGGGGCAACTTTTCGGGGGTGGGATCGGTCGCGGACGGCTCCCGCAGGGCCGCAGAGCGGCTCCTGTGGGCTGGGTTCGTCGCCGCCGGGAGCGATCGGCTGCTTTTCGCCGCTATTTGCGCAGGCGGGGTCGTCGGCGACTGCGGTCGACGCCGGTAGGCGGCGTTAGGCTGCGTCTGGGCGCGAGCCGATGACGTGTCGAGGAGCAGGCGTCTGGGGCTCGTGGGCCTGCCGCGCGACTTGCCCTTCGAGGGCCTTG
>Ga0081538_10001230_pt1 | contig 26863 bp, 26 predicted proteins | sample TabmetS5T2R1_FD_71022 | JGI IMG/M metagenome (GOLD analysis project Ga0081538, IMG submission 71022) | Tabebuia heterophylla rhizosphere microbial communities from the University of Puerto Rico - S5T2R1 | ecosystem: Host-associated > Plants > Roots > Rhizosphere ...
CGGAAGCGGGCGGATTGGCCGTCCTGTCCCTTGCCTTCCCGCTGCAGCCGCCGGCCCGCAAAGGCAAGGAGCCCTCGCCCGACCGCCTTCCCGAGCTCGAAGCGGTCGACGTCCCGGTGCTCGTGGTCCAGGGCGACCGGGACCAGTTCGGCATGCCCCCGCCTGGGCCGACGCGCCAGGTCGCGAAGGTCCCCGGCGCCAACCACAGCCTCAGGAGCGATCCCGACGCGGTAGGCGACGCCGTGCGTTCCTGGCTTGTGGACGTCGTAAAGGAGTCGGCGGGCGCGCCGACCCGTTAGCGTCGCCGGCGCGATGGACGAGACCACGGCTCCCGTCGGGCGGCGAGGCGCACCTGATCCACAGCAGCTCCTGACAGCTCTCACCACCGAGCACTTCACGCTGCAGGGAGCCAGGTCCCAGACGATCGCCGAGAGCTCCGCTCGCGCCTCGATCTACGTCTTCTCGGTGTCCAGCACGCTGGTCGCGCTCGGGTTCGTCGCGCAAATCTCGGCAATCGGCGACATCTTCAACACGTTCGCCCTCACCGTGCTGCCGACGCTCTACTTCCTGGGCGTGGTCACGTACATCCGGTTGGTCGAGTCCGGCGCCGAGGACTATCGATACGGCATGGCGATCAACCGCATCCGCCATTACTACAAGGAGATTGCCGCCGATCGGGCCGATCTGTTCTTGCTCTCCGAGTACGACGACCCCAAGGGCGTCTTCGCCAACATGGGCATCCCGTTCAACGACGACCGCACGCCGATCTTTGCTTTCTCGACTGCGATAGCGGTGCTGAACGGGGTGGTTGGCGGGGGTGCGGTCGCGATCGCGCTCGGCGCCCTCGCCAACGCGTCGCTCGGTCTGTCTGCTGGGATCGGCGCCGTTGCAGCGCTCGCCTCGATGATCGGCTGGGTCGGCTACGCCGACCGTCTGCTGGACGCGAGGGCCACAGCCGACGAGCCGATCTTCCCGACGCCGGCTTCGAGTTGACTGGGGCGACCCGCCGGAAGCGGACGCTGCTCGCCAACGGCGTGGACCTCTGCGCAGAGACCTTCGGCGATTCGGCCGACCCGGCCCTGCTGCTGATCATGGGCACCAGCGCGACGATGGACTGGTGGGACGACGAGCTCTGCGAGCGCCTGGCGGCCGGGTCCCGCTACGTGATCCGTTTCGACCACCGCGACACCGGCGAATCGGTCAGCTATGAGCCCGGCGTGCCCGGCTACACCGGCGACGACCTGGACGAGGACGCCGTCGGGGTCCTGGACGCGCTGGACGTGAGCCGAGCCCATCTCGCCGGCATCTCGATGGGCGGCGGGATCGCCCAGATCGTCGGCCTCGATCACCCCGAGCGGGTCGCGTCCCTGACCCTGATGTCGACGACCTCGGCAGTTCCCCGCCAGCGGGAGCCGGCGCTGCCGGGGATGACAGCGCAGGCGCAGGCGCGGTTTGCCGCCCTGAAGGAGCCCGACTGGTCCGATCGCGCATCGGTGATCGACTACATGGTCGAGTTGGAGCGGGCGTGTGCGGGCTCGATTCCGTTCGAGGAGGAGCGCGTTCGCGCCTACGCCGAGCGCGCGTACATGCGCACGAGGAACGTGCGGTCGATGCTGACCAATCACGACCTGATCCACGACACCGGCTCCCCAGCGGACCGGCGACTCGACGAGCTGCGAGCGCCGACGCTGGTGGTGCACGGCACGCACGACCCGATGTTCCCGCACGAGCACGGGCAGGCGCTGGCCGCCGAGATCCCGGATGCACGGCTGCTGACGCTCGAGGGCGCGGGCCACGAGCTGCCGCGCGCGACGTGGGACGTGGTCGTCCCGGCGGTCATCGAGCACACCGCCCGACGCTGATCGGCGCGCGAGGCGTTGGGTCTCGCCGGCTAGCTGAGCACCGGCTTGACGTCGACGATCGGCGTCCCGTCGACTGCCTCGAGGGGCTCCACCCGCATCCGCGGCCCGTCGATCTCCAGAATCTCCACCCGGTGCAGCCCGATCGGGTTCGGGCGGTCCTGCGAGCGGGTGTCGAAGACGCCGCGCATCGGATTCGCCGGATCGTCGCGTGGGTGCACCCGCAGGGTGCTGCGGTCCGCGCGGTCGAGCCAGGTGAGCAGGATCACCCGATCGCCCACAGCGAGTCCGTCGAGCGCTGCGACTACGCCCTCCTCGAAGTTCAGCCACGCGTCGGGGGCTCCCTCGTCGCCCTGCTTTGGAGCTTCTGCGGGGTCGGTGAGCGACGACTCGACGGTTGCGACGGGGGTCAGCTCGATCCGCATGCCGTCGTTATACGGGTAACCGCACACCGGGTTGGGGGAGGGCCGCATTGAAGCAGGCTAGGCCGCCCGAGATCATCGCCGGACGCGACCCCCGATCCCTGACTGCGAGGCGCAAGATGAGCTCACTGACCGACGCCGACACGATCGAGCAGCTGCTTCCGGGCTTTGCCGGCAAGGTGATCCGCCCCGGCGACGCGGAGTACGACAAGGCTCGTACCGGCTTCTATGGCGACATCGACCGCCGGCCGGCGGGGATCGTGCGGCCTACCGACGCGTCTCAGGTTGTCCAGGTCGTCGCCGCTGCCCGCGACGGTGGGCTCGAGCTGGCGGTCCGCAGCGGCGGCCACAGCATCGCGGGCCACAGCGTCGTTGACGGCGGCATCGTGGTCGACCTGGCCGCCATGCGCGGGCTCGACATCGACGCCGAGGAACGCACAGCCTGGGCACAGACGGGGCTCACCGCAGGCGATTACACGACGGCCGCGGCCGAGCACGGGCTCGCCACCGGTTTCGGGGACACAAGCACGGTTGGCATCGGCGGGCTGACCCTGGGCGGCGGCGTCGGCTTCCTGAGCCGTGCGCATGGGTTAACGATCGACAACCTGCTCGCGGCCGAGCTGGTAACGGCCGACGGCCAGATCCTCGAGATCGACGCCGAGAACCATCCCGACCTGTTCTGGGCGATCCGTGGTGGTGGTGGCAACTTCGGCGTCGCGACACGGTTGCGCTTCCGTCTGCATGAGCTCGAGAGCGTCGTCGGCGGAATGCTGATGCTGCCCGCCACTGCGGAGGTCATCCGCGAGTTCGTCGCGCTGGCCGAGGCCGCCCCGGATGAGCTCTCGACGATCGCCAATGTGATGCCCGCTCCGCCGATGCCCTTCGTGCCGGCCGACCATCACGGCAGGCTCGTGATCATGGGCCTGGTCTGTTACGCCGGCGCGGCGGAAGAGGGGGAGGCGGCACTCGCGCCGTTCCGGTCGCTCGCGACGCCCGTCGCTGACCTGGTTCGCCCCATCCCGTATCCGGCGATGTTCGAAGGAGAGGGCCCGGGCGGTGCCGCGGACGAGGACTTTCACCCGACGGCCGTCGGCCGCACGATGTTCCTCGAGACCGTCGAGCAAGACGCCGCCGAGCTGATCGTCGATCGCCTCTCCTCGTCCGACGCGATGATGCGCGTCACGCAGCTGCGGGTGCTCGGCGGCGCGGTCGCGCGAGTGCCCGACGACGCGACCGCCTACGGGCACCGCCGCTCGCGCATCATGGCCAACGTGGCCGCGTTCTACGACGGCCTCGACGATCGGGCAATTCGAACGGACTGGGTCAACGACTTCGCGGCCGACCTGCGGCAGTCGGACACCGGCGCCTACTCGAACTTCCTCGCCGACGAGGGCCCTGAGCGCGTGCGCGCCGCCTATCCGGGCGCCACCTGGGACCGGCTGAGGGAGATCAAGGCCAAGTACGACCCGGCCAACCTCTTCCGCCACAACCAGAACGTCCCGCCGGCGGCCGCTTGACACTCGCACGCGCGATGCATAGCGTCGCGCGGCAATGACCTCGGGCAGCGCCGGAGAGCCAGTCAGCCACATCAGCCAGGCCTATCCTGACCGCGTGGAGGTGCGTGGGCGCGACCTCGCCGGAGAGCTGATGGGCCGGCTGAGCTTCACCGAGTACTTCCACCTGCTGTTGACGGGACGGGAGCCGACGGACGACCAGCGCTACTTCCTCGACCTGCTCCTGGTGGCGATCGCTGAGCACGGGATGATGCCCACCAACGTCGCCGCCCGGATGACGCTGGCGGCCGACCCACGCTCGCTTCAGGGCGCCGTCGCGGCCGGGATCCTCGGCGCCGGGCCCGTGCTGCTCGGGACCTCCGAGGAGTGCGCCCGGCTGCTGGCCGAGGCGCGAGCGCGCGCGGAGGCAGGCGGCGAGCTCGCGCAGGTCGCCACGGAGATGGCCCAGGAGATGCGAACCTCGGGCCAGCGGGTGCCCGGCTTCGGCCACCCCGTCCATCGCCCGCTCGACCCGCGCGCGGAGCGGATCCTGGAGCTGGCCGACGAACGGGGCATCAGCGCCGTCCATGTCGAGCTCGCGCGCCGCTTTCGCGAGGCGGTCGCCGAGGTCTGGGGCAAGCCGCTGACGATGAACATCTCGATGCCGATGGCGGCCGTGATGCTCGACCTCGACTTCGCGCCCGAGGCGGTCAAGGCGATCCCGATCCTCGCCCGTACGGCCGGCCTGCTCGCGCATCTGGCGGAGGAGCGCGAGCAGCCCATCGGCTTCTTGATGGCCGGGAGGGCGGAGGAGGCGATCATCTACCGGCGCGGTTCCGACGACCGCGCAGGGTGATGTTGGCGCCCGAGGTCGAGACCCGGCCGTGGGCGCAACAGCTCGAGCTCGACGATGCCTCGTATCGCGAGCAGCTCGCCTACCTGTTCGAGCGCTCAGGCTTCTACCGCCTGAAGCTGACGCCCGCCGGGTTCGAGTCGGCGGAGGCGGCGGGCGGGCTTGGCGAGATCGAGCGACTGCCGCTAACCGACAAGGACGAGCTGCGAGCCACGGCCACGCCCGAGAACCCAGTCGGTGCGCACCTGTGCGCCGAGCCTTCGGAGATCGTCCGCATCTACTCGACCAGCGGCACCACCGGCACGCCGAGCTACATCCCGCTGACGGCCGGCGATCTCGACAACTGGGTGACGACCTCGGCCCGCAGCTATTCGGCCTCCGGCGTCGAGCCCGGCCAGCGCATCGTCTCGACTTACGCCGCCGGCCCGTTTGCGGCCGGCGCGGCGCTCGAGGCCTTCGAGCGCATCGGCCTGACACACGTCCCGGTCGGGACGGGAAACACCGACCGCCTGGTGCGCGCGATCGAGCTGCTGCGGCCCGAGGCTGCGGTGATGACTCCCTCGTATGCGGCCTACGTCGTCGAATGGGCAGCCGAGCGCGACTTCCACCTTGCCGGCTCGAGCGTCCAGCACGTGCTGGTCGCAGGCGAGCCCGGCGGGGGAGAGCCGGCCTTCCGCTCCAAGCTCGAGGCCGGCTGGGGCGCCAGGGTTACCGAGGCGATGGGCGTCGGCGACATCGGCGTCTCGCTGTTCGGAGAATGCGAGCTACAGGAGGGCATGCACCTCGGTGGGCGCGACTTCGTGCACGCCGAGCTGATCGACCCGCAGAGCGGCGAGGCGATCGAAATGGAAGACGAGGCCACTGGCGAGCTGGTGCTCACGCACTTGCGGCACCGCGCGGCGCCGCTGCTCCGCTTCCGCACTCGCGACCACGTGCAGGTGTGGACCAGCCCCTGCGCGTGCGGTCGGACCGCCCCGCGCTTGCGTTGCATCGGGCGCACCGACGAGATGCTGATAGTCCGCGGGGTCAACGTCTTCCCGTCTGCGGTGCGGGAGGTCGTGGGGGCCTTCGGGTCACAGGTGAGCGGCCAGATCCGGGTGCGGCCGCAGGTGCCCGGGCCAAAGCAAGAGCCGCCGCTGCCGGTCAGCGTCGAGCTCGCCGAGGGCGCTTGCGCAGACAGCTCGCTTGCCGAGGCGATTCGCGAGAGACTTCGTGAGGTGCTCGTCGTGCAGACGAGCGTGGAGCTGGTGCCGTGGAGGAGCCTGGAACGCAGCGAGTACAAGTCGAAGCTCGTCGAGCGCTAGCCCGAGCGAGCGCGCGAACACCGAGGAGGATCAGATGACCGCAAACACGCTGAGCATCCTGAAGCCGAGCGTCAACAACCTCTCCGCTCGGGTCTTCGTCAGGGCGGCGGGACTCGAGTTCGAGGAGCTGGACGTGTGGGGCAAGAAGGACGAGCCCGACTTCCTGCGCAAGGACCCGGCGGCGCTCACGCCTCTGTTGGAGGAGGAGGGTCTGCCGCGCGGATCGCTGTGGGAGAGCTGCGCGATCATGCAGTACCTCTGCAACAAGCACGACCTGGACCGGTTCTACCCGACCGATCCGGCCGAACGGGCGATGGTCGACAGCGCGATGTTCTATTTGATCGGCACGCTGTATCCGCTCGTCGCGCGCGCCACCTATCCGACCCTTGGCTTCCCGCAGTACGCGGGCGAGGCGGCCACCTCCGCCGCCGACGAAGAGATCAAAGCGCAGGCGCAGAGGGACGCCACCGACGCGCTGGCCCAGCCGCTCGACGCCTTCCACAGGTTCTTCCTCGACGGCAAGCGGTTCATCGGCGGCGACCATCCCTCGATCGCCGACATCCGCCTGGCGGTGACGCTCGAGTTCCTGCGGGCGATCGACTACGACTTCCCCGCCTGGGCGGAGGGGTTCATGGCCGATGTCGAGTCAGTGCTCGGCGACGCTTACTCTGAGCCCGCGGCCGACGTGCGCGGCTTCGTGGAGTCGGTGAAGGCGCCGGCCGGCTAGGCCTCAGCCGGTGCTCGCCGACGCATCCGCTTGCGTGGCCATGTCGCGGTTCTCGGGCACGAACTGACTGGCCGTGAACGTGGCCCCCTGCGGGTCGGCGATTACCGTCAGCCGCACCCAGGGAGCGTCCATCGGCGGCGCCATCACCTTGCCGCCGAGCTCGGCCGCCTTGTCGGCGATGGCATCGGCGTCGTCCACGGCGAACGTGACGTTCCAGTGCGCCGGGACGTCGGGCCGGTCGTCTCCGAGCGGGATAATCGATCCGACGACGTCCTCGAAGCCCTCTGGCGCGCCGAGCTCGGCGTTCCGCTTGCGCAGATCGGGGTCGCTCTGCTCGAGGTGATCGCCGTAGCCCTCCAACGTCCACGCTTGGAAGCCGCCGTCTAGCTCGAGCGTCTTCCAGCCGAAGACGGCGCCGTAGAACGCCTTCGCGCCCTCGGCGTCTCGGGTGTTGAGGTCGTTGAAGTTCAGGCTTCCGTGCTCGTTGACGATCTTTGCGCCCTTGTGCTCGCGCGCCTGCCAGGCGCAGAAGATCGCGCCCTCGGGATCGCCGAACACGGCCATCCGGCCGGAGCCCGGGATGTCGAAGGGCTCCATCAGCACGCTGCCGTCCGCGTCGCGGACCCTGTCCGCCGTCTCGTCCGCGCTGTCGACCCAGATGTAGGTGTTCCACATGGCCACGGGCGGCATCTGCTCGGGGATCGACCCCACGGCGCCCACGTCGCCGCCCCGGATCCGGCCGATGAAGTACTTGCCAGGGGCGTCCTCCGGCATCACGCTCTCGAACTCCCATCCGAACAGGCCGCCGTAGAAGCCGACAGCCGCCTCCGGATCGGGCTGGCTGGTGTCGATCCAGCAGGGCACTCCCGGGATGTATCCGTCTCGCTCGGGCATCGCTGCTCCTCTCCGATCGCTGACAGGTAGGCGCACCCTAATAGCGATTTAGGTCAGGATCTGTCCTCAATTTCTCGGAGGATGACATCGCCATGACCGAGACCTCGAGTCGACTCCTGGAGCTGCTCTGGCTCCTTCAGGCGCGCCGCGAGTGGCAGGGCGCCGAGCTCGCCCACCGCCTCGAGGTCTCCGGCCGCACGCTCCGACGAGACATCGAGCGGCTGCGCCAGCTCGGCTACCCGGTCGAGTCCCTGACCGGCCCGGCCGGCGGCTACAAGCTGCGTGCGGGAACCGCGATGCCGCCGCTGCTGCTCGACGATGACGAGGCAGTTGCGATCGCGGTCGGCCTGCGCACGGCCGCTCGCGCGTCGGTTGCCGGCATCGAGGAGACGGCGCTGCAGGCGCTCGTCAAGCTCGAGCAGGTGCTGCCGGCGCACCTGCGGCGACGAGTCCGGGCGCTGGGCGCGGCGACGATCACGCCGCCCGCCGACGGACCAACTGTCGACCCACAGCACCTGACGGTGATCGCCGCGGCCTGCCGCGACTCCGAGCGCCTGCGCTTCGCCTACCAGAGCCGGGACGGCACCGACAGCCGCCGCGAGGTGGAGCCGCACAGCATCGTCAACCTCGGCCGGCGCTGGTATCTGGTCGCCTGGGATCGCGGGCGCGAGGACTGGCGCACGTTTCGCGTCGACCGGCTCGACCGCCCGGCGTCGACGGGCGTTGGCTTCGACCCTCGCAAGCTGCCGAGCAAGGACGCGGCGGCATACGTCGAGCGCAGCATCACCGCCGCGCCGAGCCGCTTCGAGGCGCGGGTCACGCTCCGGGTGCCAGCCGACGAGGTCGCGAGCAAGGTCCCGTCCTACTGGGGCACGATCGAACCGATCGACGAGCACACATGCGAGTACCGCACCGGCGACGAGCACCTCGACTGGCTCGCCGTGCGCATCGCGATGCTGGGCGTCGACTTCGAGGTGCGCGAGCCACCGGAGCTCGTCGCCGAGCTGCGGACGCTTGCCGACCGGCTGGAGCGTGCGGTGGCGCGCTGAAGCCGTTCCGCGCTGCCCCCGCCACGTCGCTAGCCTCCGGTTCCGTCAGACCGGCCTCGGATGGCCGGGGAAACGTGCCAGCGCCTCGTTCTCGGTTCACAGCCTCCGTGGTTCGCAGCACATAGCTATGGAGGAATGAATGTCCACTGGAACCGTGAAGTGGTTCAACGACGACAAGGGCTTCGGCTTCATCACGCCCGACGACGGCACGAAGGACCTGTTCGTCCACCAGAGCGCGATCACGGGCGAGGGCTTTCGCTCGCTCGAGGAGGGGGCGAAGGTCTCCTTCGACTCCGAACCGAGCGAGAAGGGCCCGCGCGCGGTCAACGTCAAGACCGTCTAGAGGTAGACCGTCGCTGGCGCCTTCGTTCCGCATACCGGAACCAAGGCGCCAGCCCAAGCCGTTGACGAAGGCACTCGCGCGAGCGGGGGCCTTCGCGCGCGTTGAGCGTGGGCCATGAAGAGCCGGACGGCGCGTCGCGAAAGCTGAGAGAGTGCACGTCCATGGTGCCCAGGGACGGGCTCAGCGCGCGCGGCAGGCGAATCGTCGGGACGGTCGCGGCGACGGCTGGGGTGGCCGCGGCTTTGGCGCCCGCGGCCCACGGGCTCACCGAGGACCCCGTCGTTCGCGGCAGCGTCGAGCAGGTGCACGTAACGGGCGCGAACGCGGGTGAGGAATACGAGCTTGTGAACGCAACCGGCCAGCCCGTCGACGCCGAGGAGGCGGGCGAGCTGGGCGGAATCGTCTTCCGCGCGGTGGAGCCGGGCGACGGCTATCGAGTGCGCGAGGCGGACGGCGGCCTCGTCTCGTCGCCGGTGCGCGTGCTCACGGACCGCTCGGCCCCGCCGGACCCGGCGATCTACAACCAGGCATTGCCCGCCGGGGGCTACGGCTATCTCAACACCCGGGACGGCACCAAGCTCGCGATCAACGTTCATCTCCCCGGCCCGGCGGCGAACGGCCCATACCCGACGCTGGTCGAGTACTCGGGTTACGGCTACGCCAACCCGGCGGGGCCCGAGAGCGGGCTCGCTCCCGTCGCGACGTTGCTCGGCTTCGCCGTGGTCGACGTGAACATGCGCGGCACTGGCTGCTCCGGCGGGGCGTTCGACTACTTCGAGCGCTTGCAGGCGCTGGACGGATACGACGTAGTCGAAGCCGTCTCGCGCCAGCCATGGGCGCGCGACTCGGTCGGCATGCTCGGCATCTCCTACGGCGGCATCAGCCAGCTGTTCGTCGCGGCGACTCGCCCTCCGAGCCTCGCGGCGATCACGCCGCTGTCGGTCGTGGACAACACCCAGACCACGCTCTATCCGGGCGGGATCCTGAACACGGGCTTCGCCCTGGAGTGGGCCCGCGACCGCGTCGAGGACGCCCGGCCCGCCTCACCAACGGAGGGCCAGGCGTGGGCGTGGCAGCGGATCCAAGGCGGCGATGAAATTTGCGAGGCGAACCAGGCGCTCCACACCGAAGCGGTCGACCTGATCCAGAAGATCCGGGAGAACGACCACTACGTGCCGGAGGTGGCGGACCCGCTGTCCCCGATCAAGTTCGTCGATGAGATCGAAGTGCCGGTGTTCCTCGCTTGCCAGTGGCAGGACGAGCAGACGGGCGGCCACTGCCCCGCCCTTGCCCGGCACTTCACCGGGACCGATCGCAGGTGGTTTACGTTCACGAACGGGACCCATGTCGATTCGCTCGACCCGGCGACGTTCAACCGTTGGTACGACTTCCTCACGCTCTATGTCGGCGGGCAAAGACCGGCGTTGACCCCGGGCCAACGGGCGCTCGCGCCGGCGATCTACGCGACCGCAATGGGGATACCGGGCGTGACGCTCCCGAGCGACCCGATCCAACAGCGGCCCAACCACGCCTCCGCGCTGGCGGCGTTCGAGGCCCTGCCGCCGGTTCGGGTGCTGTTCGACAACGGCGCCGGCGCGGCACCGGGCCTGCCCGTGCCCGCGTTCGAGCGTGCCTTCGCGCGCTTTCCCGCCGCGGTCACGCAGGCCCGGTCGTGGTACCTGGGCAAGAAGGGCCAGCTCCGGCACGTCGCTGGACAGAACGGCGCCGAGCAGTTCACCTGGGAGGACGGAGCCCGGCCCCCGACCAACTTCACGGGCAACACCGGCGGAGGACCGGGCGGCCTGTGGGCGGCGACTCCGAACTACAACTGGACGCAGAGCCCGGCCGGCAGGGCGCTCTCGTACGTGAGCTCGCCGCTTTCGTCTGACACGGCTGTCCTCGGCGGAGGCGCGGTCGAGCTGTGGGTCCGCTCAGCGGCAAGCAACGTCGATCTGCAGGCGACCGTTTCGGAGGTCCGGCCCGACGGCAAGGAGACGTTCGTGCAGAGCGGATGGCTGCGCACGAGCGCCCGCATGCTCGACCCCACCCAGAGCACGGTGCTCGAGCCGGTACCAACCTTCCGGGAGGAAGATGCGACGACACTGCCGCAGGGCCGCTGGGTGAAGGTGACGATCCCGCTCTATTACCAGGGCCACGTCTACCGGGAGGGCTCACGGGTCCGAGTGACGATCTCGGCGCCCGATGGCGATCAGCCGGTGTGGTCCTTCGACGAGACACAGCCCGATGGCACGCCGTGGGTGGCGGTCGCCCACTCCCACCACCGCCCGTCTCGTCTGGTCCTGCCGGTCGTGCCGGGCGTCGAGGCCCCGACCGCCCTGCCGCCTTGCCCCAGCCTTCGGGGCCAGCCGTGCCGCGACTACGTCCCGCTCACAAACGAACGCTTCGATGGCCGCTGAGCGAAAGGAGAAGCGATGAGGCTTTGGCGAGCTGTCTCGGTCGTGTTGGTTGCGGTCGCCCTCGGGGCCGTGGCCCCGTCGGCGGCGACCGCGAAGAAGCCCGATACGCGTGACGTGTTGGTCGTCAGCAACAACTGGGAGGGGACGGCCGACCTGGTCGACCCGCGCACGTTCGAGCGCCTGAAGCGCATCAACGTGATCCCCGACGCGGCGCAGCGCATCGCCGAGATCCAGGCCGACCCGGTCGCGAGCTTCTTCTTCAACGCGATCCGCACCCTGATCGGCGAGGGTCACGACCAGTACGTCGATGACGGCTTCACCTCTCCGGACGGGAAGCTCGTCTACTTCTCCCGCCCGAGCTTCGCCGACGTCGTCGCGATCGACCTGGACAGCGGGGAGATCGTCTGGCGAACGCACGTCGACGGCTATCGCGCAGACCACATGGCGATCTCCGAAGACGGCCGGCGACTGCTCGTTTCGGCGTCGACGGCGAACGTGGTCGATGTCATCGACACGCGCTCGGGCGAGATCGTCGGGCGGATCCCCTCGGGCGACTCGCCGCACGAGAACAACTTCTCCCGAGACGGCGAGCTGATCTACCACGCCAGCATCGGGTTCGTCTACACAGATACCGACGGTCCCTCGCAGGACGCCACCAAGGGCGAGCGCGTGTTCGAAGTGATCGACGCCGACACACTCGAGGTGCTGAAGCGGATCGACATGGGGGAGAAGCTGGCCGAGGCGGGCTACCCGAACATGAGCGCTGCGGTACGACCGATGGCGATCACGAAGAACGAGCGTTACGTGTACTTCCAGCTCTCGTTCCTGTTCGGGATCGTCCAATACGACCTCAGGAACGACCGCGTGAGCGCGGTCCTCGACCTGCCGCTCGGCGACGCCGCGGGCCTGCCGCGCACGGACTTCCTGCTCGACTCAGCCCACCACGGCCTTGCGTTCAACCCGCAGACGACGAGACTCTGCGTGGCCGGGACGATGTCTGGCTACGCCGCGATCGTGAAGCGGACGCCGTTCCGCCTGGAGAGCACGGTCCACGTCGGCGACGTGCCCTACTGGGCGGCCTCGAGCGAGGACGGCAAGCACTGCTTCGTCTCCGTCGCCGGCGACGATCGCGTCGCAGTGATCTCGTTCAAGACCGGTGAGGAGGTCGCGAGCATCCCGGTCGGCGACCATCCGCAGCGGATGCGCCTGGGCGTGATCGACGCGGATTACCTGGACGCCGCGCAGACCAGCGGCTGAGCTCGCTTGCACGGGTTGACGGGATAGCGACTCACCGGCTCGACCCGATCGTCGATCCTGCCGCGCGGCGTCGGCGGAAGGGAAGGTCAAGGAGCGTGAACAGCGCCAGGGCCAGGAGCGCCGAGCTAAGGATGTACAAAGGCCACGGGCCCATGTAATCGAGCAGGCTAGGCGTCTCCGGCCGCTCGCCGAGGAACATGTAGTTCCCGCCGGTGATGGCGTTCCCGACAGCGGCGACCCCGGCCCAGGCCGCTGTCGCGCCGAAGATCCTCCACACCGCACCGGGTCGTGCCGTCAATCCGATGCCAAACGCCAGGAAGACTGCGGCGATCACCACCCCGGAGTGGGTAACGAAGTAATGCCAGTAGAGGAAGCTCGAGACGCCTTCGTCGGCGCCGAGAGCAGGCGTCACGACGGCCAGGGTAGACGCGGTCAAGCCCCAGAAATACGTGAGCTCGAAGGGCAGCGGACGCGGGCTCCACAGGGCCACCGCCGCGACGACGGTCACGGCGTCGGTGAGGTGGAGCGGAAGATCGGAGTCGAGCTCGTACTCGCCGCGCGGCCCAAGCACGAGCGGGAGGGCGAGGAACGCGCCGACAAGAAGGACGGATAGTCCGCGCGAGACGACACGCGTCCACGGGCCCGGATGTGCCCGGGCTGCGACCGGCAAAGCCACGCCAGCCGTTGCCGTCGCGACCAACGCCGCGAGATGGCTTGGAGAGAGGAAGAAGTCCGGCATCCGATCGGAGTTGTGCTCAGATACCCAACGGCCAACCAACGGGCTCCCCGGGGGAGCGCCCCACCGGCGGTCCTATCTGCGCACCGATCGCCCTTGAGGCGATCCTGCGACACTGCTCCGAAATGGCCGTCCGACGCATCATGCCCTACCACGAGTCGCCGGACTTTGAGGCCACGCGCGACTTCTACACGCGGGTGCTGGGTCTGGAGGAGGGCAGCTTCGGCGGCGGTTACATCGGCTTCGGGTCCGGGCAGGCTCAGGTCGTTTTCGCGCCGCCAGGCGTGGAGCCGGTGCTGCCCGACATGGGTGTAGACCTCGATTCGCCGGAAGCTGTCGACGAGGCGCACGCTCAAGCGCTACGGGCCGGGCACGAGGTGATCTACGGCCCGGTGGACGAGCCCTGGGGTGTCCGTCGCTTCTTTGTTCGCGATCCGCACGGTGTCGTGATCAGCGTGCTCGCACACCAGTAATCACCACCCGGGCGGCCGTGACCGCCGCGGCGGAAACGGGCTGTGATTACCGATCCGCCGGCGGGATGTTGTGGTTGAGGTGGAAGAGGTTGTCCGGGTCGTAGCGGCGCTTCTGCTCGCGGAGCCGGTCCCAGGTAGTGCCAGGGTAGGCCGCGCGGATCGTGGCTTCGTCCTCCTTGCCGAGGAAGCCGACGTAACCGCCGGCCCCGTCCTTGCCCAGCGAGTTCACGAGGCCATTGACCCAGGCGTCGTGGATGTCCTTTTCCCCGGCGTCCATGTACATCGCCGCGACGTTCACGAATAGACCCCGGTCGCGATGCGCGAACGCGGTGGCGTCGTTCGGGACTCGCCCCAGCGCGCCCCCCAGCACCCGCAGCTGGACGGCCCTCATCGGGGCCGTCGACTTGGGCAGCTGCTCGAGGATCGCCTCGGCCGCCGCCGGCTCGAGCGAGTCAGTGAAGAAGTTGGTGCCGGTCGCGAAGCGGACCTCCGGCTCCGGGCCCTCGTAGAGCTCCGGATAGCGCATCGGTCGCACCATGTCGGCCAACGGCTTGCCGAGCGCTCGGAAGGGGGCCATCACCTGCTCCCCGTGGTCGACCGGCCCGACATAGGCGAACCGGCCCATGACCACCGGCGTGCCGTGCGCCTCTTCGGGCACGAAAGGCAGCGGCGGAGCGATCATCACGTTCGCGATCGTCGAGAGCTCCTCGGGCGCCGCCTGCGCGGCCTCGAGAAAGCCTGTGATCACCTGCGGCGAGGCGGGCAGGATCAGCATGCCGCCGGCGATCTCCGAGATCTCGGTCAGGCGCAGCTGGAGCCGGGTGACGACGCCGAAGTTGCCCTCGCCGCCGCGGATCGCCCAGAACAGGTCCGGCTCCGAGTCTTCGCTCGCCCGAACGACCTGGCCGTCGGCGGTCACCACCTCGGCTGCGAGCATGTTGTCGATCGTCAGCCCGGTCTTCCGCGCCAGGAACCCGATCCCACCCGCCAGCGTGATTCCGCCGAGGCCGACCGAGCCGGTGTCGCCGAGTCCGGTCACGCGTCCCCTCTCGGCGGTGGCAAGCGTGTATTTGCCCGCCGTTGCGCCGGTCTCGGCCCAGGCGGTTCCGTGCTCGGCATCGATCTCCACGCTGTCCATCCCGGAGAGGTCGATGACGAGACCGCCGTCGACGGTCCCGAACCCGGCCCAGCTGTGGCCGCCGCTGCGGACGGCGAGCTCGAGGCCGCCCTCGCGCGCCGTGCTGACCACCGTCACAACGTCCTCGGTCCCGGCGATGCGCGCGATCGCGAGCGGCCGCTCGTCGACACCCTTCAAGAAAACGACCTGTCGAGCCTCGTCGTACGAGGGGTCCTGGCCGGTGATCAGCTCACCGGTCAGCTGCGCTCGAAGATCGTCGATCGGGATGTCCCGGGCGTGTTGTGATGTTGGCGCCACGGGGGCTCCTTTCGCCTTGAACGAATGTCTCTACCGATCATCTATTAGACGAACGGGACGCGCCGAATGAGACAGCCGCCCGATGGTCCTGGCCCCGAGAACGCATCGGAGCCCCGTTCTACGAACGGATCCGGGCGCGCCGCGGCCAGCTCAGCTGATCCCGAGCCTGAGCAGCGCACGTCGTCCCGGGCCGAATCGGCTCCCTGCGAGGTTGGCAGCCCGCACCGCTCGCCAGGCGTAGTTGGGTGCGTCCACGAAGCCGGCTGCAAGCAAGGACTGAAGGACGAAACGTCGACGTCGGCGTTGACGCGGCCGCCCGTAGGCCGCTAAGAGTCGGTGTGGCGCCGGCACGCGTCTGGCGTGGCCCCCCAGCACTGTCCCGAGCGCGACGGCGTCCTCGAGTGCCAGGTTCGCTCCCTGCGCCGAGTGCGGGTGCACAACACCGGCCGCGTCGCCCGCGAGTGCCATGCCGTCCGCAACCTGACTCTTGGCCCAGAACGGCCGCACGTGGACGGCCGTGAGCTGCTCCCACGAGCTCACCGCCGCGGGAACCTGCGAACCCGGTGGGAGGCGCCCCGCGTACACGCGACGCCACTCGCCGAGGTCTTTTGCCTCGACCGCCGAGCGGTTCTCGGCGGTCACCCGATCCCAGAAGTAGGTGCCGTCGCCCAACGGGACGACGCCGTCCCCGTAGCCGGGGCCGAGATGGATCGCCAGCTCGTCTGCGTCCCCGTCAACCTCCACCGTCCCGAGCAGGTAGCGGTCTTCCGCCGCGAAGCGCCGGCAGCCGATGGCGAGCGCCTCCCGGACGTCCGAGTCGGGTCCATCGGCTCCGATCACGCACGCGGCCTCGAGCTCGTCCTGGCGCCCTGCTCGGTCCCGGTAACGAGCGCCGGTCACACCGTCGCCGTTGCGGACCAGAGCGATCAGCTCGCAGCCGAGCCGCGGCGACTCCCCGCCGAGTTCGGCGAGTCGCTCCGCGAGGGCATCTCGAAGCGCGGTGGGGCGGATCTCGACCAGGTAGGGGTGAGGATGGCGGAGCTCCGTGTAATCCCAGACCGCGACCGCTTGATGACGGCGCCCGTAGAACACCACCCGCGAGAGCCGTTGGCCACGCTCGCGCACGCGCTCCAGCGCACCGAGCCGCTCGAGTGCGGCGAGGCCGTTCGGCTGGAGGAGGATCGCCCTGCCACCCTCGAAGAGGTCACCGCGTCGCTCGACCAGGGTGACGGTCCACCCGCGCTCGGTGAGAGCGCACGCCGTCGCGAGACCGGCAACGCTCGCGCCGGCGATCACCGCGTGCGGTTGCAACGTCATACCGATTCGCCCACATGATCGCGGGCTCGTGGCCGACGATCAACACCGGGTAGCGGGAGGCCGGCGGACTTCCTTCGTCGGCGGCGGATTCAGGCTGGACGGGCCCCGCTACGTGAAGTTCGCGCTCGCAATCGAGGGGCGTGCGGAGCCCTTATGCGGAGGATTGCCTTTGGCCGGGGGACATGCGGTCGTGGTCGGAAGGCGCGATAGGAAAACTTGCGCATTTCATGCGCGGCGCTACCACTTCTCGTCTCTAAGGGAGGACTTCTGCGCTACTGCGACAGCCCGGCGGCTTCGAGGGCTTTTGCGTGGCTCAGGTAGTCCTCGGAGCGGAGGATCTTGCCGCCCCGGAAGGTCATGAGCGACCCGACTTCCTCGTGGAACCTGATGCGAGTCGTCCGGGCGGTCAGGTCGATATGACCGAGGACGAGGACCGACTCGCCGGGGTCCCCGATCTCCTGAATCGTGAGACGTTCTCAGGCCCCGCCCCGAGAGTCGTCCCAGGCCTTTCGCATGGCGTTCCAGGCCTCGAAGGCGCGCCGAGCGGTTTCGACGTTCTCCCGCGACATCGCCCGCCCAGTATCTCGCGACCGAGTGCCGCACACCGTGCGGGTCAGGGGCCGAGGAGGAGGTCCATTTGAGCGATGGCCTGTTGCATCCCCTCGAGCGTGCCGGTGCTCACCCACTTCTCCATGTCCTCGGGGGAGTCGAACTTCGAACGCATCTCCATCCGCGTGGCGCTCTTGCGCTCGGTGAGCCGGACCCTGACCCTGTTGACCGGCATGTCCGTGATCGGCGTCCCGTCCGTATCGGCAAAGACGTCGGTGAATTCCAGCGAGTTCGGTGGGTCGACGGCCGTAACGCGCCACATGCCCGAATACCTAGCGCCCTCCGGACCCGTCATGAAGTACGTGATCTCGCCGCCCGGGAAGAGGTCGTGCTTAGCGAAGGTCGCCGGATAGTTCGGCGGACCCCACCAGCGTTCCAGCTTGCGCGGATCCGACCAAAGCTCCCACACCTGCTCGATCGGAGCGTCGAAGTCGGAGATCACGGTGACGGTCAGGCGGTCGTGGTCGGTGTCGACGCTCGTGATGCTCAACCCGTTCCTCTCAGCGTTGAGTTCTTAGCTTCTGGCTTGGTGTCCTGGGCGAGCAGGTCCGACATCCGGTCAACCCGTCCGCGCCAGGTTGTCTCGAGCTCGTCGAGGACCTGCCGCACGCGCCCGATCGCCTCGGCATCGGTGCGCACGAGCTGCTCTCGCCCGCGACGCTGCTTGGTGATCAGGCCGGCCCGCTCCATCACAGCAACGTGCTTTTGCACCGCCGCGAAGCTCATCGGGTAAGCGTGGGCGAGTCGCGAAACCGAGGGCTCGTCAGTGGCGCAGCGACGCAGTATGTCGCGACGCGTCGGGTCGGCTAGGGCATGGAACAGCTCGTCGACCGCCTCCGCCGCCAGCTCATCTACAACCATATGGTTGTAGATTAAACGAAGCGCGTCTCCCACTGACGCAGGAGATCGGAGCCAAGAACCGCAGATCAACCAGCGAAGGAGACACCGAGGCAACGAGAGAAGGGACGAACCCATGAAACTGACGACCATCACGCACGTCTCCGTCGATGGAGTGATGCAGGGACTCGGCGGGGCGGATGAGGACCGCAGCGGCGGATTCGAGCGCGGCGGATGGGCCTTGCCGCTCTTCGTCGACGAGGCCGCGACGTTCCTCGACGAGGTCTTCCAGCGAGCCCACGCCTTCCTGTTCGGCCGGCGGACCTACGAGATCTTCGCCGGCTCCTGGGGAACCGGCTCGTGGGGGGCAAATCAGGGCGACAACCCGATCTCAGTGGCGTTGAACACGCGGCCCAAGTACGTGGCGTCGACCACGCTCACCGACCCCGAATGGGCGGACACGACCGTCCTCTCTCGTGACGTCGCGGCCGCCATCCGCGAGCTGAAAGCCGAGCACGGAGGCGAGCTGCAGGTACACGGCAGCGGCAACCTGATCCGCTGGCTCCTCGACAACGAGCTTGTCGACGAGATCACCCTGCTCACCTATCCCGTGGTCGTCGGCCAGGGCACGCGACTATTCCCCGACACCGGCCGAGACACAGCGCTTGACCTGGTCGACTCGCGAGCCTTCCCGAAGGGCATAACGATCCAGGTCTACCGGCCCAGCGGCCGCCCGCAGTATGCAATCGGCACCGCCGACTGAAGCACGAATTCGCGCCTTCGCGGCGCAGTTCTTATCGGTCCGCGCCGGCGAGAGCCTCGAGGGGCTTGTCGGGGTCTCGTAGGTCCTCCTCGCGGATCTCGCGGCGGGAGCGGATCAGGTCCTGGATCGCGTCGGTGACGTCCCACACGTTGACGTTCATCCCGGCGATCACGCGCCCTCCCTTGACCCAGAAGGCGATGAACTCGCGGCTCTCCGGATCGCCCCGGAAGACGACCCGATCCCATTCAACGGCGAACCCCGCGTATTCCATGCCGACGTCGTACTGGTCGGAGAAGAAGTACGGCAGGCGATCGTAGGAGGCGGGCTTGTCGAGCATCGCCCGGGCGACGACCTCGGGCTGGTGTAGCGCGTTCGCCCAGTGCTCGACCCGCAGCGCATGGCCGTAGAACGGGTGGTACGCGTTGGCCACATCGCCGGTCGCGAAGATACCGGCGACCCCGGTCTCGAGCCGCTCGTCGACCGCGATCCCGTTGTCGAGCGCTATCCCGGCCGCTTCGGCGAGCCCGGTGCGCGGCATGACGCCGACGCCGACCACGACGAGGTCGCACGCGACGCCGGTGCCGTCGCCGAGCTTCACCGACTCGATCCGGCCCGCCCCCTCGAACCGCTCGACCTCGGTCTTGGTGAGGAGGGCGACGCCATGTGCGCGATGCAGCTCTGCGTAGAACTCCGACGCCTCGGCCCCGAGCACGCGCTCGAGCGGGCGCGCGCCCCGCTCGATCAGCGTCACCTCCGCGCCCTTCTGGCGCGCCGACGCCGCCACCTCGGCTCCGATCCAGCCGCCACCGATCACCGCGACGCGGGCGCCCTGGTCGAGCTTCGCGGCGAGCGCGTCCGACTCGGGCAGCGAACGCAGGTAGTGGACCCCGTCGAGGTCGGCGCCGGGGAGGTCCAGGCGCCTCGGCTCCGCCCCTGTGGCCAGGACGAGCTTGTCGAACCCCTGCCGCTCGCCGCCGCCGAGCTCCAGCTCACGCCGGTTGGGGTCGATCGCTTCCACCATGGTCGCGAGCCGGAGGTCGATCTCCTGCTCGCCGTAGAAGTCCTCGGGATGGACCCGCGCGTTCTCGCGCGGGGACTCCCCGCGGAGATAGTCCTTGGAGAGCGGGGGGCGCTCGTATGGCAGCTCGTCCTCGGCTCCGATCAGGACCAGCTCGCCGTCGAAGCCCTCCTTGCGCAACATCTCCGCCGTCTTCGCGCCGGCGAGCCCGCCGCCGACGATCACATATCGGTCGCTTGCCATCAGACTGGCCTCCCGGTAAGCGCGAGGAACTCGCCTCGCGTCCTCTGGTCATCTCGAACGGCGCCTCGGAGCGCCGACGTGACGGTGCTCGCTCCGGCCTTCTGCACCCCGCGGAGCGACATGCACATGTGCTCGGCCTCGAGCACGACCCCGACCCCCTTGGGGCGCAACTCGTGCTCCAGCCAGCCCGCGATCTGCGTCGTCAGGCGCTCCTGCACCTGCACCGAGCGGGCGAAGTAGTCGACGACCCGAGCGAGCTTCGACAGCCCGAGGATGCGTTCGCCCGGCAGGTAGCCGACGTGCGCGACACCGACGAAGGGCAGCAGATGGTCCGCGCACAGTGAGTGAAACGGGATCGCTCGGGCGACGACGAGCTCGTCGTAGCCGCCGTCGTTGGGGAACGTCGTGGGGTTGAACGACGCAGGGGAGAGCAGCTCCGCGTAGACGTCCACCAGCCGCCGGGGGGTGTCGCGGGTGCCCTCGTCGGTCACATCGACCGCCGGCGACTCGAGCAGCTCGCGGGCGGCGGCTTCGGCGCGGAAGCGATCTACAGGAGGGCGATCGGTCCCGTCGCGTGCCGGCTGACGGTCGCCCGGTCGAAGCTCGATGACATCGGACACTGGAGCAGCGTCGAGTGAGATCCCGTCGCTCTCTCGGTCGGCCTGCTCGAACGCGTGCATCGCGGTCCGAGTCATGAGCGTGGCCCCCGCGCCACTTGTGCGATGGCTCGTCCGCTTATTCCGGCCTTGACGAGGAAGAGGTCGGCTCCGGCCCAGCTCGCCAGGATCGTGTCCGATTGGTTTGCGGACATGAGCACGATCGCGGGTCGCGGCGCGTGGGTAGATAGCCGACGAGCGAGAGCCAGCCCCTCACTCTTCTCGGGAGAGATGGCGATCAGCACGACGTCGGGACGAAGCGCGGTCGCGACGTCCTCCGCATCTGCGCAGCCGTCGAGGTCCGCCACGACCGCAAGTCCCTCGGTCTGGAGGAGTGCCTTGCTCGCCGACCGAAAGGAAGCGTGGGGGTCGACGATCAGCACACGAACCGGCTGATTCCCCGGCTTCCTCCCGTGCTCCTGGTTGTCCATGCCTCGACCTTGGCGCTCGCGACACGCGGTCGCATCGGCGCGGTCGCCGGTGGATCGCCGGTCAGGCGGAGGTGTGCTCGCCCAGGTCGATCCGTGCCAGGTCGGTGCGGGAGGCGATCTGCAGCTTGGGGAAAACCTTGCGTAGGTGATAGTCGATCGTGCGCGGGCTCAAGAACAGCTGCGCGCCGATTTCGCGGTTGGTCATCCCTTCGGCGACGAGATGAGCGATCTGCAGCTCTTGCGGGGTGAGCTGGTCGCGGGTGGCGGGGTTGCGGCGGCGCGCCGTCTCTCCGCTGGCCCGCAGCTCGGAGCGCGCCCGGTCTTCCCAGGGCGGGAGCGCGAGCTGCTGAAGCAGCTGGAGAGCCGTGCGAAGGTGGGGGCGGGCGTCCACGCGGCGCCGCTCGCGCCGCAGCCATTCCCCGTACACCAGCTCGCTCCGCGCACGCTCGAACGGCGACAGCGCCTCGGCGAGCTCGATCGCTCGCACGAAATGCGGCTCGGCATCGGACTCCACCGCGAGCGCCCGGCAGCGGGCGAGCAGTGCAAGGCGGGCTGGCGTGGGGAACTGTTCGACCCACGCTTGCAAGCGCGCAAGGTGTTCGGCCGCCTCCTCGAGCTCGTGCGCCCGGACCGCGGCCTCGACCACATCGGGAAGCTGGAGGACGCTGTGAGGCGTCATGAGGACTCCAGCAGGGGCGGCGGCGTAGCCACGCAGGCGCTCGAGCGCTTCGGCGGGTCTGCCGAGGGTGAGGTCGAGCAGGCCGAGGACGCGCTCGCCGAGGATGGTGAAGCTCACGCCGCTCGAAGCCATGGCCTGCTGGATCGCGTCGACGTGCCCTCGCGCCTCGTCTTCCTGCCCGCGCAGGGCCTCGACCGTGGCCAGATTGCAGGCGTTCCAGCCCGCAATCCACGGCTGTCCGATGTCGAGCGCGAGCCGGCTGCCCTCCGCCGCGACCGAGTAGCCGAGGTCGAAGCGGCTGCGGCCGATCAGCTCCGTGGATTGAGCCGCAAGCGCCTGTGGCAGCACGCTCAGGAGCCCCCGTTCGCGGGCGAAAGCGACCGCGCGATTGGCGTGCGCCAGGCCGTCCCCCCAGCTGCCCTCGCGGTCGGCGGTCACCGCCGCCAGGATCAGGCAGCGCGGGTCGTCCAGGCGCTGCGCCCGCTCGATCGCCTCTGCGGCCAGAAGCGCCGCGCCCGCAAGATCGCCCGAGAGCTCGGAGCCCCAGGTCCCGAGTGCCGCTGCGAGGAAGCGGTCGGTGTCGGTAGCGGGCTCGACCTCAGCCACGCGTCGTGCAAGCTCAGCGAGCTGGTCGTGCGCCTCGGCGTAGGTCGCGAACTCGTAGCCGTCGTAGAGCATCTCCAACATCAGGGACGCGTCCTCGCAGCCCTCGATCGCCTGCAACAGCGGCGCGAGCGCGTCCGGAAGCCAGCCGCTCCGGGCCCTGATGACTCCGCTGAGGTAGAGGAGCCGCACGCGCTGGCCGCCGTCCGCGTGCGGCAACGACCGCGTGACGAGGCCACGCGCGCGCTCGGCTTGGCCGGCGGCCCAGGCCGCCTCGGCCGCCTCGCCGAGGCGCCGGCTACGCGACGGCTGGGCATCGCTGAGCTCCGCCGAGCGCTCGAACGCAGTCGCCGCCGACGCCTGTCCTCCGCGAAGCTGCGAGCGGCGCGCGGCCGCGTCCAACGCCGCCGCGACGTTCTCGTCGGCGGTCAGCGTGGCCAGCGCGTGGTGCCAGACGCGCCGGTCGGCGTGCTCGTCGCCGTGGAGGACGGAGGCGAGTGCGGTGTGTGTTCGCTGCCGCTGTGCCAGCGTCGCCCCATCGAGTACCGCGGCGCGAACCAGCGGGTGGCGAAAGGCGATCCTGCCGCCTGCGGTGCGCACGGTCCCCGATGCCTCCGCGGCCTCGAGCGCCTCCGCGCTCACCCCGAGCTCAGCCGCCGCGCGCACAACTGCCGCCACGTCGCCCGTGTCATCGATCGCGGCGATCAAGAGCATCGTCTGCGTGGCGGCGGGAAGTCCCTCGACCCTTGCCGCGAACGTGGCCTGCACCCTCGCCGTGAGCGGGATCGCGTCGGGTAGCGGCGCCATCCCGGCGCGCTGCTCCTCCGAAAGGCCGGCCGGAAGCTCGAGCAGGGCGAGCGGGTTGCCGGCTGCTTCGACAAGGACTCGCTCGCGGACCGACGACGCGAGCTCGTCCGACGAGTCCGAGAGCAGCGCACGTGCGTCCTCGTCCTCGAGCCCGCTCACGAGGAGCTCGGGCAGGCCCGGTCCTTCGAAGGTGCGCGCCTCACCCTCCCTGACGGCGAACACGATCGCCACCCGCTCGGCCCGGAGCCGCCGGGCGGCAAAGACGAGCGCCTCGGCGGAAGGCGTGTCGAGCCAGTGTGCGTCCTCGACCAGGCACAGCACCGGACGCTCCTCGGCCGCCTCGGCCAGCAGGCCGAGCACCGCCGCCGAGACGAGGAAGCGCTCAGAGCCGGTCGACGGCGCGAGCCCGAGCGCGCCGGCGAGCGCCTTCGCCTGCAACTCCGGCAGCTCGCTCAAACGGTCGAGGATCGGGCGTAGCAGTCCGTACAGGCCCGCGAAGGCGAGATCGGACTCCGCCTCGACGCCCGCCGTCGTCAGCAGCTGCATTCCATCCGCGCGCGCGGCGGCGTAGTCGAGCAACGCACTCTTCCCGATCCCAGCTTCGCCCCGGACGATCAGCGATCCGCTCTCACCCGCCAAGGCGGCCTCGAGCAGCTCGTCGATCCTGGCGCACTCGCGGTCGCGGCCGACGAGCACCAGCGAGGCGCCCGCTGCCTGACTGGGCCGGGTGGACTCCATGGCCGTGCCAGGGATCGTAGTCCGGAATCGGCTTGCTCCTCGATCCCGGATCTCCTCTCGGAACTCCGGCCAACCGGCGACCGACAGGCGAGCTCGCCGATGCGAAACAAGCGGGCGAAGCGCAGCATCGAAAGCCAAGTGAGCTGTGCGAAATACGAAGAGGAGGAAGCAATGAAAGTCTTCGTGGCAGGCGGGACCGGGGCCATAGGGCGGCGGCTGGTGCCGCAACTCGTGGCGCGCGGCCACCAGGTGACGGCGACGACAACGGGTCCGGGCAAGTTTGGCTTGCTGGAGCAGCTGGGCGCAGATGCCGTCGTGATGGACGGGCTGGATGCGGTGTCGGTCGGTGAGGCGGTGGCCAACGCTCGACCGGATGCGATCGTGCACGAGATGACCGGACTTTCCGCGGCGCATGCCGGCAAGATCGATACGAAGCGCTTCGATCGGTGGTTTGCCACCACCAACCGGCTGCGCACCGAGGGGACGGATCACCTGCTGGCCGCGGCCGAGGCGACCGGGGTATCCCACTTCGTCGCGCAGAGCTATGCCGGCTGGAACGGAATCCGCGAGGGCGGATGGGTGAAGACCGAGGAGGACCCGCTGGACCCGGAGATTGGGACGGGCTTCAGCGCCGGGGCGGCAGCGATCCGCCACGTCGAGGACGTGGTCGTCAAGGCTGGAGGCGCGGTCCTACGCCACGGCACGCTCTACGGGCCGGGCATCATGGAAAGTCAGGTCGAGCTCGTGCGCAAGCGGCAGTTCCCGCTCGTCGGGAGCGGCACCGGCTACAGCTCGTGGTTGCATGTCGACGACGCGGCGAGCGCTGCCGTCCTGGCTGTGGAGAAAAAGGCGAGGGGGGTGTTCAACATCGTCGACGACGAACCGGCCCCGGCCAGCGAGTGGCTGCCGCATCTGGCCGCGAGCGCCGGGGCGAAGCGCCCGATGCGGGTCCCCAAGTGGCTGGCCCGTCTCCTCGCCGGGGACGTGGCGGTGACGATGATGACCGAGGGGCGCGGCTTCTCCAACGCCAAGGCCAAGCGCGAGCTCGGCTGGACCCCGCGCTACCCAAGCTGGCGGCAAGGCTTCGCCGAGGTGTACGCGGAACCGACTGCCGCAACCTCTGCGCCGCGATCGGTTCCTGCCAATGCCAAACGGGTCGGGGCGAGTTCGCGATGACCGGCGACGCCGTCCCAGACCACGGCGAGAATCACTCGGACACCGCGCCGAGCAGCGCGAACAGCAGACAAGGAGGAAACCGATGAGCGATCTTCAGCCCATCGCTGACCGCGTCGAGATCGAGGCGCTGCGCGGCGAGTTCACCGACGCGACGATGGATCGCGACTACGACCGCTTGGCGTCACTGTTCACACAGGACGCTGTCTTGCGGATCCCCGCCGTCAACGTCGAGTTCGTCGGCCAGAAGGAGATCCGCGCCGGGCTCAAGCGGCTGGGGGAGGGCCTCTGGGACTACCTCGTGCAAACCACGCACCCAGGCACGATCCAGCTTGAGGGCGACACCGCCTGCGGCCGTGCATACGTCCAGAGTTTCGGGCACATGCGCGACGGCAGCTCGCATCTGAACTACTCCGCGTACCACGACCGCTACCAGCGCACCCCGGACGGCTGGAAGTTCACCCAACGCATCAACGAGATCAGATACGTCGACACCACTCCTCTGGCGGGCTCGGTGCCAGCGAGAGAGCGGTCTCAGGCTGCTTGACGGCGAATCGCGAGCCTGTCGGAGTCGCGAGGTCAAGTCCTGTGGGCCTTCGGGTTCACAGGACTTGGCGCTTCTTGGGGAGCAAAGGAGGCGATCCTCACCCTACGAGCCTTCCCCGGCCGACACGGTGCGCCTTGCGAACCTCGGCAAGCACCAGCGAGAAACCCGAGGATGGTTCTAAGGAATCGGCGGGACGGGGCGACGCTCCGATCCGCGGGACGAGCGAGCGTCTCCGTGCCCCCCAGCTCGGGATCGCAACGGACGAGGAGGAGGTGCGCGGCGAGCACTCGATCGGCGGCCGCAACCGTCGAACGTCCCGCACTGTCGCTCATAGCGGCCACTCCGGGACGTTCGCCCTGCCTCGGCTCGGGCGCCGCTCTCGCATCCGTCGAGGAGCAGCACTCTCCGCTAGGGGATCGAGGGCGTGCGGTCAAGCTCCTCCACCGCCTGCTTCGCAAGCGTGGCTACCGGGCACCGAAGGGGCGGCTCTTCACCGACGCCACCGCGAGCGCGGTGCTCGCATTCCGGAAGGTGAACTGGATGGCGTGGACCCGCCGAGGATCGCCGGAGGTCCTCTCCCGGCTCCTGCGCGGCCTGGGCGCGGTCAAGCTCCGCCACCCGGGGCCGGGCGCCACGTCGAGGTCGATCTCAGGCGCCAGGTGATGGTGCTCGCAAACAGGGGGGAAGGCCCGGTACACGTTCCACATCTCCTCCGGCAAGGGGAGCACGCCGGCCGATCGCGGGCACTTCCGCTTCTACGGCCGCCAGCCCGGCTACAACAGCCTCGGCATGCTCGACTCGGTCTACTACAACGGCGGCGAAGCGATCCACGGTTACCGCTTCGTGCCGACCTATCCAGCCTCGCATGGATGCATCCGCAGCCCGATCCCCGATGCCCGCTTCATATACAACTGGGTCCGGCTCGGGATGAGCATCTACGTGTACTAGTGCGCGGCGTCGCGGATCGCACATATCGCCGTCGCTCCGCCACACCGGGATGAGCCACGTCGGCTTCGGCTGCGCGTGGTCGTTATCCGACTCCGCACAGCAGCCTCGGACCCTGGAGGAGATGTGAGCAACCGACTGCCCTCGTGGCGACCTGGCCCCACCCGCGACGCGATCCTCGCGTTCCTCGATCGTAGCGGCGACGTCCCGGTCGATGAACGCGTCGCTTACATCG
>Ga0081538_10001231_pt1 | contig 26860 bp, 32 predicted proteins | sample TabmetS5T2R1_FD_71022 | JGI IMG/M metagenome (GOLD analysis project Ga0081538, IMG submission 71022) | Tabebuia heterophylla rhizosphere microbial communities from the University of Puerto Rico - S5T2R1 | ecosystem: Host-associated > Plants > Roots > Rhizosphere ...
CCAGTAGTTATGTGCGATCCGGGCGCGGCCGGCCCGCGGCCGGCCGTGCCCGGCGCGCGATCCATGCGTCGAGGCGCTTCAGGTCCTTCTTGCCCCACGTGAGCGCGTAGAGCAGCAGCGCCGCGATGAACAGCGTGTAGCCGTTCACGCTGCCGGTGGCCGCGAAGTCCCACACGCCGAGGCCGACGAGCCCGGCCGTGTCGATGATGACGCCGACGATGAACAGGCGAGTGACGCCTTCCAGCCCGTAGCGGTATCGGAGGACCAGGAAGGCCGCCAGCATGATCCAGAACGCGGCCTCGAGGCCGATTGCGAGAATCCACTTGAGCTCCATGGTCCGATCTATTTATATCAAACGTTCGGTATAACATCAAGGGCGATGCCAAAGATCGTCGACCACGAGCAGCGCCGCGACGAGCTGGCCGCGTCCGTATGGCGACTCGCGTCGCGCGAAGGCCTGGAAGCCGTGACCACCAGGGGAGTCGCGGCGGAAGCCGGCTGGTCGACCGGCGCGCTCCACCACTACTTCGCCGACAAGGAGGAACTGCTCCTGTTCGCGTTCCAGACGGTCGCCGACCGCGTCGGCCGGCGGGTGGCCGCGGCGCGGCAGAGCGCGGCAGAGCCGCTCGCGCTCGCACGCGAGCTGCTCGCCATCGGCCTGCCGCTGGACGCCGAGCGGCGCGCCGAGACGCGCGTCTGGTTCGCGTTCCTCGGTCTCGCGCTGACCCGACCGGTGCTGGCCCGCGCCCAGCGCGCGGCGTACCGTCACTGGCGCCGGCTGGTCGCGGACGCGCTGCGGGAGGCGCGGGAGCGCGGCCAGGTCGAGGCCGGGCTGGACGTCGAGCGGGAGGCCGCTGAATTGGTGGCGCTAGTCGACGGGCTCGCCGTCCAGGCGATGTTTGAGCGCCGCGCCCCGATGCAGGAGCTGGTCGACGACCGGCTTGCGAGACTGCGCGGGTGACCGTTCAACCGCTCCGCTTCGAGGACGGCATGCTTCACGTCCTCGACCAGCGCGCGCTCCCCGGCGAGGAGCGCTGGATTCGCTGCGAGGCCCCGGAGCAGGTGGCGGACTGCATCCGCACGCTGGCCGTCCGGGGCGCGCCGGCGATCGGGATCGCGGCCGCCTACGGGATGGCGCTGGCCGGCGCCGACCGGGCCGGCGCCGCCGCGCTCCTGCGGTCGGCGCGGCCGACCGCGGTCAACCTGGGATGGGCGGTCGAGCAGGCGCTGGCGTCGGACGACCCGCTCGACTGCGCGCGGCGCCTCCACCGCGAGCAGGAAGAGGCCGACCGGCGCCTGGCCGCGCTCGGGGCCGAGCGCTTCGAGCCGGGCGACCGCGCCCTGACCCACTGCAACGCCGGCCCGCTCGCCACCGCGGGGTACGGCACCGCCGGCGGCGTCCTTCGCGCAGCGTGGGAGCAGGGCCGGCTCGAGCAGGTCTGGGTCGACGAGACGAGGCCACTCGACCAGGGCGCCCGCCTCACGACATGGGAGCTCGCACGCGACGGGATCCCCTACCGGCTCGTGACCGACTCGAGCGCCGGCGCGCTGATGGCGCGCGGCCTGGTCGACAGGATCGTCGTGGGCGCGGACCGGATCGCCGCCAACGGCGACGTGGCGAACAAGGTCGGCACCTATCCCCTGGCCGTGCTGGCCGCCAGGCACGGAGTCCCGTTCTACGTCGCCGCGCCGGTCTCGACGATCGATCCGCACACGGCTGTTGGCGGAGCCATCCCGATCGAGCAGCGCGACCCGTCCGAGCTCGGCGCCGGCGTGCCGGCTTTGAACCTGGCCTTCGACGTGACGCCCGCCGAGCTCGTGACCGCGATCGTGACCGAGGCCGGCGTGATCGAGCCGCCTTACGAGGACGCGATCGCGCGGGTGGCGCGGCGTTGATCCCGGATGCCCTGCGCCGTGCGCGGCGGCCGCTCTGCCTGGGCATCGGAGGCGGCGGCGACGTGGTCGGCGCGCTCGCCACGGCCGAGTACTGCCGCCTGGCATTCGGAGCGCGGCCCGTCCTCGGCGGCGTGAGCTGGGAGCGGCGGCCGATCGACCCGCAGCCGGGACCGCGGCAAGCCGAGGAGATCGAGAACGCGCGGCCGCTCGGCCCCGCCGTCCTCGCGGCGCGCGCCGACACCCGCGTCGGCTCGAGCGGCGTCCGCTTCGCGGAGTCCCGCATGGCGGAGCTGCTCGGCGAGGAGACTGTCGTCGTGGACGCGAATCGCGGCCCGGCCGCGATCGCCGCGGGGCTCGGCGAGGTCGCCGCCGCGTTCGGCTGCGACCTGATCGTGTTCGTGGACGTCGGCGGCGACGTGCTGGCCCAGGGGGACGAGCCCGGTCTGGGCAGCCCGCTGTGCGACGCCGTTCTGCTCGCGGCCGCCGTCCGGCTCGAAGAGGCGCCCGGCCCCGATGTGCTCGGGGCCGTATTCGGCATCGGCTGTGACGGCGAGCTCACCCCGGACGAGGTTCTCGCCCGCCTCGATGAGCTCGAGCGCGCGAGCGGCGTGCTCGGCCGGCTGGCGATCGACGACGCGGTGGCGGACCGGCTCGACGAGGCGGTCGCCGCGGTGCCGACCGAGGCCAGCGCCCTGGCGCTGCGAGCCTTCAGGGGCGAGTCCGGGCCGGTCGCGATCCGCGACGGCCGGCGGCTGGTGGACCTGCGGCCGCTTGCCGCAGCGACGGTCTTCTTCGACCCGGCCGTGGCGGTCCGCACAGTCGCGCCGCTCGCCGCGGCAGTGGCGGAGGCTGAGGACCTCGACGCCGCGAACGAGGCGCTCCATGAGCGCGGGGTCCGATCCGAGCTCGACTGGGAGCGTGACGCACCCCACACAAGCCTGCCGCCTCGATCGGCACATTGATTGTGTGCTCAAGCGCCTTCCAGACGGAGCCTCGATCCTCATCCGGCCCATCCGCGCGGACGACAAGCGGATGCTGGAGGACGGGCTGCGGCACCTCTCCGACGAGTCGGTGCACAGACGCTTCCTAACACTCAAGCGCAGCTTCAGCCGGGCGGAGCTGCGATACCTCACTGAGGTGAACGGCCGCGATCACGTGGCACTCGTCGCCGAATACCCTGGCGACGCGGTCCGCCGCCTGATCGCGGTCGCTCGCTTCGTTCGCCTCGCCGAGGACCCCACCACGGCCGAGGTTGCGATCGTCGTCGCCGACGACTGGCACCGCCGCGGCGTCGGGTCGCTCCTGACCGAGGACCTCGCCGAGGAGGCCCGCCGGGCCGGCATCCAGCGCTTCACCGCGACGATGTCGAGCGACAACATCCCGGCGCAGCGGCTGATGGCGAAGCTCACCAGCCATCTCGAGAGCCGCCACACCGGCTACGGCGTGTCCGAGCTGGTGCTCGACCTGGCCGCCTAGCGGCACCCTGCCGGACCTGCTTAACCTGGGGCGGTGAGCGAACGAGCGGCACGCGGCGCCGTCACGGCGGTCTTCTTCCTGAACGGGTTCCTGTTCGGCTCGCTCGTCGCGCGCATGCCCGCGATCCGCGACCACGCGGGCGTCACGAACGGCGAGCTCGGCCTTGCGCTCGCCTGCGTGGCGGTGGGGGCCGTCGTCGCGATGCCCATCGCCGGGGCGCTCGCCGCGCGCCACGGGAGCCGTGGCGCGACCCGCGGCGCGCTGGCGCTGGCGTGCCTGGCGCTCCTCCCGCCGGTCCTCGCGCCATCCCTCCCCGCGCTGGCGGCGGCCTTCCTCGTCATGGGCGTCGCGATGGGGTCGCTGGACGTGACGATGAACGCCCACGGGGTGGCGGTCGAGCGTCGCTACCGGCGCCCGATCCTGTCGGGGTTCCACGCCGCCTTCTCCTTCGGCGGGCTGGCCGGCGCCGCCACGGCCGCGACGGCGGCGGCAGCCGCGTTCGACCTTCAGCTGCACGTGGCGCTCGTGGCGGCAGCCTGCCTGGTCGTGGGGCTCGGCTGGTCGCGCCGCTTCCTGCCGGGGTCCGAGGACGCATCCGGCGCCGAGCACCCCATGCTGGCCCGTCCGCCGCGTCGGCTGTGGGCACTCGGAGCGGTCGCCTTCTCCTGCCTCCTCGTGGAGGGCGCGGCCGCCGACTGGAGCGCGATCTACGTGCGCGACGAGCTCGACACGGGCGCCGGAACCGCCGCGTCCGCGTTCGTCGCGTTCTCGCTCACGATGGCGGTCGGCCGGCTGCTCGGCGACCGGCTCGTGGAGCGCTTCGGCCCGGTCGCGCTGCTTCGCGGCGGCGGCGTGCTGGCGGCCGTCGGCTTCGGCACCGGTCTCGCCGCCGGCGCGGTGCCCGCCGCGCTGGTGGGCTTCGCGGCGCTCGGCGCCGGCATGGCCGCGGTGATCCCGGTCGTCTTCCGCGCGGCGAGCTCCACCCCAGGGATCGCTCCGGGCATGGCGCTGGCCGCCGTCTCCTCCACCGGCTACCTGGGCTTCGTCGCCGGCCCCGCGATCATCGGCAGCCTCGCCGAGGGAATCGGGCTCCCGGCCGCCCTCGTGCTACTCGTCGTGCTCGTGCTCGTGGTCGCGGCGCTGGCCCGCAGCGCCCGGCCGGTGCCGGCACACGTCGCCGGTTAGCTGACCGTCCAGGTCTCGCCGGAGTGGAGGAGCTTCTCGAGCTCCTCCTTGCCGACCTGCGCACGTGCCTCGTCGAGCGCGGGGGCCAGCTCGGCGCCGTAGACGGGGCGATCCACCGCGCGGAAGACGCCGATGGGGGTCGGCCCGGTCGGGCGGGCGGCGAGGTGGGCCAGCTCGAACGCGAGGCTCGGCTCCTGGCGCTTCGCGTCGTGCACGAGCAGGGCCTCCTCCCCGGCCTCGGCCACGTCGACCAGCTCGAGACGGCCGTCGGCGCCGCGGGCCACGCCGCGCTCCCCCTCCGGCCCGAAGCGGATCGGCTGGCCGTGCTCGAGGCGGATCTGGTTCTGCTCCTTCTCGCCCTTTGCCCGGACGGCGTCGAAGGCGCCGTCGTTGAAGACGTTGCAGTTCTGGTAGATCTCGACGAAGGCCGCGCCGGTGTGGGCCGCCGCGGCGCGCAGCGTCTCGGCCACGTGCTTCTTGTCGGTGTCCACCGTGCGGGCGACGAAGGTGGCCTCGGCGCCGAGCGCCAGCGAGACCGGGTTGAAGGGGTGGTCCTGGGAGCCGAACGGCGTCGACTTGGTGACCTTGCCCTCCTCGCTCGTGGGCGAGTACTGGCCCTTGGTGAGCCCGTAGATCTGGTTGTTGAACAGCAGGATCTTGAGCGGCACGTTGCGCCGGAGCGCGTGGATCAGGTGGTTGCCGCCGATCGAGAGCGCGTCGCCGTCGCCGCTCACCACCCACACGGACAGGTCCGGGCGCGACGTGGCCACCCCGGTCGCGAGCGCCGGCGCCCGGCCGTGGATGCCGTGCATCCCGTACGTGTCCATGTAGTAGACGAAGCGGCCGGCGCAGCCGATCCCCGTGACGAACACGATCTTCTCGGGCGGCACGCCGAGCTCGGGCATGAACCCCTGCACGGAGGCCAGCACCGCGTAGTCGCCGCAGCCCGGGCACCAGCGCGTCTCCTGGTCTGAGGAGAAGTCGGCCTTGGTCAGGACCGGGAGGTCGACGGGGTCGCCGCCGTTGCCGTGGCTCATGCGAGCCGCCTCTCGACCTGCTCCATCACGTCGCGCGTGAAGATCGGCAAACCGTCCACCTTCGTGTAGCTCTCGATGTCGATCAGGAACTCGGCTCGCAGGATCCGCGACAGCTGGCCCATGTTCATCTCCGGCAGCAGCACCCGCTCGTAGGAGCGCAGCACGTCCTCGAGGTTGCCCGGCAGTGGGTTGAGGTGCCTCACGTGGGCCGTGGCCAGCTTCAGTCCCTGCTCGCGGCGCAGCCGGCGCGCCGCCCCCTGGATGGCCCCGTAGCTCGAGCCCCAGCCGAGCACGAGCAGCGAGGCGTCGCCGTCCGGGTCGTCCACCTCGACGTCCGGGACCTCCACCCGGGCGACCCGGTCCGCGCGCAGGCGGGTCATGTGCTCGTGGTTCGCCGGGTCGTACGAGATGTTGCCGGTGACGTCCTCCTTCTCGAGCCCGCCGATCCGGTGCCGCAGGCCGGGCGTGCCCGGGACGGCCCAGGGGCGGGCCAGCTTCTCGTCGCGCGCGTACGGCTGGAAGCCGGCCGGGTCGGTGGCGAAGCCGGGGTCGATGTCGGGAAGCGACGCCACGTCGGGAAGCCGCCACGGCTCGGAGGAGTTGGCGAGGAAGGTGTCGCTCAGGAGGATCACCGGCGTGCGATGCGTGACCGCGATGCGGACCGCCTCGATCGCCGACCCGAAGCAGTCGGCCGGCGTGCTGGGGGCGACCACCGGAAGCGGCGACTCGCCGTGGCGCCCGTACAGCGCCATCAGCAGGTCTGCCGCCTCGGTCTTCGTCGGCATGCCGGTGGAGGGGCCGGCGCGCTGGGTGTCGACCACCACGAGCGGCAGCTCCATCGCCACGGCCAGCCCGATCGTCTCGGCCTTGAGGTCCATGCCCGGGCCGCTCGTCGCGGTCACGCCGAGGCAGCCCGAGAAGGCCGCGCCGAGCGCCATGTTGGCGGCGGCGATCTCGTCCTCGGCCTGGATCGTGTGCACACCGAAGCGGCGGTGGCGCGACAGCGCGTGCAGCAGCTCGGAGGCCGGGGTGATCGGGTAGGAGGCCAGGAAGAGCTGCAGCCCGGACTGCACCGACGCCGCGATCAGCCCGAGCGCGAGCGCCTGGGTGCCGTTCACGTTGCGGTATGTCCCGGGCGGCGCCGGGGCCGGCTCCACCTCGTAGTGGACGGCGAGCAGCTCGGCGGTCTCGCCGAAGTTGTAGCCCGCGCGGAAGGCGGCGAGGTTCGCGTCCCGCACCGGGAGCTTGTCCTCGAACTTCTTGTGGATCCAGTCGACGGTCGGCTCGGTCGGCCGGCCGTACATCCAGGACACGAGCCCGAGCGCGAAGAGGTTCTTGCAGCGCTGAGCGTCGGCGGCCTTGATGCCGTCGATCCCCTCGGTCGCCCTGACGGTCATCGAGGTCATCGGCACCCGGAAGACCTGGTAGTCGTCGAGCGAGTCGTCCTCGAGCGGGTTCGACCCGTAGCCCGCCTTGCGCAGGTTGGGATCGGTGAAGCCGTCCTCGTTGACGATGACCGTGCCGCCCTTCTCGACGGCACCGAGCTGCGTGATCAGCGCGGCCGGGTTCATGGCCACGAGCACGTTGGGGTGATCTCCCGGCGTCAGGATGTCGCGCGAGGCGAAGTGGATCTGGAAGGCGGAGACGCCGTGCGGGGTGCCCGCCGGGGCGCGGATCTCGGCCGGGAAGTCGGGCAGCGTGGCGAGGTCGTTCCCGACAACGGCGGTGGCATCGGTGAAGCGGCTCCCCGTGAGCTGCATCCCGTCACCGGAGTCGCCCGCGAAGCGAACTACGACGCGGTCAATCTTCTCGAGCGTCTTCTCGTCCATGTACGGCCCCGAGTCGAACGGGGCCTCGAACGAGTGTAGCCTCCGCGCCGGGCGGCCCCACCTGCGTGTAGCATGCCGCGCCCCCAAGGGGGGACGGCATGCCGATGAACGTCTCAGTACCCAAGGAAACCGCTAGCGGCGAGCGGCGGGTAGCGCTCGTGCCGGAGGTCGTCGATCGCCTCGCGAAGGGCGGTGTCGACGTGACGGTCGAGGCCGGCGCGGGCGAGCCCGCGCACCAGCCGGACGCCGCCTACGAGCAGGCCGGGGCGACGCTCGGGGACGGCTTCTCGGGCGAGGTCGTGGCCAAGGTGGCTCCGCCGACGGCCGAGGAGATCCGCCGCCTCGGGCGCAGCTCGGTCCTGGTCGGATTCCTCCAGCCCCTCACCGCGCACGACACCGTGCGTGCCCTCGCCGACGCGGGCGTGACCAGCTTCGCCATGGAGGCGATCCCGCGGATCACGCGTGCGCAGTCGATGGACGCGCTCTCCTCGCAGGCCACGGTCGGCGGCTACCGCGCCGCCCTGATCGCGGCGCAGGAGCTGCCGCGCTTCTTCCCGATGCTGACGACGGCGGCCGGCACGGTGCGCCCGGCGAAGGTGCTGGTGCTGGGCGCCGGCGTGGCCGGGCTGCAGGCCATCGCGACCGCCCGCCGCCTCGGAGCGGTGGTGCAGGCCTTCGACGTGCGCTCGGCGGTGAAGGAGCAGATCGAGTCGCTCGGCGCCCGCTTCCTCGAGCTCGACATGGGGCTCGAGGACGCCGAGGCGGCCGGCGGGTACGCGCGCCAGCTCACCGACGAGGAGCAACAGCGCCAGCGCGAGTTGCTGGCGGTGGAGATCGGCAAGATGGACGCGGTCATCTCGACCGCCGCCGTGCCGGGCCGCCGCGCCCCGCTGCTGGTGACCGAGCAGGCGGTGAAGAACATGCCGCCGGGCTCCGTGATCGTCGACCTTGCCGCAGAGACGGGCGGGAACTGCGAGCTCACCGAGCCCGGCGAGACCGTCGTGCGCGAGGGCGTGACGATCGCCGGGCCGCTCAACCTCGCGTCCTCGATGCCCGCGCACGCCTCCTCGCTGTACGCGCGCAACGTGCAGGCGCTCTTGGAGCTGATGGTGAAGGAGGGCGAGCTCAGCCTCGACTTCGAGGACGAGGTCATCAAGGGCGCGTGCATCACGCGCGAGGGCGAGATCGTGCACGAGGGTGCGCGGCAGGCGGCGGGGGCCGCGGCGTAATGGATCTGCTGACGGAGCTGACCATCCTCGTCCTGGCGGCGTTCGTCGGGTTCGAGGTCATCTCGAAGGTGCCGAACACCCTGCACACGCCGCTGATGTCCGCCACGAACGCGATCCACGGGATCGTCCTGCTCGGCGGCCTGCTCCTGATCGGAGAGGCCACGGGGTTCCTCGACGAGTTCCTCCTGGTCATCGCGATCGCGTTCGGCACGATCAACATCGTCGGCGGCTTCCTCGTCACCGATCGCATGCTGGAGATGTTCAGGAAGCGGGACTGATGTACACCGCTTCGTTCCTGCAGGACCCGGACTTCATCCGCGTCCTCTACATCGTCGCCTTCGGCTGCTTCATCTTCGGCCTGCGCCTGCTCAACCACCCGCGCACGGCCCGGCGCGGGAACCTGATCGCCGCGGTGGGCATGGCGATCGCCGTCACGGCCACGCTGCTGTGGGACTTCGTCGACGATTACGGCCTGATCGTGCTCGGCGTCGCGATCGGGACGGCCGTCGGGATCCCCGCGGCCCGCAGCGTGAAGATGACCGCGATGCCGCAGATGGTGGCGCTGTTCAACGGCGTCGGCGGCGGCGCGGTGGCCCTGATCTCGTTCGTGGAGTACCGCGAGTCGCTCGAGCACGCGGGCGCCAACCCGGAGCTCGAGCAGCTGATCCCGATCCTGTTCGCGGCCATCATCGGCTCGATCTCGTTCTGGGGCTCGAACATCGCGTTCGGCAAGCTGCAGGAGGTCCTGCCCGGCCGCCCCATCCAGCTGCCCGGCCAGCAGTTCCTGAACGTCGGCCTGCTGCTGGTCGCGGTCGGCTGCGCCGTCGCGATCGCGGCGGGGACCGAGTCCGAGCTGCTCTTCCTCGTGATCCTGCTGAGCGCCGCGGTGCTCGGCAACATGTTCGTGCTCCCGATCGGCGGCGCCGACATGCCGGTCGTGATCTCGCTGCTGAACGCGTTCACGGGGCTGTCCGCCGCCGCGGCCGGCATGGCGCTCGACAACGTGGCGCTGATCGTGGGCGGGATGCTCGTGGGCGCCTCCGGCTCGATCCTCACCAACCTGATGGCGGAGGCGATGAACCGCTCGATCGTCAACATCGTCGTGGGCGGATTCGGAGGCGTGACGATCGCGCCCGCGGGCGCGGACGGCGAGGCGAAGCCGGTGCGCTCGACCGACGCCTCGGACGTGGCGATCCAGCTCGCCTACGCCTCCAAGGTCGTAGTCGCGCCGGGGTACGGCATGGCGGTGGCGCAGGCCCAGCACACGGTCCGCGAGCTGGCCGACGAGCTCGAGAAGCGCGGCGTGCGCGTGGACTACGCGATCCACCCCGTCGCCGGCCGCATGCCGGGCCACATGAACGTGCTGCTCGCCGAGGCCGACGTGCCCTACGACCATCTCAAGGAGATGGACGAGATCAACCCCGAGTTCCCGCAGACCGACGTGGCGCTCGTGATCGGAGCCAACGACGTGACGAACCCGGCCGCACGCGAGCAGGCCGACTCCCCCATCTACGGAATGCCGATTCTCGACGTCGACAAGGCCGGCCAGGTGATAGTGCTCAAGCGCTCGATGAACACCGGCTTCGCCGGGATCGACAACCCGCTCTTCTATAGCGAGAACACTGCCCTGCTGTTCGGCGACGCCAAGGAGTCTGTGGCCGCCGTGCTGGCCGAGGTCAAGGAGCTCTAGAGCAGGCTCTCCTGCCCCGCCGCAGCGCCGCTTCGCCTGCGGCGCGGCAGCCCGGCCGCCTCGGCGAGCGCCGCCTCGACGTCCGCGAGGATGGCGCGCTCCGAGCGGGAGGCGACGACGGGCTCGGTCAGACCGTCCACGTGGACATAGGTGCGGCGACCATCGCGGCGCTCGGATCCCTCCAGCGGAACCAGCGCGTAGACGCGGTCCGCACGGACGAACTTGCCGTAGCCGAGGGGAATCATGCGGGGGTCGCGCTTGGCCACTTTCTCCATGTGACGATAGCCGCGTAATCGGCCGGTTTCCCGGGTAGCCGCCCCACATGAGCGACGAGACCAAGACGGACATGGAGAAGGAGAAGGAGGAGGCGCGCGAGGAGATCGAGCAGCTCGAGCAGGATCCGCCCGGCAAGCTCGAGGAATGGCCCGACGGCAAGGCGAAGTACGAGACCTTCGGCGGGCCCGAGGGCGAGCACTCCTACGACGAGGGGCCCGAGCAGAACCTCGGCCCGGACTCGGTCCGCCACCACGAGGACGGCTCGGTCACCGTGAAGGGCGAGGAGGCCGACGACCCCGACGAGTTCAAGGGCGAGCCGATCCCCGGCGGGCCCACGGATCCGGACGCGCCTCATCAGCCGGGCGAGCCGGCCGAGGAGGACCAGCAGGACGACTAGGAACTCGCGGCGGGCTCGCGCTCCCGGGCCGCCTCACCGCCCGCTCCCAGCGGCGCCGACGCCGCCTCGACGCCGCGGGCTTTCACGTCCTCCTCGAAGAGCCGGTCGGCCTCCGCGGCACGGTCGTAGGACAGCCGCTCGAGGATCGGAAGGATCGCCGTGCGGAGCATCAGGATCGACCGGGCCCACCCGGGCACCACGATCCTGCGCCTGCGGGCCTCGATGCCGTCCGCAACGGCCTGGCCCACCGCGGAGACCGGGTAGGTCCGGCCGAGCGGACCCGGCGTCTCCTGCCGGATCCTCCCGAGCGCCGGATGTGAGTCGGAGCCCTTCACCATGTCGGTGTCGATGAAGAAGAAGTAGCCGACGCCGACGTCGACGCCGAGCCGCTTGACCTCCCCCCGCAGCGAGTTGGCGAACGCCTCCACGCCGGCCTTGCTGGCGGAGTATGCGGCCATCCCTGGCGCGTGGAGCGCCGAGGCCATCGATCCAATCGCCAGCACGTATCCGCGACGCTCGATGACGTACGGCAGGCAGGTGCGCACGGTGCGCCATACGCCCAGCAGGTTGATCTCGACCGTGCGCTCGAACGCGCGTGGGTCGAGCGAGCGTGTCATCCCGGCGGCCGCGATGCCCGCGTTCGCCATCACGACGTCGATGCCGCCGAAGCGCTCCACAGCGCCCTCGACCGCGCGCTCGAGCGCGCCCCAGTCGGTCACGTCGCACTCGAACCAGGCGGCGTTCGCGCCGCACTGCGCCGCGACTCGCGCCAGCTCCTCGGGCTCGAGGCCGGCGAGCGCGACGTTGGCGCCCCGGGCGGCCAGCCGCCGCGCCGACTCGGCGCCGATGCCCCGCGCGGCGCCCGTGATGAACACGGTCCTTCCCCTCAGTTCCATGCGGCGGACTCTAACCTCGGGGATGTGTCCCAGGACATGACCCCGCAGCAGGCGAACGAGCTGCTCCGCGAGGCGGAGCCTCAGGTGGTCGACGTGCGCAGGCTCTACGAGCACGAGGCCGGGCGCATCGCCGGCTCGGTCCACATCGAGCTCGACCAGCTCCCCGCCGAGGCCGGAAGCCTCGACCGGGACCGGCCCATCCTCTTCTACTGCCGCACGGGCAGCCGCTCGACGCTCGCCGCCCAGGCCTTCGCGGCCTCCGGCTACGACGCCCGCAACCTGGACGGCGGCCTGGAGGCATGGGTGGGCGCCGGCCTGCCGATCGAGCCGGACGGCGGCCACGTGGCCTGACCGCCCGCCGCCCAAGCCCACGCGATCTGCGTTGACCGCGAATAGCGCGGCTAATGCAGATGGCGTGGCGACGCGGCCCGCGCTCAGCCGGCTGAGCGCAGCTGGGCCTCGTACGGGCCGCGGCCCGTCGCGCAGGCCGCCCCGCAGCGGGCTCCGAGCGCCGCCGCCTCGTCGACCCGCATGCCCGCGCCCAGGCCGTAGGTGAGGCCCGCGGCGAAGCTGTCGCCGCAGCCGTAGAAGTCGCTCACCGGTCCGGGCAGTGGGCTCGCCTCCCAGCGGCCGCGCTCGCCGCCCAGCGTCTCGTACTCGCCGCCGTCGCTCCCGGCGGTTCGCAGCACGACCCGGGGTGGCGGCTGGAGATCGCCCGCCTCATAGCGCTCGCCGCGGTCGCGGGAGCTCGCCACGAGCGCGTCGAGCTGCACGCCGGCCCGCCCGAGCGCCTCGAGGCCACGGGCGGTCGAGACGAGCGTCCCCGCGCGCCGAGCCTCCACGACCGCTCCCGAGTCGCCCGCCGTGAAGTACACGGTGTCGACCTCGGAGAGCTCTTGCCAGGGCAGCGCGTCGTCCGCAACCGGCCCCATTCGGTCGCCGATCACCGTGATCGTCCGCTCGCCGGCGGCGTCCACGTGCACGTAACCCCGGCGCTGCGGCTCCGGCCGGAACGCCGCCTCCACCCGCAGCCCGAGCCGCTCCAGCTCGCGCTTCGAGCGGTGGCCGACTTCGTCGTCGCCAAGCGCCGTATAGAGCGTCGCCGCGCCGGCGAGCTTGCAGAGCTGGACGGCGGCCACCGCGCCGCCGCCGCCGGGCACGTCCCACGACTCGCTCACGTGGACGATCTCGCCCGGGGCGGGCACGTGGTCGACCCGCCCGAACTCGACCCACTCGACATGTCCCACCACCGCGGCATGCATCCGAATTCGAAGGAAGAGCGTAATAACGGGCGAAGGCAGCCGTCGAAGAAGAAGAGATGACGGAAATCACGCAGACAGTCAGGGATCAGGCCTTCCTTCCGCTCGCGTGCGACATCCCCCAGGGCAGGACGCTCGCGCAGTACCGCGCGAGCCGGGCTCGCAGGCCTCGTCGCCGTCGCCGGCCGCGGCTGCTCCGCCGCTGACCGGTTGACATCCCCCCCGGGCAGGCGAGAATTGCCCGATGGGGGACTCCGCGTTGGACAGCCGCGTGCAGGGCGCCGGCGCGCTGTCGCTCGACCGCGAGAAGATGCGGGAGCTCGGCTACCGGACGGTCGACATGCTGGTGGACCGTCTCGCCGACGAGTCCCGGCCACCGCTGAGGCGCGCGACGCCCGCCGAGATGGCGGAGCGCATCGGCGGTCCGCCCCCGGGCGATCCCGAGTCGTTCGACGAGATCCTCACCCGGCTGAGGGACGACGTGCTCGCCTTCACGAGCCGGCTCGACCACCCGGCCTTCTTCGCCTACATCCCCTCGTGCGGCACCTGGCCCTCGGCCCTAGGCGACTTCGTGGCAAGCGCCTGCAACATCTACGCGGGCTCGTGGATGGAGTCGGCCGGACCGACTCAGGTCGAGCTCGAGGTGCTGGGCTGGTTCAAGAGCTGGATCGGCTACCCGGAGACTTCCGAGGGCACCCTCGTGACAGGCGGGTCGGCGGCCAACATGACGGCCCTCGCCTGCGCGCGCGAGAAGCTCGCCGGGCCCATGTCGGACCGGCTCGTCGTCTACCTCTCCGACCAGTCGCACAGCTCGCTTGCGCGGGCGGCGCGCGTGCTCGGCTTCCGCCCCGATCAGGTTCGCGTGGTCGCGACCGACTCGTCGCTCCAGCTGCGCCCGCTGGCCCTGACCGCCGCGATGAACGCCGACATCAGGGCCGGGCGGCGGCCGCTGTTCGTCGCCGCGAGCGCGGGAGCTACGAACGCCGGGACGGTCGACCCGCTCCCGGAGCTCGCGGAGCTGTGCCACGAGCGCGGCGTCTGGCTGCACGCGGACGCCGCCTACGGCGGGTTCGCCGTGCTCAGCGAGCGCGGACGCGCGCAGCTCGCCGGGCTCGAGCTCGCCGATTCGGTGGCGCTCGACCCGCACAAGTGGCTCTACCAGCCGTACGAGTGCGGATGCCTCCTGGTGCGCGAGGGACACGCCCTGCGGGCTGCGTTCGAGATCACCCCGGACTACCTGAACGACTCGAAGGCCAGCCAGGCCGAGGTCGACTTCGCCGACCTCGGCCTCCAGCTCACGCGCACCGCGCGGGCGCTCAAGGTGTGGGTCTCGCTCCGCTACTTCGGCCTGGACGCGTTCCGGGCCGCCATCGAGCATTCGCTCGACCTGGCCGACCTCGCCCGCCGCAGGGTCGAGGAGAGCGAGGCGCTCGAGCTCGCCGCCGAGCCCTCGCTCGGGGTCGTCTGCCTCCGCCGCCGCTTTCCCGACACCGCCTCCGAGGACGAGGCCGAGCGGCGCAACGCGGTCCTCGTCGACAAGCTGGAGGACAGCGGCCTCGGCCTCGTGTCCGGCACCCGGCTGCACGGCGAGTACGTCGTCCGCCTCTGCGTGCTCAACCACACGACGCGCGAGGAGGACGTGGAGCGCGTGCTCGCCTTCCTGGAGAGCGCCGAGGTCGACCCGGGCGCGTCTCCCGCCAGGCGCAGCGGACGCGACCGCGACATCTCCGACTCTTGGGTGATGCCGGAGCTGGGCGGCGACGAGTCGGTCGCCCTCGTCTCGCTCTTCCACGGGCTCTCGCCCGACGAGCTGCGCCTCGTGCAGGACGTCGGCAAGAACCGCGACGCCGTGGACGGCGAGGTGATCGTGGCCCAGTGGGACACCACCAACGACCTCTACGTGATCCTGGACGGCTCCGCCGAGGTCCTCATCCACGGGGAGCGCCGCTCCGAGCTCGGGGCGGGCGACTTCTTCGGTGAGCTGGCCGCGCTCGACTGGGGGGCCGGGTACTCCTACTCGCGCACGGCGACCGTCCGCGCCACCTCGCAGATGCGCCTTCTCTTGATCCCGGCCGACGAGCTGCGCACGCTGATCAAGACGCTTCCCTTCATCGAGACGCGGATCCGGGCCGCGGTGCGCCAGCACCTGAGATTGACGTGATCGACCCGCTGCAGCGCTGGCGCGGGTACGGCGAGAAGCCCGATTTCGCGGGGCCGCTCAGCTTCGGCGGCGCGCCGTTGACGCAGGACCCGCGCGATCTCCAGAGCGCCGACGTCGCGATCGTGGGCGCTCCGACGGACGACTCGGTGTCCGACCGCTCGGGCACGCGCTTCGCCCCGCGCGCGATCCGGGCGGCGAGCTGCCCGCCCGGGCCGCACCTGGAGGCGGGCATCGACGCGTTCGCGGAGCTGCGCATCGTCGACTTCTGCGACGCCCCGGTCCTTCCCGCCGACCACGTGCGCACCCACCGTGCGATCGCCGAGCTGGTCGGCGATGTGGTGGCCGCGGGGGCGATCCCGATCGTGCTCGGCGGCGACCACTCGATCTCGCTGCCCGACGTGCGCGCCTGCGCCCTCACCCACGGCCCGGTCGGGCTGGTCCACTTCGACACACACACCGACACCGGGACCGAGGTGTTCGGGGTCGACGAGTCGCACGGCACCCCGATGTACCAGCTCGTGGAGGCCGGCCTGGTCGCACCCGAGCGCTACGTGCAGATCGGGCTGCGGGGCTACTGGCCGGGCGACGACGTGTTCGCCTGGCAGGCCGAGCGCGGGATCACGAGCTACTTCATGCACGACGTGCGGGAGCGCGGCATCGACGCCGTGGTGGCCGAGACGATCGAGCACGTGGGCTCCGGGCCCGCCTTCCTGACCGTCGACATCGACGTGCTCGATCCCGCCTTCGCGCCCGGCACCGGCACGCCCGAGCCCGGCGGGATGACCCTCGTCGACCTGCTCCGGGCCTGCCGAGAGGTGGCCGCGGGGGTCGACCTCGTGGGCGCCGACGTGGTCGAGGTGATCCCGACGATGATCGGCTCTGCCGACATCACCGCGCTCGCGGCCGAGCGCATCGTGCGCGAGATCCTCACCGGCATCGCGCTGCGCCGAAGGGCCGGCACGGCAACGGCGGGCCGCTTCCGGCGCGTCGCCGACCCTGGCTAGAAGGTGAACCGCTCCAGCTCGGTCACGTTCTCGCGGTCGCTCGTCGACGCGATGGCGACTCGTGACCTCCGCCGCCTGCAACTCGCCTGGACGGCGGCGTCCGTCGGCGGATGGGTGTTCTTCATCGTCCTGGCCGTCTACGCATACGAGCAGGGCGGAGCGGCCGCCGTGGGCGTGGCGGCGCTGGCGCGCATGCTGCCGGCGGCGGCGGCGGCCCCGGTCGCGGGCGTGATCGTCGACCGGCGCTCGCGACGCGACGTCCTGCTCGCGATCACGATCGGGCGGGCCCTCGTGCTCGCCGCGATCGCCGCGGTGGTGGCCGCCGACGCGCCGCTCGCGATCGTGCTGGGGCTCGGCACCGTCTTCACCGCGCTGGCCACCGCGCACAAACCGGCGCAGGCGGCGCTCCTGCCGGCGCTCGCGCACAACCCGAGGCAGCTCGCGGCGTCGAACGCTGTATGGACCGCCGTGGACAGCGCGGGCTTCCTGGCGGGCTCGCTCCTGGGCGGTGTCCTCGTGGCGGCCACCAGCCTGGAGACTGCCTTCGTCGTCACGGCGGGCATCTTCGCCGTCGCCGCCTGGCCCTTCGCGCGCCTGCCGCGCGATCCGATTCCGGAGTACCGCGAGCACGAGGAGGCCGAGCACCGCCTGGAGGAGCTCGCGTCCGGCTTCCGGACCGTCACCAAGGACAGGAGCCTGCGGCTGCTGGTGGGCGTGCTGTCGGTCTCCACGCTGATCGAGGGCGCGGCCGACGTCCTGGTCGTGCTGACCGCGATCGAGCTGCTCGACCTCGGCGGCGCGGGCGTCGGCTGGCTGAACAGCGCCTGGGGGTTCGGCGGCCTCATCGGCGGGGCGGCGGCCATCTCCCTGCTCAGCCACGGGCGTCTCGCCGCGGGGCTCGCGGGCGGATGCCTGCTGGTGGGGGTTCCGCTCACGCTCATCGCCGCATGGCCCGAGGTGTGGACGGCGGTGGCCATGCTCGCGATCCTCGGCGTCGGCTACTCGCTCATCGAGACCGCCGGGCTGACGCTCCTCCAGCGGCTCACCTCCGACGACGTGCTGGGACGAGCCTTCGCGGTCGTCGAGAGCAGCTACTGGCTGACGACGGGGATCGGGGCGATCCTGGCGCCGGTGCTAGTCAGCCTGCTCGGCATCCGCGGCGCGCTGCTCGCCGTGGGGGCGTGCCTGCCGGTTCTTGCCGCGCTGCGCTGGGCCGGATTGGCCCGCTTCGAGGCCGGCGCCGACGTGCCCGTGCACGCCTTCGAGCTGCTTCGCAGCCTGCCGCTCTTCGCCCCGCTGCCGCTCTGCACCGTCGAGAGCGTGTGCTGCCGCGTGACCGAGATCGAGTGCGAGCCGGGCGACGCGATCGTCCGCGAGGGCGAGGCGGGCGAGCGCTTCTTCGTCATCGCGAGGGGCGAGTTCGACGTGAGCTGCACGCGCGGCACGTTCCCGTCGCTCGGGGGCGGGGACGTCTTCGGCGAGATCGCGCTGCTTCGCGACGTCCCGCGGACGGCCACGGTCACGGCCCGCACGGACGGCCTGCTCTATGCGCTCGACCGTGAGGCCTTCCAGCTCGTGATCGGCGGCCACAGCTTCTGCCGCCGCACGGCGCAGTCGATGGTGGAGGAGCGCCTGGAGCGGATGCCGTCCCTCTCGGCGCAGCCAGGAGCCGGCGGGGGCCCGGGGGCGTGAGCCCCCGGATGCGGTTCTAGTTCTCCACGAAATAAGGGCCTGTGCCCTGTCCGTGCGAGAACCAGCGGCTCGTGACGGTCTTCTTGCGGGTGTAGAAGTCGACCGCATCGGGGCCGTGGGCGTGCAGGTCGCCCAGGAAGGAGTCCTTCCAGCCGGAGAACGGGAAGAAGGCGACCGGCGCGGCCACGCCGATGTTCACGCCGACCATCCCGGCCTCGACCTCGTGCCGGAAGCGCCTCACCGAGGCGCCGTTCTCGGTGAAGATCGACACGCCGTTGCCGAAGCGGCTGCGGCCCACGATGTCGATCGCCTCGTCGAGGCTGCCCGCCCGGATCACCGACAGGACCGGCCCGAAGATCTCCTCGCGCGCCGCCTCGGTCCCCGGGTCGACCTCGTCCAGCACGGTGGCGCCGAGGAAGCTCCCGCCGCCCTCGACGCCGGGGTCGCGGCCGTCCACGGCCAGGCGGGCGCCGTCGGCCACGGCCCGCTCGATCGCCGCCACGATGCGCTCGCGCGCCTGATCCGAGACGACCGGGCCGAGCTCGGTCTGCTCCTCGAGCCCGTCACCGACCTGGAGCCCGGCGGCCGCCTCCTCGAGTGGGCCCATCAGGCGGTCATGGGCCTCGCCGACGGTGACCACGACCGAGCCGGCCATGCAGCGCTGGCCGGCCGCCCCGAAGGCCGAACCCACGATCCCGGCCACGGTCTTGTCGATCACCGCGTCCGGCATCACGACCATGTGGTTCTTCGCCCCGCCGAGCGCCTGCACGCGCTTGCCGGCCTTCGCCGCCCGCTCGTAGACGAGCCGCGCCACCGGGGCCGAGCCGACGAACGAGACGGCGTCGATTCCGGGGTGGTCGAGGATCCCTTCCACGACCTCGCGGCCGCCATTGACCAGGTTCACGACGCCCGGTGGCAGCTCGAGCGAGTCGAGGATCTCGAAGGCGAGCTGCTGCGTGAGCGGCACCTGCTCCGACGGCTTCAGCACGAACGTGTTGCCGCAGCCGATGGCGAAGGGCAGGAACCAGAACGGCACCATCGCCGGGAAGTTGAACGGCACGATCGCGGCGCACACCCCGACCGGCTGGCGCACCGTCTCGGCGTCCACGTTCCGCGACACGTCCTCCAGGATGCGGCCCTGCATCGTCGTCGGCACGGCGCAGGCGCACTCGACCATCTCGACCATCCGCGCCACCTCGGCCCGGGCGTCCGCGATCGTCTTGCCCATCTCGGTCGTTACGGAGCGCGCGAGCTCCTCGCGGCGAGCGTCGAGCGCCTCGCGGAGGGCGAACAGGCGCCGGCCTCGTTCGATCACGCTCACGCCGCGCCAGACGGGAAGCGCCTCGCGCGCCGCGTTCACGGCGGCGTCGAGATCCGCCGCGCTCGAGAGCGGCACCCGCGCCAGCGTCTCGCCGGTCGCCGGGTTCGTCACCGGCAGCTCCTCGGAGGAGCTCGACGGCGTCCAGCGGCCTCCGACGTAGTTGTCGAGCAGACGGGTGGTGGTGGGCGTGGTCGTCATGGCGTGAGGGTAGACCGGCGCCCTAAGCGGGGCCGTTGCGCTCACGCTCGAAGCGGCGGCCGGAGGCCGCCACCGGAGGAGCATCCCCCTCATCGCCCGCCGTCAACCCGGCCGTACCCGCCGCGCCCGCCGGAAGCTCGCGCCCCGCGTCCTCGGACGCGGCCTCGGAGGTGGATGCGCCGTTCTCGAGCAGCGGCCGGATCATGTCCAGCGGCAGCGGGAAGACGATCGTCGAGGCCTGATTGCCGCTGATATCGGACAGCGCCTGCAGGTAGCGCAGCTGGATCGTGATCGGGTTGGGCCGGATCACCTCGGCCGCCTCGGCGAGCCGGCCGGCCGCCTGGTACTCGCCCTCCGCGTTGATGACCTTCGCCCGCCGGTTTCGCTCGGCCTCGGCCTGGCGCGCGATCGCCTGCTGCATGCGATCGGGAATCTCGACGTCCTTGATCTCGACGACCGTGACCTTGATCCCCCACGGCTCCGTCTGCTCGTCGATGATCTGCTGCAGGTGCTCGTTGAGGCGCTCGCGTTCGGAAAGCAGGTCGTCGAGCTGGGCCTTGCCGAGGACGGAGCGCAGCGTGGTCTGCGCGATCTGGAGGGTGGCGCCCATGTAGTCCGCGACCTCGAGCACGGAGCGTTGCGGGTCGATCACCCGGAAGTAGGCGACCGCCGCGACCTTCACGGGCACGTTGTCGCGCGTGATCACATCCTGGTGCGGGATCCGCAGGGTGATCGTGCGCAGGCTGACCCGCACCATTCGGTCGATCCCGGGGATGAGCAGCACGAGCCCCGGGCCCTTCTGGTTGAGCACACGGCCCAGCCGGAACACCACGGCACGCTCGTACTCGCGCAGCACTCGCACGGACGCCCCCGCGAGCGCGATCGCCGCCACGGCGACGACCGCTATGACGATCAGGACGATCGCGATCACCAGTTCTCCTCCCACTCCTCGGCTCTACGCACGCCGAGCGTCAGCCCGCTCACGCGCTCCACCACCACGGCGTCGCCCGCCCCGATCTCCTCCGTGTCGTCCGGCCAGGTACGGCGCGCCCGCCAGAGCGCGCCGTCGACGAAGACCTGACCACCCTCGCCGTTCCAGCTCCGCACCACGCCGGTCCGGCCGCTGAGGGCCTCACGCCCGGACGCCGCGCGCAGCCTGCGAGTGGCGAGCGACTTGCGTGCCGCGATCGCCATCCATGCTCCTGCGACGCCGAGCGCGGCGAGGACCGCGGCGATCACGACCGCCGCGCCCGCCCCGGCGCCCGCGATGGCGAGCGCGGCGCCGGCGGCAAGCGAGATGCCCCCGGCGGCCCCGAGAGCGCCACTCGGCACGTGCGCTTCGGCCACCAAAAGGGCGACCCCGACAAGCACGAGAGCCACGCCGATCTCGACCATCTTGCTCCCGGTTCATGGTACGCCTCCGCGCACCTCGTGTCCGCGTTTTGGCGCGGGAGAGGGTTAGCGTTCGATCGGAATGGACGATCCGCTGCGCATCGGGCGCGGGGCGGCCGTCCCGCTGTCCGAGGTGGAGCTGCGAACGAGTCGCTCCTCGGGGCCGGGCGGCCAGCACGCGAACGTGACCGCCTCCCGCGTGGAGGCCACGTTCGACGTGGCCGCCTCGAGGTCGCTGAGCGAGGAGCAGAAGCGGCGGATCATGGCCCGCTGCGGGCCGGTGGTCCGGGCGACCGCGCAGGACACGCGCAGCCAGGCCCGCAACCGGGAGCTGGCGATGGAGCGGCTGCGCTCCAGGCTCGCCGCGGCTTTGAGCGTGCAGCGTCCGCGGCGAGCGACCAAGCCGACCGCCGCATCGCGCCGGCGGCGGGTGGAGACGAAGCGACGCCGCGGCGAGCTCAAGCGGGCGCGACGAAGGCCGGAGCCGGAGGGCTAGTTCCCGTCCGAGGGCGGCGCCACCGCGCCGCCTCCCTCGCCTTCCTGCGGTGGCGGCGGCTGCTCGGGCTGTGGGGCCGCCTGGCCGGTCCCGCCTCCCTCGCCCTGGGCGGGCGGGGCGAGCTGCTCCGTGCCGGGCGTGACGCCCGTCCCACCGGTGGCCGGCGGCGTCACCGGGACGGCCGGCGTGCCGCCACCGGTGGCGGCCTCCGTGTCCGTCTGCTCGTTCGTGTCCGTGGTGTCCGTGCGGTCGGCGCGGTCGCCGAGGCTGTCGGTCGTGGTGGGCACGCCGAGGTCGGCCGGGCTCGTCTCGGGCTCGTCGTCGCCGCCGGCGCCCGCGATCACGACGATCAGGAGCAGCAGCACGATGGCGGCCGCTCCTGCGGCCACCATGCGGCGGCGCATGTACACGGAGTCCGGCTCGCCCCGGCCGGGCCGCCGCGGCGGCCGGCCCGACGGCGGCCGTCCCGAGGTCGAGAGACGGCGTGTGGGCTGGTCCTCCAGAGAGCCCGAAGGTAGCAGTTGCAGGGAAAACCCGAGCGCCGTGCCGGCCCGGCTCAGGCGTAATGGAGGTCGCCGGCCTCGTCGTCCCCGACCGGCCGCTCGCAGGTCGGGCACCACCACCTGGCCTCCACCGGCGTGCCGCACGCCTCGTGCCGCGGGGCCTCCGCGGCCTCGCCGTGGCGAGCGCCCCAGTCCGCCAGGAAGCGCAGCGCGCCGGCCAGCTCGTGCCCGGACGAGGTGAGCTCGTAGACGTAGCGCTGGGGCCGCTCCGAGTAGGGCTGGGCGAGGACCAGGCCCTCCGACTCGAGCCGCCGAAGCCGCTGAGTCAGCACGTTCGGCGCGATCCCGCCGAGGCCCTCCTGGAGGTCCCCGAAGCGCCGCGGGCCGTCGAGGAGCGCCTCGACGATCAGAAGCGTCCAGCGGTCCCCGACGGTGTCCAGCGCCGCGGCGAGCGGAGAGGGAAGGCCGGTCCCCGGCGCCGCTGCGCGCGCGGACGTCGCGTCGGGCGCGGGCTTCGCTTGGGGCACGGCGGAAAGCGTACTGCGCATGGCGTGTTATGGTACTCACTTGCAATTTGCAAGTCACTAGTTTGCCTGGCGCGCCCGCTTCGGCGCGCGCCGGGAGGGAGTGCCACATGGAAGTGCTTACGTCGTTGCAGGAAGCCATCGCGACCGTCACGGAGCGGGTCGGGCCGTCCGTCGTGGGACTCGGCCGGGGTTGGAGCCTCGGCTCCGGGGTCGTGATCGGCGAGGGCCGCGTCCTCACGAACGCCCACAACCTCCGTCGCGAGCAGGTCACCGTCGCGTTCGCGGACGGCCGGCGCGAGACCGGCGAGGTCGCCGCGGCCGACACGGACCTCGATCTCGCCGTCATCGAGGTCGACACCGGCGACGCGCCCGCCATCGCCTGGGAGGCCGGCGAGACGCCCGGCATCGGCACCGCGGTGCTCGCGGTCGCGAATCCCGGCGGGCGTGGCCTTCGCACCACGCTCGGGTTCGTCTCCTCCGAGGGCCGCAGCTTCCGCGGGCCGCGCGGGCGCCGGATCGGCGGGGCGATCGAGCACACCGCCGTCCTCCCGCGCGGGTCGTCCGGCGGTCCGCTCGTGGACGTGGAGGGCCGGCTCCTCGGGCTCAACGCGCTGCGTCTCGACGGCGGCCTGATCCTCGCGGTGCCCGCCACCGCGGCGGTGAAGGAGCGCGCCGCGAGACTCGCGCGCGGCGAGGCGCCGGCCTCGCCCCGGTTGGGTGTCGCCGTGGCGCCGCCGCGGGTCGCGCGCCGCATGCGGCGGGCGGTCGGGCTCCCGGAGCGGGAGGGACTCCTCGTGCGCGCCGTGGAGGACGGCTCGCCGGCGGCGAGCGCCGGCATCGAGCGCGGCGATCTCCTCGTGAGCGCCGGCGACCGCGACTTCAGCGGCGTGGACGCCCTCTACGAGGCGCTCGACGGCGTGCCCGCGGAGGGCGGAACGCTCGAGCTGACGATCGTGCGCGGCACCGAGGAGCGGACCGTCACGGTGGAGTTCGAGACGAGCGAGGCGGCGGCATGAATGCCGTCGCCGAACAGTCGCCTCCGATCGATCCCCACGAGGCCGAGGCCCTCGACGCGTACTCGCGTGCTGTGGTCGCGGTGGCCGAGCGCGTCGGTCCCTCGGTGGCCAGCCTGCGGGTCATGCGCCGCGTGCGCGGCGGGCAGGTGCCCGCCGGGGCCGGCAGCGCGGTCGCGCTGACGCCCGACGGGTTCCTCCTCACCTCGGCGCACGTGGTCGGTCGCCAGGTCAAGGCCGGGCGCGTCACCTTCGACGACGGCCGCGATGAGCGTTTCGTCGTGATCGGCCGCGACCCGCTCTCCGATCTCGCCGTGCTGCGCGCCGAGGGCGCCCCGCTCACCCCCGCCGAGCTCGGGACGGCCGACAGGCTCCGCGTCGGGCAGCTGGTCGTCGCGATCGGCAATCCTCACGGGCTCGGCGGCTCGGTCACGGCCGGAGTCATCTCGGCGCTCGGCCGCTCCCTGCCCGCCCGCACGAGGCGCGGCGGCCGGATAATCGACAACGTGATCCAGACCGACGCCGCCCTCAACCCGGGCAGCTCGGGCGGCGCGCTCTCCGACTCGCGCGGCCGCGTGGTCGGCATCAACACCGCCGTCGCCGGCGTGGGCCTCGGCCTCGCCGTTCCGATCAACGACGCCACCCAGCGCGTCATCTCCGAGCTGATGCGCGACGGTCGTGTGCGCCGCGCCTACATCGGGGTGGCCGGCGGACCGCGCCCGGTGCCGCCGCAGGCGCGCGCCGCGGCGGGAGCGGACACCTGCGTCGAGGTGGTCGAGGTCGTGACCGGCAGCCCGGCCGACCGCGCCGGCATCCGCCCCGAGGACCTGATCCTGAGCGTGAACGGCGCTCAAGTGACGCGGGTGGAGGACCTGCAGCGCCTGATGGTGGCCGAGCTGATCGGCGTGCCCGTGGACGTGCGGCTGCTCCGCGCGGGGCGCATGCTGGAGCTGGAGCTCGTGCCGGCCGAACTCGATTGATGGCCGGCGCCGCCTGCCTCGCCGAGGTCTTCTACAGCCCGGGGATGTGACGCACGGCGTAGCCGGCCGTCGGGCGGGCGTCCGCCTGCCAGCGGGTGCCCGCACGGCCCTGGCCGCTCGTGTCGAAGCGCAGCCCCGCCACGACCATGAAGACGTGGCCGCTGTTCGCGTAGATCGTGATCCAGCGCCCGGGTCCGGGCGCGCCGTAGCCGGCCAGCAGGCCCGACGTCAGCGGCCGGTCGAGCAGGCCGGCCCCCGCCAAGGCGAACGAGACCGAGCCGGAGCAGTCGTAGCCGTTGTCCCGCCACGCCCCGTGGCCGCCGCCCCACTTGTAGGGGAACTTGGCGATCTGGTTGGCGGCCAGGATCACCCGCTTCACGACCTCCGGCGCGTTGTCGGGCGCCTGCGCCGTCCCGTCCGGCAGCACGCGGGCGCGCGGGCCCGTGGCGAGGTAGGCGGTGGTGTTGAGGAAGCGCTTGAAGCGGCTGAGGGCGGCACGCGCCTCACGCAGCTCGGCGCGCACCTCGGCGTCGGTGGGCGCGCCCGGGCTGGGCGCGTCGTCCTTCGGGTCCACGCCGGACAGATCGGGCTCGGCGCCCGCGCCGCGCAGCTCGACCACCTGAGCCTTCGTGCGGCGCCCCGAGCCCTCCTCGGGCAGCGAGGCGCGCGCCTGGGCAGCAGCCTCCGGCGTGAGCAGGACCTCGTCCGGATCCTCCCGTCCCCCGGCGTCGGCGCCTTCGACGGCGCCCTTGCCGCAGCCGGCGAAGGCCAGCGCGCAGCCGGCGAGGACTAGGAGGCGGCGGGCCGCTGGGGCTCGGACTGGTGTCGGGACTTCCATTCCTCGTAGGGCATTCCGTAGACGATCTCCCGCGCCGCCGGGTCGGGCACCTCGATGCCCCGCTCCTCCGCCGCCTCGCGATACCAGCGCGCCAGGCAGTTGCGGCAGAACCCCGCCAGCTCCATCAGGTCGATGTTCTGTACGTCGGCTCTTTCCCGCAAATGCTGAACAAGACGCCTGAAAGCGGCTGCCTCGAGCTCGATGCGCGTGTGATCGTCCACCGATTTGGAACGATAGGGAGGATGACCGAGCAAGAACCCCGGCAGCCGGCGCCTGCCGATCCGAGCGGCATCGAGCAGCCGCACGACGTACTGGCCGCAGACGAGTTCGGGATTGGGACGCGCGACGAGCGCCTCCCGCCCGACCCGAGCGGCATCCACGAGCCCCACGACGTCCTGGCCGCGGAGGAATTCGCGATGCCCGCGGGCGCCGAGCCCCACGACGAGGGCGGCGGCCCCGACCCGCGCACGCTCATCCCGCTCGTCCTGCTGGCCGCGCTCGCGGCCTTCCTGCTGCTGCGCCGCCGCGCCTGACGTGCCCGAGCTGTCTCAGGAGAACCGGATCGAGATCACGGTCGACCGGGGCCTCTGCATCGGCTCCGGAGACTGCGTGGACACGGCCCCGGACGTCTTCCAGCTCGACGAGGAGGACAAAGCGGTCGTGGTCGATCCCGACGGCGCGCCGCTCGACGACGTGCTCACCGCCGCGAGCAACTGCCCCGTGAGCGCGATCTTCGTGGTCGGCGAGGACGGCGACCTGTATCCCTAGGGAGCGGGCTCCGGCCGCCAGAACGACGTCCGCTTCCGCGCCCCCGCCCACGACAGCCCGAAGTGGATGTGGTCGCGGTGCGCGGTCGTGCGGTCAACGTTCTTCCGGCGTCGCCCCTTCTCGGTGAAGCAGGCCGAGTAGAGCCCCATCCGCTCGCTGCCCGACCACCACGAGCGGCAGTTCCAGATGATCTCCTGAATGCCCATTCGCCGGGCCAGCGCGTGGGGGTTGCCTGCGCTGTCCGTGGCAAGCAGCAGGTCGATCAGGCGGCGCGCCTCCCGCCGGTCCCCCGGCCGTGCGGCATCGAGGTGCCAGTCGACGGCTCGGCCCTCCGCGTGCAGCGAGGCCCGGTTCCTGCCCCACTTCTCGCAGCGCATGATCCCCCACGACACCCCGCTCGAGTTCCGCTCGAGCCACTCGACCAGGGCAAGCGCGCCCGGCGTGGGCCGCTTGCGGCACTCCTTGGCCGGGTCGTAGGCGTAGTCGTCGATCGGCGGCGGCTCCGCGGAGACAGCAGGAGCGGCCAGGATCGCGCAGCCGAGAAGGAGCACTGGAAGGAGGCGTCGGAGCATCTCCCTTGTATCGGCGGGTTAGGTGTGAGGCTGAGCCCGGCCATACTCCGTCCATGCCTGCGCCACTGATCGAGTTTCCGGCCGACGATCCCGATCGCGCCCGCCGGTTCTGGCATGGAGTCCTCGGGGTCACTCTCGCGCCACGGCCCGCCGCGGCGGGATCCGGGTGGCAGACCGACACCGACGGCCTGCGCCTCGGGGTCCACGAGCGTGGACCGGGCCCCG
>Ga0081538_10001232_pt1 | contig 26831 bp, 19 predicted proteins | sample TabmetS5T2R1_FD_71022 | JGI IMG/M metagenome (GOLD analysis project Ga0081538, IMG submission 71022) | Tabebuia heterophylla rhizosphere microbial communities from the University of Puerto Rico - S5T2R1 | ecosystem: Host-associated > Plants > Roots > Rhizosphere ...
CGCCTCGAGCAGGTCCTGCTGGTTCTCGACGTACCGCTGGGTCGCCGCGTCGATGCTCTCGGTCATCTCGTACGCGTGGCCCTCGCCGAACCACATGTGGCCCTCGACCTCGAGCCCGAACCCGCCGTGCTCACCGTCGATCGCGACCCGCCGCTCGTCGGGCACCGGGGTGGCCGGCCCGACGTACTGGTGGAAGTCGATCACGTCGCCCTCGCCCGAGTCGCCGAGCGAGTCGCAGCAGTTGACTCCGCTGTGCGCGTTGACGATCCGACTCGGGTCCTGGGCCTTGACGTCACGGGCGATCCGGCCGGTGGCCTCGCGGTCCCACTCGCCCCAGCCCTCGTTGAACGGCACCCACGCCACGATCGAGGTCCAGCTGTCGTGCTCCCGGACCATCTCGTGCAGCTCGGCCTCGAACTGGTCTCGCCACGGCCCGGCCGGGATCCGACCGGTCTTCGACGACGGCATGTCCTGCCACACCATCAGCCCGAGCTTGTCGGCCCAGTAATACCACCGGTCCGGCTCGACCTTGATGTGCTTGCGCACCGTGTTGAAGCCGAGCACCTTGTGTTGCTCGAGATCGAACCGGAGCGCCTCGTCGGTCGGCGCCGTGTTGAGCCCGTCCGGCCAGAAGCCCTGGTCGAGGGTGGACATGTGGAACAGGATCTCGCCGTTGAGCGCGAGTCGCGGCCGGCCGTCGGCCCCATCGACGATGCCGATCTCGCGCATCCCGAAGTACGAGCCGACCCGGTCGACCGTACGTCGGCCGTCGAGCAGCCGGACGCGGAGGTCGTAGAGGAACGGTCGGTCCGGCGACCACAGCTTCGGGCGCTCGAGCCGAAGCAGCAGCTCCTCGTCGGCCGGACCGCGGACGCTGCCGACCCGGCGACCCCGGTCGTAGGCGACGGCCTCGACACGCAGGCCCGTCCCCGACGCCGCATCCGACCCGCCCGGCGTACGAACGGTCAGCCGTAGTCCCGACGCGTCCAGGTCGGGCGTCATGTCGAGCTCGGTGACGTGGTCGGCCGGGACCGGCTCCATCCAGACGGTCCGCCAGATGCCGGAGCTGCCCTGGTAGAAGATGCCGCGGTCGGGCACCTGCCGCTGCTTGCCGACCGGCTGCCACGTCGTGTCGGTCAGGTCCTCGGCCCACACGATCAGCTCCTGCGGCCCACGTCCTCGATCGACCAACGCGTCGGTGACGTCGACGTCGAAGCCGTCGTAGCCGCCGCGATGCGTGGCGACCTGCTCGCCGTTGACCCAGACCTTGGCGTCGTAGTCGACGGCACCGAAGTGCAGGATCAGCCGCTCGCGGTCGTCGACGTCCCAGTCGCGCGGGACGCGGAAGGTACGGCGATACCACATCCGCTCCTCGCTGCGCATGATGCCGGACAGCGCCGACTCCACCGGGTACGGCACGAGGATCTCCTCGTCCAGCTCCTGGCCGACCGGAACCGGGTCACCCTCGGCCGCCGGGGCGAACTGCCAGACGCCGTTGAGGTTCGCCCAGTCCGATCGGGTCAGCTGCGGCCGCGGGTACTCCGGCAGCGCGTTGTCGGGCCCGACCTCGTCGGTCCACGGCGTGCTGATCGGGGGCTCCTTCGGCTCCCACGGCGACCCGGCGGAGCTTTCGGAAGAGGCAGACACGCTGGGCCACCCTAGTGGGGCCAGCAGCAGGGCGCCGACGGCGGTCGTCGCCGCCAGAGCGCGGGCTCGGCGTGGCATCGGCTCACCACCACTTCGTCGAGAACGCGTAGACGGTCGAGGTCTCGTACACCTCGCCGGGCCGCAGCACCGTGGACGGGAAGTTCGGCTGGTTGGGGGAGTCCGGGAAGTGCTGCGTCTCGAGCGCGAACGCGTCGCCCTGGCGGTAGACGTTGCCGCCGGTGCCGACCAGGGTGCCGTCGAGGAAGTTGCCGGAGTAGAACTGGATCCCCGGCTCGGTCGTGCTGATCTCGAGCACCCGACCGCTGCGCGGGTCGGTCACCTTGGCGGCGAGGATCATCGAGTCGTCCTCGGGGTCCTCGCGGTTGAGCACGAAGTTGTGGTCGTACCCGCGCCCGATGACGATCTGCTCGTGGCCGTCGCGGATCCGCTCGCCGATCGCGGTGGACCGGGTGAAGTCGAACGGGGTGTCCTCGACCGGGGCGATCTCGCCGGTGGGGATGAGCGTCTCGTCGACCGGCGTGTAGTGGTCGGCGTTGAGGTAGAGCCGCTGGTCCTCGATCGTGCCCGAGCCCTCACCGGCCAGGTTGAAGTACGTGTGGTTGGTGAGGTTGACGATCGTCGGAGCGTCGGTCGTCGCGTGGTAGTCGACCTCGATCTCGTTGTCGTTGGTCAACGTGTACGTAACGGTCGTCTCGAGCGTGCCCGGGTAGTTCTCCTCGCCGTCCGGGCTGGTGTAGGTCAGCTCGAGACCGACGCTGTCGTCGCCCTCGATCGGCGTGGCGTCCCACACCCGCTTGTCGAATCCGACGTTGCCGCCGTGCAGGTGGTTGGGTCCGTCGTTGGTGGCGAGCTGGTACTCCTCGCCGTCGAGGCTGAACCTACCCTCGGCGATCCGGTTGGCGTACCGGCCGGTGATGCACCCGAAGTACGGGCTGCTCGTGACGTAGTCGTCGAGGTTGTCGAACCCGAGGGCCACGTTCTTCTCCCGACCGCGTCGGTCCGGCACCCAGATCGACTGGATGATGCCGCCGTAGTTGGTGATCGTGACGGTCATGTCGTGGGAGTTCGTCAGGGTGTAGAGGTCGACCGGCTGACCGTCGACGGCACCCCACGGCTCCTTGGTGATCACCGGGTCATCATGACCGTGGCTCGCGGTCGCTGTCGTGGCCGGCGGAGCCGCGGTCGAACCCGCGACCGCACCGGTCAGCAGGAAGACCAGGCTGACGACGGCGGCCGGCCAGACCGCGCGCCGGGTGAGAAATCGATACATGGTGACTCCTCCGAGGTAGTCGTTTGGTGCCGAGTGGCGCACGGTCGTCGCGTTCGGCCGTCCGATCCGACAACCGTGCGCCCCTCCGCGGTACGGGGTCAGGCGCAGCTGATCTGGGCTTCGGCCCAGTCGGCGTGGTCGTGGTTGGTGTTGCCGTTGTCGAGCACACGCAGCTCCAGGACGTCGACGCCCGCGAGATCGGCCGCCAGCGGGACCGCCGCGGCGCCGCCGACGACGGTGCCGCTGCTCGCCAACTGCTCCCCGTCGCCCCAGATCTCGAACGTGGCCTCGCCCTGGCCCTCGGTCTCGTCGTCGATCCCGACTAGCGCGGACACCTCGGTGCAGTCGCCGCCGGCGAAGTACGTGATCGTCGACGGCGCGTGGACGCCGAGGCCCTTCTCGTACGTCGTCCCGCCGATCGTGATCGGGCCGCCGTCGCCCGGATCCTGCTCGCCGTTGCTCATGTCGCGCTCGATCGGCCCCCAGTAGCTGTCGGCGTCGACCCAGTCCAGGTCGGACAGGTAGTGCTCACCCGCCTCGATCGGCGTGGCGAGATAGAACGACGCCGCCGACCGGCCGTCGTAGCCGGTCCGTCGCCATCGCCAGCTCGCCGAGCCCGCCACCTCGACCGGGCCGAGCTCGCCGGCGTCGTCGTGCAGGGTCCATCGCACGCGGGCCGACCGGCCGGGCTGGATCCTCGGCACCTGGGTCGGGTCGTCGGCCGTGACCTGCCAGCCCTCGGGCGCCGACAGCGCGAACCGGACCGCCGTGATCGGCTGGGTCCCGTCGTTGTACACGCGCACGGTCGCCTGGGCGTCGCCGCCGGGCTCGACGTACGCCGGACTGACCTCGGCGTCCACGGTGACGAGCGGTGGTAGCGCGGTCCCGTGGTAGGGCTCGACCACGTACATCGCGGCGGCGTGCGAGCCCACCGAGGCCCGGACGGTCCCGTCGCTGGTCCACTCCTGGTCGGACCACACGTCGCGCACCTTGAAGCGCGCGGCCTGCGGCAGGTCGAGCTCGTCGGCGGTGACCGCGATGGCGTCGGTCGCCGCGCCGCGGTTGAGCAGGACGACCGCGACCGAGCCGTCGGACATCGGCTTGGTCCACACCTCGGAGTCGCCGTCGTCGCGGAGCTTCGAGCCCTGCTCGCCGCCCCAGTCCTGGTTGACCGCGACGACGTCGGCGTCGGTGAGCTGGCGCAGCGCCCAGGTCGGCATGGCACGCAGGTCGTTGCCGGCCAGGAGCGGTGAGTTCAGCAGCGACCACAGGCTCATGTGGGCGCGGCTCTCGGCGCGGGTCAGTCCCTCGTTGCCGACCTCGAGCATGTCGGGGTCGTTCCAACCGTTCGGTCCGGAGTACGCCTCCAGGCCGACCTGCTGGTCGAGCAGCGACATCACGCTCTCCCAGGAGTCGGTGATGTCCCCGGTGGTCCGCCACAGGTGACCGCCGACGTCGCGGCCCCACAGCCAGGGGTCGTTCGTGCCCCACTCGCAGATGCTGTAGACGATGTCACGTCCGGTCGCGGCGAGCGCGTCGCCCATCGCCTGGTAGCGCTCGATCGCCGGCACGCCCTGGTTGTTGCAGTTGTCGTACTTCAGGTAGTCGACGCCCCAGTCCGCGAAGGTCTGGGCGTCGATCTGCTCGTGGCCGAGGCTGGCCGGAAGCCCCTGGCAGGTCTCGGTGCCCGCGGACGAGTAGATGCCGAGCTTGAGACCGCGGGCGTGCACGTAGTCGGCGAGGGCGGCGATCCCGTTCGGGAAGTCGACCGGGTCGGGCTGGAGCCGACCTTCGGCGTCGCGCTCCGGCGCCATCCAGCAGTCGTCGATGTTGACGTACTCGTAGCCGGCGTCGCGCATCCCCGACTCGACGATGATGTCGGCGGTGTCGCGGATCAGCTGCTCGTTGATGTCGCAGCCGAACGTGTTCCAGCTGTTCCAGCCCATCGGGGGCGTCGGTGCGAGGTCGCCGAGCGGGTGGTCGGCGGCTGCCTCGGTCGGTGCGGCCGCGCCGTGGGCGGCGGGGAGCGAGGTGAGGATGAGCGGGGCCGCGAGGACGGCGAGACTCGCGACGAGGACGGCAGGAGTACGCATCGGCGATCCCTCCGGAGTCGATGTACCGAACCAGGCGGAGGCGGGGGACGAGCCTGGTCCGGACCTGACCGGGAGGCTATGGACGCGTGATCGGATAGGGCAATAGTCTGACCGAAAGTGATCGAGTTTCCGGTCGTGCGTGACCGATGTGTCAGATCAGTGATCGGACGGTGACGCTGTGTTCGCAGCCGAGCGGCGGCAGGCCATCCTCGCCATGGTGCGGGCCAACGGCGCGATGTCGCTGCGGGAGATGGCCCGGGTCACCCAGGCCTCGGAGGTCACCGTCCGGCGTGACCTGCGTGCCCTGGAGGCCGAGGGCCATCTCAGCCGGCGACATGGCGGGGCGGTGGCCGTCGGCGGGAGCGTCCACGAGCCGAGCTACACCGAGAAGACCCACGTCGCGGCCGACGCGAAGGCGGCGATCGCCGAGCTGGCCGTCGGGCTGATCGAGGACGGCGACGCGCTCGTCCTCGGCCCGGGGACGACGACCCAGGCACTGGCCCGCCGGCTGGTCCGCTTCCACGAGCTGACCGTCGTGACCAACTCGCTGCTGGTCGCCCAGGCGCTGGTCCGGGCCCGCGGCGTCGAGGTGTTCGTGACCGGCGGCACGCTGCGCGGTCCGATCCACGCGCTGGTCGGGGGCAGTGCCGAGCAGGCCCTCGCCGGCCTGCGTACCCCCAAGGCGTTCCTGTCCGGCAACGGCCTGACGGTCGAGCACGGCCTGTCCACGCCCAACCTGCACATGGCGACCATCGACCGCGCGATCGTCGCGGCCGGCCGGGAGGTGGTTGTGCTCGCCGACCACACCAAGGTCGGGGTCGACACGATGGTGCAGACGCTCCCGGCCGCCGACATCACGACGCTGATCACCGACGACGGGGTGCCCGCGGCGGAGCTCGACCGGTTCCGCGCCGTCGGCATCGACGTCCGGGTCGCCACGGTGGCCCGCTGAGGCCGCCCAGTGTTGGTGCGACGTCGCACCAACTCCGGCTCACGCCTGCGGTTTCGCGCCAAAACTCCCGTCGCCTCGCGGCAGCGCCTCCGGCAGACTGGCCGGCGTGACGGAGACCCGAGAGCGGTCGGTGCCGGCGACCCGGGCTGGGGTGGCGCTGGCGATCGCCGCGCTGGCCGTGGGCGGCTTCGGCATCGGCACTACGGAGTTCGTGACGATGGGGCTGCTGCCCGACATCGCCTCCGGGCTGGACCTCTCGATCCCGCAGGCCGGCCACGCCATCTCGGCGTACGCGCTCGGTGTCGTCGTCGGCGCCCCACTGATCGCGGTCATCGGGGCCCGAATGCCGCGCCGCGCGATGCTGATCGGGCTGATGGTGCTGTTCGCCGTCGGCAACGTCGCGAGCGCGATGGCGCAGGGTCACGGCACGCTCGTCGCGGCGCGGTTCCTGGCCGGGCTCCCGCACGGCGCGTACTTCGGAGTCGCCGCATTGGTCGCCGCGTCGCTGGTGCCCGAGCATCGACGGGCCCGGGCGATCGCGGGCTCGATGCTGGGCCTGCCGATCGCCAACGTCGTCGGCGTCCCCGCCGTGACGTGGCTCGGCCAGCAGGCGGGGTGGCGGACGGCGTACGCCTCGATCGCGGTGATCGGCGTGGTGACGATCGCGGCCCTGTTGGTGTGGCTGCCGCACCAGCCGCCGTGCCTCGACGCGACGGCTCGCCGCGAGCTCAGCGCCCTCGGGCAGCGCCAGGTCTGGTTGACCCTGGCGGTCGGCACCGTCGGATTCGGCGGGATGTTCGCGATGTACAGCTACATCAGTCCCACGATGACCGACCTCGCCGACCTGGATCCCCGGTGGATGCCGCTCATCCTGGCGGCGTACGGCCTCGGCATGGTCGCGGGCATCGTGCTGGGTGGCCGGCTCGTCGACTGGTCGCTGCCGCGGTCGCTCGTGGGCAGCCTGGTCGCCGTCGGCCTCCTGCTGGCGGCGTTCACGGTCGCCGCCCGCAACCCGGTGACGGCGGCGGTCGGCCTGTTCCTCATCGCCGTCGCGGCGTCGGTCCAGGTGCTCGCCCTGCAGGTGCGCCTGATGGACGTCGCCGAGCACGCCCAGACGCTTGCCGCCGCCCTCAACCACGCGGCGCTCAACGCGGCCAACGCCCTCGGTGCCTGGCTCGGCGGGCTCGCGATCGCGGCCGGCTGGGGCTACGCGGCGCCGTCCTGGGTCGGGGTCGGCCTGGCCGCCGCCGGGCTCTGCATCCTCACGTACTCTCTGGCGCTGGGTCGCCGGACGGACCGGACCGCCACCGCTCCCACGCCGACGCCGCGAGCATGACGAGACCGGCCACCGCGTAGCCGGCGAGCACGTCGATCACGTAGTGCTCGCCGGTGTACACCAGCGTCAGCGACATCAGCGCGGGGTACGCCAGCAGCAGCCAGCGCGCGGGATGTCGCAGTCGCGTGATGCCGTACAACGCCACGAGCATCGCCGTCGCGGTGTGCAGCGACGGCATCGCGGCGACCGGGTTGCCGGTCGGCAGGTAGGGCCCCAGCTCGAGGCGCTCGCTGTAGAGCCCCAGGTTGTCCAGCCCCCGGACCGTGATCCGTTCGACCGGCTCGTCGAGATAGCCCGCCTCGCTCGCCCACCACGGCGGCGCCAGGGGGAAGACGACGTAGCCGACCAGGGCGACCAGGTTGAGACCGATGAAGCGACGCAGGTACGCCAGCCAGCTGCTGCGGTTGCGGAGCCAGAGGACGATCGCGACGCTCAGGCCGACGACGAAGTACGAGTAGTAGACGACGGCGAAGACGGTGTCGTACCACGCGCCGTGGGAGGCCCATCGGCACGGCTCGCCGCACCACGAGTCCTGCAGCGCGGCGGTCGGCAACGTGCCACCGAACATCCACTCGTCGAACCGGATCGCGGGGGTGACATGGACCGGGAGGCCGAGCTCGTCGGCCAGGGACCGGCTGTACATGTACGCCACCAGCAGCGCCGTCGGCAGCCACCAGTCGCGCAGGAAGCCGAGGTGGTCGCGGGCCGGCAGGTGGATGTTCCACGCGATCGTCGCCAGCCACACCCAGCAGAAGACGACGACGATGCCGATCGGATGCAGCGGTGGGCCGGCGACGAGCAGCCAGGCCCCGACGCCGAGCAGGTACGCCACGACGGCGACAGGCCGCCGCCGCCACCACGGCACGGGTACGGGCTTCGGGATCGTCGCGACATCGGACCTGGCGTCTTGGGCCTGGGTCACGACGACGAGCCTAACGACCGGGCCGGGGGACCGGCCGGACGTCGGCTCGCTCGTGCTCCCCGATCGTCGCGCCGACCGGGTCGGCGTCCGGCGTGGCCGGGTCGGCCGAACCGAACCGCCATCGCTCCCACGCCGCCGCCGCGGCCATGACCAGGGCCGCCGCGACGTAGCCGGCGAGCACGTCGATCACGTAGTGCTCGCCGGTGTACACCAGCGTCAGCGACATCAGCGCGGGGTACGCCAGCAGCAGCCAGCGCGCCGGATGCCGCAGCCGCGAGATGCCGTACAGCGCGACCAGCGTCGCGACCGCGGTGTGCAGCGACGGCATCGCCGCGACCGGGTTGCCCACGAGCATGTCCGGCCCGAGATCCAGCCGGGCGCGCTGCAGCCCGACCGCGTCCCAGCCCCGCGACGTGATCCGCTCCACCGGCTCGTCGAGATAGCCGCGGTCGCTGGCCCACCACGGCGGCGCGAGCGGGTAGGCGATGTAGACCGCGAGACCGAGCAGGTTGAGCCCGATGTAGCGGCGCATGTACGGCAGCCAGGCCTCGCGGCTGCGCAGCCACAGGGCGATCGCGACGCTCAGGCCGACGAAGAAGTGCGAGTAGTACGTCGTCGCGAAGATCGTGTCGTACCAGTCGCCCCGCGAGCTCCACGTACACGGCTCGCCGCACCAGGCGTCCTGCAGCGTCGCCGTCGGGATCGTCCCGCCGAACATCCACTCGTCGAACTTGATGGCCGACGTGACGTGGATCGGCACGCCGAGCTCGTCGGCGAGGCCGCGGCTGTACATGTAGCCCAGCAGCAGCGCCAGTGCCGGCCACCAGTCGCGGACGAAGCTGAGGTGCTGGCGGACCGGCGCCTCGACGTTCCACGCGATCGCGATCAGCCAGAGCCAGCCGAAGATCGCCACGGGGTCGGTCGGCAGCCCGACGAGGATCACCCAGGCGGCGAGGGCGACGGCAAATGCCGCCACCGCGATCCGGCGCCGCCGCCATCGCGAGAAGGGGGCGAGCCCGGGATCCGCGACTCTGGTCGTGGTCTCCGGTCCTGGGGTCACGATCGACCCGCCCTCGAGGCAGCGCGGGCTCGCCCTCGGCGGGGTGCTTGGGCATGGGGCTGAGCCGCGCGATCACGAGTGGTGGCGCCGCCTCGCCCGACGGGGCGGGTCCGCATGGACAGTGAGCCTACCTACCGACGCGGGGTCGGCGCGCGACACCGCCGCGGCGCCTGGACGTCGGGTCGCCGGTTCGATGGCGGATCGACCTCGACGGCGGCGATCGGGAGGCGTACGCTACGGACGTCTGATGCGCATCACGAAGTGGGTTCTGCTATGCGCAACAAGGCTCGTCTTCGTGCCATACACTCCCTGATCCGCGACGCGCGGTACGAGGTGCTGCCGACGCCGAAGATCGAGGGCGTGGTCGTCGAGCACGTCCCGGTCGGTCGAACGCTCACCGTGACGTCCTCGCCGAGCAAGGGTCTCGAGGCGACGCTCGACCTGGCCGAGCGGCTGGCCGGTCACGGGTACCACGTCGTCCCGCACCTCGCGGCCCGGATGGTCAGCGGGCCGGCCGAGCTCGCTGAGATCGTCGAGCGGCTGCGAGCGGCCGGGGTGGACAACCTCTTCGTGCCGGCCGGAGACGCCGACCCGCCCGCGGGCCAGTACACCGGCGCCGTCGACCTGCTGGAGGACCTGACGGCGATGGGAGCCCCCTTCGCGCACGTGGGGGTCACCGGCTATCCGCAGCCGCATCCGACGATCGAGGACGACATCACGGTCCAGGCGATGTGGGACAAGCGCCGGCACGCGTCGTACGTCGTGAGCAACCTGTGCTTCGACCCGGTCGTGCTGCGGCGCTGGGTGGCCCGGATCCGAGCCCGTGGCGTCACCCTGCCGCTCCTGGTCGGGATCACCGGCCCGGTGGAGCGGACCAAGCTGCTCGCGATGGCGGCCAAGATCGGCGTCGGCGAGTCGGGTCGGTTCCTCGCCAAGCACAGGTCGTCGTTCGCCCGGATCGCGAGCCCTGGCGGCTACAACCCGGACCGGTTCCTGGAGCGGATCTCGGGAATGCTCGCCGACCCGGCCGCGGTCGTCCAAGGACTGCACGTCTTCACCTTCAACCAGATCGCCGAGACCGAGGCCTGGCGGCGCACCCTCCTCGAGTCGCTCGACGGCACCGCCATGGCGGGCTAGGGATCGGGAGTTTGGGGCAACCGCGCCGGCCGATATTCATCCGGTTTGCGGTCATCTGCGGGGACGAACCTCCGCCGTTTGGCACCGTCCGCGCAAGATCATTCGATAACGACTCGGATTTGCCCTTTGGATCGGGCCGATCCCGGGTCATGCTCGAAGTACCGCATCCGCTCGGGGGGCACCGCTCGCGGTACCCGCCGAGCCCGGCATCGCCAGCGCCGCCGTCGCCGGATCCGAGCTCATCAGCTGTCGGCGGACCGGTAGCTGGGACGAGGGGAGCTGCCATGCGAGCACTCATCGTGTACGAGTCCGTGCACGGCAACACACGCGACATCGCACGGGCGATCGCCGCCGGCTTGTCGCCCACGCTGCCGACCGACGTGGTCGACGTGGGGGAGGCGCCCGCCGTACCGGGGACCGACGTCGATCTCCTCATCGTCGGGGCACCGACCCACCTGTTCGGACTGAGTCGCGGGCGGATCGGCGTCGCCTCCGGCCCGACGCATCCACCGGTCGCGCGGACGGCCAGCCTGCGGGCGTGGCTGGACGCGCTGCCGCGTACGCCCCGACGTCGCGACGCCCTCACCTTCGACACCAGACTCCGCGTGCACGCCCTGCGGACCTCGGCCGCCACCGGAGCGGCCAAGCGCCTGCGCAAGCGCGGCTATCGGATCCTGTGGCCGTCCCAGAGCTACCACATCGCGAAGCCGAGCGGACCGCTCGCGGACCGCCAGATCGAGCGGGCGCAGCTCTGGGGCCGATGGATCGGCGAGGGCATCGAGGTGAAGCAGTCCCGGCTCTGACGGCGTCAACCCCGCCCGCGGAGGCGATTCCGTGAGCATACGTACGCGGAACGTAGCCAGGACCATCGACTCTGGCGTCGACGGCCGTCGGTCCCTGCGGAATCGCGTAGGGGCGAGTAATGCTCGACGCCATGGGAGCTCTCATCGTGTACGAGTCGATGTTCGGGAGCACCCGCCGCATCGCCCACGCGATCGCCAGCGGCCTGCGTCCCGGGCTGTCGGTCGACGTGGCTGGCGTCGACGAGGTGCCCGGCGAGCTGGGAACGGTCAGCCCAGACGTCTCGCTGCTGATCGTCGGCGCACCGACCCACCTGTTCGGCCTGAGCACGTCGAAGTCGCGCGTGGCCGCCGGGAAGCGGGCCGCCCAGCCGATGGCGATGGCCGATCTCGGACTCCGCGACTGGCTCGACGCGCTGCCGCAGACGACCCGGCCACGCGACGTGCTCGCCTTCGACACGCGCCTGCGGGTCCGCGGCGTGCCGGGCTCGGCGGCCAAGGCGGCGGCCAAGCGGATGCGCAAGCGTGGCTACCGACTCCTCTGGCCTCCCCAGTCCTTCTTCGTCGCCGACCTGACCGGCACGCTCGTCGAGGGTGAGGAGCAGCGGGCCCGCATGTGGGGGCGGTGGCTCACCGTCGGCGTCCGGTCGGTCGAGTCGCCGACCTGAGTCGCCGCGGCCGGCCGGCTACTGGAACACCACCGTGCGGGTGCCGTTGAGCAGCACGCGGGACTCGGTGTGCCAGCGGACGGCGCGGGACAGCACGACCGACTCGACGTCCTGACCCGCCCGTACGAGGTCGGCGGGCGTCATCCGGTGGCTCACCCGGGTGACGTCCTGCTCGATGATCGGCCCCTCGTCGAGTTCCGACGTCACATAGTGCGCGGTGGCGCCGACGAGCTTGACGCCCCGGTCGTGCGCCTGGTGGTAGGGCCGGGCGCCCTTGAACCCGGGCAGGAACGAGTGGTGGATGTTGATGGCCCGCCCCTCCAGCGCGCGGCAGACCGGCTCCGAGAGCACCTGCATGTAGCGGGCCAGCACGACCAGGTCGATGTCGAGCTCGTCGACGAGGGCGAGCAGCTGCTTCTCGGCGTCCGCCTTGGTCTCGGTCGTGACCGGGACGTGGTGGAACGGGATGTCGTACGTCGCGGCCAGCCGCTCGAAGTCGCGGTGGTTCGACACGATCGCGGGCACCTCGATGTTGAGCGCGCCGGTGCTCTGCCGGAAGAGCAGGTCGTTGAGGCAGTGGCCCTGCCGGGACACCATGATCAGGGTGCGGTACGGCTCGCGGGCCGGAAAGATCTGCCAGTCCATCGTGTACGACGTGGCGACGGCGACGAACGCGTCCTTGAGGTCGTCCAGCGTCATCGTCGGCTTCAGCACCTCGAAGTGCACCCGCATGAAGAACCGCTGCTCGATGCGGTCGTCGAACTGCTGCGAGTCGACGATGTTGCCGAAGTGCTGGACGAGGAAGGACGACACCGCGTACACGATGCCCGGACGATCCGGGCAGGAGATGGTCAGGACGTACTCTGGTGACCCGGCGGGATCACTCGGCGCCGATGGGCTGCTCGACATGGCGCCATCCTGACGTACGTCGCCGGGCGCGGCCACGTACGACCCGGAATTGTCGGCCTTTGACCGCTGCCGCGTTCTGGATCGTGCATTAGTGTTTCGACATGAGCAACTCGGCTGGTCCCGTTTCGGACGCCGGCGCCACTGTACAGTCGGTCGACCGGGCCATCACGGTCCTGGAGATCCTGGCCCGGACGGGGGAGTCCGGCGTCACCGAGATCGCGGCCGAGCTCGGCGTGCACAAGTCGACGGCGTTCCGGCTGGTGGCGGCGCTGGACCGCCGTGGGCTCGTCGAGCAGAACGCCGACCGCGGCAAGTACCGCCTCGGCGTCGGGATCCTGCGGCTGGCCGGCGCGACGACGGCGCGGCTCGACGTGGTGCAGGAGGCCCGCCCGATCTGCCAGCAGCTCGCCACGGACACCGGCGAGACGGTCAACATCGCCGTGCTGTCCGACGGTGCTGCCCTGTACCTCGACCAGGTCGCGGGCTCGTCGTCGCTGCAGCCGCACAACTGGGTCGGACAGCGGATCCCGCTGCATGCGACGTCCAACGGCAAGGTGCTGCTGGCCGGCCTGGAGGACGCCGAGGTCTCGAGCCAGGTCGGTCGGTCGCTGCGGCGGTACACGCCGACGACGATCACGAGTCTCAAGGCGCTGCGGACCGAGCTCGCCGACGTCCGCGAGCGCGGGTACGCGGTCGCGGTCGACGAGCTCGAGGTGGGTCTCGCGGCGGTCGCGGCGCCGATCCACGGGGTCCACGGCGACGTGCTGGCGTCGCTGTCGGTGTCCGGTCCGACCTTCCGACTCGACGAGGCGGCGATCGGCGACGCGACCGACGCGGTGCGGTCGGCCGCGTCCGACGTCTCCCGTCGGCTCGGATGGCGCGAATGATGCGGAAACACGCGACTTGGCGAGGATCGCTGCGGAAAACGTTGCGCCGAGGTAACGGGACCTTCGGAATCTTGACGACCCGCGCACGCCGGTGAATGCTGTTGCGCACAGGGGTCCGAGTTGCGCTACATGCAACGACGGGCCGCTTCCCGGGAGATCGTGAGGGAGGGACCGGAGTGCCCACACTGTCGATCGGCGGCGAGTGGCGCGATGCGCGATCCGGCGCCACCCGCGAGATCCGCTGCCCGGCCGACCAGCGGTCGGTCGCGACGGTGGCGGAGGCCGGTCCCGACGACGTCGACGCCGCTGTGGCCGCCGCGCGCCGCGCCTTCGACGAGAGTGGCTGGCCGGAGACTCCGACGCAGGAGCGCGGCGCGCTGTTGGCGCGGGTCGCCGACCGACTCGTCGAGCGCAAGGACGAGATCGCCCGCGCCGAGTCCCTCGACACCGGCAAGCGCCTCGTCGAGAGCGAGTACGACGTCGACGACGTGGTCGGCGTGTTTCGCCACTACGCCGGTCTCGCCGTCGCCGGAGCCGACTCCGGTCGGATCGTCGACACCGGCCAAGGGGGCATCCGGAGTCGGGTCGTGCACGAGCCGGTCGGGGTCTGCGCGCTGATCACGCCGTGGAACTACCCGCTCCTGCAGACGTCGTGGAAGGTCGCACCCGCACTCGCGGCCGGCAACACCTTCGTGCTCAAGCCGAGTGAGCTGACGCCGTCGACCGCGATCCTGCTGCAGCGGATCCTCGACGAGGCCGGCCTGCCGGCCGGAGCCGCCAACCTCGTCCTCGGCGCGGGTCCGCAGGCCGGGCAGCCGCTGGTCGAGCACCCGGACGTCGACCTCGTGTCGTTCACCGGCGGTCTCGTCACCGGGCGACGGATCATGGCGTCCGCGGCCGGCACGGTGAAGAAGCTCGCCCTCGAGCTCGGCGGCAAGAACCCCAACGTCGTCTTCGCCGACGCCGATCGCGAGACGGCGCTGGACTTCGCGTTGACCGCGGTCTTCCTGCACTCCGGCCAGGTGTGCTCCGCCGGCGCCCGGCTCGTCGTCGAGGCGTCGATCCACGACGAGTTCGTCGCCGAGCTGGTCGACCGGGCGCAGCGGATCCGACTCGGCGGGCCGTTCGACGAGCGCGCCGAGACCGGTCCACTGATCTCGGCGGCGCATCGGGACAAGATCGAGAAGTACGTCGCGACCGGGCTCGAGGAGGGTGCGGTCGTGCGGTGCGGCGGCAGCCGGCCGGACGACGAGGACCTGGCCGACGGCTTCTACTACCTGCCGACGATCCTCGACGAGTGTCGCTCCGGCATGACGGTCGTCCGCGACGAGTCCTTCGGCCCGGTCCTCACGGTCGAGACGTTCGAGACCGAGGACAACGCCGTGGCGATCGCCAACGACAGCGACTACGGGCTCGCCGGCGCGGTGTGGACCTCCGACTCCGGACGGGCCGAGCGGGTCGCCGCCCGGATGCGGATGGGCACGGTGTGGATCAACGACTATCACCCGTACGTCCCGCAGGCCGAGTGGGGCGGCTACAAGCAGTCCGGCATCGGCCGCGAGCTGGGTCTGGCCGGGCTCGAGGAGTACCGCGAGACCAAGCACATCTGGCACAACGTCGACCCGGCGCCGCAACGGTGGTTCGGCTCATGACCCGACTGGCTCCCCGCCGAGTGGCGCACGGTCGTCGCCAATCGCCGCTACGTGCGACGGCCATGCGCGACTCGGGGATTCGGCTCGGTGCGAAGGGGTGGGCGCGGCCATGACCAAGCGCGAGCGCTACGACGTCGTCATCGTCGGCGGCGGCTCCGCCGGCTGCGCGCTCGCCAACCGGCTGTCCGCCGACCGGTCGACGTCCGTGCTCGTCCTGGAGGCGGGGCGGCCCGACTTCATCTGGGATCCCTTCGTCCACATGCCGGCGGCGCTGCCGTACCCGATCGGCAACCGGCTCTACGACTGGAAGTACGAGTCCGAGCCCGAGCCGTACCTGCACGACCGCCGGATCTACCACGCCCGCGGCAAGCTGCTCGGCGGGTCCAGCAGCATCAACGGGATGATCTTCCAGCGCGGCAACCCGATGGACTACGAGCGGTGGGCCACGGTCAAGGGCTGCGAGGCGTGGGACTACGCGCACTGCCTGCCGTACTTCAAGCGCATGGAGTCGTGCCTCGCCGGCGCCGACGACTGGCGGGGCGGCAGCGGCCCCCTCGTCCTCGAGCGCGGCCCGGCGAGCAACCCGCTGTTCGGCGCGTTCTTCGAGGCGGCGCAGCAGGCCGGCTACCCGCTCACCGACGATGTCAACGGCTACCGCCAGGAAGGCTTCGCCCCGTTCGACCGCAACGTCCATCGCGGCCGGCGGCTGTCGGCGGCCCGGGCGTACCTGCATCCGGTCATGCACCGCCCCAACCTCACCGTCGAGACCCTCGCGTACGCCACTCGCCTCGACATCGACGAGGGCCGGATCGTCGGCGTCGAGTACGAGCGGGCCGGTCGGATCCAACGCTTCGTCCGGACCCGTGAGGTGATCTGCTGCGGCGGCGCGATCAACACGCCGCAACTGTTGCAGCTGTCCGGCGTCGGCGACGCGTCCGACCTGGAGCGGCTCGGGATCCATCCCGTCGTCGACCTGCCCGGCGTCGGCCAGAACCTGCAGGACCATCTCGAGGTCTACATCCAGTACGCCAGCAAGCAGCCGGTGTCGATCTCGCCCGGACTGCGCTGGCGCAACCGACCGCGGATCGGCGCCGAGTGGCTGTTCCTGCGCAAGGGCCTCGGCGCCACGAACCACTTCGAGGGCGGCGGCTTCGTCCGGAGCAACGACGAGGTCCCCTATCCCAACCTGATGTTCCACTTCCTGCCGATCGCGATCCGCTACGACGGGTCGCAGCCGGCGGCCGAGCACGGCTACCAGGTCCACGTCGGCCCGATGTACTCCGACGTCCGCGGGACCGTGCAGATCACGTCGACCGATCCGCGTCGGCATCCGGCGCTGCGGTTCAACTACCTCTCGACCGACAACGACCGGCGGGAGTGGACCGAGGCGGTACGCGTCGCGCGGTCGATCCTGACGCAGCCGGCGATGGACCCGTACAACGACGGCGAGATCTCACCCGGGTCGACCGTCGAGACCGACGAGCAGATCCTCGACTGGGTCGCCCGTGACGCCGAGACCGCGCTGCATCCGTCGTGCACCGCGCGGATGGGCAACGACGAGCTCGGCGTGCTCGACCCGGCCGACCTACGGGTGCACGGCGTCGGCGGGCTGCGGGTGGTCGACGCGTCGTCGATGCCGTTCGTGACCAACGGCAACATCTACGCGCCGGTCATGATGCTGGCCGAGAAGGCGGCCGACCTGATCCTCGGCAACACGCCGCTCCCGCCGGCCGTCGACGTGCCGTACTACCGTCACGACGACGGCAGCCCGCTCTACCCGCCGGGGGACCCCCGCAACGAGTCCGGAGGAAGGACATGACCGAGTCCGCCGTGAAGGTCGCCGACCTGTGGAAGGTGTTCGGGCCGAAGGCGTCGAGCATCCCGGGCAGTCCCGACGCCGACCTCTCGCCCGCTGAGCTGCGCGCCAAGACCGGCTGCGTCGCCGCGGTGCGCGACATGTCGTTCGAGGTCGCGCCCGGCGAGGTGTTCGTCGTCATGGGACTGTCGGGGTCCGGCAAGTCCACGCTGGTGCGCTGCCTCATCCGACTGATCGAGCCGACCGCCGGGACCGTCGAGATCGACGGCGACGACGTGCGCGGCATGTCGGACTCGCAGCTGCGCGAGCTGCGCCGCCACCACGTCGCGATGGTCTTCCAGCACTTCGGGCTGCTGCCGCATCGACGGGTGATCGACAACGTCGCGTACGGCTTGGAGATTCGCGGCGTACGCAAGGCCGAGCGGCAGGCCAAGGCGGCCGAGATCCTCGAGCTCGTCGGCCTCGCGGGCAACGAGAACTCGTTCCCCGACCAGCTGTCCGGCGGCATGCAGCAGCGGGTCGGCCTCGGCCGGGCGCTCGCAGTCGACCCGGCGCTGATGCTCTTCGACGAGCCGTTCTCCGCGCTCGACCCGCTGATCCGGCGCGACATGCAGAACGAGGTCATCCGGCTGCACCGAGAGGTCGGCAAGACGATGGTGTTCATCACCCACGACCTGCAGGAGGCGCTGAAGCTCGGCGACCGGATCCTCATCATGCGCGACGGCAAGCTGGTCCAGATCGGCACGCCGGACGAGATCGTGGCCGCTCCCGCCGACGACTACGTACGCGACTTCGTCAGCGACGTCCCTCGATCGCACTGCGTGACGCTGAAGTGGGTGATGCGGCCACCGGCCGAGGGCGAGTCGCTGGACGGCCCGATCATGAAGCCGGACGTCATCGTCCGCGACGCGGCCCGGGAGGGGATGGCGTCGGACCACCCGATCCGGGTCATGGACAACGGGGAGCTGCTCGGCGTCGTCGGTGAGGACGACCTGATCCGGATGATCGTCGCCGAGGAGGGGGCGCCGGCGTGACCGCGGTGCAGACGCCTCCGGAGGCGAAGCCGCCGGCGCAGGCCGCCGAGCAGCCGGCGAAGGCGCCGCCGTCGATCTGGCAGCGCTGGCGTCGTTGGTGGCTGATCGCCGGCGTACTCGTCGGGTGGCGAATCGGCGCCGCGATATTCCACGACGAGGACACCCTGGAGATCGGTGGCGCCGAGCTGACCGACTTCCATCGCTGGCTCAACGACGTCCGGGACGACTTCGACGCGCAGCGCGAGACCAACTGGTTCTTCAAATACGTCATCGGCGGGATCAGCGACGCTCTCGACTGGACCGTCGAGAACCTCCAAGAGCTGCTGAGCCAGCCGGCCTTCCCACGTCCGGTACCCGAGATCGGCTGGCTCGGCGTCGTCGCACTGACGCTTCTGATCGCGTACGCCCTCGCCGGCACTCGGATCGCCATCCTGGCGACGGTGAGCATGCTGGCGTTCGGCTACCTGGGCTACTGGGCCGAGAGCGTCGACCTGCTCATCGTCACGGTGGTCGCGGTCGCGATCTGCGCGGTGCTCGGGTTACCGCTCGGCATCCTGATGGCGAAGAGCAGACCGGTATCAGCCGTGACGACTCCCGTGCTCGACGTGATGCAGACGATGCCGTCGTTCGCGTACCTGGTCCCGCTGGTGCTGTTCTTCGGCATCGGTGCGGCGTCTGCGGTGGTGGTCACGGTGATCTTCGCCCTGCCTCCGCTTGTACGCATCACCGCCCACGGCATCCGGACCGTGGCGCCCGCGACGGTGGAAGCGAGCCGGTCGCTGGGGGCGACGGGCTGGCAGCGGCTGCGCCAGGTGCAGCTGCCGATGGCTCGCCGGACCATCATCGTCGGGCTCAACCAGACCACCATGGCGGCGCTCTCGATGGCAACCATCGCCGCGCTCGTCGACGGACCCGGCCTCGGTGAGCCGGTGATCCGCTATCTGTCGGCCTCGGACGTCGGGAACGCCTTCGTCGCGGGCCTGTGCATCGTGATCCTGGCGATCATGCTCGACCGAATGACGACGGCGGCCAGCGAACGCCGTGAGGTGGCGCTGCGGAGCGGCCACGATCCGCGGATCCGGCGGTACGTACTGCTCGGCCTTGCCGTGATCGCCGGGATCGCGGTGTACCTGTCGCGGACCTACACCCGGTTCGCCGAGTTCCCGGAGGGCGCGGATCTCGGCGGCCGGCTGGCCGACCGGGTCAACTCGATCAACGACTGGATCGTCGACAACTTCAGCGACGTGACCGAGGGCTTGAAGGACTTTGTCAGCTACGGCTTCCTGAACCCTCTCGAGTCCCTCACGGCCGAGTCGCCGTGGTGGCTGGCGGGCGCCGCGCTGCTCGCCCTGAGCGCGCTGATCGGCGGCTGGAAGGCGCTCGTGTCGACCGCGGTCTGTCTCGCCATCATCCTGGGCACCGGACTGTGGAACGAGTCCATGCGGACGCTCACGACCGTGCTCGTCGCGAGCGTGATGGTCCTGGTGCTCGGCGTGATCTTCGGCGTCTGGATGGGCCGCCGCCGGCGGGTCGACACCGTGTTCCGGCCGCTGCTCGACGCGCTCCAGGTGATGCCGCCGTTCGTCTACCTCGTTCCGGCGCTGGCGCTGTTCGAGACCGGGCGGTTCACGGCGATCGTGGCCGCGGTCGCGTTCGCGGCGCCGGTGGCGATCAAGCTGGTCGCCGACGGGATTCGCGGCGTCTCCCCGACGACGGTGGAGGCCGCGGAGTCGTCCGGGTCGAGCACCTGGCAGATGATCACGAAGGTGCAGATTCCGATGGCCCGCGGGTCGATCCTGCTGGCGGCCAACCAGGGCCTGCTGTTCGTCCTCTCGATGGTCGTCATCGGTGGCCTGGTCGGCGGTCAAGGCCTCGGCTACCTGGTCGTGCGCGGCTTCTCCCAGCAGGAGATCTTCGGCAAGGGCCTGGCCGCCGGGATCGCGATCACGGCGCTCGGTGTGCTGCTCGACCGAGTGACGAGGTATGCGGCCGAGCGGTCCGAACGGAGGGTCGCTGGAGCCTGATCAACGGCAAGCCCGCAACACAAGGCCGCGTCGACTGCGGCACGATCGAAGGAGACAAAACATGACACATGCGATGGCTCGGCTCCGTCGCGGCTGGGTGCTCACCTTTGTCGGTGCGATCGCTGCGTCCACGTTGGTGGCTTGCGGCGAGGGCGACATCGAGGAGTCCAGCGCCCCGGAAGGCGCCGAGGAATGCGGCGACTTCAACATGGCGATCAATCCGTGGGTCGGCTACGAGGCGTCCGCGCACGTCGTGGGCTACGTCGCCTCGTCGGAGCTCGGCTGCGACGTCGAGTACAAGGATCTCAAGGAAGAGATCGCCTGGCAGGGCTTCGGCACCGGCGAGGTCGACGTCGTGATCGAGAACTGGGGACACCCGGACCTGAAGAAGAAGTACATCGAGGAGCAGCAGACCGCGGTGCGGGTCGGCTCGACCGGCAACGAAGGCATCATCGGCTGGTACGTGCCGCCGTGGCTGGCCGAGGAACACCCGGACGTCACCGACTGGCAGAACCTCAACAAGTACGCCGACGAGTTCGAGACGTCGGAGTCGAACGGCAAGGGACAGCTGCTCGACGGCGACCCGTCGTTCGTCACCAACGACGAGGCGCTCGTCGAGAACCTCAACCTGAACTTCGAGGTCGTCTACGCCGGCAGTGAGGCGGCGTTGATCGAGGCGTTCAGGGACGCCGAGGAGAACCAGGAGTGGGTGCTCGGCTACTTCTACGAGCCGCAGTGGTTCCTCGCCGAGGTGCCGTTGGTCAAGGTCAACCTGCCGCCGTACGAGCCCGGCTGTGACGCCAACCCCGAAGAGGTCGACTGCGACTACCCGTTCTACGACCTGGACAAGATCGCCAGCAAGGAGTTCATGGAGTCCGGCAGCCCGGCCGCGCAGCTCGTCGAGAACTTCCAGTGGACCAACGACGACCAGAACGTCGTCGCCGGTTACATCGCCCAGGACGGCATGGACCCCGAGGACGCCGCGGCGCAGTGGGTCGAGGACAACCCCGACAAGGTCAACGCCTGGCTCGAGGGCATCGCCTAGGTCACCGGCCCACGGATCTTGAGGGGTTCGGGTAGCCCTGGCTACCGCAACCCCTCAAGATCGGTCGGGGACGGGAGTTGACACTCCGTCGGGGCGGAGCCGATGCTAGAAGCTGTCTCGCATCGCGCGCGGCGTTGCAGATAACGCAACCACGGTGGTGCATCGCAACTCGAAGTGGGTGAGCCATGGCATCCGTACCCGACCGGGCGCGTGTCGTCGTCATCGGCGCCGGCATCGTCGGCAACAGCCTCGTCTACCACCTGGCGCGGCTGGGCTGGCGCGACATCGTGCAGATCGACAAGGGACCGCTGCCCAACCCGGGCGGCTCCACCGGGCACGCGTCCAACTTCATCTTCCCGGTCGACCACTCCCGGGAGATCACCGACCTGACGCTCGACAGCGTGCGCCAGTACGAGGAGATGGAGGTCTTCACCGAGTCCGGCGGCTTCGAGGTCGCGCGTACCGAAGAGCGCATGGAGGAGCTGCGGCGGCGGATGTCGTCGGCGAAGGCGTGGGACATCCACTCCGAGCTGGTGACGCCGGAGCAGGTCGTCGAGCGGGTGCCGTACCTCGACCCGAGCGTCATCATCGGTGCCTTCTGGACCCCGTCGGTCGGCGTCGTCGACTCGCTGCGTGCCGGCACGATCATGCGGGAGCGGGCCCAGGAGCTGGGGGCGCTCCAGATCGCCGCCACGGTCGAGGTCACCGGCATCGACGTCGAGCAGGGCCGGGTCAGCCGGGTCCGCACCAGCGCCGGCGACATCGAGACCGAGACCGTCGCGATCGCGTGCGGCGTGTGGAGCCCGCGGATCGCCCGGATGGCCGGCGCGCACATCCCACTCACCCCGGCCGTCCACCAGATGATCAGTGTCGGCCCGGTGCCGATCCTCGCCGACAGCCCGGGCGAGATCTCGTTCCCGATCATCCGCGACATGGACACCTTCTGCTACGAGCGGCAGCACGGTGCCGACATGGAGGTCGGGTCGTACGCCCACCGCCCGATCCTGTGGGACCCCGACGACATCCCCACGATCGAGCAGGCCAAGCTGTCGCCGACCGAGCTGCCGTTCACCCAGGACGACTTCGACCCGCAGCTCGAGCAGGCGTACGAGCTGATGCCTGAGCTGCTCGGTGCCGAGGGCGCCGAGATCCGGTACGCGATCAACGGCCTGCTGTCGCTGACGCCCGACGGGTCGCCGGTGCTCGGCGAGTCGCCGGAGGTCGGCGGCCTCTGGTCGGCCGCGGCCGTCTGGATCAAGGAAGGTCCGGGAGTCGGCCGCGCGGTCGCCGAGTGGATGACCGACGGCTGCCCCGAGATCGACCTGCACCACAGCGACATCGCGCGGTTCTACCCGCACCAGCGGACGCGCTCCCACATCCGGGCCCGGACGAGCGAGGCGTTCAACAAGACGTACGGCATCATCCACCCGGGCGAGCAGTGGGAGAGCGACCGCGACCAGCGACTCGCGCCGATGAACGCCAGCCAGCGCGAGCTGGACGCGGTGTTCTTCGAGGCGGTCGGCTGGGAGCGGCCGATGTGGTACGGCTGCAACGAGAGCCTGCTCGGCGACTACGGCGACGCCGTGATGCCGCGCGAGCACGAGTGGGACTCCCGCTGGTGGTCGCCGATCATCAACGCCGAGCACCTCGCGATGCGCGACCGGGCCGGCATCGTCGACCTGTCGGCGTTCGTGATCTTCGACGTCGTCGGGCCGCGCGCGATGGAGGCCGTGCAGGGGATCGTCGTGAGCCAGGCCGACGTCGCGGTCGGCCGGGTCATCTACACGCCGGTGCTCGACGACCGCGGCGGCTTCCGCTCCGACCTCACCGTGATGCGGCTCGGGCACGACCACTACCGCGTCGTGACCGGTGGCCACACCGGCATGATCGACCGGAAGTGGTTCGCCGACCACATGCCCGCCGACGGCACCGCCCAGGTCGTCGACCTCACCTCGGCGTACACCACGATCGGCCTGTGGGGCCCGCGCGCCCGCGACGTCCTCGGCTCGCTCACGAGCTCCGACGTCAGTCACGAAGGCTTCGGCTTCGCCCGCTGCCGCGACATCGAGATCGACTCGCTCGACGTGCTGGCGTCGCGGATCTCGTACGTCGGCGACCTCGGCTGGGAGCTGCACCTGCCGATCGAGCACGGCGCGAAGCTGTGGCGGCTGCTGCACGAGGCCGGCAAGCCGCACGGCGCGGTGCCGGTCGGGATCGGCGTGTACGGCACGACCGGCCGGATCGAGAAGGGCTACCGGGCGTACGGCTTCGAGCTCGACTCCGAGCGCACCATCGTCGAGGCCGGCATGCAGCGACCGAAGGTCAAGGACGCCGACTTCGTCGGTCGCGAGGCGTACGTCAAGCAGCGCTCCGCCGACCCCGAGACCGTCATGTGCACCCTGACGGTCGACGACCACACCTCGGCCGACGGCACCAGGCGCTACATGCTCGGCGGCGAACCGATCCTGACGCCCGACGGCGGGCCACTCGTCGACGGGCACGGCCACCATCCCTACGTCACGACCGCGGGCTCGGCGCCGTCGCTCGGCAAGCACCTGCTGATGGCGTACCTCCCGCCCGACGTCGCGTCGGTCGGCACGAAGCTCGCCGTGAGCTACATGGAGCAGCTCTACCCGGTCACGGTCGGGTCGGCGGACGCGACGGCGCTGTTCGACCCCGACAACGAACGGATTCGGAGGTAGCGCGGATGGCCAACGTCCTGGTGTGCGTGAAGCGGGTGCCCGACGTGTCCGGAGAGTTCGGGCTGACCGACGACGAGCAGTCGGTAGACGCGCGGCATCTCGGCTTCACGGTGAGTCCGCACGAGGAGTGCGCGGTCGAGCTCGCGACCCAGATCGCCGGCGCGACCGGGGGCGAGGCGACCGTGCTGTCGGTGGGGTCGGACGACTCGATCGAGCAACTGCGCGACGCGCTCGCGGTCGGTTGCGCGAAGGCGGTCCTGGTGGAGGCGGAGCTCGCCACGCTCGGGCCGGTCGACGTGGCCCGGGCGATCGCGGACGTGGTGCGGGCGCACGAGGCGGGCGGGGTGTCGTATGACGTGATCCTGTTGGGCAACGACGCCGCCGACACCGGCGACTTCCAGGTGCCGGTCCGGTTGGCGTACGCCCTGGAGCGGCCCGTGGTCACCGGCATCTCGACGGTGGCGGTGGAGGGTGACCTCGCGGTCGCGCGCGGCGACGGGCCGGACGGACCGGAGGTGTTCGAGCTGCCGATGCCGGCCGTGGTCGCGGTCATGGAGGGTGGCGTGACGCCGCGCTATCCGACGATCCCGGGCCGGATGAAGGCGAAGAAGGCGGCGATCGAGACGGTGCCGTTCGCCGGTGAGCCGGTGGGCTCGGGCCGGGTGCGACTGAAGCTGCCGGAGGTCGAGGCGAGCACGGTACGGATCCTCGGCACCGGCCCGGACGCGGCGCCGGCCGTCGTGGACGTGATCGAGGAGCTGGGGGTGGTGCGCCGATGAGCGTGCTCGTGCTGGTGGAGCCCGAGGCCGACGGCGCGGCGCTGACGTCGCTCGAGGCGGTGACCTTCGCCCGTGGGCTGGCCGACGACGCGCCGATCCATGCCGTGGTGGTCGGGCCGGTGGCCGAGCCGGTCTGGTCGGCGATGGTCGAGCAGCTCGGCGCCTACGGAGTCGCGTCCGTGCGGCATGCCGAGGACGATCGGCTGTCGGCGTACGCGGCCGCTGCCTGGGCGGCGGCCCTGGTCGAGTCCGCTTCGGCCGTGTCGGCTCGCGTGGTGCTCGCCTCCGGGACTCCCCGGGGCAACGAGATCCTGGCCCACGTCGCGGCTCGGCTCGACGTCGCGATGGCGGCCAACGCGGTCGCCGCCGACTCGGCCGCACCGTTGGTGGTGTCGAGGCAGGTGGTCGGCGGCGCGGCCCTGGAGGAGATGCGCCTCGACGACAGTGTCGGCGTCGTGTCAGTCGCCGGGCACGCGTGTGAGCCGGTGCCCGCCGCGTCGCCGTCCGCGCCGGAGGTCGTGTCGTACGCGCCGACGCTCGGCGAGACCGATCTGGTCGCGCGGGTGGCCCGTACCGAGGAGGCGGCGCCGGACGAGTCGGCCGCCCTGACCTCGGCACGGGTCGTCGTCGGTGCCGGACGAGGGGCCGGGAGTCCCGACGGGTTCAAGGACCTGCTGAGCCTGACCGAGCTGCTCGGCGGCGCGTTGGGAGTCTCCCGGGTCGTGACGAGCCTCGGCTGGCGGCCGCATCACGAGCAGGTCGGCCAGACCGGCAGTCGGATCGCCCCGGACCTCTACATCGCCTGCGGCATCAGCGGCGCCATCCAGCACTGGGCCGGCTGCCAGAGCGCCAAGACGATCATCGCGATCAACACCGACGAGGACGCCCCGATGGTGACCCGCGCGGACTACGCGGTCATCGGCGACCTGCACGAGATCGTCCCGGCCATCAACGACGAGCTCCGCCGCCGCCGCTGACCTCCGCCGATCCGTCACTCAGACAGTGTCGATCCGCCAGCTAGACACCGGCCATCCGTCACTCAGACAGTGTCGATCCGCCAGCTAGACACCGGCCATCCGTCACTCAGGTCGCAACCTGACGGATCGCTGCTGTCCGACCGACGGATCGCTGCTGTCCGACCGACGGATCGCTGCTGTCTGAGTGCCGGATTGCTGCTGTCTGAGTGCCGGATCGCTGCTGTCTGAGTGATGGATCGTCACTGTCTGAGTGGCGGATCGCCGGCGAGGTGGTCGTACCAGAGGACGTCGGTGTACGAGCCGTCGCCGAGGCGGTCGGCGTTGCGGTGCCGACCGACCTCGGTGAATCCGGCCGCCGTGGCGACGCGGCGGCTCGCGACGTTGTCGACGGCGGTCATGAGCTGCAGCCGGCGTACCCCGAGACCGCCGTCGGTCGTCGCCGCGAAGGCATGCGCCGCGGCCAGCCGGACCGCCTCGGTCATCGCACCGCGCCCCCGTGCGTCGGGATGCGCCCAGTAGGTGAGCTCGACGTCGCTCGGATCGTCCTCGCCGAGGCCGTGGACTCCGACGTGGGCGAGCATCGAGTCGGAGGCGGGATCGGCCACACACCACGCGATCCGCTCCCCGAGCGACTGCCCTTCGACCTGCCACAGCAGCCACTCGCGGGCGGCGGCGTCGGTCGTCGGCAGCGGGATGCTGGCCAGCCAGTGCCTGGTCTCCGGGTCGGAGCACGCCTCGACGACGCGCGGGAGGTCGGCGTCGAGATAGGGCCGGAGTACGACCCGCTCGCCGCGCAGCTCCGGAGGCACCAGCCACCGCGTCTTCGGCGAGCCGTCGTCGTCGGGCTGCAGCGAGGCGATCCAGGCGTCGATCGCGCGGCCGCGTTCGTACAGCAGCTTCGGCACGGTGCCGTGGAACGTGAAGCCGGTCGACCACGCCGTACGCCGGGACGCGAGGTTGCCGACATGGGCACGCCAGTGGACGATCTCGACGCCGCCGGTGTCGAACGCCCATCGGGTCGCCAGCCGGATGGCCCGCGTCACGACGCCCCGGCCCCGAGCCAAGGGGTGCAGGGCGTACCCGATGTCGGCCACACCGAC
>Ga0081538_10001233_pt1 | contig 26806 bp, 27 predicted proteins | sample TabmetS5T2R1_FD_71022 | JGI IMG/M metagenome (GOLD analysis project Ga0081538, IMG submission 71022) | Tabebuia heterophylla rhizosphere microbial communities from the University of Puerto Rico - S5T2R1 | ecosystem: Host-associated > Plants > Roots > Rhizosphere ...
GGGTCATGGCGATCACGTCGTGGCCGGCGGCGGTGAGCTGGGGGATGAGCTGGGTGCCGATCGCACCGGTGGCTCCGGCGACGAACACCTTCATGGGTGCCTCCTTCCCGATCCCCCTTTCGGGCCGACACCTCTAGAGACACGATCCCCCTGCTGGCTGTGACACCGGGCCTCCGCGTTCGCGCAACTGGCCCTCCTCGGCACCACCCCCCGCAGGAACGCCAAGCACCAGACAAGCCCCCTTGCTGCGACGCTCGCGTGAGGAAACCAGATCAGGGCTCCTCGAGCCAGAGGAGCTCGCGGAAGGAGGGGCGGTCCAGCGCCCAGCCCGTGGGCGGGGGTGGACGGCCCTCCTCGATGGGGACGAACGCCACCCGGTAGTCGCCGAGCGTGGGGCGCCCGAGGGCCAGCCATTGGGCGTGGTGACGGTCGAGATCGTCGGCCAGGGTTTCGTCCCTCCACCAGCGGATGCCGCTCGGGTCGGCGGTCGCCCAGCCGTTGTGCCCGTCGCTCAGGGCGACTCCACCGGGCGCCCAGCACGCCCGGCGGTCGACCAGGCTGAGATAGAAGAGGAAGTCCCGCTCGTCGACCGGGTCGTCGGGGCCGGGATCCGTCTCGTAGGCGCCGAACTCCGGCCAGGGCTCCCGCTCACCGACCTCCCCCTGGCTGTCGGGTTGTGCCATCCCCATCGACCACAGCCCGTCGGCGTGGAGCTGGCCGCGCGCGTCCATGAACCCGGACCAGCGCGCCACCCGGCCGCGCAGTCCGCCATCCTCCCTCTGGAGCAGGAGCAGCGGGTGCCCACCAGCGTGTCGCAGCGGCACCAGCAGCCTGCCGTCCTCGGCGAGCTGCTCTGCCCACTGCGGGGACACGTCCGCGCAGCCCACGGTGGCCACGATGCGGTCGAACGGCGCCCGCTCGGGAACGCCATCGAAGCCGTCGCGGCACAGCACCGTGATCCCGGGATACCCGGCACCGGCCAGCAGCCGCCGGGTCTGTGCCACCACGTCCTCGGCGACATCCACGGTGATCACCAGGCGCTGATCGCCGACCAGCTCGGCCAGGAGCGCGGCGTTGTAGCCGGTGCCGGCCCCGATCTCCAGGACATGGACGCCGCGCGTCAGCTCCAGCAACTCCAGCATGTCGGCGACCAGCGACGGCTGGGAGGTGGAGCTGGCCGGCAGCCGGGCGCCGAACCACTCCACCAGCCGGGTCCCCAACGCGGTGTCGGAGTAGATGAGCTCGAGTCGGCATAGCGGTCGATGAGCCGGCGGAGGTGGGCTTGGCCGGTTGCGGTCGATCCTGGATCGCCGGGCTGGGGTGGGGCCATCCGGCGCCTCTCCTGTGCCTGCCGCGCACCGCGGCGTTGTTCCGTTCGGCGGTTGCCAGTACAGACTGGCACGCCATGCATGTGTCCAAGCTCATCCGCGCCCTCGAACGCGCCGGGCTGGTGGAGCGGGCCGGGCTCGCGCCATGGCCGGGCATCGGCGTTGCCGTCCTGGCGACCGCTGCGTTCGCTGTCTCTGGGGAGCGCAGATCCTTCGTCGTGGCCGGACTGCTTGCGGCCAGCGGCGTCGTCGGCGTCGGATATGGCCTGATACGAACGGACTTCCTGATGGCCAGTTCGTTTCCTGGTCCGATCTTCGGGATCATCCTTGGGCTTCCGATCCTCGGGCTGGCCGTGGCAGAGGCTGTTGGAGCCACCCGGGACCGAAGAAGCTATTGAGCAACGGTAGCTCCTGGGTCGGCGATGGCGGCGGGGATGCTGCTTGGCCGCCGTCCGGCCCGCCCCCCGGTGCGGTCGCGGGCCGGACGGCAGCCGTCTTCGGTGCCCAGCCGGCCGGCTCCTCGGGCGCCTCCGGCCGAGATGCGACGCCCGACGTCTGTTGCACAGGACGGCCGGGCGGCCGGGCTGATTGCACCTGGATGCGGTCGGCTCCTTCGGCTCGGCCGCCATGGATGATCGGGATGCAATCAGCGGCGGCCCGCTTGCGTCCGACCGGGGCGAAGGAGGCCGATGGCGACCGACGACGAGTTCCTCCAGGTGACCCTGCCCGCCCTTGACCTGATCCACAACCTGGCCCGCCGGTTCGCCCCGGGTCAGGCGGACGCCGAGGACCTGGTCCAGGACACCTACCTGCGGGCCTGGCAGGCGTGGACGGCCGGAAACCGGCCGCGCCGGGTTGAGCCGTGGCTGGCCACGATCTGCCTGAACCTCGGGCGGGACCGGCTGCGGCGGGCGTCCCTGCGGTCCGAGGTCGCCGTCGCGTCGCTGAGGGAGCCGGCCGCCGACGTGGACGTGGAGGCGGCCGCGATCGGTCGCATGGAGCGGGCCCAGGTCGAGCGGGCCCTGTGGGCGCTGTCCGAGGAGCAGCGGACCGCGATCGCGCTCATGGACATCGTCGGGTTCACCGCCGCCGAGGTGGCCACCATCACCGGCAGCCCTCGCGGGACGGTGTTGGCCAGGGTCCACCGCGGCCGCAAGGCCCTGGCCCGGCTGGTCGCGGAGGAGGCGATGCGGCGTGAGCCATGAGCCGGAGGTGGCCGCTGCGGTCTACCTGGCGGGAATCCTCGACGCGGCCGCCCGTGAACGCTTCGAGGAGCACCTGCTGGCCTGCGAGGAGTGCTGGGGCGAGGTGCGGACAGCCCATCGGGGGCGGGCGCTGGGCGAGTCGCTGCGCGAGGTCGCCCCCCAGCCGCTGCGTGAGCGGGTGCGGGCGTCGGTGGCGGCGGCGTCGCGCTCGGACCGGCGCCGCCGTCGCCGGCCGCTGGTCGCGGTCGCCGTCGTCGCGACGGTCCTGGCCGTGGTCGCCGGCGGTCTCCTGGCCCGCCAGCAGGGCGCCGGGCAGCCGGCCGTGATCGCCGCCGCCGTGGCCAGCTACCGGACCGGCCACCTGGACGGCTCGGCGGCCTCGCCGGCCCGGCCGCCCGTCCGCCGGGCCGGCGACCTGGCGTGGCGGGGGGCCAGGCAGGGCCGGCTGGCTGGCCTCCCGGTGGTCGCCCACGACTACCGGGACGCCGCCGGCCACCAGGTGACCCTGCTGCTCGCCGACCGGTCGTTCCCCGAGGCGGTGGGGGCCACCCATCCCCCAGGGGCCGCCATCTGGGTGGCCGAGGTCGACGGGGTGGCGGTGCTCTGCGCCGACCGGCCATCGCCGTCACTGCTGGTTGGTCCCGGCCGGGCCGAGGTGCTCCTGGCCGCCTCCCGACTCGGCCTCCACTAGCTGGGAAACTCCCTCGACGCGGGCCCCGGGGGCTGCCAGTGTCGCGCCATGACCAGTGCCGCCACCCGCCGGGTGATCACCGAGCTGTTCGCCGGCCAGGGGTGGACGGCCGAGGGGGAGGAGCTGCTGGGCCGGAGCCTCCGGCCCCGGGGGCCGGAGCTGCTGCTGGCGGCACCCGGCTGGCTGGGGCTGGACGCCGGCCAGGTGGTCCTGGAGGCCGGATGCCGGGACGCCACCCATGCCGTCGCCCTGGCGGGCCGCTACGGCTGCCGGGTGCTGGGGGTGGACCTGGTGGAGGCGTGGCTGCCCAAGGGGCGGGCCGATGCCGCGGCGGCCGGGCTGGCCGGCGAGGTGGCGCTCGTCCAAGGGGACCTGGAGGCGCTGCCGGTGGCCGATGGGGCCTGTGACCTGGTGTGGTGCCGGGATGTGCTGTCGTGTGTGGAGGATCCCGGGCGGGTGCTTCGCGAGTGTGCTCGGGTGGTGCGGCCCGGTGGTGGGATGGTGCTGTATGCGGTGTTCGCCACCGACCAGCTCGCCCCCGCCGACCGGGCGCTGCTGGTCGAGGGGCTTGGGAACTCGCCGGCGAGCATGGACCAGCCGACGGTGGAGGCGGCCATCGCCGCGGCCGGGTTCCAGGTCGTCCGGCGAGAGCGGATCGCCAGTGAGTGGTCCGAGTACCAGCTCGAGCAGGATCCCGGCCACCTCACCCAGGACCTGCTCGAGATCGCCCGGCTGACCCGCAACCGCGACCGGGCCGAGGCCACCCTTGGCCCCATCTGGTACCGGCGTGCCCTGGCGTTCGCCTCCTGGCGGCTGCAGATCGTGCTGGGTCGGCTCGTGCCGGTCCTCTACGCCCTGGGCAGACCGGCCACCGGCGCCGGCCCGCCCAGCCCGCGGCACTGACGGCTCCGTGCCCTGCCCTCAGTCGCCGAACTCCACGCCGTGGACACGGTAGCCGGCCGAGGCGCCACCCACGACGGACACCGACAGCTCGGCATGCTCGGCCAGCGGGTAGGAGCACACGAACAGGCCCAGGTCGGCCAGCCGGCAGGGCAGGGCCGCCGGCCGGTGGGCGGGCGGGGATTCGTTGAACAGCCGGTCGGTGACGGCCTGGCTGGTCAGCTGGCGGGCGGCCGCTCGATCGCCGCCCAGCCAGGCGGCAACCAGGCGGTCGGCCGCCACCTGGGGATCGGAGATCCGGTCGACCGGCGGCGTGGTCGGGACGGTCGGCGCGGTCGACGCCTCCAGCGCCCGGACACGGACGCTCGAGCAGGTGCCGAACGTCGTCACCGAACCCAGCGGCACGGTCAGCGAGCCCTGCCCCCCGGGCAGGGTCACCCGCAGACGCGACCCCGCGACAAGGGCGTCGCAGGCGTTGGGTCGGCTGAAGGTGAAGCGCGCCGCCTTGCCCGGCCGCAGCACCACAACCGACCCGGCCGGCCCGCTGGGGACAGATGGCGCCGTCGCCGGCTGTCCCTCGGCACCCAGCAGCCGCACCTGGGGGATGCCCTTGACGGTGCAGGTCTCGGCCGAGACGTTGCGCAGCCCGATGGTGGTGTAGATGGTGCCGGCGGCGCCGTCCTGGTCCTGGACCGATCCCCGCAGCGCCGAGGCGGCGCAGCGGCCGGGCGCGGGCCGGCCGCCCGACGGGCGGGTCCCCGAGGTCGATGGCGGCAGCTCCGGGCCGACAGCAGCAGGCCGGCGCGTGCCGGCCGGTGCGGAGCTCATGGGCGACGCGGTCGCTGGTGGTTGGGACGGCGACGCGGTCGCTGGTGGTTGGAACGGCGACGACGGATGGGTGGCGGTGGCGACGGCGAGGTAGGAGCCGGTCGCGGCCACGGCAGCGGCCAAGGCGACGACGGCGATGATCCTGGATGGCCGCATGGTGCTTCCCCCCGGAACAGGCGCGACGCTGGATGGATCGTGGCCTTCAGCTTGGCCCGGGTTGGTCACGAGCCGACGTCGGCCGAGCATCGCGACCAGCGCGAAACGACCTCGCTTTGGTCGCGATCGTCAATCGAATCGAGCGGGCCGACGAGCGCCAGCGTGGTTCCTGGCGACAGGCTGCGAGGCGTCAAGGGGTGGAATGGCCAGGCGCCCGGCCTGGGGTCGCAGCCACAGGGACACCTGGGTCGGTTGCATCGTCTGCTCGGCCACGGTCGGCGTGGCGGGCTCGAATTCTGCTCTGGCGTGGACGACGGCGTGGGCGCAGACTAGGCCGGGCAAGGCCCCGTCTTTCTGGAGTGCCCGATGTTGCGCCACGACGATCAGCCGGCACTGCTCCCGATCCTGTCCCGCGGCAAGCACCGCAGCCCGCGCAAGGGCGCCTGCTTCATGGAGTTCGCCTCCCTGCTGGCCGGCGAACGCTGGAGCGACCACCCGGCCTGCACCCACCCGCTGCTGGCCGCGGTGGCCCGCCACGTCAACGACTACACCTCCGACGCCGGCCGGGCCCGGCTGGCCGAGCTGATCCCCTCGGTGATCGGCCTGACCGGCGAGGACCCGCACATCGACGCCCGGATCGCGCTGGGCTCGGCCAGGCTGGCCCTGCCGGTGGCGGCGGCCGAGCGCCAGGGTGTGCTGGCCGTGGCGGTGCTGTCGTGCGAGCGGGTCCTGGCCGAGCTGGACGGGCGGCCGATGGGCGACCTCGAGGACCAGAGCCGGGCCGTCCTGGCCCAGGTCCCGCACGCCGCCCGCTGGGCCGACCGGTTCATCGGCGCCGGCCCGGCCCGGGCGTTCTCGGCCAAGCGGTTCCGCCAGCAGGCCGCCCCCACCATCGTCCGCAACGCCGCCCAGGGCATCGCCCAGGCCTGCGTGCCCGACCCCGACGGGATGCTCCGCGACCTGCTGGTCCAGGCGATCGACACCTGCGCCGGGCTGGCCGGTCACGACCCCAGCGGCGGCGCCGCCCTGGACCCGGACCTGTGGGCGGCCGCCTGCCGGCGCACCGGAGAACTGCGACCGGCCGCCGCGCACCTGGTGCGGACGAGAAGGACGAAGCAGGGGTAGGCGCGGCCCCAAGCTGGTCGACACCGCGGCCGTCAGCAGGTGGGGGAGCGCGCGGTCGCGCGGGCCGACGCCGGGATGAGCTCCAGGCGCAGGGAGTCGTTCCTGGGGATGAGGATGGCGACGCCGTCGCGGCGCGACCAGGTCGAGGGCAGCAGCAGGTACTGGTCGCCGGCCTGGGGCAGGAGCTTGAGGCCGTCGTAGCGGAAGCGGTAGCCGGCCTGGGGGTCCCGGCAGCGGACCTCGCGGACCCCGGGCGCGACAAGGCTGAGGCTGCGCTCGCTGAACAGCACCACGCCGGGCTCGCCGGGGAGCTCGAGGACCATCTGGCGTGCCCGTTGGCGGCCGACCGCGACTGAGTAGTTGCTGGCCGCCCAGAACAGGCTCAACCCGACCAGGACGAACACGGCTCCCCACTCCGCCACCCTTCCCCATGCCGGCCCGGCCGCCCGCCGCCCGACCCTCAAGGAGCGCCACTGGTGGACCGCGTAGACCAGCAGCAGCACCCCGAGGGCGAGGCTCAGGGGAGCGGCGGTGCCATAGAGACGGCGTCGCAGCGGCGTGGCCGCGAAGACGCTCCAGAAGCCACCCACCGCCAGCACCAGGCCCACGGCCGCGATCCCGAGCACGAGGCGGAGCAGCCACGGAGGCGGCCCCTGGGCCAGGCGGGCCCGCAGCAGCGAGTGGGCCCAGAGCGCCAGGAGCCCGGCGCAGGCCACCACCATCATCGGGATGAACAGCCCGTCCGCGGCCCGCTGCACGTAGTCGCGGGTGGTGAGGCCGAGCAGGGTCGAGTTCACCCCGAACCAGTCGTAGAAGTAGTAGGCGTGCGCCCAGCCGAAGTAGAACAGCAGCGAGGTCAGCAGGGTCGTCGGCGCGACCACGGTGCCGAGCAGGCGGAACAGCTGGGGCAGGCCGGAGGTGAGCGGCTCCGAGGCCTGGTCGTCGGGTGGGGGCCCGGCCGCCGGGGCCGGCGTCCCCGCCGCCGGGTCGGTGCCGTCCCTGGTGGTGGTCATGGTCCGGGGCCGGTCATCAGCTGCTCGGGGGCGGGCCGGCGCCGGACGACGACTGGGTGGTGTCGGAGGACTCGGTGTCCCCGGACGACGACTGGGTGGTCTCGGAGGACTCGGTGCTGCTGGACGACTCCTCGTCGGGGTCGCCGCAGTCGGGCGAGTCGGAGTAGATCGTGAGCACCGAGCCCCGAGCCAGCCGAACCACCGGTTTCTGGCCGGGACCCCCGTCGGTGGGAGGCTTGGTCCCCCCGAAGCACGCGTGCAGGTCCTTGCCGTGGCGGGCCTCGACCACCGTCGTCACGCACAGGTTGTGGCGGGGCGTGCACGCCTCCCGGATGGCGGCCTCGATCTCCGGGCGGACCTTGTCCACCGGCTGGCCGCCGATCTGGGTGAACGCCGGGATGGTGATCGGGGACCCGGGTGCCGCCGCGTTCTCGTCCGGGCCGCCGGGCCCGGGTTGCCCCGGTGCCCCGGGCGCTCCGGGCGTCGCCTCGTCGGGGGCCGCCCCCGGCGTCCTGTCCGCCCGGAGCGCCGTGTCCTGTCCGGCCCCGCCGCCACACCCGGCCGCCGCGACCAGCGCCAGGAGCGTGAACGCCGCCACGGCGGACTGTCGCATCCTCATGTTCGACATCCCGGTCCGCTCAACTCGGTCGAACGCTTCGCCCTAGCGATACCACCGGCCGGAGGCCCGGTCAGTGACCGGCGGCACCGTCCCCCGGTGACGCCCGGCACACGTTGACACCGGGGCCGTGGGCGCGTACCCAGGCAAGAGGAGCCGTCGTCCTCTTGGGGGTAGCCATGGCCGTGCAGCGTCCCGGACCCGACGACCTGGGCGCGATCGCCCGTCAGTTCCACTTCGGCATCCCCCAGGGGCGGATGCCGGCCTTCGAGGGGCTGGTCGAGGGGTTCCTCGCCCCCTACGACCGGCTGGACGAGCTCGAGGAGCCCAGGCGGCAGCCGCGCTACCGGCGAGACGGCGGGACGGCGCCCCGGCCCGAGGAGAACCGCCTCGGGGCCTGGGCCTGGCGGGTCCGGATCGACGGCGCCGACGACGGGCCGCTGGCCGGCCGGACCCTGGCCGTCAAGGACAACGTGGCCGTCGCCGGGGTGCCCATGCGCAACGGCACGGACCTGCTGGAGGGGTACGTGCCCGACGAGGACGCCACCGTGGTCGAACGGGTCCTGGACGCCGGCGGCACCATCCTCGGCAAGTCGGTCTGCGAGAGCCTCTGCTTCTCGGGCGGCAGCCACACGGCCGACAGCGGCCCGGTGCGCAACCCCTACGACCTGGCCCGCTCCACCGGCGGCTCGTCGACCGGGTCGGCGGCGCTGGTCGCGGCCGGCGAGGTCGACATGGCCATCGGCGGCGACCAGGGCGGGTCGGTGCGCATCCCCAGCTGCTGGTCGGGCATCTACGGCCTGAAGCCGACCTGGGGGCTGGTCCCCTACACGGGGGCGTTCCCGATCGAGGCCTCCCTCGACCACCTCGGCCCGATGGCCGCCACCACCAGGGACGTCGCCCTGCTGCTGTCGGTGCTGGCCGGCCCGGACGGGCTCGACCCGCGCCAGCAGGCCGGCCTCCAGGCGGCCGACTACCTGGGCGCCCTCACCGGCGACGTGGCCGGGCTGCGGCTGGCCGTGGTCCGGGAGGGGTTCGGCATCGCCGGGCTGTCCGAGCCCGACGTCGACGAGGCCGTCCGGGAGGCGGCCCGCGCCTTCGAGCGGCTCGGGGCCAAGGTCGAGGAGGTCTCGATCCCCTGGCACCGGGACGCCATGGCGGTCTGGAACGCGATCGCGGTCGAGGGGGCGACGGCCATCATGGTCGCCGGCGAGAGCATGGCCCACGGGGCCAAGGGCCACTACGCGACCGGCCTGGTCGACGCCTTCGGCGAGGGCCGCCGGGCCCGCGGCGACCGGCTGTCGGAGACGGTCAAGGTGACGGTCCTGGCCGGCCAGTGGATGGCCGAGACCCACCGCGGCCGCTACTACGCCAAGGCCCAGAACCTGGCCCGCACCGCCACCGCCGCCTACGACGAGGTCCTGGCCGGCCACGACCTGCTGGTCATGCCGACCCTGCCGCTGAAGGCGACCGAGATCCCCGAGCCCGGCTGCCCGGTGGAGGTGTACGTGGACAGGGCCCTCGAGATGATCCCCAACACCGCCCCCTTCGACGTCACCGGCCACCCGGCCATGAACGTCCCCTGCGCCATGTCCGAGGGCCTGCCCGTCGGCATGATGCTGGTCGGCCGCCACGCCGACGAGGCCACCGTCCTGCGGGCCGCCGACGCCTTCGAGCGGCAGGTCTTCCGCCCCGGGCCGCCGCCCCGGCCCTGACGCCCGCCCACCCGGGCCCGACCGCCTGAGGGTGGGGGAGCGATGACGGTGCTGGACGTCGGCTCGATCCGGTTGTGGATGCCGCGGCGGGGGCCGCCGAACCCGCTGCCGCCGCTGCGGCTGCTCGGTGAGCTCCACGGGGAGATCGACCCCACCGGGCTGGACGCGGAGATGGCCCGCAACCTGGCCTACGGGCACGTGCCGAGCGTGCTGCCGTACCTGCTGGAGGACGACTACTCGCGCGAGCTGGAGCCGCAGCCGACCACGGTGGCGACGCTGGAGAACGAGCGGCTGCGCGCCGTCGTCCTGCTGGAGCTCGGAGGGCGGCTGTGGTCGCTGCGGGACAAGGTCGCCGACCGGGAGCTGCTCCACAGCGGCGACCGGGTCCAGCTCGCCAACCTCGGGCTGCGCAACGCCTGGTTCGCCGGCGGGGTCGAATGGAACCTGGGCACCACCGGCCACACCGCGCTGACGTGCTCGCCGGTGCACGCGGCGGCGCTGGAGCTGCCCGACGGCACGCCGGGGCTCCGCATCTTCGAGTGGGAGCGGCTGCGGGACCTCGCCTACCAGGTGGACCTCCAGCTCCCGCCCGGGTCGCGGCACCTGCTGGTCGACGTCACGGTGACCAACCCCAACGACCAGGTCGTCCCGGTCTACTGGTGGTCGAACGCCGCCGTGCCCTGTGCGGCCGGCACCCGGGTCCTGGCGCCCAGCCGCTCCGCGTTCGAGTTCACCTACTCACGGCGGCTCCGCCGGGTTCCCGTGCCCGGCGGCCCCCGGGACCTGACCTATCCGGGGGCGGCGACCCGGACCGCCGACCACTTCTTCGAGCTCGACCCCGGCAGGCTGCCGTGGATCGCGGCCGTCGACGAGGCCGGCGCCGGCCTGCTCCAGGTGTCCACCGGGCGGCTTCGGGGACGCAAGCTGTTCACCTGGGGGGCCGGCCCCGGCGGGCGTCGCTGGCAGGAGTTCCTGACCGGCTCGCCCCACGCCTACTTCGAGGTCCAGGCCGGCCTGGCCAGGACCCAGCTCGAGCACCTCCCCCTCGGGCCGGGGGCGAGCCTCACCTGGACCGAGGTGTACGGGCCCCTGTCGGTGCCGGCCGCCGCGGCCCACGGGGGGTGGGCCGACGCGGTCGCCGCCGTGGAGTCGGCGATCGCCGCGGCCGGCACCGACGCCATGCTCGCCCGGCACCTGGAAGCGGGGCCGGGCCGCCAGGGTGACCGGCTGCACACCGGCTCGGGATGGGGGGCGCTGGAGGGGCTGCGGCGCGAGCTGACGGGGGAGCCGCCCTCGGCGGTCGTCGACCGCCTGTTCCCCCGGTCCAGCCTCGGCCCAGAGCAGGAGCCCTGGGTCGCCCTGCTGGAGACGGGCACCCTGCCCCCCCGGGCCCCGCGCTCCTATGTGGCCGGGCCGCGCTGGGCCGACCTGGTCGAAGGGGCCGCCGAGGGGGCCGCGGCCATGCTGCACCGGGGGGTGGTCCGCTGGCGGGCCGGCCGGCGGGAGGCCGCGGTCGAGGCCTGGGAGGCGGCGGCGGCGCTGGAGCCGGGCTCCTGGCTGGCCCTGCGAAACCTGGCCGCCGCCGACGGCCTGCTGGGCGAGCCGGGACGGTCGGCCGGGCGGTACCGGCGGGCGCTGGAGCTGGCGCCCGAGGTCGCCCAGCTCCGGGTGGAGGCCATCGGGGCGCTGATCGCGGCCGGCCGGCTCCGGGAGGCCGTCGAGCTGTCCCGGACGGCGCCGGCGTCGGCGTTCACCGGCAGGTTCCGGTTCCTGGAGGCGTGGGCGGCCGCGCTCGACGGCGACGTCCGGGCGGCCGAGGCCATCCTGGAGGGCGGCCTGGACGTGGCCGACCTGCGCGAAGGCGAGGCCTCGCTGTCGGAGCTGTGGCGGCGGTGCCAGTTGGGCTGCGCCGCGGCCCCCGGGGGCTGCCGGCTCGCCGGAGCCGACGGCGCCCACCCCGACGTGCCCGCCCGCTACGACTTCCGGCTGGACGGCTGACCGCCGCCGAGCACCCGCAGCAGCCGGCACGCCTCGGCGGCCACCGCCGCCCGGGCCGGGCCCAGGTACCGGCGGGGATCGACGAGCGACGGGTCCTCGGCCAGGCTGGCCCGCACGGCCACGGTGAAGGCGTGGTTGAGGCGGGTGGCGATGTTCACCTTGGTGATCCCGGCGGCGACGGCCCGCCGCAGCTGCGCCTCGGACACGCCGGAGGAGCCGTGCAGGACCAGCGGCACCGGGACCCGGGCGGCGAGGCGCCCGATGAGGTCGAAGTCGAGCCGGGCGTCGCGGGTGAGCATGGCGTGCGAGGTCCCCACGGCCACGGCCAGGGCGTCCACCCCGGTCGCGGCCACGAACCCGGCCGCCTCGGCCGGGTCGGTGCGGGCCGTGGGGGCGTGGGCGCCGTGCTTGCCCCCGACCTCGCCCAGCTCCGCCTCCACCCAGACCCCGGCGGCGTGGCAGCGGGCCGCGACCTCGGCGGTGGCGGCCAGGTTGGCCTCGTAGGGCAGCCGGGAGGCGTCGAACATCACCGAGCCGACGCCGAGCCGCACCGCCTCGTCCACCAGCTCCGGCGTCTCGGCGTGGTCGAGGTGGACGGCCACCGGCACGGCCGCCTGCCGGGCGACGGCCAGGGTGGCCAGGGCCAGCGGCTCCAGGCCGCCGTGGTACCGGACCGTGTTCTGGCTGACCTGGAGGATCACCGGGGCCTCGGCCTGGGCGGCGCCGGCCACGATGGCCTGGGCGTGCTCCAGCTGGACGACGTTGAACGCGCCCACCCCGCGCCGGTCGCGGGCCGCCGAGGCGACCAGGTCAGCGGTCGAGGCCAGCGCCATGGTGGTCCTCCACGACGACCTGGGGACGCAGTCGACGGGCCTGGGCCAGGTCGACGCTGCCGGCCGTCGGCTGGAGCACCGCCGCCGCCGACAGGGCGACGGCGTCGCGGAGCCGGTCCGGCCATGGCGCGCCGGCGACGGCGCCGGCGACCAGGGCGGCCGCGGCGGCGTCGCCCGACCCGGTGGGGTTGCCGACGAGCCGGGCCGGCGGGGCGGCATGCCAGCACCCCTCCGGGGTGAACGCGGTCATCCCGGCCGCGCCCCGCGACGCCACCACCGCCCTGGCGCCGCGCCGCCGCAGCGCCTCGGCGGCCGCGGCCACGTCGGCCCGGCCGGTGGTGGCGACCAGCTCGCTCGCGTTGGGCTTGACGACGTCGGCGCCGGCCTCGGCGGCCCCCAGCAGCGCCGCGCCCACGGCGTCGACCAGGACCGGGACCCGGTGGGCGGCGGCCAGGCGCACCAGCCGGGCGCAGGCGTCGTCGTCGGCGCCCGGGGGCAGGCTCCCGGAGACGACCAGGGCCGCCGCCTCCGGGAGGCTGCCGGCCAGCAGCGCCTCCAGCGCCCGCCAGCTCGGGGCCGGGACCGGAGGCCCGGGCTCGCTGAACATGGTCGCCTCGCCGTCGCCGGCGACCACGGTGACCGACCGCCGGGTCGGCCCCGCGACCGGGATGAGCCGGTGGGCGAGCCCGGCGCGGTCGAGGTCGTCGGCGACGGCGGCGGCCGCCGCGTCGCCGACGAAGCCCAGGGCCACGGTGTCGTGGCCCAGGGCGTGGAGGATCCTGGCCACGTTGACCCCCTTGCCGCCGGCCCGTTCCGCCACCTCCCGGACGCGGTGCGCCGCACCGGGGACGAGCCGGTCGACCCGGTAGGTGACGTCGAGGGCGACGTTGGGGGTGACGGTGAGGATCATGGCTGCCGCCCGAGCACCTCCCAGGCCAGGAGGGCGGCGCCGAGGCAGCCGGCCTCGTCCTGGAGGGCGGCCGGCTCCAGCCGCGGCCGCCGGACCGCGCCCAGGTGGCGGTCCAGGCCCTGACCCAGCGGCTCGAAGAGCAGGCCGCCCGAGCGGGCCAGGCCGCCGCCGACCAGGATCGCCTGCGGCGCCAGCACGACCGAGGTCCAGGCCAGCGCCAGGGCCAGCGCCTCGACCGCGTCGGCCCAGACCCGCCGGGCCACCGGGTCGCCGGCGACCATCCGCTCGGCCACCTCCCGGGCGCCCCGGACCGGCCGCCCGCAGGCGGCCGCATAGCGGCGGGCGACCGCGGCGGCCGAGGCGACGGCCTCGACGCAGCCACGGCCCCCGCAGGCGCACGGCTCGCCGTGGCCCGCGTCGAGGTGGCCGATCTCACCGGCGTAGCCGCCGCCGGTGAGCAGCCGCCCCTGGACGACGATCCCGGCCGACACGCCCGTCCCGACCGGGACGAAGACCAGGTCCTCCAGGCCCCGGCCGGCACCCAGCCGCCACTCGGCCAGGGCGCCGGCCCGGACGTCGTGGCCGAAGCCGACCGGCAGCCCGGCCGCCCGTTCGACCAGGGACCGGACGGGAAGGTCCCGCCAGCCCACGTTCTCGGCCTGGACGGCCAGCCCCCGCCGCTCGTCCACGATGCCGCAGACCACCACCCCGACCCCGCGGACGGCCACGCCCGCCGGGGCGGCCGCGGTGAGCTCGTCGGCCGCGGCCACAACCGCGGCCAGGACCTCCTCGGCCGGACGGCCGCGGGCCGGCGTCGGCCGGCGCCGCCGGGCCAGGACGGTGCCGGCGGCATCGACCACCGCCCCCTTGATCGTCGATCCCCCGACGTCCAGGGCGGCCACGGCGTCGGTCACCGACGGGTCACCGCCGGGCCGGCCGGGAGGAGAGGATCACCGACCGGGTGAGGTGGCGGGGCCGGTCGGGGTCGAGGCCCCGGGCCACGGCCAGGGCCACGGCCAGGCGCTGGACCCGCACCAGCTCGGCCATCGGGTCGCCGGTGGGGAGGACGACCAGGGCGCCGGTGGCCGCGACCTGCTCGGGCAGGGCCGCCGGGGGAGGGCTGAGGAACCAGACCACGCTGCCGGCGTCGGCGACGCTGATCGGGCCGTGCCGGTACTCCATGGCCGGGTAGGACTCGGCCCAGGCCGAGCAGGCCTCCCGCAGCTTGAGGGCGGCCTCATTGGCCAGCCCGACCGCCCAGCCCGACCCCAGGAAGGTGAACTGGGCCCGCGCCTCCAGGCCGGGCGGAAGCTCGGCCGCCAGGGCCCGGTCGGCGTCGGCGAGCACCGGGGCCAGGTCCTGGCCCAGGCTCGCCCGGAGCAGGGCCAGGGTGGTGGTGGCGAAGCGGGTCTGGACGACCGAGCGCTCGTCGGCGAAGTCGAGCACGATCGCCCGGTCGGCGGCCTCGACCACGGCGGCGGCGGGGTCGGCGGTGACGGCCAGGGTCGGCCGGGCGCCCCGCGCCTGGGCGAGCAGGGTCAGGACCTCGGTGGTCGTCCCCGACCGGGTGATGGCGACCAGCCGGTCGTAGCGGCGCCCGCGGGGCAGCTCGGAGGCGGTGAAGGCGTCGGTCTCGCCCCTGCCGGCGGCCTCCCGCAGCGCCGCGTAGGCCTGGGCCATGAACCAGGACGTCCCGCAGCCCACCACCGCGACCCGCTCGCCGTCGGCGGGCAGCAGGCGCTGGGAGCGGGCGGCGACCTCGACGGCCCGCCGCCAGCAGCCCGGCTGCGACCCGATCTCGGCCTGGAGGAACGGCTCGGGACCCATGCCCGCTACTTGAGCGTGCCGCTGGTCAGGCCGGCCTGGACCTGCCGGTAGAACAGCAGGTAGACGACCACCACCGGGACGATGGCGATGGTCAGGGCGGCGAACAGGGCGCCCCAGTCGCCCTCGTAGCGCTGGCTGGCCAGCAGGGTGGCGATGCCCTGGGCGAGCACCGGCCGCTCGGGGGACAGGAACTGGGGCAGGACGAACTGGTTGAACTGGCCGAGCACGTTGAAGATGCCGATGCTGAGCAGGCCCGGCTTGGCCATGGGCAGCATCACCCGGAAGAACACCCCGCTGTGCGAGCAGCCGTCCAGGAACGCGGCCTCGGCGATCGAGGTGGGCAGGGTCCGGAAGAAGGCGTGCATGAAGAACACGGTGAACGGCAGCGAGTAGGCCACATAGACCAGGATCAGACCCTGGTAGGTGGACAGCATGCCCAGGTTCCGGACGACGAAGAACAGCGGCACGATGGCCAGGAACACCGGGAACATCATCCCGGCGGCGAACAGGTAGTAGATGACCCGGTTGCCGGGGAACCGGTAGCGGGCCAGCACATAGGCCGCCATCGACCCCAGCAGCATGGTCAGGACCACACCCCCGGTGACCACGACCAGGCTGTTCAGCAGGTACTGGCCGACCCCCTTGTCCCAGGCCCGGGCGAAGTTGGACCACTGGAAGGACTCGGGCAGCGACCAGGGCGAGCCGAAGATCTCCCGCGAGGTCTTCACCGAGGCCAGCAGCGCCCAGGCGAACGGCACCACCACCATCACCGTCCAGCCGACCAGGACGACGTGGGAGAAGACGTTGACGCCGACGTCGCCGGGCCGGCCGGTGCGGCGGCCGTCGCCGGGCTCGGGGGGCGGGGCGGAGGTCAGGGTGCCCGCGTCGCCGGTGCGTGTCGTGACCGCCATGGCCGCCCTCAGTACTCGATCCGCTCGCGCCGGGTGGCGCGCAGCATGATGGCCGCGATGAGCAGGGTGAAGAAGAACAGGACGACGCCCATGGCCGACGCGTAGCCGGCCCGGCCGAACTGGAAGCCGTTCTGGGCGATCTGCAGGGAGATCACCTGGGTGGAGTTGGCCGGTCCGCCCGGCCCGGGGGTCATGACCGCGACCAGGGCGTAGACGTCAAGGGCGAGGACGGCCAGGTACACCCAGGAGGTCTGGATGGTGTCCCACAGCAGCGGGATCGTGACCCGGAAGAAGGTGGCCACCCGCCCGGCCCCGTCGATCAGGGCCGCCTCGAACAGGTCCCTGGGGATCGAGGACATGGCCGCGTTGAACAGCACCAGGTAGAACCCGACACTGCCCCAGACCAGGACCCACAGCACGCAGTACAGGGCCAGGTTGGGGTCGGCCAGCCATTCCGAGCCCCCGAACCCGACGCGCCGCATCGCGCTGTTGACCAGGCCGGTCGGGGTCGGGTCGAGGATGACAGCCCAGATGACGGCGATGACCGGGACCGACAGCACCTGGGGGAGGAAGAAGACCAGCTTGTAGAAGCCGGACCCGCGCACGCCCCTGACCCCGGTCCCGGCGCCGCGGCCACCCACGTTCAGCAGGAAGGCGTAGAACAGGGCCAGCAGGATCACCGCCAGCGGCATCGCCACCAGCAGCACCAGGTTGTTGCGCACGGCCCGCAGGAACAGCGAGTCCTGCAGCAGGTTCCGGAAGTTGGCCAGGCCGATGAAGTCGAACTGGGGCGAGACGCCGGTCCAGTTGGTCAGCGAGTAGTAGAAGGCCTGGATGAACGGCGAGATCACGAAGACCATGTACAACGCCAGGGGCAGGACCAGGAACCCGACGATGAACCGGTACTGACCGTGTCGCATGAGGCCTCTCCGGCTAGCTCCGGGTGCGCTTCTTGGTCTGCGGGTCCTTGGCCGTCTCGTCGGCCGCCTTCTGGCAGGCGGCGCAGAACTCGTCGGCCGTCATGCGACCGGCGGCCAGCTCCCCGAAGATCGTCTCGATCTTGGGCCGCATCGGCGAGTACCAGACGAAATAGTAGTAGTTCCAGTTGTTGTCGCCGCCGTCCTTGACGAGCTGGCTGGCCGACGCCGCCGCCGGGGTGAGCTTGAGGCCCTCGCCGGCGCCGGTGACCACGGTCGGGGCGGCGGTCAGCTCGGTGAACTTCGACGCCCCCTCCTTGGACAGCATGATGCGCAGGTACTCCTGGCCGCCGGGGATGTTCTTGGCTTTGGCGGGCACGATGAACGCCTCGGCCGCGCTCACCCGGGTGGACCGGAACGGCAGCTTGGAGCCCTCCATCAGCGGGGTCGGGGCGACCGTGGTGGCGAAGTCCTTGGGCGCGACCTTCTTCTGCTCGTTCTCCAGCCACGACCCGGAGGGGATGAACGCCGCCTTGCGCTCGTTCCAGCGGGTCTGGGACTGGATGTGGTCCAGGCCCTCGGTGCCCTGGAGCATGTAGCCCTTGGACTTGATCTCCAGCAGGGCCTCGGCGGCCATCTTCACCGACGGGTGCTTCCAGGCGTTGGGCTCCAGGCTGTCGATCGCGTACACGACCTCCTTGCCGCCGTGCTTGACGGCCATGTCCATGGTCACCTGCTGGATGTAGTACGGGTACTTGCCCTGGTGGGCCATGGGGGCGATCCCGGCACCCTTGATCTCCTGGCACAGGGCCAGGAAGTCGGCCCAGGTCTCGGCCGGCTTCCAGCCCTTCTGGTCGAACAGGGTCTGGTCGTACCAGAGGCCGTAGACCTCCAGGGCGTAGTTCAGGACCAGGATCTTGCCGCCGTACTCGCCGGACTCGATGGCCACCGGGTTCAGGGTGTCGCGGATCTTGCCGCCGTCGACCGACTCGGCGTCGAACACCGGGGTCAGGTCGGCCAGCTGGCCGGTGTCGGCCAGGGTGGCCAGCGGCAGCTGCTCGGCGCCGGAGTTGTCGATCACGTCCGGCGGGTTGCCGCTGTTGAAGCGGGGCTGGAGCTGCTGGCGGATGTCGGTGATGCCGGCGTGCTTGATCTCGGCCTCGGGGAACCTCTTCTTGTACAGCGACTCGTGGAACTTGGCGTAGTCGTCGCCGTAGCCGCCCTTGAAGATGACGACGTCCAGGGGGGCGTCGGCCTTGACCCCGAACGGGTTCTCGGCGCTCTTCTCGCCGCCCTCGCTGGTGGTGCCGCCGCCACCGCTGGCGCAGGCGGTCAGCAGCGAGCCGCCGCCGGCGGCCGCGACCGAGGCCAGGATGGCCCGCTGCAGGAACAGCCGCCGCGAGTACTGGTTCGGGGTGGTCATGGTGTGCCGCTCCTTTGAGGGGGGACGGTGGGGGTCAGGCGGTCCGGCGGATGCGTCCGGCGTAACGGTCCTCCAGGACGCTGTTGTGGTCGTCGCCGCCGGGGATGTTGGCCGACAGGTAGACAGGGGGTTCCTCGCCGGCCGCCAGCAGCCGCCGCACCACCTCGGCCACGACCAGCTGGGCGAGCAGGGCGCTGGTGATGGACGAGACCGCACAGAGGGTGCCGCCCCCGGGCAGGGGGAGCACGGCGTCGCCGTAGGGGGCGCCGTTGTCGAGGGCGACGTCGGCGTGGTCGATCAGCTTGCCCCCGGACGGGTGCCGGGAGTCCACCGCCGCCGTCTGGGTGAAGGAGGTGACCGCGACCAGCCGGTGCCCCCGGTGCTTGACCAGCTGGGCGAGCTCGACGACCGAGCCGTTGACGCCGGAGTTGGAGCCGATCACGAAGACGTCGGTGGGCGAGGGCCGGGCCAGGTCGTAGAGGCGGTGGGCGATCCAGGGGTCGCGCTCCAGGTGGCCGTCGCCGAGGACGTCGGGCGGCTCGCCGCCGAAGATGACCACGTCCCGCAGGGAGATCCGGTTGGTCGGCACCAGCCCGCCCGCGCGGCCGGCGAGCTCCATGGCCAGGGCCTCGGAGTGCCCGGTGCCGAAGGCCTGGACGACGCCGCCGGCCCGCAGCGACGCCACCAGCAGGTCGGCCGCCTCCTGCACCGGCCCGCCGGCCTGCTCGCTCACCCTGGCCAGGATGGGGGCGAGGGCGTCCAGGTAGGCCTGGGCGCTGACGTCGCCCTTGTGGGCACCGATGCCGCCGGCGGCACTGACCGCGTCCACCATGAGGTGAAGTTCTACGGCCGGGAGCGCAAAGTCAAGGCGCGCCCATGCAGACTGGAGCCGCCATGGCCACGGAGTCCCTGGTCCTCGGGGGTGACCTCGGGGGCACGTCCACGCGCATCCTGGTCGCCGGGACCGACGGGCGCCGCTGCGGCCGGGGCACCGCCGGCGCCGGCAACCCGGTCAGCAACCCCGCCGGGGCGGCCGAGGCCCTCGGCCACGCCCTGGAGGCGGCGCTGGCCGGGGTCGACCCCGGGCGGGTGCGGGCGTCGGTGCTGGGCGTGGCCGGGCTGTCGGCCCTGCGGACCCCGCCGGTGGCGGCCCGGTTCGGGCGGGTGTGGGCGGACGCGGGCCTGACCTGCGACCCCGGGTACAGGGCGGACCTGGAGGTGGCGTTCGCGGCCGGCACGCCCGAGCCCGACGGGTCGGTGCTGGTCGCCGGCACCGGCGCCACCGCCGGGGCGGTGGTCGGCCACCGGCTGGCCCGGACCGCCGACGGCCACGGCTGGCTGCTGGGCGACGACGGCTCGGGGTTCTGGCTGGGGCGCGAGGCCGTCCGGGCCGCCCTCCACACCCTGGACGCCGGGGAGCCGCCGGGCCGCCTGGTCTCCGCGGTGTTCCACGCCCTGGACGCGGCCGCGCCCGAACCGGACCGGCGGCGCGACCGGGTCATCCAGGCGGTCCACTCGCGGCCCGGGGTCGAGCTGTCGGCCCTGGCCCCGCTGGTCAGCGCCGCCTACCGGGACGGCGACCCGCAGGCCCGGTCGATCGTGGAGCGGGCCGCGGCCGCGCTCCTGGCGACTCTGGGCCGCATCCGGGGGCCGGAGGAGACCACCCCGATCGTGCTCGCCGGCAGCCTGACCGGCGACACCTCCCCGGTGGGGGCGACCCTGCGGCGGCTGCTGCCGGCCCGGTTCGCCGGCCTGGTCCGGCCGGCCCGAAGCGGGGTCGGCGGCGCCGCCTGGCTGGCCCTGGCCGCCCTCGACCCGGCCCTGGCCACCCGGGACGCCCACGCCCGCCTCTGCCGCTGACCGGCCCCGGGGTCAGCCGGCGAGCGCGCCGACCAGGCCACCGACCAGCGTGTCGGCGGTCGAGCCGTCCTCGGCGCCCTGGTCGGGGTTGAGCTCGGTGACGACCAGGCCGGCCAGCCCCTGATGGCCGGCGAACACGGCCAGGCAGCTCATGGCCTCGTCGAAGGTCAGGCCGGCGTTGTGCTGGGGGATGTCGGCCATCGGCAGGTCGAGGAAGTCGACCACGTCCACGTCGAGGTGGACCAGGAACCGGTCGGCGGCGGCGGTCACCCGGGCCAGCGCCTCCTGGGCGGCCTCCCGGGGCCGGCCGCGGACCCGGTCGGCCGGGATCCCGGCCAGGCCGCGGCGGCCCATCACCTGCTGCTGGACGCCGTGGTCGGGGCTGTAGCCGAACAGCAGCAGCCGGTCGTCGGCCAGCAGCGGCCGGGCCCGGCCGAGGCCGGCCAGCTCGGCGGCGGCGCCGGGCTCGTCCAGCAGGTGGGCCACGGCCATGGAGTCGAGGATGCCGGTGGGGTTGGTGGCCGGGGTGAACAGGTCGACCCCGCCGTCCATGTAGAGCAGGGCCGGCGCTGTGCCCCGGTCCCGGAAGGCGGACATGACCGCGATGGTGACGGTGCACTCGCCGCCCAGCACCAGCGGGGCCCGCCCGTCGGCGAGGACCGCCCCGACACCCCGGGAGGCCTCGCCGAGCACGCCGACCACGGCCCGGAGGTTGTGGGGCCGGCGCTGGTCGGGGTCGGGCCGCCAGCGCGCCGGCGGCAGGTCGCCGTAGTCGGCGAGCCGCACCCCGGCCGCGGTCAGCCGCTCGACCAGCCCGGCCCGGCGCAGGGCGGCGGGCGCCTTCTCCTGCCCCGGCCCGTGGGCGGCCGCGCTGGAGGGGACCCCGAGCAGGCCGAGCTCGCCCCGCACCCCGGCCCCCGATGCCGCCTCAGCGGGGCGAGTACAGCCAGGGCTGCCTGAGGTCGAAGAACTCGGGCTCGCCGACGCTCAGGGCGCCCATCTCGTCCATCTGGGCCTTCAGCCCGGGGGGCGGCTCCTTGCGCTCGCCCTCGCGGGCCTCGGCCTCGGAGGTGAAGTAGACGGCCATGGTGTAGGCGCCGCCCTCGTGGCCCACGGCCAGGCTGCCGATGATGTCGGGGCGGAAGTCGGCCCACGCCTCCGAGTCCTGGGCCATCAGCTCCCGCGCCCGGTCCGGGTCGGTGCCGCGGCCCTGCATGACCTGGACGAAGCCGGCCTCGTCGGGGTTCCCGACCAGGTCGACGGTGACGTCGCTGGAGTCGCGGAAGCTGGCCTCGCCGCTGAACAGCCCGGAGGTCTCGGCCCACCAGCGGTCCTGCTCGGGCCGGTCGCTGTTGCGCCGGGCCGCCTCCTCGGACTCGAACCGGGCCAGGGCGATGAACCGCCCGTCCTCGGTCACCCCGGCCGTCGACCCCAGCCACCCGATCGCCCCCGGCGCCAGCTCCGCCGCCCACCGGTCCATCGCCGCCCGGACCGTTGCCGCGTCCTCGACCTGTCCCTGAATCACCTGGACGAACACCGCGCCCCCTCTCGTTGACGTGCCGGCCTGCGAGGGAGCATATCCCGACCCGCGGGTGCCTGGTGATCACGGGTTCCGGCGTGGCTGAACTGGACCTTGGGCTGTCACCAACCTGACGGTCTTGGGCGTTGCCCGGGCGTATTCTGGCTGGGAGAGGAGTGCGCGGCGATGAACGCGGTGATCTGGATCATCTTGGCGGCGATCCTCGGGGTTGCCGAGATCTTCACGTTGACGGCTGCGCTCGGGCTGCTGGCCGTCGCCGCCCTGGCCGCGGCCGCGGTGGCCGCCCTGGGGCTGGGGGAGTTTGCCCAGTTCGTCACCTTCGCCGTGGTCGCGGTGGCCGGGCTGGTGGGGATCCGACCGCTGGTCAAGCGTCAGCTCCGGCCACGGTACGGACCCCAGCACCGGTTCGGGGTGGCGGCCCTGGTCGGCCGGCAGGCGCGGGTGGTCCAGGAGGTCACCGGCCATGCCGGACGGGTGCGGATCGGCGGCGAGGAGTGGTCGGCCCGCGCCTACGACGAGACGCTGGTGATCCCCGCCGGCACCACCGTCGACGTGATCGAGATCGAGGGGGCGACCGCCCTCGTGTACCCGCGGGAGTGAACCGATGGAAGTCCTGATCGTCGCCGTCATCGCCGCCGTGCTCGTGGCCCTGGTGGTGGTCCGCGCGGTGCGGATCGTGCCCCAGGCGCGGGCCCGCAACGTGGAGCGGCTCGGCCGCTACTACCGGACCCTGGAGCCGGGCCTCAACTTCGTCATCCCCTTCATCGACCGGGTGCGGAGCCCGATCGACCTGCGCGAGCAGGTCGTCTCCTTCCAGCCGCAGCCGGTGATCACCGAGGACAACCTGGTCGTCAACATCGACACGGTGCTGTACTTCCACGTCACCGACCCGCGGGCGGCGGCCTACGAGATCAACAACTTCATCCAGGCGGCCGAGCAGCTGACCGTGACCACCCTGCGCAACGTGATCGGCGGGATGGACCTGGAGGAGACCCTCACCTCCCGGGAGAAGATCAACAGCGAGCTCCGGGGCGTGCTGGACGAGGCCACCGGCAAGTGGGGGATCCGGGTCAACCGGGTCGAGATCAAGGCCATCGACCCGCCGGCGCCGATCAAGCAGGCCATGGAGAAGCAGATGCGGGCCGACCGCGACAAGCGGGCGGCGATCCTGACCGCCGAGGGCGTGCGCCAGTCGCAGATCCTCACCGCCGAGGGGGAGAAGCAGAGCGCCATCCTCCGGGCCGAGGGCGAGCGCCAGTCGGCCATCCTCAAGGCCGAGGGCCAGGCCCAGGCGATCGGGACGGTGTTCAAGGCCGTGCACGACAACGACCCCGACCCCAAGCTGCTGGCCTACCAGTACCTCCAGACCCTGCCCCAGCTCGCCCAGAACCCGGGCAGCACCTTCTGGGTCATCCCCAGCGAGGTCACCTCGGCCCTGCGCTCGATCAGCAAGGCCTTCGGCACCGACGAGCAGGACCAGGCCCCGGCCCCCGAGGCCAGGCGGATCGCGCCGCCGCCCGAGGGCCGCTGAGCCGCCGGCCGGCCGGCCCATGGACCACCCGGACAAGGTGCGGGTCGACCGCTGGCTGTGGGCGGTGCGGCTGACCCGGACCCGGTCGGGGGCGGCCCAGGCCTGCCGGGCCGGGCACGTGCAGGTCAACGGGGCCCGGGCCAAGCCGGCGGCGCCGGTCAGGGAGGGGGACACGGTCCGGCTCCGGGTCGGCGACACCGAGCGGGTCGTGGAGGTGGTGCGGCCGATCGAGACCCGCGTCGGGGCCGCGGTGGCGGCCGGCTGCCTGGTCGACCGCAGCCCGCCCCCGCCGCCGCGCGACCCCCTGGCGTGGCCAGCACGCCGCCCCCCCGGCATGGGCCGCCCGACCAAGCGCGACCGCCGCCAGCTCGACCGCACCCGGGGCCGCCGCGCCTGAGCGGGCGCCGGCGGAGGCGACCCGGGCCGGCGGCGGGCCGGGCCGGTCACTGGAGCCGGAGGCGCTCCAGCCAGGCGTCGAGGACCTCCCGGTCGCCCAGGACCTCCACCCCGCCGGCGTCGGGGGGCAGGCGGCGGGTCACGACCCGGAGCAGGTCGGCCAGCGGGGCCCGGACGGCCACCGTCGCCCGCTCGTGGCCGTGGCGCCAGGCGAAGATGGACGGGCCCAGCTCGACCAGCCACTCGGCCTCCAGGCCGGGGCCGGCGTCGGTGGCGTGCAGGTGGACGGTCGAGCCCGGGGCCGGGCCGCCGGCCGGGTCGGGGGCCGGCGCGGCGACCTGGGGGTTGCTCAGCAGATCAAGGAACTCGTCCACGGCGTCGGCGGCCAGGTCCGCGGCCACGCCGTAGTCGGCCCCGACCGCGCCGGCGGCGTCGGCCCGGTGGACGACCAGGTCGTGGGCGGCCCGCCGGGCCCAGGCGGCGGTGGGCCAGCGGACCTGCCAGACCTGCGCCTGGGCGTCCGGGCCGGCCCTGGCCAGGGTCTCGGCGAAGCGGGCCGCGGCCTCGGCCAGCCAGGCGTCCAGGGCCGCCGGGTCGTCGCCGGGCGGGCCGCCGTGGTCGGGGACCTGCCGCTCCGGCTCGGTGACCGCGGTGCCGGTGCGGACGGCCATCTCCACCGAGCGGAGATTGCCGCCGACATGGCGCAGCAGCTGGCCCAGGGCCCAGTCGGGGGTGGTCGGCACCGTCACCGACAGGTCGGCGCCGGCGACCACGCCTCTGAGCAGGTCGGTCTGGGCAACGACCTCCTGGCGGAACCGGTCGTACGGCAAGGTGGTCATGAGGGCACCGGGCGGTTGTTGGCTGTCGTGGCCTGACCCTACCATCGGGCCCCATGGAGGCGAGCAAGCCGGTCCTGCTCACGGTCGACGACGACCCGGGGGTGTCGCGGGCGGTCGCCCGGGACCTGCGCCGCCGCTACGGGCAGGACCACCGGATCGTGCGGGCCGAGTCGGGCCGCCAGGCCCTGGAGGCGCTGCGGGAGATCAAGCTCCGCGGCGACCCGGTGGCCGTGCTGCTGGCCGACTACCGTATGCCCGAGATGAGCGGCCTCGAGTTCCTGGAGCAGGCCATGGACCTGTTCCCCAACGCCCGGCGGGCCCTGCTCACCGCCTACGCCGACACCGACGCCGCCATCCAGGCCATCAACGTGATCGACCTCGACCACTACCTGCTCAAGCCGTGGGAGCCGCCCTCCGAGAAGCTCTACCCGGTCATCGACGAGCTGCTCGAGCTGTGGCGCACCGCCGACGACACACCGGTCACCGCCACCCAGGTCGTCGGCCACCGCTGGTCGGCGCGCTCCTATGAGGTGCGGGACTTCCTGGCCCGCAACTCGGTCTCGTACCGCTGGCTCACCGCCGACCAGCCCGAGGGCCGGCGGCTGCTGGAGGCGGCCGGCCTGGACGAGTCCAGCGTCCCGCTGGTGGTCACCCCCGACGGCGACTCCCTGGTCAACCCGGGCACCGAGGAGCTGGCGGCCAGGGTCGGCCTGTCCACCACCCCGGCCACCGACTTCTACGACACGGTGATCGTGGGCGGCGGCCCGGCCGGGCTGGGCGCGGCCGTGTACGCCGCCTCCGAGGGGCTGCGCACGGTCCTGGTCGAGCGCCAGGCCACCGGCGGCCAGGCCGGCCAGAGCACCCGGATCGAGAACTACCTCGGCTTCCCCGACGGGGTCAGCGGCGCCCAGCTCACCGACCGGGCCCGCCGGCAGGCGGCCAGGTTCGGGGCCGAGATCCTCACCGCCGCCGACGTCACCGGCCTCCAGGTGCGCGGCTCCTCCCGGGTGGTCGGCTTCGCCGACGGCGGCGAGGTCGCCGCCCACACCGTGGTTCTGGCCACCGGGGTCGCCTACGCCACCCTGGAGGTGCCCGGCACCGACCGGCTCACCGGCCGCGGCATCTTCTACGGGTCGGCCGCGACCGAGGCTCCCGCCTGCGCCGACGAGGACGTGTACGTGGTCGGGGGCGCCAACTCGGCCGGCCAGGCGGCCGTGTTCCTGTCCAGGCACGCCCGCCGGGTCACCCTGCTGGTCCGCGCCGACGGCCTGGAGCGGTCCATGTCCCACTACCTCATCCGCCAGATCCGCGACACGCCCAACATCGAGGTGCGGGCCAACACCGTGGTCGCCGGGGTCGCCGGCGACCAGCACCTGGAGCGCCTGCGCCTCTGCGACGCCGCCACCGGGGCGACCGAGGAGGTGCCGGCGGCCTTCCTGTTCGTGTTCATCGGCGCCGCCCCGTGCACCGAATGGCTCGGCGGGGTGGTCCAGCGCGACCAGCGGGGCTTCGTCCTCACCGGCCCCGACCTGCTGGTCGGCGGGAAGCGGCCGCGGGGCTGGCCGCTGGACCGCGACCCCTACTACCTGGAGGGCAGCGTGCCCGGGGTGTTCGCGGCCGGCGACGCCCGGGCCAACTCGGTGAAGCGGGTCGCCTCGGCCGTCGGCGAGGGCGCCATGGCCATCCAGCTCGTCCACCGCTACCTGGAGGCCCAGTGAGCCCGGCGGGCGCACACGCGGCCGGGCGGGGGACGGAGGAGCGTCAATGACCGAGCGGCTCGGCCCCGACGACCTCCGGGAGCTGTTCCTGTTCGAGAAGCTGGACGACGACCAGCTGGCCTGGCTGGCCGAGCGCGGCGAGGTCGCCGACTACCAGGCCGGGGCCACCGTCTACCGCGCCGGGGAGCCCGCGACCTGCCTGTTCGTGCTCCTGGAGGGGACCCTGTCGATGCTCATGCGGGCCGGTGGGACCGAGGTCGAGGTCAACCGGACCGACCACCGCGGCTCCTACGCGGGGGCGTTCTTCGCCTACCTGGACCTGCCCCTCGCCCGCTCGTATGCGGGCAGCCTCCGGGCCGTGACCGACTGCCGCTTCTGGGTGCTGCCGGCGGCCGACTTCGGCCGGGCGGTGCGGGAGTGGTTCCCGATGGCCACCCACATGCTGGAGGGGTTCGCCATCCAGGGGATGGGCTCCCAGCAGACGGTCAGCACCCGCGAGCGGCTGGTCGCCCTGGGCACGGTCACC
>Ga0081538_10001234_pt1 | contig 26792 bp, 21 predicted proteins | sample TabmetS5T2R1_FD_71022 | JGI IMG/M metagenome (GOLD analysis project Ga0081538, IMG submission 71022) | Tabebuia heterophylla rhizosphere microbial communities from the University of Puerto Rico - S5T2R1 | ecosystem: Host-associated > Plants > Roots > Rhizosphere ...
CGCCAGCGCGGGGTCCCGGCCGAGCGCCTGATCGTCGACCCCGGCCACGACTTCCACAAGAACACCTTCCACTCCCTGGAGCTGACCCGCCGCCTGGGCGAGCTGGCCGACCTCGGCTACCCCCTGCTGGTCGCCCTCTCCAACAAGGACTTCGTCGGCGAGACCCTCGACCTCCCCCTCGACCAGCGCCTGGAGGGCAGCCTGGCCGCGGCCGCGTTCGCCGTGGCCGCCGGGGCCAGCATCGTCCGCGTCCACGAGGTCCAGGCCAGCGTCCGCGTGGTCCGCATGACCGAGGCCATCCTCGGCCGCCGCCCCCCGGCGGCCACCCGCCGCGGCCTGGCCTGACCGCTCGAGAGGTCGCTTACGCCTGGCCTCGGTGCGCCCTGGCCAGCAGGGTCGCCGCGCCCAGGCCGACCAGGGCGAGGCCGACCACCAGCAGCGGCATCGCGCCGCCTGCTCCCGTGAACGGCAGCACGCCGCCGCCGCCGACCGAGCTGCTGGGCGCCGAGGACGAGGCGCCGCCGACGGCGGTCGTGGTGGACTCACCGCTGGTGCTCGTCCCGCCCGAGGTCGAGGTGCCCCCCGACGTGGAGGTGGCGCCCGACGTCGAGGTCGCCTTGCTGGTGGTGGTCGACTTGTGGGTGGTGGTCGTGGCCTTCGAGGTCGTGGTCGTTGGGCTGGGGCCGCAGCCGGTGACCCAGAACACCTTGTGCTTGACGTCGGCGCCCTGGGAGCCCTCGGCGTGGATGGTCAGCTTGACGTGGAAGCCCTGCACCGGATGGGGCTCGATGCCGGTGAAGTCCAGGGTGTAGGTCTCGCTGGCGTCCAAGCCGGCCTCGCTGCCGCCGCCGCTGTTGTCGTCCTCACCGATGAACACGGTGTCTTCCAGCAGCACCTGGTCCTCGCCCTCGCGCAGGGTGGGCGGGTGGGCCTCGAAGGTGACGGTGGCGTCCAGGTCGCCCTCATCGTAGCCGTAGAAGTCGACCTGGAAGCTGCAGCCGACGTGGGGCTCGTTGTTGGGCAGGTCGTCGAAGGGGACGTCGTCGATCTTGATGGTGCCGTTGTTCCCCGGCGGGTTGGGGCCCGCCGACGCCGACCCGACCCCGGCCAGGAACATCGCCGTGGCCGCCGCCGAGAGGGCGGCGATGACCACCAACAGCCTGCGTCGCTTCGTCAGGAGCACGGTCCACCTCGCAAGAGCCGGGTCGGCGCCCCGAGCGCGCGAAAGCGTCATCTCCGGGCGATGTCGTCCTGTCCGGCAGAAAGAACCCCGCCCGGTGGGAGACGTTACAAGCCTGGCCCGGAGCGGCGGCTGTAACCCGAACGACGGGACGCACGTTCCTTCAGCGAGCCGGGGCATCCCGAGGATCTCGGGTGAGGAGGCCAGCGGACGCCGCGCCGTCATGGGGATGCAGGTGGTGGCGCCGAACTCGCTCCGGTGGGCGCAGACCTCCGCTCGTCCCAGAGCGGAGGTCTGCGCGTTTGACAGCCCCGTGGGGTGACGTTCAGGTTGTTCGCCTCTGGAACTGATCCCCCGGGGAGATGACCATGATCGGCCCCGAGTTCCCGGCCGTCCTCGACGCGGCTACCCGCGGCGACGAGGAGGCGTTCGGAAGGCTCTGGCGCGACCTGCAGCCACGCCTGCTCCGGTACTTCATGGTTGCCGCGCCGGCGGCCGCCGAGGACCTCGCCTCCGAGACCTGGCTGGCGGTGGTCCGGGGCCTCGACCGCTTCCGGGGCAACGAGCCGGCGTTCCGGGCCTGGGTGTTCACCATCGCCCGGCACGAGATCCTGGACTGGCGCCGCCGGGCCGCCCGCAGGGTCACCGAGGCCGCGCCCGTGAGCGACCTGGTCGAGCCGGCCGCGCCCGACGACCCGGCCGCCGCCGCCCTGGAAGGGTTTTCGACCCGGGCCGCGCTGGCGGTGGTGGCCACGCTCCCCGGCGACCAGGCCGAGGCCGTCATGCTCCGCGTGGTGGCGGGGCTGGGGGTCGACCAGGTTGCCGGCATCATGGGCAAGCGCCCGGGCACGGTCCGGGTGCTGACCCACCGGGGGCTGCGCCGGCTGGCCGAGCGCTTCGGCGCCGACCGCATCCGGGGGGTGGTGTAACGCAATGGACGCCGACGACGCTTCCTTCGCTGAGATGCGCCGACGACATGCCGACCCCCACGCCGACCCGCTGGCCCTCGACGAGGAGACCGCCGAGCAGCTGCTGAGCGGCCGGCTCTCCCCTTCCCAGGCACCGCCCCGCTACGCCGAGGTGGCCGCGCTGCTGGCGGCCATGACCGCCGAGCCAACCCCCGAGGAGCTGGCCGGCCAGTCGGCCGCCCTGGCCGAGCTGCGGGCGGCGACCCGGCCCCGCCGAGCCGCCGCCCACGCCCGGCGGGCTGCCAGGACGCCGAGGCGCCGCTGGGCCGGCCTGGCGGCCGTGGCCCTGGTGGGTGCGCTGGTGACGGGTGGGGCGGCCGCGGCGGCCACCGGCAACCTCCCGGGACCGGTGCGAGACGTCGCTAGGAGCATCCTTGGTGACGGGGGTGGCGCGGGGCCGGTCGCACCGACGGAGCCCGGCCAGCAGCCGTCCCCGGCCGGGCAGGGCCACACCTCCACCTCCACCGGCCCGACCGACGGCTCCCAGGGCGGCCAGCCTGCCGGTTCCGCCGATCATGGGCCGGACCCCACGGCCGCCGGGAACCCCGCCGGTCCCGACATGGAGCGGCTCTGCCAGGCCTTCCTCGCCGGCAAAGGCGCCGAGCAGGGCAAGAAGCTGGACGCGACCGCGTTCCAGTACCTGGCCAAGCAGGCCGGTGGCGCCGAGAAGATCCCTTCCTACTGCGAGCAGGTACTCGCAGGCGGAGCCGAGCCGGGGGAAAAGGAGAAGCAGCAGCCACCCGGCGGCGGCCAGGGCCAGGGCGGGCCGCCGACCAGCACCGGTGCCGGCAACCAGGGGCAGAACGACCAGAGAACGACGAGGTCATGAGCCGGCATCCCGGCCCGGCTGGGGCGATCCTTCTCCGGTCGCCCCAGCCGGATATCGGGAGCGCCGTGCGTCCAGGATGCTTCAGACGCCTGGGTGCGCTGTAACGTCGGGATCTCCGGACGCGCTCTTAGGGTCGGGCGCTTCCCGCCCCGGCGAGAACGGTCCGGTCCATTCCCCTTGCCCGATGGCATTCACGTCGTCACCGCCGGGTGCCGGTGAAGTCCTGACGTGCGGATAGCAGAGAGATCAGGGAGATGCCGGGAACCGACGTGCCGCAGCGGGTTACCATCCTGTACCGGGGTGTGCGACTGGGCGCTGGGTTGCTCGCCCTGCAGGGCGAGCATCGCCACGTCACCGTGATCGGCTCGCCCGTCGAGCTGGTCAACGGACCACCGGCCGATGTGGTCGTGATCGACGTCCCCGCGCCGGACCGGCGGGCCGCCTGCGAGGAGATCCGCCGCCACCACCGCGGTCGGCTGATCGTGCTCCTCGGCCGCGGAGAGAGCGGCCACGACCTGCCACCCGACCACAACCGGACGCTGCTCACGCACCCCTTCTCCATCCGCCGGCTGTCGGTCGCTCTGGCCATGCCCACGCCCACCCTGCCGACTTGGGACCCGGCCGCCCACCTGCAGCTCGTCCCATCCCCCGTCGCCCGAGCCGGTGAGCTGGATACCAGCCGCGGCGCGGCGCCGCGTGTGGTCGCACAGGCGGTTCCCCGGCTGGCGCGAAGCTGGCGGGAACGTCGCCTCGTTCGGGGGTCGGCCATGTCGGTCATGGCCGTCCTGCTCTTCATAGGCGCGTTCGCGGTGGTCAGTCAGGGAGACCGCTGCGGCCGGGGGTGTGATGAGCTGGCCGGCACCGACCTGGTCGCTCCTTCGAGCACGGCTCCCCTGGGCGAGGCCGACCCCGACATGACCGGTCCGGGCGCCGGCAGGGTCGATCCGACCACCAGCGACCCCGGCGCCGATCCGACGGCCAACGGGGAGCGCCGGGTCGACGGGGCCGGCACTGGGGCTACCCCGAGCTCCGCGACCAGCACCTCCTTGAGCGGGGCCCCGGCCCCGGCGCCAGACCCGACCTCACCCCCGGGTCCGACCCGCCCGCAGCCGACGACTGCACCGACCACCACCAGACCGAAGACCTCTACCTCTACCTCGACCTCCACCTCCACGACGGCCACTACGACGCCCACCACCACGACCACCCGACCGTAGCGGCCGACCCGCCGTCAGCCGTCTCGACGGGACCGACCCAGCAGCCGGGCGTCCCCGACCTTAAGGCAGCGGTCCTCGACATAGCGCAGGCCGGCCCCCTCGGCGATGGCGCGCGCCTCGTCGTTGCGGAGTCGTGTCGGTCCTGACCAGGACAACGTAACGACGGGGGGCGCCGTTCGTTCTTTGTGTAGCAATGACGGTCTGCTCAGCAGGAGAGGCAAATTCTGAGACGTCCAGATGACAACCGTGCCGCCGCACGGACCGCTGGCCGCGTGGACGCCGCCAACCTGCGGTTCCTGGCGGTCGACCGCCCCCAATCCAACGAGCCCGCCCGCGGCCTGAGGGTTCTTCACGTTGCCGAAGCCCTCTCCTCCGGAATCGCGACGGCACTCGAGGACTACATCCGTAGCACCCCCGGCCATGCGCACACGGTTCTTGGCTACCGGCGTCCCGAAGCACAGACGGGAGACAGGCTCGAGCGCCTGGCAACGCGGCTGCTGCTCCTCCCGGAGGGCCGTCTGGCCCAGATCCGGACCGTACGCCGGTGGGTCAGGGAACTCCGACCTGACATCATCCACGCCCACTCCACCTACGCGGGCCTCTACGTCAGGCTGTTCGTCCGGGCACCGGCAGCGACGCTCATCTACACGCCGCACGCCTACCCGTTCGAGCGTCGCGACATACCGGCGGCTCTACGAGGCGTGTACTGGCTGATCGAAGCCCTCCTCAGCCTGCGCGGCGGGTGCGTGGCGGCGGTCGGCCCACGTGAGGTCGAACTTGCGGAGCGTCTCCCAGGCAAGCAGTTGGTCGTCCACCTCCCGTACGTCGCCGGGACCGTGCGGCCAACTCCTCCAGCCTCGGTCCAGGACAGGTCGGCTGAGGGCGAGCTGCGGCTCGCCATGCTGGGACGGATCTCACCTCAGAAGGGCCCGGACTTCTTCCGGCGTGCCGTCGAGCTCACCCAGGCCTCGGCCTTGCCGCTCAGGTGGATCTGGATTGGCGGGGGTGAGGCGGCGGACGAGCGGGCGCTTCGCGAGGCGGGGGCGGAGGTGACCGGATGGCTGTCGCGGTCGCAGGCGCTCGGCTGGCTGGCTACCGCCGACGTCTACGTGCACACGGCGGCATGGGAAGGGCTCCCGCTCAGCCTGCTGGAGGCCGCCGCCCTCGGCCTGCCCATCGTGGCCCGGCGGATCCCCGCACTGGAACCCCTTGGGCTGCCGCTGCTGTGCGAGAGCCCGGAGGCGTTGGTGGCCGCGCTCGGGCCGCTTGTGGATGAACGGCGTCGGGACGCTCTGCGCGCGTACTCATGGCTCCTCGCCGAGCGTCATCGGCCCGCGGCGCAACGACAGGCTCTCGACCTTGCTTACTCGCTCGGTTCGGGCACAAGGGCCCGCACCGCCTAGGAAAGCCTGCGGTGAGCCGTGCCGCTCCCGTGGGTGGAGCCGGTCCGTGCGGCGCGCCGTCACGGTCGTCGTCGCCGGTGCCTCACCGGTATGTACCTTGGTGCCGACGCGTTGCGCCAGTGGCCTTGCTGAAGTTGGAGTGCGTGCTGGACGCCCCTGAGCAGGAACCGGACGCACATCAGGAGGAACGGAGCCAGGTCGTCGCGGGCGAACCAGGCGAGTTCCCTGCGGGTTCCTCGCAGCGAGGACAGCCACGAGCGCAGGCTCAGGTCTCCGGCGCGGTGGTATCCGAGGCTGGCCAGCAGATCGCCCTGCTCCACCACGAACACTCGGCCGTCGCGCTGAGGTCGGCGGCGGACCTCCCGCCCGGTGAGGTCCAAATGCAGAGCGCGCACCACGTCGACGCCGACGGCGTCTTCGAAGACCCGGAACTGAGCGCCAACCCGCGGATTGAAATCCAGCAGCTTGTACTCGCCATCGCGGAGGTCAAGGCGATAGTCGAGGTCCATGATCCCGCGGTAGCCGATCGCGTGCAGCAGCTGTTCGGCGTGGCCACGCAGGGTCTCGTTGTCCTGGCAGCGACCAAGGCTGGTGGCTCCGGCATAGGGCGGGTAGGACCGCACCTTCACCCCCGTGAAGCTGACAAGGCAGCTCGACCGGGCGTCGCAGTAGCCATGGAAGAACCAGTCCTGGGCGCAGTCACGTGGGATGTATTCCTGCAGCATGAGACTCCCAGCCGCTTGGTCTTCAACCCTCCGGTAGAGGTTGAGGAGATCCTTGGGGCTGTGGATGATCGAAGTGCTCTTCAATCCTGCGCCCGCGGGCAGCAGCCAGGGCTCGATGGCCTTGACGATAACGGGGAAACTCGCCCTGGCCGCGAACTCCTCCGCGTCGTGCCGGGAGCTCGGGTACGACACGTTCGGGCAAGGGATGTCGAGCTTGCCGCAGAGCTCAGACAGGCCCTTCTTGCTGGCGACGAGATGGGCCAGGCCGGGCGGCGGCTGTGGGAAGCGGAACCATCGGCTCAGTGTCGGCGCGTGCTGACTGATCAGGATCGCGCCCAGGTCGTCGGTTGGGACCAGGACCGCTGGACGTCCCAGGCGTTCGCCGATCATGGCCATGCCGTCCAGGAACCGGTCCTCGTCCTCGGCCTCGCCCCGCCAGATGAACCGGCCGCTGAGGTAGCTGGACACGGCCGCCGGCGTTAAGCGCTCCCGGTAGACGCCGTAGACCGGGATGCCCAGGCGCCCCAGGCTGCGAACCACCCCAAGACCGCCATGATGAAGCGGGTAGCTGTCCACCTTGAGGACGAGGGCCGGAACGGTCGTGTCGAATGTAGGCGTGTCGATTGGCATGCCTCCGTCACGCGCGGCGCCCTTGGTGTCGGCGCCACATATTCCTTGGCCGCTCTGCGGAAGACAAGCTGTCGCCTTCTTCCTTCACCGTCGCTGGCCTCGCTGCCCAGGAGCCTTGCATGTCTCGCTTCTCTTCCAACGGCATCGTCATTGTCGGCGCGGGACCGCACGGCCTGTCGGTTGCTGCCCATCTCCGCCGCCACGGCCTGCCATCCGCATTTTCGGCAGCCCCGTGCAGAGCTGGCGGCCGAGCATGCCGGCCGGCATGTTTCCCAAGTCCGAGGGTCGCGCCTCCAGCCTGTCGGACCCGGCGGGTTCCTACACGCTGAAGACCCACTGTGAGTAGTACGGCCTGAGCTACGGGGAGTATGGGCGTCCCCGTACCGCTCCAGCGTGGTCGTCGCCATCGGGATCCGCCATTTCAGGCATATTCCGCGGCGGCTGGCCCATCTGCCCCGAGAGTTGGTCTCGCACATCTCACACCGTCGGAGCTTCGGCGCGCTCTCCGGCCGCGACGTCACGGTCATCGGTGGTGGCAGTCAGCGCTCGAGACCGCCGCGCTGGCCCGTGAGCAAGGCGCCAACGTCCGCGCCTTCATGCGCCACCGAGGTTGGTCTGGAACGACGTAGCCCATCAAGGGCCTCGTCCTGATGGCAGGGGCACCCGCGCTGTCGTCCAGCTTCGAGCGTGGGCGCCGGACCTGTACTTCGTCGGGTTGGCGTCCGCGCACAGCTTCGGGCCGGTCATGCGGTTTGTCGACGGCGCGGACTAGAGCGCCCGCCGCCTCGTCGGTCAGCTGTTGGCCAGGGCCGCCGGGGCCCCATCTCTGGCGCCGGCGGTACGGTGACCCATCGATTCGGCAACCCGGGTCACGGTCCAGGCACCCTGGCGTACCGGCGCGTGTAATGCATATGCCGGCCCGATCGTTCTAACAGTCGACATCCCCACCAGCATCCCCCGTTACCCCCTTACGCCCTTGAGCGGAGCAAGGGACATCCGGTCCAACCTCCGCGCTTCTTAGGAGGACATCGGTGAGATCGGCCAGGTCACTGACCGACCAGAACCGCGGCATGGGCGAGCGCGCCAGGACGGTGCTCGCCGACGTGGTCGGGTTGGCTCCTCGCTCTGGAATACCGCAAGAGGTGCTTCTTGAGGCAGCGGAGCGGGAGACCACGTATCGTGCCGCCGGACTCCACCCGCGCCGGGCGCGGGGCTCCCCGGGTCGCCTGGGGACCAAAGCCGTGCTGGTCCTGGCCGACGTCGCCGCGATCATCGTCTCGATGGCGGTCGTCGGCTCCTGGACGCTTCCTGCATGGGTCTACGCTGGCGGAGCGTTGGTCTCGCTCGCCATCTCCGGCGCCTATCGCCCGAGGATCTCGCTTCAGCTACTGAACGAGCTGCCCGCCCTGTTCCAGCGGCTGGCCGTTCCAGCCGTTCTGCTCGTGCCGCTCGCACTGAACGGCCTCGACCGGGCGGTCTATGTTCAGATCCTCGTCACGATCGGGAGCCTGGGGCTGGCTCGGATGCCTGCCTACGCCGCCATCCGTCTCCTTCGCAGGCGTGGATGGTTGACCGAGACCACGGTGATCGTCGGTGCCGGAGGCTTGGGGGTCACGCTGGCCAGGCTCATGGCAGAACACCCAGAGCATGGGCTGAAGCCGATCGGGTTCGTGGACAACCTCCCCGAAGCGAGCGTGCTGCCGCTCCCCTACCTTGGCCCGGTGGAGGACCTGGAGACGGCGCTGCGCGACTTCGACGTCCACCACGTGGTCGTGGCGTACGGACGGGTCCGGGAAGCCGACTGGGTCAGCATCCTGCGAACCGCGATCGTCAACGGTGTCGAGGTCCACATCGTGCCGCGCTTCTTTGACGTGGGCATCGCTCCGTCCGGGATGGTCAGCGACCAGGTTTGGGGCATTCCGCTGTCCCGGGTGCGCCAGTCGGCACTACGCCGCGGCGCCTGGCGGGTCAAGCGCCTCTTCGACGTGGCCTGTGCCGGTCTCGGTCTGCTCGTGAGCGCGCCGGTCATCGGGTTGATCGCCGCTGCCGTTCGGGTCAACAGCCCTGGACCGGTCCTGTTCCGGCAACGTCGCATCGGCCAGGATGGTCGCGAATTCGAGCTGCTCAAGTTCCGCAGCATGCACGTCCATCACAACGGCGCCACCTCCTGGGCGGCGACCAGCACCGACCAGACCATGGTCGGCCGCTGGCTGCGGCGGACGAGCCTTGACGAGCTGCCCCAGCTCTGGAATGTCCTGCGAGGGGACATGTCCCTGGTCGGTCCTCGCCCAGAACGACCACACTTCGTCGACCTGTTCCGTGTGGACATCCCGGGCTACTGGGATCGCCACCGCGTGCCGGCAGGCCTGACCGGCTGGTCCCAGATCCACGGGTTACGAGGGGACGAGACCTCCATGCACGAGCGCGCCCGCTTCGACAACCTCTACATCGAGAGCTGGTCGCTCTGGCTCGACATCGTGGTCTTGATCCGGACGGTCGGGGCCGTGCTGCGAAGCAGCATCGGCCTGTCGGACGGCCGACGGAAGGCGACTTGAACGGACCCGGGACCGGCCAGGGGGAACGGATGAACGTCCCCTTGGGGCTCCGACCGGTCGGTGAGGGCGGCTGGACCGCGACGCTCGTCCCCCAGCGCCCGCGACCGCGCGACACCCCACCATGGGACAACCCGGCCCAGCTGATCCTTGCCATGCTGCTCGTCCCGACCGCCCTGGCGCTGGCCATCGGGCGGACGCTGTGGCGCCGTCCCGTCTTCCTGGTCGCCGTGGTCATGCTCCTGATCGTCGTTCCCTGGAGAGCCGGGGGCGAGGGGGAGGGTGCCGCGCGTCTCAGCTTCGCCGACGTCGCCGCCGTGGGCCTGGTGGCCCTCGTCCTGGCCCGGGCCCTGGTCATCGGCGACACGGCGCGCCTGCGTTCGTGGGTGCTGCTCCCGATGGCGGCCGTGTTCGTGGCCTGTGGGGCGGCGACGGTGACGGCGGCCGACGGGCTGACCAGCCTGGTGGGCATGGCACGCTTCGTCGAGATCTTCATCGCCATCCCACTGGCCACGTACCTCACGCTCGAGCGTCGCAGCGACCTGAGCCTGATCCTGGGTACGTGCCTGGCCATCGGGATCGGCGAGGGCGTCCTGGGCGTGTACCAGTTCGCCACGGGCTCAGGAGCCGGCTTCGGGGATGCCGCGATCCGCGCCATCGGCACGTTCGGGGCCTACGAGATCCTGTCGCTCGCCACCGTCGTCACTCACGCGCTACTGGTCGCCGTCGCCGTCGTGATCGCCGGGCGCGGGCCTGGTCGGGCGCTGGCCGCTGCGGCCGTGGTAGGGCTGGCCGTGCCGCTCGCCGCCTCGTTGAGTAGGGGCGCCTGGATCGCGGCCGTGATCGCGATCGTGGCCATGGTCTTGGTCGCCAACTTCCGGGCGGGCCTGATGTTGCTGCTCACCAGCGTTATCGTCATGGCCCTGCTGCTGACGGTCTCCAAGGAGACATCGACCTCGGTGGCGCAACGGTTCGCCAGCATCGCCTCGGCGGTGTCCAGCCCGGACCAGTCGGTGAGGGACCGCTACAACCTCTGGCAGGTCGCCGGTGACATCTGGCATGACCATCCGGCGACAGGCGTTGGCCTGCGGCACTTCCCGTTGTTCCGCGACACCTACGCGCCGATGAGCCTGTCGTCAGGAAGTGACGTGCTGGATGCGACCCAGGGATTCCGGCGCGTGGAGTTGCTCTCGCCGCACAACCTCTACCTGTTGGTTCTGAGCGAACTGGGCATCGTCGGCGCGACGGCGTTCGCCATCTACTTCATCTCGTTCGCGGTTGCCAGCATCAGGCGTGCGGCCATCATCAAGCGACCACCAGTCGTTCGCATCTTCGGCCTCACCTCGGTGGGCGTCCTGCTCAGGTTGCTCGTGGCGGGGCTCTATGGCGACCTCGTGGGTGGCGCCACGACCGTGCTCACCGCGGTGCTGCTCGGCTGCGTGATCTGGTGGGCCTCTGGCGCCACCGCCGTCAGCGGCAGTAGGGCAGTGACATCACCGCGATGACCGTGCAGCGACGCCAGGGACTGCTGCTGCGGACGACCGTCCTGGTGGCGGGAATCACCTCGGTCGGGACATTGCTCGGTTTCGTCAGAGACCTGATCATCGCCCGCTACTTCGGTGCCTCGGGCGAGACCGACGCCTTCCTGGTTGCGTGGACGATTCCAGAGACCGCCGTACCCCTGGTCATGGAAGGATCGATGCTGCTGCTGCTCATGCCGCTGTTCGCGCGTGAGCTCGAGGAGAAGGGCAGTCTGCGGGAGTTCGTCGGTCGCTCCCTGGCACTCATCACGACGATCCTGCTGCTGTGCACGGTGATGATCGTGCTCACGGCGCCGTGGCTTGTCGAGGCGCTGGCACCCGGTCTCGCCATGCCGGAGCTGGCGACTCGTAGCGTGCGGACGACGGCGCTCACGGTGGTGTTTCTCGGCCTGTGCGGCTACATGATGGCCGCTCTCCGGGCTCGGCATGTCTTCGGCATTACCGCCACCGTGTACACGGCCTACAACATCGGCATCATCGGTGTCGTCCTCTGCCTGCAAGGGCGCCTTGGGGTCTACAGCGCCGCCCTCGGCGTCGCCGTCGGGAGCGCCCTGATGCTGCTGGTCCAGCTCCCAAGCTACCTCAGGCATATCGGGCCTCCAGCGTTGCGGTTGCGGCCGGACCGGGAGCTGCTCACCAGCCTGGTGGCGTTCGTGCCGCTGAGCCTCTACACGCTCGGGCGTCAGGCGCAGGTCTACATCGAGCGGTTCCTGGGATCATCCCTCGACCCTGGTGCGATTTCCCATCTGAACTACGCGGCCAAGGTTGGCCAGGTGCCGATGCTGCTCGTGAGCATGGTGGCCGTCGTCGCCTTCCCGAGCGTGGCCCGCACCGCGGTCGCGGGCCGGCTCGAGGATCTGCGGCTCATGATCCATCGGTACGCCCGCGTGATGGCTGTGCTCATCCTGCCCGCCATGGCATTCCTGATCGTTGCTGCGTCCGAGATGGTCGGCGTCCTCTTCGAGCGAGGAGCCTTCAGCCCCGCCGACACGGCGGCGACGGCATCCATCCTGAGGATCTATGCGCTTGGCCTGTTGGGCCAGGTTCTCGTGAACATCGCCGTCCTGCCGTTGTTCTCCATCCGGGATCTTCGGCCGACGGCCTGGTATCCGGCCCGCGCCGCCCTGGCCGGGCTCGTGGTCACGGCGGTCGTGAGCCTGGCCGCCCTTCCGTTCCTCGGCGTCCGGGGCCTGGCCGCGGGGAACGCCGCCGGGATCTCCGTCCTGGCGCTCCTGCTGCTGCGCGGGACCGACAAGTACGTGGGCCTCCTCGACGTTGGAGCGATGAGGGCCTTGGTGCTTCGCGCCCTGGTGGCCGCCGGCGCCGCCGCGGCCTGTTGCTTCGCGCTCATCGATTTCCTGGCGGCGCGAACTGCTGCCCTCCTGGCGCTGTCTCTTGGAGCTCTGGTCATGGGCGTGCTGTACCTCGCGGCCGGACGCCTGCTGCGGATCAGCGAGATCGAGGAGCTGATCGGCACAGTCCGTGAGCGATGGCGACGCGATCGTGGTGATGCTCTGCACCCGCCACCGTCCGTCCTGATGTATCACTCGATCGCCCGGATGGATCGGGACCCGAACCGGGTCTGCGTCTCCCCGGAGCGCTTCGCGCAGCAGCTTGACTGGCTCCATCGGAACGGCCTGCGGGGTGTGTCGATCCGCGAGCTCTGTCAGGCCAGGGAGCGCGGCGCCGCCTCCGGGCTGGTCGGCCTGACGTTCGACGACGGTTACCGGGACTTCCTGACCTCGGCGCTCCCCATCCTGGAACGATACGGGTTCACCGCCACGCTGTTCATCGTGGCCGGTCTGCTGGGCGGCGAGAACGAATGGGACGATGGGCCACGGCTGCCGTTGCTGGACAAGGATGAGCTCCGGGAGGTCAGGGCGCGTGGTATCGAGATCGGCTCCCACGGGCTGTGGCACCTGCGGCTGGCGGGGCTGGACCACGCCACGCTCAGGCGAGAGGTCCAGGACAGCAGGGACCTGCTGAGCGGGCTGTTGGGCGAGCCGGTGGATGGCTTCTGCTATCCCTATGGCAGCCTCGATGGCTCTGCCGTACGGGCCGTCCAGGAGGCCGGCTACGCCTACGGGTGCGCGGTGAAGGTGCCGTCGGTGGCGGTGAGCAGGTTCAGCCTGCCGCGCACCCACGTCGGTGAACGAGACGGCTTCCTGCGGCTCACCGTCAAACGGCATCTCTACCGTCCCTACGCGCAGACCGTGGGGCGGCATCGATGAGGGTCCTGCATGTCATTACCGGCCTCATGGCGGGGGGAGCCGAGCAGCAACTGCGGCTCCTGCTTCGCCACACCCGACATCAAGCCGACGTCGTCACCTTGTACAACCGCGGGTTGGTCGCCGACGCGATCGAGGCGGACGATACCTGCGTCGTCGATCTCGGCATGCGGAGCAATCGCGACGTGTCCGCGCTGTACAGGCTGGTACGTCTCATGCGTGCTGGGCGGTACGACGTGGTGCACGTGCACCTGTACCGAGCATGCGTGTACGGCCGGATTGCCGCCAGGATGGCGGGGATTCCGGTCGTGGTCACGACCGAGCACTCCATCGGGGATCACCAGATCGAAGGTCGGCGCAAGACCTGGGGCGTGCGGGTGCTCTACCTGGCGACGGACAAGCTCTCGAACGTCACCATCGCGGTCTCGGAGGCCGTTCGGCGGCGACTGGTGGACTGGGGCATGCGAGAGAGCAAGATCAGGGTGATCCCCAACGGGCTCGACGTCGACGCGCTGGTCTTCGATGCCGCGGCTCGTCGGAAGGTGCGGTCCAGCTTCGGCGTCCCCGACGGTACCTACGTGGTCGGAGGGGTCGGGCGACTAGAGACGGGCAAGCGCTTCGACGCGCTCATCTCCGCCCTGGCGCCGCTCCTCGGCCCGAGCCGCCGGCTGCTGCTCGTCGGGGACGGCCGGGAGCGGCAGCGGCTGCGCCAGCTCGCGGATGCCGCGGATCTCGCCGATTGGGTCATCTTCGCGGGCGAGCGGGCGGACATCGGCGCCCTCCTGTCGGCCATGGACCTGTTCGTCTCGCCGTCCGACGACGAGACCTTCGGCGTCGCCGTGCTCGAGGCGCTCGCGGCGGGACTACCGGTGCTCTACGTCCAGTGCCCGGCACTCGACGGCCTTCCCGGGACCGGAGCGCGCCAGGTTGGCGGTACCGTCGACGAGCTCCGCCAGGCTGTCCTACAGCAGTTCCATGCCGGGCCGCGGCCTCGCACAGGGGCTACGACGCAGCTTGACCGATACGCCATCTGGAAGACCAGCAGGGCCGTGGACACGCTGTACGAACGGATGACCCTCGAAGGGAGGCCGGCTGCCGCCGCCCTACGACGCGACCCGTGACCCGTACCGCTTCCCTCGAGGCTCCCGGTGGGCGCGTCTGGCAGAGATGAGCCGTTGGCCCGGCTGGTTCAGGATGATGCCGACGAACGGCGGAGCGATCTCATCGATCGTGGGGAGGGTCTCCTGCAGCCGGTATCCCGGGTTCCGGTCCCCGACCACCACGAGCACGGCCTCGGCCAATGGCAGAGACTCGCGCAGATCGGCCGCGAGGGCCAATGGTTGCGCGTCCACGATGAGCACCTCAGAATCGGATCGAAGGCCGTCCAGCACCTTGGCGAAGCCGTCCCCCGAAAGCCGGTGCTCACTTGCGGAGAATTCTTCGGCGCGACCGGCGATGAGAAACCTCTGGCGGACCGCGTCGGCCAGTACCACCTGCCTGCCCTGTTCAGCAAGGAGCCCGTACAGCAGTCGAGCGACGGTGGTCTTGCCTTCGCCTCCATGCGGCGAGGTCACGAAGAGTGCGCCGCTGACCTGCCCACCGAGGCCCGCCTGGATCCGCTCCAGCAGCCGGGTGGTTGGAGATCGCACCCCGGCGTAGCTGAGCTGCTCTTCCGGAGTCGACCCGAGCGTCTTGAAGCGCGGCAGCTTTCCCACAACGGGGTACCCGTAGGCGCCCAGCACCTCCTGCCAGCGCTTCTTGTTTCGGCGGGAGGGCAGGTTGAGGGCGACCAGGCCCGCCAGCAGCAGCCCGACCGAGACGCCCACGATGGTGTTCAAGATGCGATTTGGGGAGCTGGCCCGGCTGGGGGGAAGCGCCTGCGTGAATGGCCGCACACGATATCCGGTGTCCTGCGCCCGGGCCGCGCTGTACGAGGTAAGGCCGGTGGCAACGACGTTCGCGAGCCGGGCCGCACGCTCCGGCTGCCGGTCCCGGGCCGTGATCTCGATCAGGGGAGCATCGGGTGAGGCCGACGCGCTCACGAGCTGCCTGATCCTACTGGGCTCTACAGCGATGCCGTTGTCGGTCAGCGCCTTCTGGACCACGGCTTGGTTGGTGGCGATCCTGGCGTACGCCTGGGCGTAGTTGATCGCGTTGCTGGCTTCGGCGTCTCGGACCGGTACCACCAGGACGTAGCTGCTCGCGCTGTACGACGGCGGTATCAGGTCGCTGGCCAGGATCGTGCCGCCCACGCCCAAGGCGACACCGACGAGCAGGATCGGCCATCGCCTGAGCAGCAGCCGGAGGACTTGGGCCGTCTCACCCATGGTGCCGGCCTCCAGACCACGCCGAGCCGCTCAGTGCAGGTGAACCGGTTACCTGCCACCTCCCCAATGGAGATCGACGAGCACCTCGGGAGGATACCGCCCTTGAGCCCTGCATGCACCGCGCGCCGACATCGCACCGCCGGCGAAGATGCGCTCAGGCACAAGATGTCGCTTCAGTAGCGATCGAAGATCGCTTGCATCTTCGTGCGAGGCGAGGGTTCGTGTTTGACTCCGAGAACCCCGCATCCAACCCGGGCAAGGATGCTCCTCGCCCGAGTTGCGGACCTACACGTAGTGTGGTTAGTTGCTACTCCCCCAACCATGTCCTGAATTGCTTCCGCTCCTCATCAAGGCGAAGAGATGACCGTCAGCTGGTCATTCGTGTCCGGGCTTGTCAAATTTGTTAGCGTTGTTCTGCTTTCGGCCATGCTCGTGCTTGGCTCGGTGGTTCCCGCGCCAGCGGCGCTCGCGAGTGGCGGCGAGGTCGGAGTCGGCTGGTTCGACTCGGGAGCCCAGAACGCCGATCTCCGGGACATGCAGAACGCGGGCGTGAAGTGGGTGCGCGTCGGCGTGTTCTTTCAAGAGACCAGCCACTCGTACCTGGATTCGCTTCTTGGGACGGCCGCGGCTCACCAGATCAAGGTTCTTCCCGCGGTGTACCCCGTGCCTCGGAACGACTACGGCACGGGGGAGCAACGCCAGGCGTATCTGTCATGGCTTTCACAGACCGTGACCCGGTACCGAGACCGAATCCGCGTCTGGGAAGTCGGCAACGAGCCCAACCTTGAGCCGTTCTGGAACATTCCTGGGACGCCCAACGATGCCAGCTGGAAGGAAGCTGTACACCGGTACGTGCTGCACCTGGCCGAGACCTATTCCACGATCAAGGCTTCCGATCCGTCGGCCACCGTGCTCCTGGGCGGCCTCTCGGGCCACTTCATGGAGCAGTACATCGACCGGCTCATTGACGAGCGGGCCTACCGATACTTCGACGCCATGAACCTCCACCCGTACGCGAACAACCCCCAGGGCGTCGTGGCACGAGTCAGATCGGCGCAGCGGCACATGGGTAGGGCGCCAGGGATGGCGTCCAAGCCAGTCTGGATCACCGAGTTCGGCTGGCAGACGACCTGGGCCGGTTCGTTCATGTACGTGACCAGCGAGGAGATTAAGGCCAGCTACCTGGCCCAGACCATCGTCAAGTTGCGCGAGCTGGGAATCAATGCGCCGATCTTCTGTTACGTCTGGTACGAGTGGAACGATATCACCAGGCAGGGCGCCAGCAACGTCAACGGGTTCGGATTCGTCCGTAGGGCGTCGGTGAACGCTCCCCCAGTCAGGCTTCCTGCCTACTACGCGCTTCGTTCAGTGGCGATGCAAGAGCGGGCGGCTGCTGGCTCCACCCATGAGCCCTCGAAGGCGAGGAAATCCCCGACCGTTGTGTCCCGGTCCCGGCTGGGTGCACCGGCGCCACCGAAGATGATGGATGTGGATGCCGCCAGGAGTTCGATCTCCACGCCACCGTCTGCGCCACCGCAGGTGCCGCTTGGACAGCGCAGTTCGGGCACGCCGGTCGCCCTCCCACTGGCCGTCGGCGGCGCCTTGTTTGTGCTGCTCGGCGCGATCGGCGTCATCGCCAGCCGCCGCGGCCTGGCCGCAGGTCATCTTCGGCCGCCAGAGCGGCGAGACGGAAGCACGCCTGATCGGTCTAGGCTCCCAGGGGCCGACCTCGCGCACGTCGCGCCAGCGCCTGCGAGAGCTTCTGGGGACCCCGCGCCAGGAAGCGGAGACACATGACGGCGAACGGAAGCGGGTCGTCCCGCGCGAACCAGGCACCCTCGTCGACTCCACGGAACGATCGCAACCAGTTGGTCAGGGTGAGCCTACCGTCGCGGAGGTACCGAAGGCTGGAGATGGTGTCGTGGCTCTCGACCAGCCACTTGCGGCCCTCCCGTGCGCCGGCCATCTCGACTTGCTGGCCCGTCAGGTCGAGGTAGAGCGCTCGGGCAACGTCGATGCCGTTCGTGCCGACGAAGAGCCGGAACGTCGCGCCGATACGGGGATTCACATCCAGGAGCTTGTACTGCCCGTCGCGGGCGTCATACCGGTAGCCCATGTCGACGATGCCCCGGTACCCGATCGCCTTCATGAAGCGCTTGGTCGTCGCCTCGACGACCTCGTTGGAGGCGCACACGCCCAGGGTCGTCATTCCGGTGTAGGGCGGGTGCTGCCGGAGCTTCCTGCCGGTGAAGTGCACCAGGGATTCGGAGTGTGCGTTGAAGTAGCCGTTGTACATCCAGATCGACTCCGGCCCTCCCGGGATGTACTCCTGGAGCATGAGGTTCGGATGCCGCGGGTCCTCCAGCCGGTCGTACCAGCGCAACAGCTCCTTCGCGTCGTTGGCGATGATGACACTGGCCAGCTGGGTGCCGCGGTGTAGGAGCCAGGGATCGATGGCCTTCAGGACCACCGGGAACACCGCCGCCCCCAGCAGGTCGAGCACCTCGTCTCGGGTCGTCGGAAACCACGTCTGCGGAGCCGGGACGTCGAATTCCCTGCAAAGGTGGTAGAGCCGCTGCTTGCTACAGAGGGAGCGGACCAGAAGGGGGTCTTGGCGGGGAAAGCGATAGCACTCCCGCAGCGCCTGGGCATGCTCGGCGACCAAGATGCTGCCGACCTCGTCGGTCGGGATCAGAATTGCGTGGCTCCCCAGTCCGCGTCCCAGCTGCAGCAGGCGAGACAGGTTCTCCTTCCCCGCTCCGGCGTCCATCCAGGGCAGCCTGTCCCGCAGGTAGCGCGAACGCGCCATGGGGGCCCAGCGGTCCTCCTGGACGCCGTACACGGGAACGCCGAGGCGTCCGAGCGTTCGCGCGATTCCCAGAGCGCCATGGTGAAAGATGTTCGGGTCGAACTTCAGCACCACGACGGGCGCAGGACCCTTACGTCGACTTGTCAAGATGCCCCCGGCTGGGCGGCTCAAGGCGGTGGGAACGGACCGCCGCAAGCACGCTCACCAGTTCCCGACCCTCGAGCCGGAACGCCGCTTGGACGTCGTCGACGTGGGCGAGAATGAAGTCGAGGTCGCGTGCCTGGCCCGTTTCCCGAAGATAGGCCGCGCTGTTTCCAACGGTGATGACCTCGGCCGTTGCACCACTCCACCGCTTGACGAGCCGGGCGGTCTCACCTAGTGGCTCATATCCGGCGTCGATGAGCAACTCGGCAATCCAGGCGCACGCGAGCTGGTCCTCCATGCGGAACTCTCCCCGGGCCCCGGCGCCAACGATGGCAACCCTTGGATGGCGAGCCGCCAGAACCGCGGCCTGCGCCGTGTAGTTGCGGAGGCATGCCGCATAGACCGCCTGCTCGCGGCTGGCCTCGCAGATCACCCTGGTACCGGAGGTCGACAGCAGGATGATCGGACGCGCGGCATCGGTCAGGGACGCGAGCTGCGCTGGGCTGTTCGACAGGTGGAAGGCGTAGGGGGTGTTTCCACCCAGCTCACCGACCAGGAGAGGGTCGTGCAGGTCCTTGGCAAGGTCGACCGCCGCCTCGAGGGACGCGACCGGGAAGCACCGCCAGCCTCCCACTGCCGCGGTGACGGCCGTGGTGGTCGCCCGGATGACGTCGACTGCCACCACGGCATGATGGTCCCGGTACTGGGGAAGGCTTTCGGGGAAGCAGTCGATCACGACCGTCCGTGACCCGTTCCGCCGACTTGTCATCGCCACGGTCGATCGTCCGTACGGGGTGCCAGGTTGGGCCTCCCGAAGGCGTCGGCGTGGAGGCCTCGCCGGTAGATCTCGACCCGGAGCAGCTCCTCGAGCCGGACATTGCTGAGCAGGACGCTGGGACCGAAGTGGTCCAGCAGGGCGAACTGGCTGGCCTTGGTGGGCGCCTCGAAGACCACGGTGTCAACGCCGAAGGCCTCGACGAATCGTTCGGCGGCGACCACGTCGAGATGACCCTCCGTGTCGAACACCCCGACGTCACGGCCGCTCTCTCTCGCTTCGATCACCACTTGGAGCGCGCCGGCGTCGAGCCAGGCTCGCCCACGCTCGATCAGCGAGCCGACGGTGGTGTGCGTGAACCTCCCATCGTGCTTCCTGCCGAGCTCGAACTGCACCCCCAGGCCCCGCGCATGCGCCATCCCGACCACCTCTTCGGCGTTCACCGGAAGCTCGGTGAATCCCTCACCGCATTCGACCCGCGCGACGCCGAGCTCGGCACACAGGTCCAGGTATGCCGCCAGCTCCCCTTGGGCGACGGCGACCTCGAACGGGCCTCCGCCGGTGACGACCGGAACGCCGTGCCCGGCTGCGGCCGCGATCTTGCGACGGGTGGCGCTCTCCTCGGCGATCATCCAGCAGGCCATGGACAGCTTGAGGATCGACATGAGATGGGCACTCTGTTGGAAATGGCTCTCCAGCGTCGCCGGGTCATAGCCCGGGTCGAATGGACTCGTCCTGGCCGGTAGCTCACCGACGCCGATCCTCCGGAGGTACCTCGTCATCGGCGGCTGGCTGGTGGGCGTTGGTGCTTCCATTCGGGACGCTTCCTCAGGTCTGGATTCCGCCGTCGGCTCCGTGCTCACCAACGACCTGGAGCGGGGAACAAGGATAGAGGGCCACCCGGAGCGGTCGCCCCGCCTGTTCCATTCGGATCTGGCCGAGGATCTCGTCCCAGGAGTCCGTGGTCCGGAAGGGCCGAGTGGACCGCGTGGCCAGCGCGGCGTTGCGGGTGTAAAGCCAGATCGGCCTGGCCGCGGCGCGACGCGCCCCACCCGATCCCTCAGGTCGGGTTCGGCCGCCTGCGAGGCGGGACAGGGTGCGGGAGGACGTCAGCTGAAGAACTCGAGCGGCCTTGCTCGCCGCCGCCCTGGGAACCTGGCGTGGATGCACGAGTAGGTGCCGGTACAGATGCCTCAGCCGAGCAGCCGGTCCGCGATCCAGGAACGGGTACAGTCCGTGCCGCCCGACTCCCTCCGGACAGCCGGCGATGAGAACTCGCGACGAACCGGGGGCCGCCCGCAACAGCGGTGTGATCGCTTTGCTCCGAAGGAAGGTCAGCGACAGGTCCATGGGATAGGCGTTCGCCACCACCAGGTCGGCATCTTGGGGTGGAGCGGCGCGGTAGGGTCCTCTGGCAGAGGTGACCGCGTCACGGTAGAACGCGCGGTGGTCTCCGGTCGTGATGCGGACGGCCTGCCGATGGGCATCGACATGCAGACAGACGCTGGTCTCGAGCCGGACCATGTCCGCGATCTCGTCCAGTTCCCGGCGGAAGTCGTTGTCGATGTTGTAGGAGCCCTGTTCGCTCGGATTTCCGTAGTGGAGGTTGACGATGCTGCGTCGTCCCAGCACGCCAAGGGCGAGCTTCGCGCCACCGCCGAACCCGGTGCTGTTCTGCGGGTAGACTCCGCCGATCCCGATGATGTAGTCGGCCGCTGCAACGTGCCGGTTGACCAGCACCGGTGTACCGCAGGAGTCGCGACCGAGGTGGACGAGCTCCCGTTGGTCGTCATGCAGGTGAACCCAGCAATGCGACCAGGCGACCTCGCCCAGTTTCTGCCGCAGCGCCGAGTCGCCAGGGGGACCATGGGTTCCTGTGGCGACAACGATGCCGACCTCGTTGGCAGGGATCCCGGCAGCTCGGAGCTCGTCGAGGATGTGCGGCAGGACCCGAGCCGCCGGAGTCGGCCTCGTGCAGTCGTCGACGATGATCACCGGTCGACTCCGGCCACACGCCACCTCCCGAATGGGAGGCTGTCCAAACGGCTGTCGCAGTGCCCGAAGGACATCGTCGTCATTCAGGGGCCGGGGAGTCCGGGGCCAATGTGCGATCACATTCCAGTTGTCTGGGAAGTGGACGTCGACTGTCTGATCGCCATACCACGCGTTGATCGGTAATCGGTACACGGTCATGCGGATCGTCCGCGCGCAGAGTTCACCAACGGGCCAGAAGCGGCTGCCGACCTTTCGGGACGGAACATTAGGTCAGATTCGGGTGCATCAGCAACTTCGCCGTATCGAGGTCTGCATTCGTCGGCCGTCGCGGAGCGTGGTTTCGCCCGCCGAGCCCCAAAACCACCTGCTTCCCGACGATCTGGTCGCGCGCGCGGAGCCAGGCGAATATGGGACGATATGCCGATGAGCGCGCCCGCCTACGACCCGAGCCTCGAGCCACCGGACCGACCACGAGCCCCGCGCCGGCGCCTGCTGATCCGCGTGCTGGTTGCCGCCGCCGCCACGGTGGTGCTGCTGGTCGGGGGCGCCATGGGGTTGTTCCTGGAGCGGCAGCGGGCCTACGACCGCAACATCCAGCGGATCCCTGGCGCCTTCCCCGCTGAGTCGGACCGCCCGGCACGCGCCCCGGGCCGGGCCCAGAACTGGCTGCTGGTCGGCTCCGACCGCTTGGCCGACCAGGCCACCACCGGCCGAGACGCCAACGAGCCGCTCTGGCGCTATGGCGCGCAGCGCGCGGACACCATCATGCTGGTCCACCTGCCCGCCGACCGCCGCCACGCCTACCTGGTCTCGTTCCCGCGCGACGCCTGGGTGCCGATCCAAGGCCACGGGAACGCCAAGCTCAACGCCGCGCTCTCGTTCGGCGGCCCGCCACTGCTCATCGCCACCATCGAGCAGCTGACCAGGGTGCGCGTCGACCACATCGCGATCCTCGACTTCGAGGGCTTCAGGTCCATGACCGACGCGCTGGGCGGGGTCGATCTGCAGGTGACCCACACCGTCTGGGCCCCGGCGCAGAAGGTGCTCTGGCCGGCCGGGACCCACCATCTGGACGGCGCGCGGGCGCTGGACTTCGTGCGGCAGCGCCACAACCTGCCCGGCGGCGACCTGGGCCGCATCAAGCGCCAGCAGGCCTTCCTCAAGGCGCTCGCCCGCCAGGTGGTGGACAGGGGCACGCTGGCAAACCCGCTGAAGCTCAACGCCTTCCTGGAGGCCGCCACCAAGGCCGTGAGCGTGGACGAGTCGCTCACCACCTCCAGGCTCCGCTCCCTGGCCCTGCAGTTCCGCTCGGCGCGCACAGGCGACCTCGTCTTTCTGACCGCCCCGGTCGCCGGGACCGGGACCGAGGGCCGCCAGAGCGTTGTCTACCTGGACCGGGCCAAGGGCCGGCTGCTGTATCGGGCGCTGCAGGAGGACGCGGTCGAGGGGTACCTGGCCGGCGCTGGCGGCACCGTCAACCAGGTCGACCAGGTGCGCTGAGGAACCCGGGAAGCGCCAAAGGCCGAAGCATCGGCCGACCTCTCGCTTCACCAGGAACAAGGCGGCGTTGCCTTCCAGGGTCGTAACGCACCTGGAGGGCGGCGCCACCGATCGCCGGGCTGGCGAGCGTGCCGCTGACCGCGACCACCTCCACCTCGCCCGCGACCTGATCGAGCCATCGCGCCACCAGCCGCAGCTCGTCGACGAGATGGCGCGGAGGGGGACCGGTGATCGGTTGAAGGTCATGCTCCCGGACGTCGGTCGGCGGCTGGAGGGCGTTGTCTGCCGGCACGATCGTGACCGAGACTAGCTGGCCGCGGCGCAGCACGGTGACCTCGCGCCCGCGGGGATGCGGGCGGGCCACGACGATCTCCTCGGCGCCGGCCAGCGCGCCGATGCGGCGCGCCTCCGCCAGCGCGCGGGTCAGCACCTCCAGCCGGTCGCGGGCCGCCGCAGCCTGCTCGTAGCGCTGCTCGGCCGCGTACCCGGCCATCCGCTGGCGCAGCGGCGCCAGCAGCGGCTCCGAGTCGTCGTCCAGCGCCGCCTCCAGCCGGGCGACCACCGCGCCGTAGACCTCGGGCGCCACCGCGCCGGCGCACGGCCCCAGGCAGCGGCGCAGCTCCAGCAGCGCGGACGGCGAGCCGCCGCCGCGCGCACCGATCTTCGCCGTGCAGCGGCGCAGCGGCAGCGCGTCCTCGATCGCGGCCTTGAGCAGCTCCGCCTGCCCGCCCGAGCGGAACGGGCCGAGGTAGCGGGCGCCGTCGGGGAGCACCTTGCGGACCACTGACAGGCGCGGGAAGCGCTCATGCGTCAGCTTGAGGTCCTGAGTAGGACGTTTATCCTATCATTCTGACCTGTGGCGTCCGTCCGGGGAGGGAGATGCCACCGAGGAAGGAGCACCCGGCCAAGGGGTGGGCGGCTGCGTTGGACCGCACCTCGCGGGTCCGAACTGACATCCAGCAGGACAGTTCCGAGAATCAGCAGCGGCTCAACCGTCAAACGGCGCGCGCCTACGGGCTGAAGATCAGGCCCGGCTATGACTTCTCCGAACCCGGCAAGAGCGCCAGCAAGCCCATCACCCGCCGCGAACTCGAACGGGGCATCAACGCCGTCGTCGAGGAGAAGGCGGTCGAGGCGCTGCTCGTTTCGTCCGTTGACCGGCTCTCGCGGCGGGGGATGCGCCATATTAGTGAGATGCTGGATGCCGTCGATGCGGTCGGCGGGCGGATCATCTTCAACAAGGGAAACCTGGACAGCTCGCAACCTGCGAGCCAGGCAATCATCGCGTTCCTCTCCGAGCAGGCCAAGGACGAGGCGAGCACCCTCTCGTGGCGGATCGAGACGTGGCGGGAGGGCTGCCGCCTCAAGGGCAAGTGGACCGGCAGACACCCCTATGGGTACCTGGTCGTCGACGGCAGGCTGGCCCCGCACCCTGATGAAGCGCCCGTCGTCCGTCGGATGGTGGCGGACTTCCTCGAGAGGCAACCCGCTCGCCAGATAGCCATTGCGTTGAACGAGGCAGGGATTCCGGCGCCTGCCGCCGCCAAGGCCGCCCAGATCCGCGCTGAAGGACGCGAGCCCAAGCAGGGGATGTCGACTTGGTGGAGCACGCAGGCGGTCGCCAGGCTCCTCCGCAACCCTGTGCTCGTGGGCTGGGCGAGGCACAACGGACGAATCGTGCTCGGCCCTGACGGCGAGCCGGTTAGCTTCGGGGAGGGCATCCTTACGCCGGGCGTGCACGCCCGGGTGCTGGCCGAGATGGAGCGCCGCACGGCGATCGTGCGGCAGAGCCCGACGAAGACCCGCGAGGTCGGTGGGAGGACCGGCGGGGGGCGTCCGTCCCGCTACCTCCTTGTCGGGACTGCTCGCTGCAGCGGATGCGCCTATGCCATGAGTGCCAACAGCAACAACTCCAGTGACTGGCGCGGACACTACTACGAGTGCGGTGCCGCAACAGGTGGCCGAACCTGCCCAGCATCCGCCTACATTCAGGTGGAGAAAGCCGACTGGGAGGTCATGCGGCAGCTCAGGACGCGACTCGCCGCGATGGAGCCGGACGACCCCGCTATTGGTGCCATGGCGGAGCGCTGGCGTGAACTCACTCTGCCAGAAGGCGAAGGCGAGCGCGCCGCCCTCCAGTCCCGCCTCGACGCCGTTCGCGGTCGGATCGTGGACCTGGAAGAGGCCAGGTATGTCCGAGGCGAATTTGCCACCGCCGATGATATTGCCCGGTGGGACGGGATGATGGCCCGCCTGAAGACCCAGCGTGACGTTGTCCTCCAGGAGCTGGAGGAGCTCGGCCCGCCGCCCGATTTCGATCTCACCACCCTGCGTGCCACCTACAGCAGCGAAGTCTGGGACGCCACACCGTTGCCGCAGCGTCGCAAGCTGCTTCAAGTCGCAGTCGCGAAGGTGCTCATCAGCTCGTCCAACAGGCGCAAGCTCCCAGCTGCCGACCGCGTTCGAGTGGTCTTGGTGGGGGAAGAAGGACAAGAACAGCCGCTGTGAGGTGGCAGCCGAGCGAAGCATCGGCTGCCCAGGTTCTTCGGCCAGTAGACGGTGGTGCGGCTCATCCTCAGCTTGCCAGCGATCGCCTGCTTGCTCAGCCCCTGGACATGGTGGAGGCGGTGGACCTTGGCCCAGTCGTGCACGGCATACACCCCTTGGCTCCTCGAGCTCGACACTCGGTCGGCTCCAAGCATCGACGGTCCCAGCACCCAGGTCGTGTGTTCAGGCTTCGACCGTCGTCAGGTGTTCAGCTTTGGGCAGTCGTCGACACCCGTGATGATGCTCTTGAGTGACTATCGTCGGACTTCGCTAATCACCGATGTCGAGTGATCAAGAAAGGGAACGATGGGCAGCGCATGCGAGGCACGCGCTCTTAGGCATCGGCCACGGTGGATGCGCGCCGGGCGCGCTGCCCGGGAAGCGCCCGAGGTCGAAGCATTGGTCGACCTCGGGCTTCGCCAGGAACGAGGTGGCGTTGCCTTCCAGGGTCGTAGCGCACCTGAAGTACAGCGCCACCGATTGCCGGGCTGGCGAACGTGCCGCTGACAGCGACCAGCTCCGCCTCACCCGCGACCTGGTCGAACCATCGCGCCACCAGCCGGATCTCATCGATGCGGTGCCGCGGCGGAGGGCCAATGATCGGTTCAGGATCCTGACCCGGGACATTGGTCGTAAGCTGGATCGCGCCTCCCGTCGGCACGACCCTGACCGAGGCAAGTTGGCCATGACGAAGCACAGTTATCTCGCGCCCGCGGGGGTGCGGCCTGGCCAACACCAGTTCGCCGGCAGCACAAATCGTGGCATTGCGTCGCCTGTCGTCGAGGGCGCGACTCAACGCCTCTAACCGATCGCGCATCAGCGCTGCCTGTTCGTAGCGCTGCTCTGTGGCGTACCTGTGCATCTTCTGGCGGAGTGGGATTAGCAGGAGGTTGGGGTCGCCGCCGTCGAGGCAACGTGTGAGAGTCGCTATGTGGCCCGCGTACTGGTCGACATCGGCCTCGCCCGTACATGGGGCGAGACAGCGGCCCAGCTCCAACAGCACACAGGCAGAGGCCCGCTTTCGAGCACCGATAGCCTGCGTGCAGCGCCGCAGCGGTAGGGCATCTTCGATCGCGTCCTTCACCAGCTCCGCCTGGGCGGTGCTGGTAAACGGGCCCAGGTAGAGAGCGCCGTCGTCCAGCAGCTTGCGGACGATCGAGAGCCGTGGCCAGCGATCACGCGTGAGCTTGAGGTAACAGTAGTGGCGATCTGGATCTCGGCTGCGCCGGTTGTAGTGGGGCCGGTACCGCTGGATCAGGCGCACTTCGCGGACACTTGCTTCCAGATCATTGGCGCACACGATGTGATCGATGGACACCAGCGCGTCGAGCAGTTCCTCAACCCTGGCGCGTCCGTCGCCAGAGAAGTACGAGCGCACACGTCCGCGCAGGTCCTTGCCTGCCTTGCCGACATAGAGCACCT
>Ga0081538_10001235_pt1 | contig 26780 bp, 19 predicted proteins | sample TabmetS5T2R1_FD_71022 | JGI IMG/M metagenome (GOLD analysis project Ga0081538, IMG submission 71022) | Tabebuia heterophylla rhizosphere microbial communities from the University of Puerto Rico - S5T2R1 | ecosystem: Host-associated > Plants > Roots > Rhizosphere ...
TGGGCCATGCTCGCGATGGGCGGGTACACGCGGATGCAGTCCTACGACGCGGCCAGGATAAGGCGGGCGAGGGACCTCCCACCCTTCGGGGCCCCTCCGCTGTGGGACGCGCTGTGGGTGCTGGAGCATCCGGCGAGTGGGCGTACCGCACAGCTCCTGGAGAAAAACGACGTGCGCCACATCGTGCTCCACAAGCGTTATCCTTGGATAGACTGGCGTCCTTTCGCGCTCCAGAGGGGTCTCTACAGGACGGTCTACGAGAACGACAGCGTCATTATCTTTTCTCCCCGCCAGAACTAGCAACCGCTGGGCCAGGATCACCTTCCAGAACAGTGGCATACCGATCGTCGGGAGGCGCTGACGCGACTATAATCCCCTCCGCGGCTTCGCAAGAGATCCAGGGCCTGTGATGGATAATGAGAGCACAAAGAGCACCGGTGTGGCCTTCGTGCTCGCGGTCTACGCCGCGAGCCGGCTGTTCTACCTGATCTCCGGCTCTTTGCTTGCCTACCTCGTACCGACCTCTAGCTTCCAGAAGGTAACCCTGGATGTGCCTTCGGGAAGCATGAACATCTGGTCGCACTGGGACGGTGAGCACTACGTCACACTGGCCATGGGCGGCTACCTCACCCCCCCTGATAACGTATCCCCTGCCTTCTTCCCCATGTACCCGCTGCTCATGAGGTCCTTCGCAGAGCTCTTCGGGGGTCCTATCTCGAAGGAAGTCCTATCGGTGTGGGGCCCTCTCATCTCCCTGCTCTTTCTTCCCTTCGCCTTCTACTTCATCTACCACATAGCCCTGGAGGGCTGGGGTGAGCGAGTAGCGAGAGACGCCGTCCTTATCCTCGCCTTCTTCCCTACTACGTTCTTCTTGAACGCCGCATATACGGAGAGCCTCTTTCTTGCGCTCTCTGCGGGCAGTTTGTGGGCGATGATGGTAAGGAAGGATCTCTTGGTTGCTTGCGTGATGGCTGCTCTTGCTGCTGCCACGCGCAATGTGGGGATATTTCTCCTCGTGCCTCTCATGTATGAGTGGACAAGGGACATAGAGAGATTTCGTTGGCGTGGGGTCTACCTGTTCCTGGCGCCGGGTGGGCTATTGGCATACATGGGTTATTTGTGGGTACGCTTCGGGGAACCTTTGCTCTACTACTCCGCGCAGGAGAGCTGGGGGAGGCAGGCCACAGGGCTGCTCGACACCGCAGGCAGAGCCTGGGGGGCGGCCGTCGAGGGAGCTGGCGGCCTCCTCGACCCCGACCTTTGGGCCCATCCCTCACTCGGCAATGCGGCGAATCGACTCGCCGGAGCGGGTAACTTCTCCAACTTGGTTTTCTTCGTCTTCGCCATGGTCGTATTGCTCGCCGGGTTGAGATACCTGCCCATATCCCTGACCGCCTACGGTTTGCTGCTCGTCGCCCCCGCCACGCTCTTCGGGACGCCGGGTAGCCCGCTGATGGGTACCCCCAGGTACGTACTCGTCGCATTTCCCGTTTTCATCGTGCTCGCGCTCCTGTTCAGGAACAGGTTTCTCCTCGGCGCATGGCTGGTCGTGAGCACCCTCATATCCCTTGCCCTGTGCGGACTTTTCGTGAGCTGGCGCTTCGTCGCATGAAAGCACATTCCGGCCTTCGGCCTTCACTTTTCAGCACGCTCCAGCCTTCGGCTTCCGCTTGTCGGCGGCTTCTCAGCACTTCAGCAAGTCGTCCCGAAACCTCGCCGCGAGCGTAGAACGCGACTGCCGCTTGAAGCGGTTCGTCGTGCGCGCCAGGGCGAGGTCCGGAGCGGAAGAGGCTGACCTGCTGACGAGCGAGGGCCCAAAAGGCCCGAAGCGTGCTGACGAGGCGCGAAGCGCCGTGCTTTATAATGGCCCGAACGTGTTCTTTGGTAAACGTCTTGGGGGGAGGAGGTGTCGGGATGGTGGAGAGGGAGTTCAGGCTTCCTGGCTCTCCTTACGAGGAGCTGGTCAACATAATCGTGGCGTACGGAACCCGCGACGAGGCGGCGAGGACCGGGGATGTGGGCAAGCTGGACTCGGCGCATCAGTCGAGCGTCAGCCGCAACAACGCCTTTCTCACGGAGATCGGGGTTCTGCAGGGAGAGAGCAAGAAGCTGATCACTCGCCGCGGACGCTCTCTGGCCGTGGCTCTGGCGCGGAAGGATAATGCCGAGGTCAGGAGCAACTGGCGCGCGATAGTCGCCGCCAGCGAGTTCTTGCAGAACGTTGTTTCTGCCGTGAAGCTGCGCGAGGGAATGCTCTATCCCACAGTCCAGGCCTACATAGCGCACGCCGCGGGCCAGCCCCGCAACAAACCCGTGATGAACGGCGCAGGCGCCATCATCGAGATACTGAAGGCCTCGGGTATGCTGAAAGAAGAGGCCGGAGAGCTGGTAGCCACCTTCGACGAGCGACCGGAGGACATCGTCCCTGAGAACGGTTCGCCCGCAAAGACTTCCGAGTCGAAGGAATCCGTGGTATCCGCGACCGTGGGCGAGACCCCAGCGGATGCCCCTGCAGGCGCACCCCCTACGGTCAGCATCCACGTCCAGGTCAGATGCACGGCTGATGAGATCGAGGATCTCGCCCCGCGGCTGAAGGCGCTGCTCAGGGAGCTCTCTACAGAACCCTAGCGCACACCGAGAGGAGATCAGAGAGTTGGACGTCTTCCAGCATCCTGCGTTCTCCACCGATGCAGAACGTCGAGAAGGGCCTGCACTCGGGGTAGAGTTCGATCCAGTTTGCAGCCCACTTTTCGACAGCAGCGGTCACGCGGCTGCAGATCACCAGGTCGGGGCCGAGGCGCGCCACCTCCCTGTCCAGGGTCTCGGGGTGGACCTCGAGCACCTCCGCGTTCGGGTGTAGCTCCCTGAAAACGATGGCGATCGACTGACGATAGGATGTAAGTTCGTTGGCCACGATTACGCGTCTTCTGTCCACACCTCCATGGTGACCCCCGGAAGGACACGCAGCATCACGAAAAGGGGGGATATTTTTCTAGCCCTATTGGGCTAGGTCGCCAGCTCCTCGGCCTTGTCCACGATGGTGAGCAGATCAGGGAGCTGAATCTCGGCGTACTCCGTACGTCTGCCGCCGATGCTCGCAACCGACAGCGTAGTGTTCTCGGGGTAGAGTTCTACCCACACCCGCACATAGTTTTTCAACGCATCCGTGGCCTTGCTGCATATGACCATGTCCGGTGAGAAGCGCTCGATGGCAGGATCCAGAGCATCCGGTTCTACGGTCTCTATCTCGACCTCGGGTCGTAGCTGGCTGATGACCGCCGCTATACCCTCGCGGTAGGCGCGCGGCTCGTTGGCCATCAAGACCCGCGGCCTACCTCCTCGGCGCCGCGAAGAGGCCGCCTCCGCTGCAGGGTCATTGGAGCGGTTATGGGGCGACTTCGGCAAGAAGTTCGTGTCTCCTCGGGTAGCTTCGTGCTTCGAACCGGTCTCCGCGGTCATCGACACGAACACCTCTGATTCTAGCACGGTGCGCCTCACAAAAGGTCGGCTGGCAACGCCGCTGGTCCTGTCGTGGGCGCCACGGTCTCCTAACGGATCTCTACAAGGCCGTGGCGGGCGGCGAACACCAGGGCCTGTAGTCTGGAGTGGACATCGAGCTTGCCTAGTATGTTGACCATGTGGGTGCGTTCGGTCTCTACGGTGATATTCAGTTTCTCCGCGATGTCCTTGCTGTCGAGTCCCTCGCCCAGTGCCTCGAGCACCTGTTTTTCGCGGGGAGTAAGCTTCTCTATGGCCCTCTGGGCTTCGTACTGCTCCTGGCGCTTGCGGCTGACCATTCGCAGCATCTCTATCACCTCCGCAGGCGAGAGCAGGGCCTCCCCGGACTTGAGCCGACGCACGGCGTCCACGATCTCGCCTATCGCGGCGGACTTGTGCAGCACGCCGGCGGCGCCGGCCTCGACGGCCCTGGCCAAGCGGGCCGGCTCCAGGCTGGCGCTAAGGACCAGCGTCATCACGTCGGGACGAGAAGCCAGCTCTTCGATCAACTCGAACCCATCTCCGTCCGGCAGCCAGAGGTCAACGACCGCGACGTCCACCCCGTCGGGCACCTTGCGCATGAACGCGCGCGCCTCGGCCAGGGAGCCGGCCTGGCCCGTCACGACGAACTCCCGCTCCCGCTCGAACATGAAAGCCAGTGCCTGCCGGAACGAGGCATGATCCTCGACGAGCAAGATCCTGGTCGAATGCTCCCTAGCGTGATTCTGTATGATAGCCACCCTTCTAACGCCGCGATGCCTGTCCACTATCTTACCTCAGCCCGAAAGGGCCGGGATGGCGCCGCTACCTTGTGACCAGGCGGATGACGGGTATCGAGAAGCGCACCCTCGTCCCCTCGCCCGGCGCGCTCTCCACGCTAAACTCTCCGCCGAGCTCGAGAGCCCGGTGTCTCATGGACTGCCTACCAATACCGGTCGTGGCTCTGTGTAGGTCGAACCCACATCCGTCGTCGGACACCTCAATGTAGGCGAGCCCGCCGTCGAGACCCAGCTCTACCCTAACATGGTTGGCCTCGGCATGGCGTCGGACGTTCGTGAGCGCCTCCTGGACGAGGCGTGTGAGCTCCTGGCCTGCCTTGTTCGGGAGCCTGGCCGGAAAATCGTCCGCTACTACCAGTTCGAGTTCGTACCTTCCACGGGCCATCCGCCGGTTCAGATCCACAAGGTTCTCGAGCGAGGAGACCAGCGAGCGGTCCAGCGTCTCTTTGAGGCGCAGTTCGAAGATGGCGCCGCGTAGCCCCTCGACGGAGCGCTTGAGGGCCTCGGACGTGGTTTCCAGGGCCGGATGCAGATCGTCCCCCGAGACGACCTGCATGACCTGTACCTCCTGCAGCGCGTAGACGATGTCCTGAAGGGTGCTGTCGTGAAGCTCCCTGGCCAGCCTGTTGCGTTCGGCTTCCCGGATCTCCTCGAGCATGCGCTCCGCCCGCTTGCGCTCTGTCACATCGTGGGCGACGACGCACATGACCTTTTCGCCGTTGTAGGGTACAGCGCTCACGTTGACCTCGACATCAGCCAGCGAGCCGTCCTTGCGCCGGTACTGCCTCTCACCGAGGGAACGGTGACCCTCCTCCATGATACGTCCGATGTTGAGGTCCACACTCTCCTGATCGTGGGCGACGATGTCGTAGAGCGTCATCTCTTTCAGCTCATCGTCCGAGTAGCCAAGCGAACGGAGTAGGGCGTCGTTGGCGTCGAGCACACGCCTACTCTTCGCATCTACGAGGAAGATATTCTCCTCCGCCTGCTCGACCACCGTGCGGTAGAGCGCCTCGCTCTGCCTCAGGGCCTCCTCCTGGTGCTTGCGCTCCGTTACGTCCATGAGGATGCCCTGCCAGAAGAGCGGCCTGCCCTCCGAGTCCCTGACCAGCACGGCCTCCTCGCGCACCCACACCACCCGCCCGTCGCGTGAGATCCTGCGGTACTCCACGCTGTAAGGCTCGCCCGTCTCGTCCGTGCGCATGTACTCCTGAAGCACCCACCCGCGGTCTTCGGGATGGATGGTCTGCGATCGGAGGTCCGGGTTTGCGAGGTATTCTTCGGGCGAGTAGCCGAGCACATTCTCGATCTGCGGGCTGACGTAGACAAGTGTGGCGTTCTCGATCTCCTGCATATACGTTACTGCGGGAAGCTGCTCGACAAGCGTCCGGTAGCGTTCCTCGCTCATGACCAGGGCCTCTTCGGCCTGCTTACGCTCCGTCAGGTCTATCACGGAGGTCACCCGGATCCGACGTCCGGAATAGGGCAGGTGCCTGGGCCTTATCTCCAAGGGGAAAATGGTGCCGTCTTTCTTGAGGCCCATAGACTCGTATGGCCTGGTGTCCTCGTCGGAGATACGCTGCATCACCATCTCCCTGTACTCCGCAGGCGTGAGCTCGATGGCGTCTTTTCCGATCAGTTCCTCGAGCCCGTACCCGAACATCTCGGTGAGGCTGCGGTTGGCGTCGATGACCTTGCCGTTCTCGCTGAGGACTATTCCTTCGACGACCTCCTCGGAAAGCACTTTGAAGCGTTCCTCGCTCTGCCTGAGCTGTTCCTGGGTTCTCTGGCGCTCCACTTCGGCCTGCTTGCGCTTTCCGATATCCTCGGCGACCGCGATAAAGTAGCGTGGCTCGTCGGAGTCGTCGTGCACCAGGGAGACGGTCAGGTTGATCCAGACGTGCCTCCCGCCCTTGCCGACGATGAGCTTCTCCTCGGTGTAGTCCCTGAGCTCACCCGCAAGCATCCTGACACCCCTGTCGAAGTCTCTCTCGAAGTCATCGGGTGAGATGAGTTGGAAAACGCTCACCGCGCCGAGTTCCTCACGCCCGTAGCCCACGATGTCGCAGAACTTGTCGTTGAACCTGAGCCATTCACCGTCTAGCCCGACCTGCACGATCCCTACGGCGGCCTGTTCGAAGGTTGCCCTGAAGCGCTCCTCGCTCTGCCTGAACTCCTCCTCGGCCCGCTTCTGCTCGGTGATGTCGTACTGCACGCCGAGCCAGTACAGAGAGTTGCCTTCCTCGTCTTTGACGAGCGTCGCCTCGTCGCGTACCCACACCACCCGCCCGTCGCGGGCGATCTGACGGTACTCGATCCTGTAGGGCTCGCCGGTCTCGTCGGTCCTTAGCTCTTCGGCGAGCACCCTTTCTCTGTCATCGGGATGCAGCACCCTGAGCCAGTGCTCCTCGTCGAGCATCTCCTTCTCGGGTGGATAACCGAGCATGGCCTCGTACTGGGGGCTCATGTACGTTATGGCCTTCGGGGTGTCGGAGTCGATCGGTTCCTGAACGTAGGTGACGGCCGGTATCTGTTCTACGAGGTGCCTGAAGCGGTCCTCGCTCCGGATCAGCTCCTTCTCCGTCCGCTCGCGATCCTTCCTCACCTGCGCCTCCCTGAGCTCGCGCTCGATGGCGGGGCACAGCCTGCTCATGTTCTCCTTGGTCACGTAGTCGTCGGCCCCGGCCTTCATGATCCCCACCGCCGCGTCCTCTCCTATCTTGCCTGAGACGACGATGAAAGGGAGATCGTAACCGAGGTCCCGCAGTAGCCTCAGGGCGCCAGGCGCCCTGAAGCGTGGCATGTAGTAGTCGGAGATCACGACCTCGAAAGGCTCGTCTCCGGCGTCCGCCGAACGCAGTGCCTCCTCCATATCTTCTGGGGTATAAACCCTCTGCGAGAGGGGCTCGTATCCGCCGCGTCTCAGCTCCCGCAGGAGAAGCATCGCGTCATTCTCGGAGTCCTCGACGAGCAGCACGCGCAGGGTCCCTGTCACCGGCGCCCTCTTCGCGTCGGCCTCACGCAACTTCGGCCCTCTTCGCAGGGACCGAGCGGTCCCCGATATCCCGACCACCCAGCGTGAAGTAGAACGTGGCCCCCTCGCCCACCGTTCCCTCGGCCCAGACTCTGCCCCCGTGCCTGTGGACGATGCGGGCGACCGTCGCCAGGCCTATCCCGGTCCCCTCGAACTCATCCTGCCCGTGCAGCCTCTGGAACGCGCCGAAGAGCTTGTCTGCGTACGTCTGGTCGAAGCCGGCCCCGTTATCCCGCACGTAGTAGACGGGGGACGCTGAATCCGGACCGGGTCTCTTCTCGGCGCCGAACTCTATGCGCGCCGCTCTTTCCCTGGCGGTGAACTTCCACGCGTTGCCGAGCAGGTTCTCGAGCGCCAACTTGAGCAGGCTCGCATCTCCCCAGGCCATAATGTTCTCTGCGGCCACGAACTCGACCTCCCGGTCTGGCTGCGACTCCTTGAGTTCTTCGACTATCTCCGTGGCGAGGTGGGTCAGATCCACGCGTTCGCGGCGCAGGGGCCTGCGTCCAACCCTGGAGAGGTCGAGCAGGTCGTCTATTAGGGTGCCCATGTGCCCGCTCGCCGCCCTCACGCGACCGAGGTAGTCCATCCCCTCGTCGTCGAGCGCGTGCTCGTAGTCCTCCTGCAAGATCTGGGAGAAGCCGTCAATGGCCCTCAAGGGGGCCCTCAGGTCGTGGGAGACGGAATAGGAGAACGCCTCGAGCTCCTTGTTGGTGCCTTCCAGTTCCCTGTTGGCTACCTCCAAATCCTTGCTCGCGCGCTCGGCCAGGATACGGCTGCGCACGAGCATCCAGGAGATGCCGAAGAGCAAGACGCTGGCTCCTATGCCGCTGGCCAGCACGAAAGCCGGCAGGTTGCTCTCGGCACCCTTCTCGAATCCCGGCAACGTGGCGTAGTACAGGCTCCACTCTCGCCCGGCCACCCAGAAGCGGTTCTCCTCGGAAAAGAGCGGATCATACCCCTCCTCGCTGGCGCGCTCCACCCCGTCTTCGTCGTAGAGGAGCGAGCTCGACGCGACGTCGGCGCCGTCGTACAACTCGAAGTCTATGGCCGGGTCGAAGCCGCTCCCGAACACGTCGTCGAGCAGCCCGTCCTGCCTGAAATACCCGACGACGAACCCCTGGAGGACGCGCCTCCGTGCGGCGACCCTCTCCACAGGCTCCCCCTCAGCGTAGACCGGAAGGTACACGGCGAAGCCGGGGCTCAAGACGAGGTCGGCTCTCGAGTTCGCGTTCGACTCGGTGAGCACGTAGATCATCCTGGTAGCCTGCGGAGAGCCCGTGTCGCGCGCCCTGTCCATGGCGACCCTGTGGGCCTGCTCCGTGTAGGCGTCCTGGTTTATCATGCTCAGGTTGGCCTCGTCCGTGGGGGCGACCAGCGCGAGCGGAAAGTAGGCGGAACGCTCCCCGCCGGGATCCAGGTCGGGCCGCATCTCGGGCAGCTCCTCCCTCCTGGCCTCCCTGGCGAAAGCCTCCCTCTCTTCGGGCCTTACGTATCTGGCGAAGCCGAGCGCCTGCAGGCCCTCCAACCGGCTCTTGGTCTCTATGCCCTCGACGTAGCTCTCCCACTCTTCGCGCTCGACCGCCTTGCTGGCCAAAAACACCCCGCGGCCGCCGAACAGCGCGTCGAGGTAAGCATCCGTCCGCCGGTCCACGGCCGCCTGCGTAGCCTGGACGGTCTCATCGAAACGGACCCTGTCCTGCGCCTCGACCGTCTGGCGCACGTAGTACCAGGCCAGCCCGGCGAGAAGGAGCGAGATCAAGAGCACCCCGTAAGCCGCCGCGGCGAGGCGCAGGTGGCGCAAGAGCCGGCCCGCCCCCGACCGCAAAACGAGCAGGTAAGCCCCGAACCTGCCTATGAGAGACTCCGACCCACGAGAAACGTGCAGTACACGGCCACGGACGCATCCGCCCCCGCTAACGTCGCGCTCACCGCTCCACGAACCTTTCCATCGGACTATCCGCACGGGACGCCCCGTATAGAGCCATGTTACCCGGCGTACAGTCGGCCCGCAAGATTTGACGGACGTCCTCCCCGGGCTAGAGAGGTGACCGCAGGACTTTGCGCCGCCAATTCTTCACGCCTAGCATCTCCCGGAACGCGTCGGCCAGTCGTTCACGGGATGCGGGGAGGTCCGCACGCAGCCATTCGTCTAGCTCGGCCCCGGCCCGTTCGTAAGCCCTCTCGAAGTCCGGGTCGTCGTAGCGCCGGGGGAGAAGACCCAGCATCCTCCCGCGGGCGCGGAAGCTCCCGATAAGGTCTGCGAGGGCGGCGGAGGATCGGCTCTCCAGCCACATCTCCTGCTGCGCGAGGTACTTTTCCAGGCCGTCCACGGAGCGTTCGATCTCTTCGAGCGGCAACTCTCTCGACGGGCCAGGAGCCCGTACGTACTCCAGAGCAGCCTCGAACTCTTCGACGAGCGGAGTCACCATCCCCTGAACACCTTCGGCGACCTCCACCCGGTGCCGGTAACGGACCTCGTACTCGGTCCTCTTCCTTGCGAAATAGTACCCGACGACCGCGCTCACGCAGGCGAGCAGCAGATACGAAAACAACCCGTAAGTCATCGACGGAAGCTCGCTCACGCCCGGATGCCCCCTCCCGGCCTCCTCCCCGGAGGATGCAACACGTAGACCACGCGTCCCTGCACCCGCACCTCCTCCGCCGGTACCACCATCTCCTCGTACTCTCCCGGAGGAGCCTCGGGCCGCAACCTCAACACCTCCCCCTCCCTGAAAAAGCGTTTTACCGTCACCTCCTCGCCTTCCCTCAACAACACCACGACTACAGAACCATCCGGCGGGCTCTCGTCTTCCTCGACGACCAGCAGGTCCCCGTCCTCGATCCTCGCCCCCACCATGCTCTGTCCCACCACCCGCAGGAGATACCTGCGCTTCCCCGAACGCGAAGCGAGAAGCTCGGCCGCTAATGAATACGCCTCGTCGGTCGCCACCGCCTCGAGCCCGCGTCCGGCGGCGATCCTGCCGAGCAACGCTATGTGGCCGGCCGCCTCCCAGCCCTTCCCCGTCAGCCCGAGCGTCCTCGCACCCCTCCCCATCCTCGACACGTATCCCTCTTCCTCCAACCTGCCAAGGTGGTGGTGTACGGTCTGCGAACTACTCAAGCCAACACCAGCCCCGATCTCCCGCACGCTCGGCGGAGGCCCCTCCATACTCGCCCGCCGCGCAAGGTAGCGTAGGATCTCCACCCGCCTCGGATGTAATGCCTCTCCCATTGGTATACACCCTAGCGCAAGTGGACGACTTAGTCAAACATTCGTTTGATGCTCGAAGATGAGGCTAATCTTCATCGAGTCTCGTACCCAGGTCCACACCCGGGCGAAGCTCTTTGAGGTGGATGATGTAGCTCTCTCTGACGCTCATGCCGGCGCGTCCGTAGAGTCTGGGGGCGCCGGTGATGCTTTCGGCGTCCACGCTGAGGGCGACCTTATCGACGCCCCGGCGCTGGTACTCGGCGAGGGCGTGGCGGAGGAGGGCGAGCCCGAGCCCGCGCTTCCGCCACGGGCGCCTCACCCCGACGACGTTGACCCATCCCTCGCCGGCCAGCGTCTTGCAGAGGGTGACGCCCGCTATCTCGTCGCCGTCCATGGCCAGAAACCAGAGGGAAGGATCGAAGCTCTCCTTCTGGGTCTCCCTGACGAACTGTTCGAACGTGCCGCGCGGCCGTCCCCACATGTCCCTGAAGGCGTCTTCGACGGCCTCGAAGGTCGCCTGCTCGTCCCTTTCGGGGACGAAGGTGCGTACGGAGATGCCCGTGGGCCAGTGTGGTTGGGGCGGGGGACCATGGAGTTCGGTCTCCATCACGTACACCCCACGCACCGGCGCGTAGCCGAGAGATTCCAGAAGTCGTCGCGCCCCCTCGTTCGCCGCGTTGATGTAATGCTGGACGACTATGCGGGTGTTCTCGGGGGCGCTGGGTATACGCTCGCGCGTCCAGCGCTCCCCCCAAGCGACAAGATAGCTGCCGAGCCCCACCTCCCGATAGTCCGGGTGTACGTAGCCGTAGACCGAGACGGTCACGAAGGAGCGGTTGATCACGTCTGCGTAGGCGGCGATGGCGCCGTCCTGCGCGATAACGGCCACGGCTTCCTCCGCGAGGTCGAGGGGGTGCCAGTCGTCGAGTATCTCCTCCAGGCTCGTGTCCGAGACGCCGGTGTCTGCGATCTGGCAGGCCGATATAAGGGCCGCAACGGCCTCCGCGTCCTCGTGGGCAGGTGCTCTCGTCGTGTAGCCTTCTGGCAGCCCCATCATGGCGAGAAACTTAGCATAAGAGAGACTCCCCGAAATGGGGAGCCTCTCCTAGGATGCCGTTGATAGGAACCTTATGACGCTGGCACCTTGACCTTGAAGGCGAGGCCTTCCTCCGCGCGGTCCACGACGACGGTGTCGCCGGGGCCGAACTCTCCGCCGATGATGCGGCTGGAGAGGGGGTTCTCGACGTAGCGCCTTATGGCCCGCGCCAGCGGCCTTCCGCCGAACTTCGGGTCGTAGCCCTCCTCGGCGAGGAACTCCTTGGCGGCATCCGTCACCTCGATCTGCACGCGCTGGCTCTCGAGGTGCTTGTTCAGGCGGGAGAGCATGATGTCCACGATCTTCAGCACGTCCTCTTTGGTGAGGGGCTGGAAGACGATGATCTCATCCACCCTGTTCAGGAACTCGGGCCTGAAAGCCCGCTCCAGGGCCTCGCGCGCCCGCCGCTCGGTCTCACGGAAGTCCACGCCGTCTCTCGGGGTGAAGCCGAACTGCCTCGTCGAGACGAGGTGCTGGCTGCCCACATTCGAGGTCATGATGACGACCGTGTTCTCGAAGTTGACCGTCCGGCCCTTGGCGTCCGTGAGGCGCCCGTCGTCGAGCACCTGAAGCAGCGTGTTGAAGACATCGGGATGGGCCTTCTCGATCTCGTCGAAGAGGACGACCGAATAGGGACGACGCCGCACCTGCTCCGTAAGCTGCCCCGCCTCTTCGTAGCCGACGTAGCCGGGAGGTGCGCCGACGAGGCGGCTCACCGTGTGGCCCTCCTGGAACTCGGACATATCTATCCGGATCATGGCGTCCTCCTCGCCGAAGAGATATTCGGCCAGGGTTCTCGCGAGCTCGGTCTTGCCGACTCCCGTTGGGCCGAGGAAGATAAAGCTGCCGACGGGACGCTTGGGGTCCTTGATGCCTGCCCTGGCGCGCCTGATGGCCTGGGCCACCGCCCTGACCGCGGGTTCCTGCCCGACGACCCGCTCGTGCAACACGCCCTCCAGGTTCAAGAGACGCTCGGCCTCTTCCTTGACGATGTTGGTAGCGGGCACGCCGGTCCACTCCTCCAGGATGCTCGCGATGTCCTCGCGGGTCACCTCGGGGGCGTTGGTCTCGCGGCGTCCGGCCCAGCCCTCCTGCTGCTCGTCGAGCTCGGCCTTGAGCTGCTCGATACGCTGCTTGAAGCCTGCGGCCGTCTCGTAGTCCTCGGCCCTCACGGCGTCTTCCTTCTCGCGTTCGAGACTCGCTATCTCCTCCTCTATGCGCTTGACGTCGACGGGCGGCACCGTCGAGCGGAGCCGCACCTCGGCCGCAGCCTCGTCGAGGAGGTCTATGGCCTTGTCAGGCAGAAAGCGGTCTGTTATGTAGCGATCGCCGAGCTGGGCCGCCGCGATGATGGCCTCCTCAGAGATCTTCACCCTGTGGTGCGCCTCGTAACGGTCCCTCAGACCGAAGAGTATAGAAATCGTCTCATCCACCGTCGGCTCGTCGACTAGCACGGGCTGGAAACGCCGCTCCAGCGCGGGGTCCTTCTCCACGTGCTTGCGGTACTCGTCGAGCGTCGTAGCCCCGACGACCTGCAGCTCGCCGCGCGCCAGCGCGGGCTTGAGCATGCTCGAGGCGTTCACGGCGCCCTCGGCCCCGCCGGCCCCTACGATGGAGTGCAGCTCGTCGATAAACAGGATGATGTCCTTCTCCTCCTGCTGGAGCTCCTTGAGCATCTGCTGCATCCGCTCCTCGAAGTCTCCGCGGAAACGGGTGCCCGCGACGAGCCCGCCCACGTCGAGCGCGAGTACGCGCTTGCCCTTGAGCGACTCGGGTATGTCGTCCGAGACGATCCGCTGGGCGAGTCCTTCGGCCACCGCCGTCTTGCCTACGCCGGCCTCGCCTATGAGGACGGGATTGTTCTTGGTGCGGCGGGAGAGGATGCGGATGACGCGTGAGATCTCCTCGGCCCTCCCGATAACAGGGTCGAGTTCGCCTTCACGCGCGAGTTGCGTGAGATCCCTGCTTACCTGATCCAGGGTTGGAGTCCGGCTCGGCGGACCCTGCTGCCCGCCGCCCATACCGGGACCGCCCGCGGCGGCGCCAGGCATGCCAGGTCCCATCTGCGACCCGCGCTGCTGCATGAGGCGTAGGATCTCACGCCTCAACGCCTCGGCATCGCTGGCCCCGTGCTGCTGCAATATCCTGTAGGCGTTCCCGTCACCCTCGCCGAGCAGCCCGAGCAACAGGTGCTCGCTCCCTACCTGCCCCGCGCCCATCTGCCTGGCCGCGGCGAAGGAGAGCTGCAAGGCGCGCTTGGCGCTCGGGGTGAACGTGTAGATCTCTTCCCCCGGATCGCCACGGAACTCCTGGAAGCGAGCACGCATCCCGTCAACGTCGGCGCCCGCGCGCCGCAACGCCTCGGTCGCCACGTTGTTGTCGCCGGTCACAATGCCAGCGAGCAAATGGTCGGTCCCGATGGCCGCCGTTCGCGTGGTGCCGGCCGACGCCTCGCGGGCCCGCATCACGGCCTGCTGCGCCTCTCCCGAGAGCGCGTCGAACAGGCTGCCCTGCCCGCCCTGCTGCTGCTGTATGAGGTTCTGGAGCATCGCGAACGGGTCCGACCCACCCTGCTCGCCCCCGATCATGCCGAGCTGCCGCGCACACTGGGTGCACAGATAGTTCGTCGCCCTCCGGTCACCCTGCTGCTGTAATACCTGCACGCTCGCCGGCCTGATCCCACAGTTCTCACATATCATCTATCGAAAGCCTCCTGTATAAAATCCTCGTACTCCCTCGTTCCCCGTGCCGGGATAAACTTAACCTCTAAAATCTAAGCCTGGCACGCTCATATTTTATTACTCCTTCGTGGGAGATCAAGGTAGATCGGGAGGGCATATCCTACATGGGGTTGCTGCATAATGGGACTTAGAGCGTGTAAGAGGAGGTTGTTTATGAGGATAGGAGTTTTGACCAGTGGGGGAGACGCGCCGGGGATGAATGCGGCGGTAAGGGCGGTGGCGCGGACGGCCTTTTTCCGGGGTTGGGAGGTCATGGGGGTATGGGCCGGGTACAGGGGGCTATTGGAAGGTAGGATCTACCCGATGGACCGGCGCCGTCTCGGGGGCATCATCCACCGCGGTGGCACCGTGCTAGGGACGGAACGCTCGCCCGAGTTTGCGACGCCCGAGGGGCAGAGGAGTGCGGCGGGCAAGCTCGCCGAGGCCGAGGTCGAGGGGCTCGTGGTCATAGGCGGGAACGGGAGCCTGACGGGGGGTTTGAGGCTCTCCGAGCTCGGGGTCAAGGTGGCCGGGGTTCCTGCAACCATAGACAACGACGTGTGGGGCACCGACGCGGCCATTGGGGTTGACACGGCACTCAACACGGCGCTCGAGGCCATCGACAGGATCAAAGACACCGCCAGCTCCCACCAGCGGGCGCACGTTGTCGAGGTGATGGGCCGCGAATCGGGCTATCTGGCGCTCATGAGCTCCATCGCCGGCGGGGCCGAGGCCGCCGTGGTGCCCGAGTTCGAGCCGAGGCCCGAGGCGCTGTTGAGTTTCCTCAAGAAGGCCTACGAGCAGGGGAAATCCCACTTCATAGTGGTGGTAGCCGAGGGGGCGACGTTTTCCGCCGAGGAGTTGCACGAGTACATTAACGAGTCGGAGGGCACCTACGACTCGAGGCTCACCGTCGTAGGCCACATCCAGCGCGGTGGGATCCCGACGGCATCGGACAGGATACTCGCAAGCCGGCTCGGGACGGCGGCGGTCGAGGCGCTCGCCGACGGAGAGGCTGGGGTGATGGTCGGGATCAGGGGCCCGCGCATCGAGCGCGTGCCGCTCGATGAGGTGGTAAGCAAAGAGCAACCCCTGGACTCTGATCTCTACAGGATGGCCGAGGTCCTGGCAGAGCTGCCGGAGTAAGCTCTCAGGTAAAGGGTATATCCTTCAGACAGTAGCTACTCTGGAGGATGTTTTGCAAGAACGAGGTCTTATCGGGCTCGAAGCTCGGGCGGCTGACGGTACGGAGATCGGACGCATCTCCGAGGTGGTCGTGGACGAGGAGAACGGGGACGTGACGCACGTCGTTGTCGAGACGGAAAGAGGGGAGCAACTGGAGGTCCCTATCACGAGCCTGTTCCTGGACCCCGACGTCGACTTCGCGACCTTTGCGGCCGACGCTTCGGACGTTGAACCGGGGGATCACACGGGCGACGAGGTCGAACCGGAGGACTACGCTCCCGACGAGATCGACGACGAGACTGAAGAAGACTACGAGCACGAGGGCCAGCTCGTCACCGACCCAGAAGACGAAGAAGAGAACAGGCAGCTGGAAGACCTGAAGTCGCGCGAGGATTGGGAGGACGAGTCCTACACTTCCGACTCCGGATACCCCCGCAACGACGCCTACATCGATCCCGATACGGGCGAGGTGGAGGTAGACCCGCTCCTCAGCGACCTCGAAGGTGTCGAGCATGACGTGGCGGAACTGCTCGACGGCACGAATCTGGAGGTCCGCCACGTCAGAGAAGGCGTCGTGGAGCTGGCCGGAGCGGCGGCCTCGCACGATGACCTAGACGAGACCGTGCGTGAGATCATGGGCCTCGACGAAGTCCTCGACGTCGATACCACCGACGTCGACGTGGGATAGCCCCTGTTCGAGGATTCGGCGTAGCGCCCGACACGGGTCAGTACACGCTCGCGCCTCTCACCAGGTCCGGGAGAGTGCCCCCTTGCACGGTAATGAAGGGTATGGGAGGGAGCACCGTGTGTTTACCCTCGTCTGCCGGTCTCCTGCAGTGCTGCGGGCGCCTCTGTCCAGCCTTGCCGGGCAAAATACCTGGCATACGTCTCCATGAGCGTCGCGTCGATGGCGGGCCGGGTTGGCCCTTCGTCGCCCAGGATACGGCGCGTGTTGCTGTCTTCGTAGGTGTTGTCTTCCCGGAGTTCGTCTGTCACGGACGCTGCGGCGCCCACGATCTCGCCGGGGGTGCCTTCCTCCGGGGGAGCGGCGTCTATCTTCTGCAGCCATTCATCGTAGGGGAGGCGCTCCAGCGGGTAGCCCCCCTCTTCCAGCAGGTCGTAGACCTCTTCCGCGGGGGGAGGGTCGGGGTTCGCAAGGTGGTAGGTCCCTCCCTGCGCCTCAGGGTCCGACGCGATGTGCAGAATCGCAGAGGCCACGAAGTCGACGGGCGTCATCTCCATCCGCCACCCCTCTATCTCGGGTGCGCGCCCCAGCCGCAGCGACTCCACGATGACGCCGCCGAGCAGGTCGCGCGGGTTGGAAGCACCGGTCTCGCTGTGACCCGAGATGTTCCCCGGGCGGTAGACGTGTACCGGCAAGCCGCGCTCCTCGGCCTCCCGCACCAGCTTCTCGGCGACCCACTTGGACTGGCCGTAGCCGTCCTCGCGGGACTCGGCAAGCTCGTCGAGGTCGGTGTCTTCCTCGCACAGACCGTTGCCCGGCGGGAAGATGCCGTTCGTGGAGACGTGGTGCACGGGCTTCGCCCCGTGGCGACACGACAGGCGCAAGACCTCGCGCGTGCCGCCGACGTTCGGCGCCTTCAGCTCCGAGTAAGGGTAGATCAGGTTCACTACCGCGCCGGGGTGGAAGATCAAATCCACTTCGCGGGCCAGCGCATCGAACTCCCCCCCATCCAGGCCGAACAAGTGCTTCCCGAGGTCCCCGTCGATGGGCACGATGCGCTCCACCCACTCGGGCCGCCACAGCCCGTAACTCCGCAGATTGGTCTCGATGGACTCCATACCACCAGCTTCCCCGCGGGACCTGACGAGGCAGTGGATGCGGGCGTTCGTCGAAGAGAGTAGCCCGTCGAGCAGGAAGGCCCCCAGAAACCCGGTCGCCCCGGTAAGGAAGACGTCGCCGGCGTCCTGCAGGGTCGGCGTGCTTTCCGCGGCCTGCGGGGCTATCTCGGGTTCGAGTACGGCCTCGGCTGCGAGGTCCTCGGCGGTCGCCACTTCGCCCGCCGTCCCGTCACGCTGCAGAGCCTCGATCCTGTCGAGCAGCCCTCCCGGCGTCGGGTCTTCCATGAACAGCGGCATGGAGACGTGTACGCCGAAGCCCTGTTCGACGCGGCTGGAGAGTTGCGCGGCGGCGAGCGAGTGCCCGCCGAGGTCGAAGAAGTTGTCTTCGGGCCCGACCTCGCCCTCATCCAGACGCAGCACGTCCTCCCAGGCCCCCACGAGCAGCGCCTCCTTCTCCGAGCGCGCGGCAGTCTCGGGGAGCCTGGCAATGTCACCCGCGTCTCTGCGCGCAGGCCGAGGCGGCGGGGGCGGGAGTTCGGAACGATCGACCTTGCCCGAGGTGGCCTGGATGGGGAGCGCCTCGAGCTCGACGAAGACGGCAGGGACCGCATAGTGCGGCAGGCTGTCTTGCAGGATGCCCCTTATCTCCTTGCTCCGTCCCGTCTTCCGGTCGAGGCTCCATCCCGAGTAGCGCTCGTCGTCTTCGGGTTCGGGCACGATGTAGGCGACGAGGCGTTTATCTTCGCCCTCCCCACCCTCCGCGATTACGACGCAGGACTTTACGGCGAGGCCCTCTTCGATAGCGGCCTCGACGGCACCCAGCTCGACGCTGTAGCCCCGGATCTTGACCATGAAATCCACGCGGCCGAGGATCTCCAGGCTCCCGTCGGAGAGGATGCGGGCCCTGTCGCCCGAGCGATACACCTTTGCGCCGTTCTTCGAGGAGAAGGGATCTTCGGGGAAGCTCTCCTCGGTCTTCTCGGGAAGTTCTACGTAGCCGCGGGCCAGGCATTCGCCACCGACGAAGAGCTCTCCGGCATCGCCCTCAGGCACGCGTTCACCATCATCATCGAGTAGATAAAGGTGCTCCGGGTCCATGGGAACGCCGACGGCGCAATACGTAGACTCGGAGTTCTCGACCAACTCGCGCAGGTCACCGGCGGCCACCTCGTGAGTCTCGCTGCAGCTGTAGACGTTGAGCAGGCGCGCATCCGGCAGCAGTTCCATGGCGCGCCGCGCAAGCGTGCGGGTGACGACTTCGCCGTTCAGCCACAGGGTCTTTAGCTTCGAAAGCCTCTCGCCCACATCTGGACCGCTCGAGTTCAGGACGGCTTCGAGGAGAGACGGCGTAAAGAGCGTCTCCGTGATCCCGTACTCTTCGAGAAAGTGGATCAGGGCCTTCGGGTCATAGATGACGTCGTCGGGGATGACGACCGTCGTAGCCCCGCGTAGCAACGGCCGCATCATCTCCCAGATAAAGAAGACGTTGCACCCGACCCTGTCGCCCGGGGCGTAGTCGCTGATGCCGAAGCGCCACAAGTAAGACAGGACCGGCGCCCTGTGCGGGTTGGCTATCCCCTTCGGCTTCCCTGTCGTCCCTGCCGAGTACGAAACGAAAGCCAGGTTGTCCTGATCTACCTCGGGCCTGCTATCCCCTGCCGGAACGTCCTCCAGGCCCTCTTCCCAGCCCTCGTCCAGGGAGAACGTCTCCGTCCCTTCCGGCAGACGATCCGCGTACCGCTCCTGCGTTAGCACGATGCGCGGGCTCGCGTCAGTCACGACATCGGCGAGCAAGGGCGGCGGGTAGGCGAGCTCCAGGATCAGGTAGGCGCCTCCGGCCTTCATGGCTGCGAGGCAGGCGACTACGTACTCGGCCCGTCGCTCCATGTAGACACCGACGGGTTCGTCAGGACCGATGCCCCTGCTCCCGAGATACGCCGCTAGCCTGTCAGCGAGCCTGTCCAGCTCACCGTAGGTCAGGGAGATCCTGGCGTCCTCGAGCGCGGGTGCGTCGGGCGTGCGGCGCGCCTGATCCTCGAAGAGCTCGTGCAGACAGAGGTCAGCAGAGTCTCTCATCCTAGCGCTCACCAGCAGGGCATCCGATAGTTACCGAGATGCCCACACAGATATCAGATTGGTCCACGTCCACCGTCGAGCCTGACGACCTTCGCATAAAGATCAACCTCTCCTCGCTCTTCCTTCAATAACTACACGTTGCTTTGAAACGTACGGGGCGCGGCAGAACGCCGCAGTAGAGACGATGCGGACCATGCCCCGGTCGAACACCCGGAGCGAAGCGGTCCGGAAACGTTGCATGACATACTAACTCGCCCGCATGTTGATTCCAGCGACTACTCTGAAGATAGGTTTAAAGTTGTATTAAGTTTTGTTATGTAAGCATTTCAGCAATCTCCGGCCTCTCAGATCCTGCGCACCAGCAGGGCGTTTCCGAGGAGGAGCAGGATTGTTTCCGAGACGGCGACCGAGGCGAAGGCGGCCAGGTAGGGCAACCCGGCGGCGACGGTGAGTACCACCCCGACGCCGGCGGCGGTGTAGAGGGCGTAGATCAGTGAGGCGAGGTAGGTCCCTAGAGTCCCGCCGATTCTCCTTGCCACGAGATAGCAGAGCACGCCGCCGGTGACGTCGACGAGCGGCATGAAGACCAGCTCCAGCGCCCCGGCGAAGGGGCTGAAGAGGTTGATGATGACGGTCCCTATTCCGAATGCGGGGATTGTTACGGGGTACTTGATCACCAGCGGCTTCAGTGCCTCCCCGAGCCTGAACTGTATGGGCCCGAAGGCGATGGGCGCGACGGCCAGGCTCAGGACTACGTATAGGGCCCCGACTACCCCGGCGATCGCGACCCTGCGGGCTGGACTCAGTCTCTCGGTCATAACTCCCTTACTGTGCGAGCGCACAACCGTCTTTGCGCGGGTCGCTGCCGCAGGCCCTGACGCCATTATCCAGGATGCGGATGAGCTGGGCACCTCCCGCGGGGATCATGAAGTCTTCCCTGACCTCGATGCGGTGACCCCGGTCGCGCAGGCGGGCTAACTCCTCCTCGGGGACGCGACCCTCGATGAGGAGGACGCCGTTCTCGTGGCGGTGGCGAGGGTGCTCGACCGCCTCCTGAGGGTCCATACCATAGTCAAGGAGGTCGACCAGTATCTGCGCGTGGCCCTGGGGCTGCATCGCTGCGCCCATCACCCCGAAGACGGCCCAGAGAGCTCCGTCGCGAGTAGCGAGGCCGGGGATGAGGGTGTGCATGGGGCGCTTCCTCGGAACGATGGCGTTCGGGTGGCCGGGTTCCAGGCGGAACGAGTTGCCGCGGTTATGGAGGCAGACTCCAGTGCCTTCGGCGACGATACCGCTACCGAAACCTCTGTAGAGGCTGTTTATGAACGAACAGCCGTTGCCCTCCGCGTCTACGGCGCAGAGGTAGGTAGTCTCTCCGCCGGAGTCGGGAGCAGAGACTAGCGCAGCGGCGTCGCGGGAGATCGACCCGCGCAGCTTCGCTGCATAGTCTTTGGAGAGCAACTCCCCGGTCGGTATAGCGGAATGTGCAGGATCCCCGATCCTATCGTGCAGGTCCTCGAAGGCTAGCTTCTTGGCCTCGACCTCGAGGTGGATGCGGTCCGCACTCGAGGGTTTTATAGAGGCCAGGTCGAAGCCTTCGAGGATGTTTAGCATTTCGAGGGCGGCGACGCCCTGGCCAGGAGGCGGGATCTCGTAGACCCTGATGCCCCTGTAGTCGGTCGAGATCGGCTCGACGAACGTCGATTCGTGGGCCGCGAGGTCCTCCTCCGAGAGGTAACCGCCGGCTTGCTGCGTGGAGTGTGCGATGCTCGCCGCTATCTCGCCCTTGTAGAAAGCGTCGGCGCCACGTTCGGCGACGGCAGAGATCGTGGCCGCCAGATCTACCTGGGAGAAGATCTCCCCCGCAACAGGAGCCCTGCCTTCCGGTAGGAAGGTCCGCGTGGCGGCCTCGTTCGTGCGGAGGACGTCTTCGTGCTCGTCCCAATAACGGGCGACGACCTCGGCGACAGGATAGCCATTCTCCGCGAGCTCCCAGGCGGGCTCGAGCAGGCGCGCCAGAGGCTGGTTGCCATAGTGGTTCGCGGCGTCCTCCCACAGCCTGACGGCGCCTGGGACCGTGACCGTGAGGCCGCCCCGCTCCGGCATCTCGCCCAGATCCAGGTGTTTCTCGACATCAATGCCCACCGGGGCCCGGCCCGAGCCGTTCACCCCGGTTACCCGTCCGCTCTCGACATCGTAGAACAGTAAGAAGGCGTCGCCACCCATGCCAGTCTGCATCGGTGAGAGAACCGCCATCGCGGCGGCCATGGCGACGCACGCGTCGGCGGCGGTACCTCCATCGTCGAGCACGCGGAGACCGATAACGGCGGCGCCCGGATGCTCGCAGGCGACCGCCCCCTTCGTCCCGAGGACCGTCGAACGGCCTCCTCGGTCAGGCCTTCTTGCGACGGCTTTCACTTTTCGGAACACGTGCTGCGGACCTCCTGTGAGGATCTATGATCGCTCTTACAGTTTATAGAAAGGGACGGCGGGTATATTGGCGCGAGTAGACCTACAGGAGGTACCTATATGGACGGCGGCAAAGGAATCTACGTGGGTGGGACCCTGATCTCCATCCTCCTCTCACTGGCCCTGTACTTCTCAGGTAAGCGCGAGACGGCGATCTTCGTGGGACTCTGGGCCCCGACCATATTGAACCTGGGCCAGAGCTTGCTAGACGAAGATTAGGCTTTTCAACCTTCGTTTGGGGCGGTTTTGCGGATTGTTGATTCCGCAAGATCGCCTTAGACTCTCCCGAACTCGCGGAGCAGATCGACGAGCGTCAGACGTTTCACGATCGCCCGCCCATGTGGGCAGATCTCTCTAAACTCGGTCGCAGACCACTCTCTCAGGAGTACCTCCATCTCCTCGCTAGAGAGGTTCGCGCCGAACCTGGTCGAGCCCTTGCAGGCCAGTGCCTTGGCGAGGTCTTCGCCCCCGGCGAGCGCGTGGAGCGCCGCGAGCAGCGCGGTCTCGGGGTCGGTGACGGTCGCGGGCACGGCCGAGATCCGCACGGCACCCTCTCCGAAAGGCTCGAACCGGAACCCCAAAGCTTGCAGCTCTACCTCGAAGTTCGACACCTCGGGCGCGAGGTCCTCGGGCAACCTGGCGACGACGGGACTGGGGAGCGGGATGGCTTCCGCCCTGGGGTTCTCGGAGAGTCGCTCGTACAGGATGCGTTCGTGCGCCCCGTGCTGGTCCAGGATAATTAGCTCCCCGCCCTCCTGGGCGATGATGCACCTTCCGGCGAACTGCCCGATGAGCGTTAGTCCGCCGGTGTTCTCCTCGGGCGGTGCTCCGCCACCCATCTCCCGCTCCTGGGCCAGCGCGGACCTGATGGTCCCCACCACGAGCGGGTAGGCCGAGCGCCCACCGCGCAACCGCACGGCGCTCTTGGCGGGATGCACGTTGACGTCCACCTCGCCGGGCCCGAGTTCGAGTCGTAAGAATGCCGCAGGATGCCGTCCTTTGGGCAACAGATCGGCGTAAGCTTTGGCTACCGCCGGCGCGAAGGAGTCGGCCTCCACGACCCTGCCGTTAACGGCGACGTGCAAGTAGCGGCGCGTCGGGAAGCTGACGGCGAGCGGGCTGACGAAACCCCACACCACGGTGTCCTCGAGCGCCACCAGGCTTCGCGCGAGCGAGAGGCCGTGGATTTGTGAGATGCGCTCCCTGAGGTCGGCCGCCGCGGGGAACGCCAGGGAGCGCCGACCGTCAGAGCGGAGGAAGAACGCGACTTCGGGACGGCTCAGGGCGAGAGATTCGACCACCGTCGCCACCGCGTTCGCCTCGGCCCGCACAGTGCCGAGGAAGCCGCGGCGCACGGGAAGGTTCAGGAACAGGTCGCGCACCTCCACCGTCGTGCCAGGAGAATGGGCCGCCGTCGCCGACTCGACGATCTTCCCGGCGAAGACCCGCACGCGGGCGCCGAGGGAATCTTCCTTACCGCGTTCGTGGGTCGTGAGCGTGAGATCCGAGACCGCGCCGATGGCGTGCAGGGCCTCGCCGCGGAAGCCCAAAGAGACGACGTTGGCGAGGTCGTCCGCCGTCCGGATCTTGCTCGTCGCGTGCTCCGTGACCGAGCGACCCGCGTCTTCGGGCGACATCCCCGAGCCATCGTCGCTGACCCGGATCATGGCAATGCCGCCGTCTTCGATCTCGATCTCCACTCTACTCGCCCCCGCGTCGAGAGAGTTCTCGACCAACTCCTTGACGGCGGACGCCGGACGCTCGATGACCTCCCCGGCGGCGATCCTGTGCGCCACCTCGGGCGACAGCACCCGGACCCGTCCGGCATAGCCGGCGGCCTCTTCGGAGACCAGCGTAGGAAAGAGCTTCATCCGGTCTCACCCGGCAAAGTCTTTGACGCCTTCGGCCTCGAGGCGGGTGAGGATCTCGCCTGCCCGGTCGGTGACCTGGGGCGGTAATCCGGCGAGCTTCGCCACGTGGACGCCGTAGGAGGAGGACTCTGCTCCGGGCTCGATCCTGTGCAGGAACACGATCTCACCCCCTACCTCTTCGACGTTGGCCTTGTAGTTTCGACAGCCGGGCAACATCTCCGTGAGCCGCGTAAGCTCGTGGTAGTGGGTGGCGAAGAGCGTGAGTGCCTGCACGTCGTCGTGCAGGTACTCGGCGATTGCCCAGGCGAGGCTCATCCCGTCGTAGGTCGAGGTGCCGCGTCCTACCTCGTCCAGGATGACCAGCGACCGCTCCGTCGCGCTGTTCAAAATACTCGCCGCTTCGGTCATCTCCACCATGAAAGTAGACTCACCGCTCGCCAGCCTGTCCTCGGCCCCGACCCGCGTGAAGATACGGTCGACGACGCCCAGGGATGCCTCGTCGGCGGGGACGTAGGAGCCGGTCTGGGCCAGCAGGGAGATGAGGGCCACCTGCCTGAGGTAGACGGACTTGCCGGCCATGTTGGGACCCGTGATGATCTGGAGCCGCGAATCCCCGTCGACCTGGGAATCGTTGGGGACGAAGGGCATCTCCAGGTTGTGCTCGACGACGGGATGCCTCCCACCGGAGATGCTGATGCCCCGCCCTTCTACGAGCTCGGGGCGGCAGTAGCGGAGCTCGGTCGCCGCGGCGGCGAAGGAGGAGATCACATCCACGACGGCTATGGCGCGCGAGACCTTCTGCAGTTCGGGCGCGGCTTCCTTGACGGCGGCGCGTATCTCGGCGAGGATGCTCCTCTCGATGCGCTCGACTTCGTCGCGGGCCCCGAGCATCCGCGATTCGTGCTCCTTTAGCTCCACCGTTACGTAGCGGGCGTTGTGCTTGAGCGCCTTGCGGTGTTGGTAGCGTTCGGGAACAGCGCTCGTCTCCTTGCCCGCCACCTCTATAAAGTAGCCTTCTCCGTCCCTGTAACCAACCTTCAGGGTCTTCAGGCCCGTCTTCAGGCGCTCCTCGGCCTCGAAGCGCGTCAACCACTCGTGGGCGCCGTCCCTGAACTCACGCGCCTCGTCGAGCTCCCCCGAGTAGCCGGGACGGATGATCTCACCGCTCTCCTCGGAGATCGCCGCGGCGACCAGCTCCCTTACCCCTGGCGGCTCCTCCATCGCCCCCAACACCCGCGAGAGCAGGGAGGACACAGAAGATGCTGGCCCCAACGTCTCCCTGAGGGGCCCGATCTCCTCCAGCGCGCCCTTGAGCGAGAGCAGGTCGCCCGGCGAGGCCGAAAGCCTTACGATGCGCGTGGCGATGCGTTCCACATCGGGGATGCGTCCCAGATGCTCGCGCACATCTTCGCGCAACATGTAGTCTCCGGCTAGCACGTCGACGGCCCCGAGACGTTGCCTGATACGGTCCACCTCCAGCAGAGGACGCTCCAGCCAGCGCCTGAGCGCTCGGCGGCCCATCGGCGTGCGGGTCCGGTCTACGGTCTCGACCAGGTCGTCCAGGCCCAGGTTGCGCCTCGTCGCCGCGTCGAGGACCATCCCCGAACCGGGGTCGTAAGGACGGAAGATCACCACCTGCTCCGGCGGACCGCCGCCGCGCAGAGAGGCCAGGTACTGGATCAAAGCGCCTGCCGCGCCGGCGAGCGCCGGATGCCCGTCGAGCCCGTATCCCTTGAGACCTGAGACACCGAAGTGCCTCTTCAGGGCCTGCTCTCCTGCGGAGGGCTCGAACGTCCAGCGTGGGGCCGAGCTCACGGCGGCGCGCACCTTCGGCAGTCTCTCGGCCGCGGTTCGCTCGGGGACGACGATCTCGCGCGGCGACCAACGCTCTAGCTCGGCGGGGAGCTGCTCCTCCGGGACCTCGGTGCCCGTGAACTCTCCCGTCGAAGCCTCGACGACGGCTATGCCGGCCAGGCCGTCCCTGACGACGAACGCGGCCAGGTAGTTGGCCTGACCAGCGGAGAGGACGTTGTCCTCTATGACCGTGCCTGGTGTCAGAACGCGGGTGACCTCGCGCGTGAACTGCTTGGGTTTCGTCGGGTGCTGCCGTTGCTCGGCGACGGCGACGGTGTAACCCTTTCTGAGCAGGGTGGCCAGATGCTCCTGGAGGGCGTGTCCCGGGACCCCGGCCAACGGGACTCGGCCCTCGCCGGCCGCTTCGCGGCTCGTCAGCCGGATCGAGAGCGCCTGCGAGATCCTCTTGGCGTCCTCCTCGAAGGTCTCGAAGAACGTCCCGACCTGGTACAGGAGGATCGTCTCCGGCGGAAGTTGCGCCTTCAGCTCCGCGTAACGTCCAAGCATAGGGCTATTCTACGGCCCGTACCCCGCTTCGTCAGCCCCAAATAAGGCCCCTATGCCGGATCATACAACCACTATCACCGCGCCGACGACGAAAGCAAGGTAGAACAGGCCACCGAGCATCAGCCTTCCGGCCTGCAGCTTACCGGAGAGCCTGAGCGAGAGGTAGACGAGCACCCCAGAAGCCAGGGCGAGCACCACGGCGAAGAGGTCGAGCGATGCGAGGTTCCACGGCGTGAAAAGGACGCCGAAAGCAACGGGTACGGTGCTCTGGAACATCATCGCGCCCGTAATGTTGCCGAGTGCTAGGGTGTCCTTGCCTTCCCTGATCCAGAATATGGAGTTGAACTTCTCGGGGAGCTCGGTCGCCAGGGGCGCCAGTATCAGGGCTATGAGGCCGGCGGGCAGCCCCAGGCCCGCGGCGGTGTGCTCGACCGCGTCGACGAAGAAGTGCGCGCCCGCAACGATGACCCCGAGGCTCGCCAGCGTCTGGAAGACGACGGCGAAGAGCGGCGGCTTCTGCCTGCGCGGCAGGAATAGAAGCCTCTTCGGCACCTCCTCGAGATGCTCGCCGGAGAATAGCGTTCGTCTGACGTAGAGGCCGTAGCCGAAGGCCAGCACGAGGGCGAAGGCGACCTTTAGGTACAGCGGCAACTCCACCAGTCCGACGCCCGCGG
>Ga0081538_10001236_pt1 | contig 26773 bp, 28 predicted proteins | sample TabmetS5T2R1_FD_71022 | JGI IMG/M metagenome (GOLD analysis project Ga0081538, IMG submission 71022) | Tabebuia heterophylla rhizosphere microbial communities from the University of Puerto Rico - S5T2R1 | ecosystem: Host-associated > Plants > Roots > Rhizosphere ...
CGGGGCCACGGGTCGTGGCCCCGCGACGTTTCTCCCCATAGAATCGGCACGGCCGGGACTCGAGACGCGAGAGGGAGAGACGATGGAAGCAGTTACCGCGGGCGCGGACGTCGCCACAGGCACGGAATCGAAGACGATCGCCGACCTGATGCCGCTGGCGGCCAAGAAGTACGCCGACAGCCCCGCGCAGCGCTACAAGGTGGGCGACGAGTGGGTCGACACCACCTATGCCGAGCTCGGCGAGACCGTCAAGGAGGTTGCCCTCGGGCTCGTCGATCTTGGCATCGAGCACGGCGACAAGATCTCGATCCTCGCGCACACGCGCCCGGAGTGGACGCACGCCTGCTTCGGCATCCTCAGCGCGGGCGGCGCGCTCGTCACGATCTACCAGACGAACTCGCCCGAGGAGTGCCAGTACGTCCTCGCCCACTCCGACTCGCGCGCGGTGTTCGTCGAGGACGCCGAGCAGCTCGCCAAGATCCGCGCGGTTCGCTCCGACTGCCCCGAGCTCGAGCACGTCATCGTTATGGACCCCTCCGGCGCCGACCTGGGCGACGACGCGATCTCGCTCGACGAACTGCGCGAGCGCGGCCGCGGCCGCGACAACTCCGAGTGGGAGGCGCGCTACGAGGCCGTCACGCCGGACGACATCTGCCTCTACATCTACACGTCGGGCACGACCGGCCCGCCCAAGGGCTGCCTGCTGACGCACGCGAACTACCGCGCGATCACCGATTCGGTCGTGAAGCAAAGCGTGCTCGAGGGCGGCGACGTCAGCTACCTGTTCCTGCCGCTCGCGCACGCCTTCGCGATCCTGATCCAGTTCGGCTCCTTCGACCTCGGCGTGACGGTCGCCTACTGGTCACGCGACCCGAAGATGATCATCGCCGACATCGCGCAGCTCTCGCCGACCTACTTCCCGTCGGTGCCGCGCATGTTCGAGAAGATCTACACGCTCGCCACCAGCGCCGTCGAGGACAAGGAGCAGCTGCGCCAGGCCGTGGCTGTCGGCGTGAAGGTGCGCACGATGCAGCTCGAGGGCAAGGAGATCCCGCCGGAGCTGCAGGCCGGCTTCGACCAGGCCGAGGAGCAGCTCTTCAAGAACGTCCGCGGTCTGTTCGGCCAGAACATCCGCGAGTGCGTCACGGGCGCAGCGCCGATCGCTCCCGAAATCCTTGAGTTCTTCTTCGCCTGCGGCGTGCCGGTGATGGAGGGCTATGGGATGACCGAGACCTCGACGAGCGCGACCGTCAACCGGCCGCAGGCGAACGGCTTCCGCTTCGGCTCCGTCGGCAAGCCGATGGAGGGCGTCGAGGTGAAGATCGCGGACGACGGCGAGGTGCTGATCAAGGGCCCCAACATCTTCCAGGGCTACTACAAGAATGAGGACGCGACGGCCCAAGCGCTCGAGGGCAAGTGGCTCCACACCGGCGACCTCGGCCGTCTCGAGGACGGCTTCCTGTTCATCACGGGCCGCAAGAAGGACATCATCATCACCGCGGGCGGCAAGAACATCACGCCCGCGAACCTCGAGAACGGGCTCAAGCAGAACCGCTGGATCTCACAGGCCGTGGTGGTCGGCGACCGGCGCCCCTACCTGATCGCCCTGCTCACGCTCGATCCCGAGGAGGCGCCCGCGCTGGCGCAGTCGCTCGGGCTCGAGGACGACTCGATCGAGGCGCTGCGGAAACACGAGAAGGTGCTCGCCGAGATCCAGAAGGTCGTCGACGAGGTCAACTCGCACGTGGGGCCAGTTGAGCAGATCAAGCGCTTCGAGATCCTCGACCACGACCTCTCCCAGGAGACCGGTGAGCTGACTCCGACCCTCAAGGTCAAGCGCAATGTGGTGAACGAGAAGTTCGCCGCCGTGGTCGACGAGGTCTACGACCGGCAGCGCTGAGGCAGGGCGCTCTCTAGTCTCCGAGAGGGCGCGCACATGGCCAGCAACGATCCAACCGATACGGGCGGCCTATTCATCGGCCGCCGCCCGGGCACCGCGCCCGTGCATTATCGCGATGTGGAGCCGTCCTCGGAGCGCCGCCGGCGCATGGACGAGTGGCTCGCACACGGGCTCCTCGCCGTCGAGTTCGTGCTCTGCCTGTCGCTGTTCGGGCCGCAGCCGCTGGCCTGGCTGTGGGTCGGCTCGCAGGTCGACTACCTGACGGGCTACGTCACCGCCGGCATCGCGACGATCATGCTCGGCTGCCTCGCTTCGCTACTGCTGACGATGGCGGCCGCCAAGCGGGTCGACCACGCCTGGAAGCTCGTCCGGCGCGCCGCGGGGCACCGCCAGGAGCGCGGCGCGCTCGAGCGCATCTTCGCCTCCTGCGTGGGGGTCGCCGTGGTCGCCTTCGCGATCTGGTTCCTGCTCATCCAGGGGCCGGGACCGAGCATGGCGCCTGGCAGCTGAGGCTCCGTGGGTTTCCGGGACTACTACCGGCAGTTCGACGACCTCGACGAGGAGCTCCTGAACCGCGAGCGCCGCGAACGGCGCCACCGCGAACGGCGGCTCGCACTCGAGCGCGTGCCGGACCTCGACATCTCCGGCACCGAGTGGCCCGACATGCCGCACTCGGAGATCGTGAACGCGGCGATTGCCCGCGCGCGAGGGCGTGTGAACGGATACCCCGACCGGCACGCCTCGGGCGTCCGCCGCCTGCTCGCCGACCGCCTCGGGATAGCGCCCGAGAGGATCGCGCTCGGCAACGGTGCCGCGGAGCTGCTGCAGTCGGCCGCGATGGCGCTTCTCTCGCAGGGCGACGAGCTTCTGATGCCGTGGCCGTCGTACCCCCTCTACCCGCTGATGGCGGCGCACGCCTACGCGCGCCCGCACCCGTGCGAGCGCGCCAACCTGCTGGACGAGGTCAGCGAGCGGACGCGCGTGGTGGTTCTCTGCAACCCAAACGACCCGACCGGCGACCACATGCGCGCCGACGAGCTGGGCGCGCTCCTGTCCGCCCTGCCCGACCACGTGCACGTGCTGCTCGACGAGGCGCTCGTCCACTTCCAGGACGTGGAGGACGTCGACGCCTGCTTGCGGCTGGTCGACGCCTTCCCGCGACTGCTCGTCGTGCGCACCTTCTCGAAGGCGTACGGCCTGTCGGGGCTGCGCGTCGGCTACGCCGTCTCCGGGGACGCACCGCTGCTGGCCGCCGTCGCGCCGGTGCTCGGCGTGAACGCACTCAGCCAGGCGGCGGTCGAGCACGCGCTGCGCACCGGCGACGCGGAGATTGAGCGGCGCCGGCAGGCCGTCTCCCGCGAGCGCGCCCGCCTGCTCCAGGGGCTGGCCGAGCTGCCCGTCGACGTGTCGCCGTCACAGGCCAATTTCGTCTGGCTGGCGGCCCGCGGCATGAGCGGCGACCAGCTCGCCCACGGGTTGCGGCGCCAGGGCGTGATCGTGGCCGCCGGCGGCCCGCTGGGGGCAGACGACCACATTCGGGCGACCGTGCGCGATGCGGCGGCTACGGACCGGCTGCTGCGGGCGCTTGGGGTGGCGCTTCAGCGGTAGGGGCGGGTCGGGCGTAAAGACGGCTGGGGAAGGGGGTGGATCGACCATCCGCCGCGGCGGCACCGCCGACGATCCTGACTTGTGTGGCCATAGGCCCTAGAAGTCAGGAATGTCGCGATCGGGGACCGCTGACCTAACCCTTCCCCAGCCAATACGCGCGACCGACCCGGCGACCCCGCTCAGTCAACGCCCTAATCCAACCCCTCGTCCCAATCCCGCACGAACCACCGAGCCACAACCCCATTCAGCACGAACGGATCGCTCTTCGCGCACTCCTCGGCCGCGGCGCGGCTCGTGAAGATCGACATCGCGCCCTCTTCGACCGGGTTGCCGAACGGGCCTGTCATCAGGAGCTCGCCGCGCGCCTGGATCCCGCGCATGTAGCGGCCGTGCTCGGCCTGGTGCAGGGGCGCCTTTTCGAGGACGTCGGGGGCGGATTCGTAGAACAGGACGTACTTCATGCCTGACCGGTCTGCCGCAGCAGGGCGCCGGTCGTCTGCTCGAGGATGCGTCGCCAGCCTGCCGACTTCTCGGGCTCCTCGGCGAACTTGCGGACGACCTTGCGAACGCGGTTCGCCGAGATCTCGATCCCGTGCTTGGCGCAGATCGCCTTGATCTCGTCGTAGTCAGAGGCGAGCCTGAGCGTCACCGACTCGAAGCCGTGGCGCGCGATCTCGACCCGGCGCGTGAAGTTCAGGATGTTGGTCTCGAACATCAGCTCGTCGTTCGGGTCTGGCTCGATCAGGATGATGTCGACGCCCGGGTAGCGCTCCTTCCAGTGCGCAACCGCCTCGTGCAGGCGCTGATGGGCGATCAGCTTGAACGCTTGGTAGCCCACCTGCGGGAAGCCCATGTCGCGCACGCGCCGGACGCGGCTGCCCCACATCGTCGGGATGACCTTCTGGAAGTCGTTGACGTATGGCACCAGCGGGTTGACGACGACCACGAACTTGGCTCCGGCCTCGACCGCGATGTCGACGTTGGTGGTCGAGCGCAGGCCGCCGTCGACGAGATGGCGACCCTTGATCTCGACGGGCTTGTAGACCATCGGCAGCGCCGTCGAGGCTGAGACCGCCTGCGAGATCGGCACGTCGTCCCAGTCCTCTCCGCCAAGGATGATGCGGTCACAGGTGTCGAGGTCGGTGGCGGTGAGGAAGAGCTCGTTCTGGAGCAGCCGGAAGTCGTTCACGCGATCTGGATCGGAGAGGACAGCGTCGAGGTACTCCTGGATGCCGCTGCTGTCGTAGAGGCCCGATGGCAGGGCCTCCGCCAGGCCAACGGCGAGATCGATCAGCGAGGTGCTGCGCGCCTGGGTCACGAAGGTGCGCGCCAGGCCGAGCATGCGCAACGGCAGCAGGGCGGCGCTCTGGGCGAACTCGAGCGCGTTCGGGCGCATGAGCGTGCCGCGGTCGACGTCCTTGAAGGGCGTCGGGACCTGCTGGTTGACCACGCGCATCATCTCTTCGGGCGTCACGCCGTTGGCGGCGAGCGAGGCGACGAACGAGCCCGCGCTCGTGCCCACGTAGACGTCGAACTGGTTGACCGTGCGGTTGACGGCCATCAGGTCGAGCGCGCGCAAGGCACCGATCTCGTAGACGCCGCCCGTGAAGCCGCCGCCGCCCAGGACGAGTGCCGTCCGGGATCGCCGCGGCCGCCGTCGCTGCTTCGAGCGGCTCGTTTTTGCCTTCTGATCGGGCTTTTGGAGCTTGACGACCTCTCCCATGAGGGCAGGAGTATGGCCGATGGGCCGGGCGTGGGCGCCGGGACAGCGCTCCGCGAGCACCGTTAGCGTGTTGGACCTCTCTGATGCGACGAATCGCGCTGATCGCCCTTGCCGCCCTCGCCGCCGCCCCCGCAACAGCCGCCGCGCAGGACGCGCTCGTCAAGAACCTCACCCGCAACATGCGCGCCGCAGGGGCCAATTCCGGGGCCTACGTCGTCAACCTCACCGACGGCGAAACGGTGTTCCGCTGGCAGGAGAGGCGGTCCCGCATCCTCGCCTCGAACACGAAGCTCTTCACCACCGCCGCCGCACTCGCCCGCTTCGGAACCGAGGGCACGCTCGGCACCGAGGTTCACGGCGTGGGCGAGCTCGACGACCAGGGCGTGTACCGAGGCGACGTCTACCTGCGCGGCGGCGGCGACCCGACCTTCGGAACGCGCTCGTTCACACGCCGCAGCTACGGCCAGGGGGCAAGCGTCGAGCAGCTCGCGGCGCTGCTCCAGGAGGCGGGGATCGAGCGCGTCAGCGGCCGCGTCTACGGCGATGAATCGCGCTTCGACTCGCTGCGCGGCGGCCCCGAATCGGGCTACGCGACGTCGATCTGGGTCGGCCCGCTCAGCGCCCTGTCCTTCAACCGCGGTCTCGGCAACGAGGCCGGCAGCTCGTTCCAGACGAACCCGCCGCTGTTCGCGGCCGCCCGGCTCGATGCGGCGCTCGAGGCGATGGGCGTGCGCGTGCGCCTGAAGCCGCGCGCGGGCGTGACCCCCGCCGAGGCTGAAGTGCTGGCGAGCGTCGACTCGCCGCCCATGGCCACGCTGATCCGGCTGACGAACAAGCCGTCCGACAACTATTTCGCGGAGATGCTCCTGAAGGGCCTCGCCCTGCAAGCGCGCGGGAAGGGAAGCACCCGCGCGGGGGCACAGCTCGCCGCCGGCTACGCCCGGCGGCTCGGCTCCGGCGCCCGGCTCGCGGACGGCTCGGGGCTCTCACGCGCCGATCGCGCCTCCCCGCGGCACGTCGTGACGCTGCTCTCCGAGCTCTACGAGCTAGACCAGACCGAGTACGCCCAGGACTTCTTCGACTCGCTCCCGGTCGCCGGCCGGGACGGCACGCTTGCGACCCGCATGCGCAGGGGGCCGGCGCGCTCACGCTGCCATGCGAAGACCGGGACGCTCTCGAACGTGAGCGCCCTGTCCGGCTACTGCCTGGCGCGCTCGGGCGATGTCTACGTCTTCTCGTTCCTCATGAACTACGTGTATCCGCCGGGAGCGCGTGGGCTGCAGGACTCCATGGCACAGGCAATAGCCGCGCAATAGCCAAGGCCGAGTGTGGGCCGCACCTTCTTCAGATCAGTCATATGCAGATTCCTGAAATTCGTGTAATATCAGGAGTCCATGGCAAATCGAGCTGAACTCTCCTTCACCGACCAGTTCGGACGCTTCTTTGCCCGCCAGTACGGCATACCGCCCGTCACGGGGCGCGTGTTCGGATGGCTCTTGATCTGCGATCCACCTGACCAGACCGCGGCGGACATCGCTGAAGCGCTGGGGACCAGTCGCAGCGCCGTCGGCAGCGCGATCGCCTCACTGGAGAACCAGGGCCTGGTCATGCGCACGCGCGCCGCTGGCGAGCGCGCGGACCGCATCGCCTTCCACCCCGATGCCGCGGTCCGGGGGCTCGAGTCCCCGGACGAGTACACCGCGATGCAGGCGCTGGCGCGCGAAGGGCTCGAGGTTCTTCGCGAGGCCCCCGCGGCTCGACGCGCGCGCCTGCTCGAGGCGGTCGCCTTCTACGACTTCCTGCTCGAACGACTGCCCGCCTTGGCAGCCGAGTGGCGTGAGCGCCGCGACGCGCTACGGGCATCCGGCGAGCTTCCCGACCCTCAGACGGAGCAATAGATGAACCAGACACCAGCGATCCACGCCGTGGGCGTGCGCCAGACGTTCGGCGACGTTGTCGCGCTCGAAGGGCTCGACCTCGAGGTCGAAGCCGGCACTGTCTTCGGTCTGCTCGGGCCGAACGGTGCCGGCAAGACGACGCTCGTGCGAATCCTGGCCACGCTGCAGCGGCCGACCGCCGGGCGCGCCAGCGTGCTGGGCCACGACGTGGTCAGGGAGCCGTTGGCGGTTCGCCGCCAGATCGGGCTCGCGGGTCAGTTCGCGGCGGTGGACCAGGAGCTGAGCGGGCGCGAGAACGTCGAGATGATCGGCCAGCTCTACGGCTTGATGGCCGCCGAGGCACGCGCCGGCGCCGCCGACGTGCTCGAGCGCCTCGGCCTCACCGGAGCGGCGGACCGCCGCGTCTCGACCTACTCGGGCGGTATGCGCCGCCGGCTCGACCTCGGTGCCAGCCTCGTCGGGCGCCCGCCCGTGCTGCTTCTCGACGAACCGACGACGGGGCTCGACCCTCGCTCCCGCCAGGAGCTCTGGGCCCTCGTCGAGGCCCTCCGCAACGAGGGCACGACGGTGCTGCTGACCACCCAGTACCTCGACGAGGCCGACCGGCTCGCCGAGCGCATCGCGGTCATCGACCAGGGACGGCTCGTCGCCGAGGGAACTCCGTCGGAGCTCAAGACGACGATCGGCGCCGAGATCCTCGTGGTCCGGCTCGCCGACCCGCCCTCCGCGGCCCAGGCCGCCCACGCCCTCGCCGATCTCGCGGCGCAGGACGAACCGCACGTCGACGTCGTCGCCGGCGAGATCCGCCTCGCGGTCGCCGACCCGGTGGCTTCGGCCGAGGCCTTGCGACGCCTCGACTCCGGCGGACTTCAGGTCGCGGCGATCCAGCTCGAACGGCCGACCCTCGACGACGTCTTCCTGAGCCTCACCGGCAGGCCCACCGACACCGATCAAACCGACGACACCGGGGAACGGGAGGCAGCATGAACACCGCCGACACGACAACTCAGCAGCTGCGCCCGACGCTGGCGGAGACGTTGCGTGCCACCCGCGTGATGGCCAGACGGCAGCTGCGCAAGGTCTCGCGCAGACCGACCTACCTCAGCTTCGTCCTGGTGCAGCCGATCATGCTCGTGCTGCTGTTCCGTTATGTCTTCGGCGGCGCGATCGACACCGGAGGAGTGGCGTACGTCGACTTCCTGGTCCCCGGCATCCTCGTCATGACCGCGATCTTCGGCGCGCTCACGACAGGCGTCGGCCTCACAGAGGACCTGCCGACCGGCGTCGTCGATCGTTTCCGCTCGCTGCCGATCTCGCGCTCGTCAGTGCTTCTGGGCAGGACGACCGCCGATGCGCTCATGAACGCGGTCACCCTCGTCATCATCGTGCTCATCGGGCTCGCCCTGGGCTTCCGGCCGAGCGAGCCGGTCTACGACCTCGCGCTCGCCTTCCTACTCGTACTCGCCTTCGCCTACGTCTTCTCCTGGATCAGCGCGTTCATCGGGCTCGCCGTCAAGGACCCGGAGACGGCGCAGACCGCTGGGTTCCTCTGGGTCCTGCCGCTGACCTTCGCGTCCTCGGCCTTCGTCCCAGCCTCGTCCATGCCCGCCGCGGTCGAAGCCATCGCCGCGGTCAACCCGGTGACGCTGGCCGTCGATGCCGTGCGCGCCCTGACGATCGGCGACGGCGAGGCGCTCGGTCCGGTGCTCGGCACGCTCGCCTGGCTCGTGGTCCTGCTCGCGGTGTTCGTGCCGCTCGCCGTGCGCGCCTTCCGACGCACCTGAACCCTGGGAGCGCGCAATGTGATGACCGTCACACAAGGCCACACGCCTTCAAGCGAGCCTCTGGGCTGACGTGCGCTCGCAGCTTCCCCCTGGGCCGCGCCTTCCCGCACTCGTGCAGGGGGTCGGTCTCTGGAACAGGCCACTCGCGTACCTCGAGAAGCTTCGGGCGCGTTACGGGCGCCGCTTCACCGTGCGCTTCCCGCTAGCGCCGCCGTTCGTGATCATCACGGAGCCGGAGCAAATCCGCGAGGTCTTCACGGCGCCGCCCGACGTCCTGCATCCCGGCGAGGGCGCGAGGGTGCTTGAGCCGCTCGTCGGCAAGAACTCGGTGATCCTGCTCGACGAGGGCCCGCACATGGAGCAGCGCAAGCTGATGCTGCCGGCCTTTCACGGGAAGCAGATGGCGCGCCTCGGCGACCTCATGACCGAGGTGGCGGAGCGTGAGGTTGAGAGCTGGCCACGCGACAGCGAGCTCCCGCTGCATCCGCGCATGCAGCGGCTGACTCTGGAGATCATCCTGCGCACCGTCTTCGGGCTCGATCCCGGACCGCGACTGGACGCCCTGCGCGACAGCCTCGGTCACCTCCTCGCCTTCGGCGACCGCGCGGTCAGCCTGACCCCGCCCGACCCGGAGGGGCGCGCCGCCAAGCTGCTCGAGCATGTCGGCCCGTTCGCCGAGTTCGCGCGCCATCAGGCCGAGTCGGACCGGCTGATCTTCGAGCTGGTCGACGAGCGCCGCGCCGACTCGAGCGAGCGCGACGACATCCTGACGATGCTGCTCGAGGCGCGCCACGAGGACGGCTCGCCGATGTCGTCGCAGGAGCTCCGTGACGAGCTGATGACGATGCTGGTCGCCGGCCACGAGACGACCGCCACCTCGCTCGCCTGGGCCTTCGAGCGCCTGGCGCGCAGCCCGCGCGTGCTCGGCGTCCTCGTCGACGAGATCGACTCCGGGAACGACGAATACCTGACGGCCACGATCCAGGAGGCGCTGCGGCGGCGACCGGTGCTCCCGAATTGCGAGCCGCGCCTCGTGAAGCAGCCGATCGAGGTCGGGGGCTGGAACTACCCGAGCGGCGTCTGCCTCGTCCCGAACTCCTACCTGGTCCATCACGACCCGGCGATCTACTCCGACCCGTACGAGTTCCGGCCCGAGCGCTTCCTCGACAAGGCGCCCGGGACCTACACGTGGATCCCGTTCGGCGGCGGCCGCCGGCGCTGCATCGGCGCGAGCTTCGCGATGCTCGAGATGCAGATCGTGATGCGGGCCGTGCTGGCCGGCTGCGAGCTGCGGCCGGCCGCGGGCGGTGCCGAGGTCGCGCGCCGGCGCAACATCACGGTCCGGCCGGGCGGCGGGGCGCGAGCGGTGCTGCGCGAGCGGCGCCCCGTCGCGGTAGCGGGGTAGCCAGGCGATGGGCGCCACCAGCGAGAGCTCTGGCGTCCAACTGATCGAGGCCACGCGACGCCGGGTCCGCTGGGTCGGCTGGCTCGCCAACGCGGTCGGGAGCGTCCTGGTGCTGGCGTCGATCGGGTTCCTGATCCCGCTGCTCGCCGAGGACGAGGACATCGCGGAGATCGCTCTGCTCAACCTCCCGTTCATGGCCGTCTACTTCGTTCTGGCGGGGCTTGTGATCTCGCGGCTGAGCGACCGCCGCCTCGACCAGGGCCTCGTCTGGCTCGCGGAAAAGCGGCCCCCGGATAAGCGCGAACGCCGCCTCACGCTCGGCTTCGCCTACTACTCGGTCAAGCTGGACGGCCTCGCGTGGGTCGGTGGCGGCGTGATCCTGCTTGCGCTCAACGCGATCGCGCTGTCACCCGGGTTCGCCGCGGTGATGGGAGCGACCGCTTGGCTCGGGGGCGAGACCACCTGCGCGCTCGTCTATCTGTTCCTGGAGCGGGCGATGCTGCCCGTCACCGCACGGGCGCTGACGGCGCGGCCGCCGTCACGGCCGGTCGCGCCCGGTGTGCGCACGCGGCTCATGTTCGCCTGGTCGCTCGGCACCGGCGTGCCGGTCATCGGCGTGGTGGTGATCGGGGTGATCGGCCTGACGAAGCCGGGCGTGGATCCGCAGGACATCGCCGCCGCGGGACTCTTCCTCGGCGCGGTCGCGTTGACCGCCGGGATGCTGGCGACGGTCTTCGCCGCGCGTGCGATCGCCGACCCGATCAAGACGGTGCGCGCGGCGCTCGAGCGGGTCGAGGAGGGCGACCTCGAGGCCCGCGTGACGATCGACGACGGCAGCGAGGTCGGGCTGCTGCAGGCCGGCTTCAACCGCATGGCCGACGGCCTTTCGGAGCGAGAGCGGCTGCGCGACCTGTTCGGCCGCCAGGTCGGCGAGGACGTGGCCCGCGCCGCGCTCCGCGACCCGCCGCGGCTCGGCGGCGAGGAGCGCGAGGTGGGTGTGCTGTTCGTCGACCTGGTCGGCTCGACCTCGATGGCACTGGCGATGCCGCCGACCGAGGTGGTGCGGCTGCTCAACCTCTTCTTCCGCGTGGTCGTCGAGACCGTCGAGGAGCGCCGCGGGCTCGTCAACAAGTTCGAGGGCGACGCCGCGCTGTGCGTGTTCGGCGCCCCCGTCGCGAGCCCCGACCCGGCCGGCGAGGCGCTCGCGACGGCACGCGAGCTCTCGCGGCGGCTGCGCATAGAGGTTCCGCAGGTCGACTTCGGCATCGGCGTGTCGGCCGGCCCGGCGGTGGCCGGCAACGTCGGCGCCGAGCAGCGCTTCGAATACACGGTGATCGGCGACCCGGTGAACGAGGCCGCGCGGCTGTCGCGCCTTGCGCGCGAGCACTCGGACAGGGTGCTGAGCTCGGAGGCGGCGCTGCGGCGTGCCACGGGGCCGGAGACCGACGCGTGGCGCCTCGGCGAGCCGGCCTTCCTGGCGGGCCGTCCGGAGCGGACCAGCGTGGCCCTGCCGCGTTAGATGGCACGGGGCCGTGGAATCAGCTATCTAGCTAGCCATCGGGCAGCAGCTTCAGCAGCCCGTCCTCGTCGAGGATCTCCGTGCCGAGCTCCTGCGCCTTCGTCAGCTTCGAGCCGGCCTCGGCTCCCGCCACGAGGTAATCCGTGTTCTTCGACACCGAGCCGGTGACCTTGCCGCCCGCGGCCTCGATGCGCGCCGTGGCCTCCGGCCGGGTCAGATTCGGCATCGTGCCGGTGAGCACGAGCGTCTTGCCGACGAGCGGGCCCTCCGTCGCCGGCGCCGGGCCCTCCTCCTCCATCTGCAGTCCGTGGCGCCTCAACCTGTCGATGACCTCGCGCACGCGCGGCTCCGCCAGAGCGTCGTGCACCGACTTGGCGAGGATCGGCCCCATCCCCTCGACCTCGGCGAGCTGCTCGTCGCTCGCATCGAGCAGCGTGTCCATCGAGCGGAACTGGCGCGCCAGGTTGCGCGCGTTCACGTAGCCGATGCCCGGCAGCCCTAGCCCGTAGATGACGCGCTCGAAGGGCTGGCCCTTCGAGGCCTCGATCGCATTCACGAGGTTGCCGGCCGACGTCTCGCCGAAGCGGTCGAGCTGCGTGAGGCGCTCGACGGTCAGCTCGTAGAGGCCGTCGAAGCTCTTGATCAAGCCCTCGTCGAGGAAGCGCTTGACGTTCTCCTCGCCGAGGCCGTCGATGTCCAGAGCGCCGACGAAGTGCTTGACGGCCTGCAGGACCTGCCCGGGGCAGCCAGCCCGGTTCGGACAGATCGTCCACACGCCCTCCTCGGGCTTGATCGTGGGCGTCCCGCACGCCGGGCACTTCTCCGGCGGCTGCGGCGGGTCCGCGCGCTTCTTCGAGCGCTGCGCCTTCGAGGTCGGCGACACGACCTGCGGGATCACGTCGCCCGCCCGCATCACGATCACCTCGTCGCCCTCGCGAACGTCCTTGCGGTGCAGGTCCTCCTCGTTGTGGAGCGTCGCCTGCCTGACCGTCACACCCGACACCTGCACGGGCTTCAGCACGGCGAACGGGATCATGTTGCCCGTGCGCCCGACGTTCCAGGCGACCTGCTCGAGGATCGTCTGGGCGGTGGTCGGCGGGAACTTCCAGGCAATCGCGCCGCGCGGCTCGCGGCCAACGACGCCGAGCTGGCGCTGCAGGTCGAGGTCGTCGACCTTCACGACCACGCCGTCGATCTCGAAGTCGAGCCGGTGCCGGCGCTCCTCCCAGGCCTTGCAGGCGGCCACCACCTCGTCGACGGTGTCGAGCACCTCGACGTCCTGGTTGACGCGGAAGCCGTGCTCGCGCAGCCACTCGAGCGATTCGGCGTGGGAGTCGAACTCGAGCCCGTCCGTCGCGCCGATGCTGTAGCACCACATCGACAGCGGCCGCGCCGCGGTCAGCTGCGGATCGAGCTGGCGGATCGAGCCGGCGGCGGTGTTGCGCGGGTTCGCGTACGTCGGCTCGCCGTCCGCGGCGCGTTGCTCGTTGAGCGCCGCGAAGGCGGCGAGCGGCAAGTAGATCTCGCCGCGCACCTCGAGCAGCGGCGGAGCCTTCTCGATCCGCAGTGGGATCGCGCCGATCGTGCGCAGGTTCTGGGTCACGTCCTCGCCGACCTCGCCGTTGCCGCGCGTGGCGCCCCGCACCAGAACGCCGTCCTCGTAGACGAGCGAGATCGCGAGCCCGTCGATCTTGGGCTCGGTTACGAAGCGGACCTCACCCATCTCGACGCCCTGGCGGGCGAGATAGCGCTCGGAGCGCAGCACCCAGGCGGCAAGCTCCTCCTCGTTGCGAGCGTTTGCGAGCGACAGCATCGGCTGCAGGTGACGGACCTCGTCGAACTTGTCGAGCGGCTGGCCCCCGATGCGCTGCGTGGGCGAGTCGGGGGTGAGCAGCTCGGGGTGATCCCGCTCGAGCTCACGCAGCTCGTTCAGCAGCGCGTCGTACTCGACGTCCGTGATCTCGGGATCGTCGAGGACGTAGTAACGGTGGCCGTGGTACTCGAGCTGCTTGCGCAACTCGGCGGCCCGTCCGCTGGCCTCCTTCGGTACGGCGCTCAAACCTCGCGCGCGGCCGGGCGCAGCAGCCGGTCGAGCTCGAAGCCCGACAGGCGGTCGATACCGGCCTGGTCGTTCAGGTCGAAATGGAGCGGGGTGACCGCGATGCAGCCGTCCGCGATCGCGGCGAAGTCGGTGCCTTCCTCGGGCGTGTAGCCCGGCTCGACGCCGTACATCGTGTAGCGGCGCCGGCCGTTACCGTCCTCCTCGGCGAGCTCCATACGGTCGTTGTACTCGCGCTTGCCCAGCCTGCCGACGCGCACCCCACGCGGTTCACCGGCGGGCGAATTGACGTTGAGCAGCGTGCCCTGCGGGATCTCCACGTCGTCGAGCTCGTCGACGAGCCGTGCGACGAAGCCGGCCGCGTGCTCGAAGTGCTCGCGCTCCCAGGAGCGGCCGGCCCGGAAGTCCATCGTGCCGTGGTCGGCCTGCTGCGAGACGGCGACCGCGGGAATTCCGAGCATGACGCCCTCGAGCGCGGCCGCAACCGTGCCGGAGTAGGTGATGTCGTCTCCGAGGTTCGCGCCGTGGTTGATCCCGGACACGATCAGCTGGGGCACGAACTCGATCAGCCCGAGCGCGGCGAAGCGCACGCAGTCGACGGGCGTGCCGTCCGTGGCGAAGCCGCTGCTGCCGTCCCCGAACTCAACCTCCTCGACCCAGAGCGGCTCGCGGATCGTGATCCTGCGCGCTGTGGCGCTCTGGTTCGAGTCGGGTGCGATCACGGCGAGCTCGACGTCCGGCACCTCGAGGAGGGCGCGGCGCAAGACGTTCAGGCCCGTGGCGGTGATGCCGTCGTCGTTGGTGAGGAGGACCTTCATATGAGACGCGTTTCCAGGGTACTCAGTAGCGCACGGACTCCAGGTAAAGGCCTTGAGGCGGGGCGGTCGCCCCCGCTTCGCTGCGTGGTCTTCCCTCCAGAAGTCGCCTGAACGCGTCCGGCCTGACACCGGCGAGCATGGTTCCGACGAGCACGCGGACCATGTGGCGCATGAACGTGTCCGCCTCGATCCAGAAGGCGAGCACGTCGCCGGGCTCATCGACCCACTCCGCGCGCATCACGTCCCGCTCGAAGCGAACGTGCTCCGTGTCGGTCGGGGTGAATGCCGTGAAGTCATGCGACCCGACGAGCGCGGCGGCGCACTCGTCGAGCCCGGCACGGTCAAGCGGGCGCGACCACCACAGCGCCCGGCGCTCCTCGAAGGGGCTCGGCGTGGAGCGCGCCAACACGCGGTAGCGGTAGGTGCGGCTGAGTGCGTCGCGGCGCGCGTCGAAGCCGTCCGGCGCCTCCTCGCTCCGCAGCGCGGCGACGTCGGACGGAAGCAGCGCGTTCAGGTTCCTGAGCGGCGCCGGCGAACCGGGGTGGCTCGCCACCTGGCCGCGGGCGTGCACACCGCGGTCGGTGCGACCCGCGACGGTCAGCTCGACCGGCCGGCGCAGGACGGTCGCGACCACCTCCTCGACGACGCCCTGCACGGTGCGCCGGCTTGGCTGGCGGGCCCAGCCGGCGAACTCGGAGCCGTCGTATTCGAGGACGAGCCGGGCGCTCACCCGCGCTTGCGGGCGACGATCAGCGCGTAGTCGCTCTCGAGCCGCACCGGTCCGTCACCGCTCCGCCCGCGAACGTACTCGTGGATCTCGCCCGTCATAGCCTCGTAGGGCTCCGGCGGCATCGCCATCTTCGCCGCGACCAGCGGCGGGGCGCTGCCGCAGAGCCGCTCCATGTACTCCTCAGGCGAGTCGGCCTCGGTCGTCAGGGTGCGGATCTCGAAGGTGACCCGCGCGGCGAGGCCGTCGAAACGCGCCCGCGCCGTCTCCTCGTCGGCCCACTCCTCGGACAGGTGCCCCACCGGCGCGCCCGGCACGTACTTGCGTGCGAGCTCGCCGAGCTTCGGGACCAGGGTCCCGGCGCGCCAGGCCGTCATCCCAACGGTGCCGCCGGGCCGCACCACCCGCATCAGCTCCGACGCCACGCGCTCGGGCCGCGGGGCGATCATCGCCCCGAACACGGAGCCAACGCAGTCGAAGCGATCGTCCTCGAAGGGCAGCTCCTCAGCGTCGGCCTGTACCCACTCGATGTCGTAGCCCTCGGCCTGCGAGCGCGTCCGCCCGCGCTCGAGCATGCCCGGCGAGAGGTCCGAGGCCACGACGCTCGCGCCCTCCTGCGCACAGGCGAGCGCAAAGTTGCCGTCGCCGGCGGCAACGTCGAGCACCTCCTGGCCCGCCGACACCGCACACAGGTCGCGCAGCTCGATCGCCGCAGGCCGCAGCTGCTCGGACAGGGTGGAGTAGTCGCCCTGCGACCAGATCATCGCCTGGCGCTGCTTGATCTGGTCGACGTCCACCGAAGTCATCCTACGACTTCCGCGTTCGTGGCTTGGCGGCCGGCCGGCGGTGGCAGCGCCCGCCTCCGCGGTCGAGCGTGGCGCCGTCCTCGCGTATGAAGCGGTAGCGATAGCTGCCCTGGCGGAGCGTCAACTCAAGCACGCCGAAGGCAAGGCTGCGGTCGAAGAACTGACTGCCGCGATCGCGCCGGCGCGGCCGTTTGGCGCGGTCAGCGCCGCCTGTGCCGACCACGAACTGGCGTACCCCGTGGCGCTGCGGCCGCCCGCGCCAGTCCATCGGCGCGAAACGCTCGTAGCTGTGCGAGTGGCCGACCAGTGCCAGCTCCGCGCCGCCCTGGTAGAGGGCCTCGTACGCGTGGCGCAGCTCGCGCGACGGCCCGGGATTGGCGGAGCTGTAGCGCGCGTGGTGCCAGTACGCGATGACGCAGCGGTTCGGCGTCAGGCGGGCCATGAGCCGGCGGAGCCAGCGCACCTGACGGCTGCGGCGGGCGCATGAGACCGGGTAGCAATCGTTGCGCAGCCCGCGCGAGTTCCGCGCGAAGTCAAGCGCCCCAGAATTCAAAACCACCACCCGCCAGCCGGCGAGCCGGTAGGTGTAGTAGCCGCGCCGCGGGCCCGCCCGCCTGCCGAAGTAGCGGAAATGGCCGGGCGCGTGGCGCCGGTCGTCGCTCGCCAGGTATTCGTGGTTGCCCAGGGCCGGGCGGGTGATCGAGCGAAACGCGCCCCAGGTCGGGTCGTAGGAGCCGAGGTAATGCGCCAGCGTGGGGATTCCGTTGTGCGCATCGCCGAGCGTCGCGACCACGTCCGGATCGAGGGTCTTGACGAGCTCGGCCGTATAGGCGTAGCGACAGCGGTCCGGGCGCGTTGCGTAGCGCTCGTGGCAGGCGATGTCGCCGGCGGCCACAAGCCGCGCGCTTCGCGCCGCCTCCGCGGGCGCCACGCCGGCAAGTGTCAGGCCCGCGAATGCGGCGATGAGCGCCCAGCGCCGGGCCGTCAGCGGCCCCAGCCCTCGGGCGGCTCGTGCCGGCCTTCTGCCTGGTTCCAATACTCGCGCAGCTCCTCGCAGCGACCGCCGCTCGTGAAGCGGAGCAGGAGACAGCCCGGCAGGGTCACATCCTGTCCGCTGTCGCGCATCACGGCCCACCACTCGACGACGACACGGTTGCCGTGCACGACCGGCTCGCCCAAGCGCAGCTCAAGGCCCTCCTGGGTTGCGGTCGAGTTGCGCCAGTACTCACGGATCGCATCGCGGCCCACAGTCGGCGGCCGCAACGGGCTCGAGCGGTACACGGCGTCCTCCGTGAACAGCTCCCCGACCTGCTCGTCATCGCCGCGGCGCCAGGCATCGGCGTAGTCCTCGATCCACTCGCTCGCCCAGGTCACATCCATGCGCCGAGACTATCGGCACAATTGCAGCCGTGCGGGTCTCGGCCAAGACCGATTACGCGGTGCGCGCGCTGCTCGAGCTGGCCGTCGCGGGCGACGGTCCGGTGAAGGGCGAGCGGCTCGCCGAGTCCCAGTCGATCCCGCTCAAGTTCCTCGAGAACATCCTCACCGACCTCCGCCACGCCGGCATCATCCGCGCCCAGCGCGGTGCCGAGGGTGGCTACTGGCTGGCACGCGGGCCGGGCGACGTGACCGTCGGAGAGGTGATCCGCGCCGTCGATGGGCCGCTCGCGAGCGTCCGCGGTGAGGCGCCCGAAGACGTGGCGTACGAGGGCGCCGCCGAGAACCTGCGGACGGTCTGGGTCGCTCTGCGGGCGAGCATGCGCTCGGTCGTCGACGAGGTCACGCTGGAGGACGTGGTCAACGACAAGCTGCCCTCGAAGGTCCGGCGGCTGACCGAGGCACCTGACGCCTGGTCGCGCCGCTGAGGCCGTCAGGCCGGCAGGACCGTCTGATCGAGCGGGCGCAGCCAGACGATCGCGCCCTCTACCAGTTCGAGCTCCTCGACCCGCCCGCGGGTCGTCTGCACCCAGGTCCTCTCGCCGTCGCCAAGGGTCAGCTCGACGCGGACCTCGAAGCCAAGGTGCAGCACGCGGTCGATCATCGCCTCCGCCACGCCGTCGCTTGGCTCGCTGAGGATCTCGACGTCGTGTGGCCGGATCACGCGCTCGGACAGCGCGGTCACCGGACCGACGAAGCCCATGACGAAATCGTTGGCGGGCTTCTCGTAGAGGTCACGTGGGCTGCCGACCTGCTCGATCTTCCCGTGATTCAGCACCACGATCTGCTCGGCGACCTCCATTGCCTCCTCCTGGTCGTGCGTGACGAACACCGTCGTCACGTGCACCTCGTCGTGGAGGCGCCGCAGCCAGGCGCGCAGCTCCTTGCGCACCGTCGCGTCGAGCGCGCCGAAGGGCTCGTCCAGCAGCAGCACGCGCGGCTGTACGGCAAGTGCACGTGCCAGCGCCATGCGCTGCCGCTGCCCGCCCGAGAGCTGCGACGGGTAGCGGTGCGCGAAGCCGTCCAGGTGGACGAGCTTCAGCAGCTCATCGACGCGCGAGTTGATCTCACCCTTCGGGCGCTTGCGGATCGTGAGCCCGAAGGCGACGTTCTTGGCCACCGTCATGTGCTTGAAGGCGGCGTAGTGCTGGAAGACGAACCCCACGTTGCGCCGCTGCGGGGGCGTGTTCGTGGCGTCGCTGCCGGCGATCAGCACCTTGCCGCTGTCGGGCGCCTCAAGCCCGGCGATGACGCGCAGGAGCGTCGACTTGCCGCCGCCGCTCGGACCTAACAGCGCCGTCAGGGAGCCGTCGCGGACGTTCAGCGACACGTCGTCCAGGGCGACGAAGTCGCCGAAGTTCTTCGACACGCTGTCGACGACGATGCTCACGCCTTGGCCTCCTTAGGCTTGATGATGTTCATGGCGAGCAGGGTCACAAGGGCCAGCAGCGCCAGGACCACGGAGGCGGCATAGGCCCCGGTCTCGTCGAAGCGCTGGACGCGGTTGTCGACGAAGAGCGTGGCCGTCTCGGTCTGGCCGGAGAGCCGGCCCGACACGACGGCCACCGCGCCGAACTCTCCGAGTGCGCGGGCGGTCGTGAGGACGACGCCGTAGGCGACGCCCCAGCGGATCGCTGGCAGCGTCACGCGAAAGAAGGTCTGGAGGCCGCCCGCGCCGAGCGTGGCGGCGGCCTGCTCCTGCTCCGTACCGATCTCGCGCAGCACGGGGATCACCTCGCGCACCACGAAGGGGAGCGAGACGAACATCGTCGCGAGGATCATCCCCGGCGTCGAGAAGATGATCTGGATGCCCTGATCGGCGAACCACTCGCCGACCCACCCGTCGCGGCGACCGTAAACGAGAATGAGGGCGAGGCCGACGACGACCGGCGAGACCGCGAAGGGCAGGTCGACGAGCGTGTTCAGTAGCGCGCGGCCGCGGAAGCGCTGGCGCACGATCGCGAGCGCGCAGAGCACGCCGAAGACCGTGTTGAGCGGCACCGCCACGATCACCATCACGAACGTGAGGTAGAAGGCGTGCTGGGCCTCTGGCGTGGTCACAGCGTCCCAGGCGGCGCCGATCCCGTCCTGGAAGGCATTGACGAAGACCAGCGCGACCGGGATGCCAAGCAGCAGCGCCAGGTAGCCGAGCGCCACGACGCGTAGGCCGTACTTACTGATCATGGCGCAGCGCCTTCCTCGACAGCCAGCCGAACAGCAACAAGATCAGAAGCGAGGCCACCAGCAGGACGACGGAGACGGCCGCCGCGCCGATGATGTTGTCGCTCTCGACCTGAGAGAAGATGAAGACCGAGGCGGCCTGCGTGTCGAACGGGATGTTGCCCGTGATCAGCACGAGCGAGCCGAACTCACCGACGGCGCGGGCGAAGGCGAGCCCGCCGCCGGCCAGGATCGCCGGCAACAGGTTCGGCAAGATGATGCGGCGGAAGACCGTGAGGCGGCCGGCCCCGAGCGACTCGGCTGCCTGCTCCATCTCGCCGTCGAGCTCGAGCAGCACCGGCTGCACCGCCCGCACCACGAATGGCAGCGTCACGAACAGCAGCGCCATCACGACCGACACCTTCGTGAAGGCGAGGTTGATGCCGACCGGACTGTCCGGACCGTAGAAGGCGAGCAGCGTCAGGCCGGCGACGATCGTCGGCAGGGCGAACGGGAGGTCGATCAGCGAGCTGACGATGCCCTTGCCGGGGAACTCGTCGCGCACGAGCACCCAGGCGATCACCGTGCCGGCGACCGCGTTGATCAGGACCACGATCAGCGACGCGATCAGCGTCAGCCGCAGCGAGTAGGTCGCCTGCGGGCTCGAGATCGCGTTCCAGAAGGTGTCCCAGCCACCGTCGAACGCCTTGAACACGACCGCCGCCAACGGGATCAGCGCGACGACGCTGAGATACGCCATCGCGATGCCACGGCCGAGGACGTCCCCTCCGACGAGGGACCTCCCCAGGCCGCGGCCCACCGGTGGCGCCGCCGCTTGATCAATCGGAGGCAGTGCTCTTCCCTTGCGACTGGAAGATCTCCGCGACGACGCCCGTCTCGGGATCGAAGAACTCGGCGTTGACCTTGTCCCAGCCTCCGAACCTCGCGATCTCGAACAGGTCCGGCGGAGTCGGGAACTCGTCCGCGCCCGGGATGCCCTCGACCACCGGCCGGTAGCCCTTCTCCACAAAGATCTCCTGCGCCTCGGGCGTGTAGAGGAAGTCGACGAACTGCTGCGCGAGCTCCGGCTCCTTGGACTCGTTCACCACGGCCACCGGGTTCTCGATCAGGATCGTCTGGTCGGGCACGACATAGTCGAGCTCCTCGCCCTGCTGCTGCGCCAGGATCGCCTCGTTCTCGTAGCCGAGCAGGACATCGCCCTTGCCGCTCGAGAAGGTCTGGAGCGACTCACGGGCGCTCTTGTCGAGCACCGGCACGTTGTCGAAGAGGTCGGAGAGGTAGTGCTCGGCCTCTTCGGGCGACTTGCCCTTCTCGAGCTGCGCGCCGTACGCGGCCATGATGTTCCACTTCGCGCCGCCGGACGTGAACGGATTCGGCTCGAGCACCTCGACGTCGCCGGTTACCAGGTCGTCCCAGTCCTTGATGTTCTTCGGGTTGCCCTTGCGCACCATGAACACCACGACGGAGTCTGTGACCATGCCCTTGTACTCGTTCTGGTTCCAGTCGGCATCGACCAGGCCGGCGTCGACGAGGCGCGTGATGTCGGGCTCCAGCGAGAACTCCACGACGTCGGCCGGGAGACCGCCCTCCACGGCACGCGACTGCTCGCCGGAAGAGGCATAGGACTGGTCGAAGCCGACGCCCTCACCCTGGGCGGTCTTGTTGAACGCCGGGATCAGCTCCCGGTAGGCCTCCTCGGGAGTCGAGTACGCAACGAGCGTAAGGTTGCCTCCGCTGCCGTCCCCTCCTCCTCCGCCGGAAGCGGAAATAGATGAGGACCCGCCGCATCCGGCCACCACCAGCGCAACGAGGGCCGCGAGGACCAGGGCAAAGACCGGCAGGCGGGTTGTCGAGCGATCCATTCTTCACCTTGTCAATCGATTTTGGGCGCAGGAAGCTAGCACAAAGCCCACCGGGAAAGTAGAGATTTGCCTGACCCGCGGCTGGCCCAGCTCCCTTGGGGGCGGCCGGCACCGCCATGCCGTTCGACTGAGCGCATACGATCACGACCGGCATGTTCGATGTCGACGCTGGCTCGTTCCTCGTCATCGTTACGGCCGCGGCGCTGGCTGCGCTGCTCGCTGGGCTCATCCAGCCGCGCCTGGCGATCCCGGTCGTGGTGATCGAGCTCGTGCTCGGCATCGTCATCGGGCCCGAGCTGCTCGACCTCGCCGAGCACGACGACTTCATCGACTTCTTCTCGAACCTCGGGCTGGGCATGCTGTTCTTCTTCGCCGGTTACGAGATCGACTTCGAGCGCATCAAGGGACACCCGCTCATGCTCGGGGTCGTCGGCTGGATCGTGTCGCTAGCGCTCGCCTACGCCATCGGAGGCCTGCTTGCCTGGGCCGGCGTCGTGCTGTCGCTGCTCTACACCGGCTCGGCGATGTCCACCACCGCGATAGGCACGCTCATCCCCATCCTCAGCGACGCGGGAGAGATAAAGACCCGCTTTGGAACGTTCCTGCTGGCCGCGGGAGCGATGGGCGAGTTCGGGCCGATCCTGCTGGTCACGCTCGTGTTCTCGACCAAGGGCACTCTCAGCAGCAGCCTGATCCTCATCGCTTTCGTCGCGGTAGCAGTGGTGACCGCGCTGGTGGCCGTGCGCGGGGCGACGTGGGGTTGGAACCTGCTCGAGCGCACCCTCGAGACGAGCGGCCAGCTCGCGATCCGAATCGCGGTGGTGCTCGTATTCGCGCTGGCGGCGCTCGCCTCGGACCTCGGCCTCGACCTGCTGCTCGGCGGCTTCGTCGCCGGCGTGATCGTGCGCGAGGCGCTCAAGGGTCGCGAGGTCGCCATGTTCGAGTCGAAGCTGACCGCCGTTGGCTACGGCTTCTTCATCCCGTTCTTCTTCGTCGTGAGCGGCATCAAGTTCAACGTCGAGGCGCTCACCGATGACCCGATCCAGTTCCTAAAGGTGCCAATGTTCCTGGCGCTGTTCCTGCTCGTCCGCGGGCTGCCGGCGCTCCTTCTCTACCGCGGCGAACTCGACCTCAGGGACCGCAGCGCGCTCGCGTTCTTCTCAGCCACCCAGCTGCCGCTCGTGGTCGCGATCACGACGATCGCCGTCGAGCAGAACCACATGCGCTCGTCGACCGCGGCGTCCCTAGTGGCAGCGGCGATCCTCTCGACGCTCATCTACCCGCTGATCGGCCTGAAGCTGCGCGAGGGCCGCGCCGGGCTCGAACGGCAGGACGAGCCCGCCGAGGCGCCCGCTCCCGGTTAGAGGCCGGGCGGGTGCCGGACGACGAAGCCGTTAGACGAGCGCATCGTGTTGGTCCAGCGCGAACCCCCGGTTTCGAAGCGCGCGCTGGTGTCGTAGCGGCGGCCGTTCACGACCATGTAGACGTGACCCGGGTTGGCGTAGATGGTGATGTGGCGGCCGCGGCCCGGGGCGCCGTAGCGCATGAAGTCGCCCGAATCGAGCGGCGAGCGCAGTAGCCCGCCGCCGTGGAGGGCGTAGGAGACGGAGCCGGAGCAGTCGTACCCCGAGTCCCGGAAGCTGCGGTGGCCGCCCCCGTACTTGTACGGATAGCTCGCGATCCGGTTGGCGGCGCGAATGACCGCCTTCAGCGTCGAGGAGCCGCTACCGCCGCCCGCCCGCGAGCCGCCGCGCTTGAGGATCGGTCCGGGGCCAAGGCCGAGCTTGGAGCGCGTGTTCGGCCCGGCGATGCCGTCCGCGACGAGCCCGTGAGCGCGCTGCCAGCGTTTGAGCGCGGCCTCGGTGGCCGGCCCGAACACGCCGTCCGCGGTAACGCCGATGCGGCGCTGGAGCGCCCGCACGCCGCCGCCGCGGCGCGACTGGCCGCGCGAGCGCTGGCCGGCGCGCCTCGCGCCCGACTTGCGCTTCAGCACCGGGCCCGGACCGAGCCCCATGGCGGCGCGGGTGTTGGGGCCCGCGATGCCGTCGGCGACGAGGCCATGCGCGCGTTGCCAGCGCTTGAGGGCGCGCTCCGTGACCGGGCCGAAGACACCGTCGGCGCTCACTCCGAGCTTGCGCTGCAGCTCCCTGACGTCGCTGCCACGCGACTTTACGACCGCAGCGACTGCCTGATCGGCGCTGCCCACCTGGATCGCCGTCACGCCGGCGACGGTGCCTCCGCTCACTGCGACGAGCGCCGCTACGGACAAGCTGCGAGCCGGCAGCTTGAGGCCGGCGGCCGCGGCAGCGGCCTCGCGCCGGGCACGCGAGCGCGCGAGCGACTGCGCCCAGAGCTCCTCGCAGGCAAGATCCCTTTGCACTTCGATATGACCTCGTTGTCGGGTTGACGCCTGCGAGGTGAGCTGACGGGCTCGCGCTGGTGCGCTACACCTCGGACTACCGCTGAACGCGGCCACGCCTGGTGATTCGCCCCACGGCCACATCGGCCGCATCGGGTCCCCCGCTCGCCGCGCCTGGCGGCGTGGCGACTCGGCGTCGAGAGGCCGTCGTTCTATCAAGCGAAAGTCCTGCAAGTTGCAATATTTCTTGCAGAACGTCGGGGTGCAGGAGGGCGCCCGGACTCGTCCTAGCCCGGACCGAGCACCTGCTCGATCGCCGCCACGGCCCTGCGCTCGTGCCGCCGGGCGAGCCGATGCATACGGCCTGCCCTCGCGAAGCGGGTGCGCGCGAGCGCGGTTCGGCCTGCCGTGGCCGCCCGCACGCCTCCGATCTCGAACGACAACCCGCGGTCGAACTCCCGCAGGGACCTCGTGAGCAGCCGCTTGTAGGTCGCACCGTTGTCGGACGACGGCTGCTCGGCCGCGAGCGCGGCCTGGACCGTGTCGATCTCCCGGCGCGTCCGGCGCAGGATGCGGATGACGCGGCGCGCGCGCCGCGGGCGCTCCCCGGACCGGTCCCAGGCGCGGTACGCCGCACGGGCGGCGTTGCCGAGCCGGGTGAACTCGGCGTCGCGACTGCGCCCCGCTTCCCGCAGCGAGCGATCGTCGGCGCCGGCGCCCGATGGGACGAGCAACAGCAGCGCGATCGCAACCGCGAGGAGAGGGGGTATGTTCCGCCGATGGATGAGCTTGCTCCCGGAATCCGGCACTGGACCGCGCGCCACCCCAAGATCGGGGTCGAGGTCAGCTCGTACTGGCTGCCCAACCTCGGCGTGCTGATCGACCCCCTTGACGTACCCGGGGAGGTCGAGGATGTGAACACGATCCTCCTCACGAACCGGCATCACCGTCGCAGCAGCCTTGAGGCCCGCGAGCGCTTCGGCGCCACCGTGCACGTGCCGCAGGCCGGCATGCAGGACTGGCAGGGTCAGCCAGTCGAGCCGTATGAGCCGGGCGACGTGTTTGCGGACGGCGCCGTCACGGCCTACGAGGTTGGCGCGATCTGCCCGGACGAGTCCGCCCTCCACGCCCCGTCCGTGTCGGCGCTCGCGGTGGCCGACGGCGTGATCCGCTACGAGGACAACCTCCGCTTCGTCTCCGACGGTCTCATGGACGACCCGGAGAACACCAAGCGCGGCCTAAAGGACGCCTACGCACGCCTGGCCGAGGAGCTCGAATTCGACAATCTGCTCGTAGCCCACGGCCAGCCGCTCGCCGGCGGGGCGAGGGAAGCGCTGCGCGCGTTCGCGACGGCCTGATGATCGGGCAGGTCGGCCTGGTCGTTCATCCGCGCCGCGATATCGAGTGGGCGCTGAGCAAGCTGATGGAGTGGGCGTCGACGCACGCAATGGCGATCGGCCAGGTCCGCATCCCGGGGCAGTCCCGCACGGTCGCCGACCCCGTCGACGTCGAGGCCTGCGAGCTCGTGATCGCGCTCGGCGGCGACGGCACCGCGCTCGCCGCCCTGCACGCCGCAGCGCCGGCGTCGCGGCCGGTGCTCGGCATCGCCTGCGGCAGTATCGGCGTACTCACCTCCGTGCATTCGGGTGAGCTCGAGTCGGCACTCGAGCGGGTGACCGCGGGAGACTGGGTGCCGCAGCGGCTTCCCGGACTCGACATCTCGGTAGGGGGCGCGCACGTCGCCGTCGCCATCAACGACGTCGCTGTGGTCCGCAACGGCGCCGGCCAGGTGATCGTCGCGATCAACGTCGACGACGAGCTCTATGCGCGCACCGCCGGCGACGGATTGGTGGTGGGAACGCCGCTCGGGTCGACCGCATATACGACGGCCGCCGGCGGGCCGATCGTGCTGCCGCAGGTGCCCTCGATGGTGCTGACCCCGCTCGCCCGCCACGGCGGCGTGTCGCCGCCCCTCGTGGTCGGCCCGGAGACCCGCATCGGCCTCGTGATCGAATCCGGCTACGGCGGCAGCCGGATCGAGGTCGACGGCCAGCTGGTCGCCGAGCGAGCGCTCGACGCGACCGTGCGGCTCCGGGAGGGCTACGCCACGATCGTCACGCTCGCGGGCCAGGAGACGCTGCTCGCCGGGCTGCGGCGAAGGGGCCTGGTGGCCGACTCGCCCCGAGTACTCGTGCGCGACAAGCGAGCTGGCCTAGACCAGCTCGAGAAAGACCATCTCGGTTGAGTCCGACTTACGTGGACCCAACTTGAGGATGCGCGTGTAGCCACCCTCGCGGTCCGAGTAGCGCGGCGCTATCTCCTCGAACAGCTTGTAGACGACGAACTTGTCCTGGCCGAGACGCGCCATCGCGAGCCTGCGGGAATGACCGTCGCCCCTCTTCGCGAGAGTGATCAACCGCTCGAGCTCAGGCTTGACCGCCTTGGCCTTGGCCTCGGTGGTCTGGATGCGCTCGTGGTCGATCACCTCGCGGCAGAGGTTCATGTACAGCGCCTTGCGATGCGCTGCGTCACGCGACAGCTTGCCTTTCTGCTTGCGATGGCGCATGGCGACGGGAAACCCTAGCTAGCCGGCCCGCAGCCCCAGCCCGCGCGCGTCGAGGGTCTCCTTGACCTCCTCGATCGACTTGCGGCCGAAGTTGGGGATGGCTGCCAGCTCGGACTCCGAC
>Ga0081538_10001237_pt1 | contig 26766 bp, 34 predicted proteins | sample TabmetS5T2R1_FD_71022 | JGI IMG/M metagenome (GOLD analysis project Ga0081538, IMG submission 71022) | Tabebuia heterophylla rhizosphere microbial communities from the University of Puerto Rico - S5T2R1 | ecosystem: Host-associated > Plants > Roots > Rhizosphere ...
CGTCACTAGTCGTGATCGTCCGATGGGCGATGGCGATCACGCGCTCCCCGTGCTCGTGCACGAGCACGCTGCCGACGAAGGTGACCGTCATCTCCTCGCCGCTACAGGGATTGATGTCGGTGAAGACGTCGAGGATGGGCTCTTCGACCGGCGGGTTGGCGGCCGCCGGGACCGCGAACGCCAGAGCAACGACGCTCAGCAGGCCAACAACGAGTCTCTTCATGATCACCCCTCGCCGCAGGACTACGGAATCTGACCATCGTGTCAGACCGTCTCAGGCGTTACAAGTTTGCCTAAACGTGATCGGCCGCTTGTCTTGACCGCCGGGGCCTCAGGCCCTATCCTCAACCAGATGGTTTATCAACCAAGCAGGTGATCACAGTGCCGGTCGACCAGCTCAGCACCACCTTCTCCGCCCTCGCCGATCCGACCCGCCGCGCGATCCTGGCGCGGCTCGCCGAAGGCGATGCCACGGTCAACGAGCTGGCCGAGCCCTTCCCCATAACCCTGCAGGCCGTGTCGAAGCACCTCAAGGTACTCGAGCGGGCCGGCCTCATCGCCCGCGGACGCAGCGCTCAGCTGCGGCCCTCGCGGCTGCAAGGCGAGGCCCTCAAGGAGGCATCCGACTGGCTGGCGGGCTACCGCGGATTCTGGGAGGGCAGCTTCGACCGCCTCGACGACCACCTGCGCGCGATCCAGAAGGGACGACCCGAATGACCCAGGCAGCAACGACCCAGGAGATCACGATCCGGCGCCTGTTCGATGCCCCCCGTGAGCTCGTTTGGAAGGCATGGACGGAACCCGACCAGCTGGTCGAGTGGTGGGGACCGCCCGGCTGGAGCACGGCGCTCTCGACGGTCACGATGGAGGTCCGGCCCGGCGGCGCCTTTCGGCTGATGTCCGTCAACGAGGAGGGCGTCGAGATGCCCGTCGTCGGCATCTACCGCGAGGTGATCGCGCCGGAGAGGTTGGTCCTCGAGGAGCCGGCGGGTGACAACTGGCACGACGGCGCAGTCTCCGTCCTCGATCTGACCGACCTCGGCGACGGCCGGACCGAACTGGTCCTCCAGTCGACAATCCAGACCACCGAGGAGATGCGCGCCGCCGCCGAGGCCGGGGTCACGGCCTCGATCGAGCGCCTCGCCGGGTACCTGGCCTGATGGGGGGTGGCGTGGATTACCGACTGGAGGTGGTCACGGTCCCCGTCTCCGACGTGGACCGCGCCAAGGCCTTCTACACAGAGAGGATGGGCTTCAACACCGACCACGACACGTGGATCGATGAGGACACGCGCGTAGTCCAGCTGACCCCGCCCGGGTCGGCCTGCTCGATCGTGATCGGCACGGGGCTCGTGGACACGGAGCCCGGCTCAGTGAAGGGCCTCCAGCTCGTCGTGACGGACATGGAGGCCGCACGGGCGGAGTACGCCGAGCGCGGACTCGACGTGGGGGAGACGCAGGTGCTGGGCGCCCCCGGCAGGCCCGGCTTCAAGTTCGTCTTCTTCAACGACCCCGACGGGAACGGCTGGGCCGTTCAGGAGCTGCCCGCATAGGCGCGCCGGGCGGCGTGGTTCGACAGCGACGGACGCCCCATCCTCAAGGCCGAGCGCTTCGACTACCGCGAGCGGCTGCCCGGCGCGTAGCATCGTCGTGGTGGCCTTGGAAGTGCGCGACAACCGCGACGAGGAGCGCTACGAGGCGTCCGTCGACGGCGATCTGGCGGGCTTCACCGAGTATCGCTCGCGGCCGGGGCTGATCGCCTTCTTCCACACCCAGGTGGACAGCGCCTTCGAGGGCCAGGGGGTGGGCTCTACGCTCGTGCGCGAGGCGCTCGAAGATGCACGCAGGCGTGGACTCGAGGTCCTGCCGTTCTGCCCCTTCGTGAACTCGTACATCGAGCGGCACCGCGAGTACGCCGACCTGGTGCCCGAATCCGGGCTCGAGTCCTTTGGCTTATCCTGATCACTCCGCAAAAACTGGCTCGTGACAGCGGAGGACGAAGGGGGTTTGGCGATCGCCAGCGAGCAGAAGCCGATTGAACTGATCCTTGCGCGCAGTCTGCTCGACAGCCTCTCGACGCCCGGGTGCCTACTCGACCTGACGGGCACGCTCGTTTACTACAACGAGGCCGTGGCCAAGCTGGCGGGCATGCGTTTCGAGGAGACCGGGGCGATGCCCGCCGAGGAGTGGGGGGCGACCTTCGGGCCCTTCGACGAGGAGGGGCGGCGGATCCCGTGGGACGAGCACCCGCTCGTGTTGGAGATCCGGCAGGGGCGGGCGGGACACTTCGTTCAGCGCTTCAGCACCGCCGACGGAGGGGAGTGGGAGGTCGCCGTGAGCGCGATCCCGCTGGTCGGGACGACGGGGTTCGAGGGGGCGCTCGTTTTCTTCTGGACGGCGGACGGCGGATGACCGGGCGGCGCTCACCGTGAAGCTCAAGATCTGGGGCGTGCGCGGCTCGATCCCGGCACCCGGCCCGCGGACGGCGCGCTACGGGGGGAACACCTCATGTGTCCAGCTGACCTTGTCGGACGACAGCGTGCTCGTGCTCGACGCCGGCAGCGGGATCCGCGACCTCGGCCCCTCCTGCGAAGAGGTGCACCGGATCAACATCCTGCTCACGCACCTGCACCTCGATCACATCCAGGGGCTGCTCTTCTTCGCGCCCTTCTTCCGGCCCGAGACGGAGATCGTGATCTGGGGGCCGCCCTCGCCGGGCCACTCGCTGCGGCATCGGATCGGGCGCTACCTCTCCGCTCCACTCTCGCCGATCGAGATCCGCGCGTTGCCCGCCAAGGTCAGCTTCCGCAAGTGCCCTTCCGAAGAGTGGGAGATCGGGCCTGCCCGAATCCGCGCCGCGCCGGTCAGGCATCGCGGCCCCACCCTCGGCTTTCGGATCACAGAGGGCGACACCTCGCTCTGCTATCTGCCCGACCACGAGCCCGCCCTCGGGGCGCCGCTCGCAAACATGGAGCCGGATTGGATCTCGGGGTTCTCGCTCGCCGAGCGCTGCTCACTGCTCCTGCACGACTCTCAGTACACGGACGAGGAGTACCCCGAGCGGATCGGCTGGGGCCACTCGAGCCTGTCCGACGCGCTGCTGTTCGCGCGTCGCAGCGAGGCCGAGCGGGTGATGCTCTTCCATCACGATCCGCTTCACACCGACGACGATCTCGACGAGCTCCACCGCCGCGCCGGCGAGCAGTGGCGTGAGCTCGGCGGGCCCGACGGCGGACCCGGCATGGCCATCGAGGGCACCGAGATCGAGTTGCGGGCGAACGGCGCCGCGGCGCGCTCCGACCCCGGCTACGCGCGGGCCCGGTCGTCCAAGGCGTCCAGACCGGCGTAGTCCTCGGCGCGTGCGGCCTCGAGCGCCGCGGGCCAGTCCGTGAAGTACTCGATCCGCACCATCTTGCCGTCGCGGAACGTCGTGACCTGGTGGTACAGCTCGCCGTCGATCTCCGCCCCGCTGCCCTTGCCCAGGGTGTGGTACCGGAGCCGCACGGCCACGCGGTCACCTTCGTCGACGGTCTCCTGAGGGTCGAGCCTCAGCTCCTCGAACGTCTCGTCGAGCCCTTCCCAGAAGATCCTGATCTGATCGGGGCCCTTGCAGGAGTCGAACCCTTGGTGGGCGGGAAGCACCCAGTCGACCTGGGGGTCGAAGGATTCGACGGCCGCGTCGAAGTCACGCCGGTTGTACGCGGCGATGAAGTCCAGGGTCTTGTCGACGTTCTCCTGCGACACGTGACACGCAGGGTATCTCGCCTGCCGGCCGTGCCTGACGTCAAGTGGTCGGGGTTTCCTCTGCGAGGAGCGTCGGCCGGGCAAGGGTCAGGCGCTCGCGGATCCACGATGCTCCGAGCAGTCCGAGCGTGCAGAGCAGCAGCCAGGCGAGCCCGGCGCAGTAGGCGGCGACAACGTCCGAGACGTAGTGCACGCCCAGGTAGAGGCGGCTGAAGCCGATCGCGATCACAAGCGCCGCGGCCGAGCCGAGCACCACCACGCGCGCCCGTCGCGACCCGACCCCTGCCGCGACGACGAAAGCGAGCGCTCCGTAGACGGTCAGGGACACCATCGCGTGGCCACTTGGGAAGGAAAAGCCCGCCGCCGTCGCCAGCGGCTCTGAGAACTGGGGCCGGGGCCGTTCGAAGGCCGCCTTGAGGGCAAGGTTCAGCGCCTCGCCACCGGCGAGCGCAGCTCCCATCAGAGCGGCGTGCGCGAGGCGGCGTCTCAACAACAGCGCCAGGACCGCGAACACGGTGATCCCGAGCAGCACGCTCGCTCCCCCGAGCTGCGTGACCGTGCTCAGCACTCCCGTGGCGAGACCACCCGCGTGGGTATGTAGCCACGCGGCGACCGCATTGTCGACGCCAACGACCGGCCCGCGGCCCTCCACGCCCACGGCGAGCCAGGCGAACACCAATGTGCTCGCAGCGAGCACCCCGAAGAGGGTGCCGGGAGCGCCCCGTCCGCTCATCTGGCCGATTCAACAGAGCGCGGCTGAGGGGAAGCTGAGTCCCCGCTCCCTGAGGCCGCGTCAGCCGACGCGGTTGCGCTGGTCAGCCTGCGCCGAGCGGACCGACTCGATCGCCCTCTCCCTGCTCGCGAAGATCTCGAGTCGGATCACTTTGCCGTCGCGGAACTCGAAGACGTGCGCGCCTTCCTGGTTGATCTCGACGCCGCTGCCCTTGCCACGGCCGTGGTAGGTCGCGAGCACCACCACGTGGTTGCCGAGCTCGAGATAGTCCTCCGCTACCGCCCGCCAGTTCTCCCACTCGCTAAACCAGCTCCGCAAACGCGGATTCGGATCTTCCCGGTCGCAAAAGACGCCTGCGAGCCCGGGGAACTCGTCTGACCAGCCCCACTCCATGTCGGGGTCGTAGACGTCGAAGCTCAGCCGCCAATTGCCGCGGCTCCATTCCTCGTAGATCGGTCGCAGAAGGTCGGCGTTTCCAGGCGGCATGCCGCCACAGGATAGGGCGCGGCTCGGCACCGCCCGGTCAGCCTCGAAGCTCGGCCAGGCGTCGCTCGAGGAAGCGCCGCTCGGCCTCCGCGTGGACGAGCTGTAGCGCGCGTTCGTACGCCGCGCTGGCCTCTTCGACGCGGTCAAGCCGGCGCAGCAACTCCGCGCGCGTCGCGTGCAGGTAGTGGTAGTTGTCGAGATCGAGGCGGTCCACGAGGGCGAGCGCGGCTTCGACGTCACCCGCCTCGGCAATCGCGACCGCCTGGTTGAGCTCCACGACCGGGGAGCCGGTGCGGCGGGCGAGCTCGCCGTAGAGCGCCGCCAGCTGCGGCCAATCCTGGGGCTCGTCGGCGTGCAGGGACGCGATCGCCGCCTGCAACACGTAGAGGCCGCGGCCGCCGAGCGCCAGCGCCCGGTCGAGCGCAGACCGGCCCTCCGCAATCTGTCCAAGGTCCCAGAGCGACCGGTCCTGGTCACGCAGCAGGACCACCGTGCCGTCGGCGAAGCGCGCGTCGCGTCGGGCGTCGTTCACCAGCATCAGCGCCAGCAGTGCGTGCACCTCGGGCTCGTCGGGCATCAGCTCGACGAGCGCGCGCCCAAGCCTGATCGCCTCGGCCGCGAGGTCACCGCGACCGCCGTAGCCCTCGTTGAAGATCAGGTAGACGACCGCGAGCACCGCGGCGAGCCGGTCGGGCAGCAGGTGGGCCGGGGGCACGCGGAACGGGACGCCCGCGACCTTGATCTTGCGCCTGGCGCGGACGAGCCGCTTGGCCATGGTCGCCTCGGGGACGAGGAAGGCGCGCGCGATCTCCTCGGTCTCGAGACCACCCAGCGTCCGCAGCGTGAGCGCCACCTGGGCATCGAGCTCGAGCGCCGGATGGCAGCACGTGAAGATCAGCTCGAGCCGCTCGTCCGGGATCGTCGTCTCGTTCACGTGGTTCTCCACGGTTTCAGGCACGTCGAGCTGGCGGGTCTTCTCTGCTCGCATGCGATCGCGTCGGATGCGGTCGATCGCGCGGTTGCGTCCGGTGGTGACGAGCCACGCGCGCGGGTTGGCGGGCGTGCCCTCGCGCGGCCAGCGCGCCGCGGCGATCGCGAACGCCTCCTGGGCGGCCTCCTCGGCGAGTTCGAAGTCGCCGAGGAAGCCGATCAGGCTGGCGAGGACACGTCCCCACTCGTCTCGAAAGACCTGTTCGAGACTCGCTCTCACTCCACGATCGGGCGCACCTCGATAGCGCCGCCCAGGCGGGCGGCCGGGATGCGCGCCGCCAACTCGATCGCGGCGTCGAGGTCGTCAGCCTCGAAGAAGAGGTAACCGGCGAGCGCCTCCTTGACGGCCACGAACGGACCGTCGGTCGTCAGCGTCTTGCCGTCCTCGACCCGCACGGTCGTCGCCGTCTCGGGGGACTCGAGCTGGAGGCCGGGGCTGACGCCCGCAGTCTGGTTGATCGCCTGGTAGTCAGCGAACACCGCCTTCTGCTCGTCCTTCGAGAGGCGCGCCCACTCGTCGGGAGTCCTCGGTGTCGGAGCATCGCCCTGATGAATCAACAGCATGTACTTCATGGTTCCTCCTTTGTGGAATGGTCGCTCCTAAGACGAACGGGGGACACAGGAGAGGACAGCTCGCGGAAATCAGCCGCCGCTCTTCGCAAAGGAGGCCTGCAGGACCTCGCCGGGGCGTTCCCCGAGCAGGCGGACGGCCGCCACCTTCGAGACGTTGACGGGAATCGCCCCGCCCCAGCTGCCTCTGCGATCCAGCGCCAGTGAGGGAAGCGGAATCGTCCGTCGGCCCGTCGTCACCAACTCCCCGCTCGTAACAGCCTGGCGGTGCGGGGGCGCGACCGTCACGAACAACCACGACGGCCTGCCCTCGTAGCCGAACGCCACCCCGGCCCGAGAGCCTGCAGCGTCCGTCAGGTGCTCGGCTTGGAAGTACTGCCCGTCGGCCCGGGCGAGGGTGTCGCGGTAGCGTTCGGCGATCCGGTGGTCGTCGCTGTAGACCGCCACGAGTGCGGCGGCGGTGACGGCAGCCGCCGCCAGGGCGGGGCCTACGCGTGGCGCCAGCCAGCGCGGGCTCAGCCAGCGGGCCCGGCGGCGGCGCGGTGGCGGCTCGAGCCCGAGGGCCTTGACGACGCGCGACTCGAAGCCCGCCGGGGGCTCCTGGGTCGGCGCCAGCACCAGCAACTCGTCGGCCACCTGCGAGAGCTGCTCCACAACGCGCCGGCATTCCGCGCATGTCGACAGGTGCCGCAGCGCCTCGGCACGCTGCTCGCCGTCGGCGATCCCGAGGGCGATCTCGGGCGCCAGGTCACGGATCTCGTCACACCTCATTCCTGCTCCCCAGTGATTCGCGCAGCTTGAGCATGGCGGCCCGGATTCGGGTCTTCGCGGTTCCGAGCGGAACGCCCTCGAGCTCGCTGATCTCCTGGGCCGTGCGCCCGAGGTAGGCGGCCAGAAAGAGGGCGCGTCGCTGCTCCGGCGGCAGCTCGGCGATGGCGCCTCGCACGCGCTCGCGCTCGTCCGGCGGGAAGCCCTGGTCGGCCGGGCCCGCGGTGACGCCAGCCTGCTGCAGCCTGTTCGCGACCAGGTCCGGATCGAGCGGCTGCGGCGTCTTCACTCGGATGAAGTCGATGGCCAGGTTGCGGGCGATCGTCAGAAGCCAGGTCGCCACGCGCCCCCGGCGTGGGTCGTACGTGCGGGCGTGCTTCCAGGCACGCACGAACGTCTCCTGGGCCAGATCCTCGGCGGTGGCCTCGTCACGCACGATCGTCAGCACCAATCCGTAGACACGCGCCTGGAAGCGCCGTGTGAAGGCCGTCGCGGCGTCCCGGTCGCCGGCGGCGAGACCGGACAGCAGGGCCTCATCGGAGAGAGCTGAAGACACCACACCCCTCTATACGCGAGCGGTGCTGCGAGGGGATTGCTTCTCCGCGCGATCAATCTCGTTGGGGCTCTCCGACCGTAGTTCAGGGCATGACGATCTCATTCAGACATTCAGTGGCGGTCGCCCTCGCGATCGGAGCGGCGGCGCTCGCCCTTGCTGCCTGCGGTGGCGGCGAGAACGACGGGGAGGCAACGGCGGCGGGCAGCGGCGGCGCCATCGCATCGAAGCAGACGGTCGACGGAACCGACGTCCTGGTCGACTCCGACGGTCGCACGCTCTACAGCGCCGAGGTTGAGAAGGGCGGACGGATCCTGTGCACGGGAGCGTGCACCTCGTTCTGGGATCCCGTCGGCGCTTCCGCCACAGAGGCGGAGGCGGCGGCGGCGGACCTGGATCTCGATCTCGGAGCGGTCAAGCGCCCGGGTGGCGCCGATCAGCTGACGTTCAAGGGCCTCCCGCTGTACACGTTCACCGAAGAGGGGCCCGGCCGGCTCGAGGGTGACGGCTTCGTCGACGAATTCGCGGGGACGCGCTTCGAGTGGGAGGCGGCCGCCACCGGCGGTGGATCGGGCTCCGGGGATTCGGACACCCCGAGCTCGAGCTCGCCGTACAGCGGCGGCTACTGAGAGAGCGCCGGCTCCGGCACCGCGTCGTCGCCGTCGACGCGAGCGAGCGGCATACGAGCGGGTGGTGCTCGAGCTTGTACTTGCGGGCGCGCCCAGCCGACCGCGTTAGGCGTCCTCGCGTCAAGGGTCAAGCTCCGCCCGCCACGGCGGATCGGCGCCGGCGCGGGCGCATGTGATCGCGGCGACGCGGCAGGCAAAGCGCACGGCTTGGATGAGCTCGTCGCGGCGGCCGAGGTCGGGCTTGCCCAGCCCGCGCGAGCTCCAGTCGGCCAGGAAGGCGCCGGTGAAGGCGTCGCCCGCCCCGATCGTGTCCACAACCTCGACAGTGGGAGCCTCCACCTCGGCGACGTGGTCACCGCTCATGACGAGAGCGCCGTCGGCGCCGAGAGTCACGAGCGCGACCGCGCCCTCCCGGGAGAGCAGCGCGCGCGCCGCGTCCGGAGGCGGGGTCCCGGGATCGAGCCACGCGAGGTCGTCGCCGCTCGCCTTGAGGACGTCCGCGCGGCGCAGAACCCGTTCCAGCCGGCGGCGGTAGCCCGCCCGGTCGTCGATGGCCGCGGGCCGGCAGTTCGGATCGAGAACGACGAGCGTGTCTTCGTCCAGGCGGCTCAGGAGCCTCTCGAGCGTTGTCGCCATCGGCTCGAACACAAGGCCGAGCGAGCCCAGGAAGAACGTGGCGATGTGCGGCGGAAGGACGGCCTCGGCGGCCTCGATGGCGAGGCCGGGAGCGGAGGTGGCGGCGGAGTAGAAGCGAAAGGCCGGCGTCCCCGAGGCGTCGAGCTCGGCAAGCGCCAGTGTGGTGGCCGCGTCCGTGGCCACGACCGTCTCGGTTCCCACGCCCGCGGACTCGAGCTCGTGTCGCAGCCGGGCGCCGAACCGGTCCGTGGAGATGCGCCCGAGGTAGGTCGCGGCCTGCTCGAGCCGACCTATGGTCCGCGCCACGTTGTACGGACCGCCGCCCGGATGCGCGACGAGTCCGCCGTCGCGGTCCACGACCACGTCCACGAGAGCCTCACCGGCGACGACGATCACGGCAGCGCCCTCACGTGCAGACCTCAATCGTGACCGCGAGCGGAGAAAACCGCGCCTCCGGGCGAGGTCGCTGGAGGGCGGGCACCGAAATACGACTGTCGCGGCCGGTCGGGTGGGGCGCGACCCGTCAGCCGCGCCCACCCCGGCGATTGGGCACTACAGCGACGCGGTGGTCTCCACGCGCGGCTTCTCCGGATCCGCCGGCTCCGCGTCTCGCTCGTGCTCGACGATCGGCGCCGCTCCCGGGCGCTTCACGTCCTCATCGAGCAGATACCGGAGCTCCTGGTCGAACTCCTCCTCGCGCCGCTTCTCCTCCCGGCGCATCCACCGGTCGTAACACATCTGAACCACCTCGGGTGGGTCGGGACTCCACCGCATGATCGCACCACTCGGACCGAGCCGCGTAGATCAGTCGGTGACCAAGTAGATGATTATGAGCAGGGCGGGTGCGGCCACGTCGAACACGAGGACAGCGCCGAAGTTGCCGGGCGCGAAGTTGCGCTGCGTGACGGCCTCCCGGACGTGGCCGATGGCCGCCCCGAGGTAGAACACGGAGAAGGCGACGATGGTGGCCAGCCACCAGTCCCTGTCGTGGCCCTGCGCGAACACCCCGAGCACACCCAGGGCGAGGTTCGCGAGCCCGACCTCGAACTGGAACGGGCTTCCGCGCGGCCAGCCGATCGAGTCCGCGACCCTGTCGGCGACGAACAGGTGCCCGCTCGCGAAAACGAAGCCCTGAACCCCGACCAGCCAGAGCAGTCCGTTTTCGAGCATCCGGCGCTCCCAGTCGGCGTCGCCGTGCGACAGGAACTGGACGATCGTCGCCACGCTGAAGCCGATCAGGCCGACGTACTGCGTGAGCGCGGCCAGCCGCGACAGCGAGCGATTCGCGTCGGCGTGAATTCGAGGACCCCCGGTCACGGTTCAGCGGTTGAGGCCCTCGTCCGGCGTGGCGAACAATCGCTCGGAGTTGTCGTTCAGGTCTTCGAAGCGCTCCACGAGCTGGGCGGCGACCCGCCAGCGATCGGGCGCCCGACGCAGGCTCCAGTGGTGATAACAGGAGCCGGTGTACTCCTCGCTCGTCGGCGACGGCGGCTGCCAGCGCCGTAGGAAGAACTCGAGCCGCGTGCGGGCGTGGATCTCGCCGCTGGTCGCTTCGTCCATCGCGAGCACGTCCTTGATCGTGTGCCTCTCATCGAAGAATCCTTCGCGCTGGGAGAGGAACTCGCGCAGCCCCTCGATTCCCTTCCAGCGCACGCCATCCTCGAAGCCAGTCTCGAAGTCGTCGGTGAGGAGCTCGGCCATCATGTCCTCGGCCGTGGGATGGCGTTGCAGCAGGCCGAGGTACTCGGCCAGCACCGCCCGTAGCTCCTGCTCGGTCATTTTCGACCTCCGAACGTCGACTTGGCGTGTTCCTCCGCGCACCTTGCCGTACTGACACCTAATTGTCAAGATGGAGAAGCAACACCAAGTTGGGTAGAAAGTACCATCGTGGAAATGAATGACGACGAAAGGAACCTCGAGATCCAAGGGCTCGCCGCCGATCTCTTCGAAGTCGCGGGCGTCATGCGCAGGGACGGGGAGGCGATCGCCCGCCGCGTAGGCCAGAGCCAGGCGCGCTGGCAGGTGATGTGGGTCGCCGCCACGGGCGAGCTCACCGTGCCCACGATCGCCCGCAGACTCGGTGTGACCAGGCAGCACGTTCAGCGAACCGCGAACGGCCTGGTGGCTGATCGCCTGGCGACGTTCGACGCGAATCCCGACCACCGCCGCTCCCCGCTCTTGCGCTTGACCCCGGGCGGTCACGAAATCCTCGAGGAGATCAACCGCGGCGCCGCGCAGCGCAACCTCCAGACCGCCGCCGAGCTGGGGGACGACGGCACCCGCCGGCTTCGCGAGCTGCTCGACCGCGTCCGGCGAGCCCTGCGAACGCCCCCGCCCGCGTAGAGCGGGCGAGCCCCGCGACCGCTGAGTTCCCGCTCTTGGACCGGTCTACAGAGGGGACGTGAAAGTTGAGGAGGCAGACGTGCTGCTCGAGAACAAGAACGCTGTGATCTATGGCGGTGGCGGCTCGATCGGGGGAGCGGTCGCCCGCTCCTTCGCACGCGAGGGAGCGAGTGTTTTCCTCGCCGGTCGCACCGGGGCCAGGCTCAAAGATGTAGCCGACCAACCTGATCACCCACCCCTACACGCACGGCGTCCCGTTCCATGAGATGCGGGCCGACGATTTCATGGCGCCGGTGGAGACGGCCGCGCGAACCACATTCATCACCGCGCGGGCGGCCGCGCGCCACATGATCCCGCGGCGCTCGGGCGTCATCCTCGCCTTCGGCGGCCCCGGCGAGCGCAGCGGACCGTCGCGCGACTACTACCTCGGCGGGACGCAGCTCGCCTTCGACGCGATCGAGACGATGCGGAGACAGCTCTCCGTCGAGCTGGGACCGCACGGAATCCGGTTCGTCACCCTGGCCAGCGGCGGCGTGCCCGAGACGTTCCCGGAGGAGTTCGAGGAAGCCGAGCACCTCACGAAGATGATCGAGGACCAGACCCTCCTCGGCAAAGCGGCGACGCTGGAGGATGTCGGCAATGCGGCTGCCTTCGCCGCCTCCGATTGGGCCCGCAGCATGACGGCGGCCATCGTCAATGTCAGCTGCGGCGCGCTCATCGACTAGGCGGTAGGCCGAACCAGGCCACGCCGCCCGTGTGTCAACGTGTTGCCATGCGTCGTGTGGGCAGGAAGCCCTCGATCTCGGCTACGACGCGCTCCGGCTGATCGAGCCAGGGCAGGTGGCCGGCGCCGGGGATCCGAGCGACGCGAACGTTTGGCTTCTCCGCAGCGATGGCCGCCCACGCCTGCTCGGCCCTGCGACTAATGAAGGCGTCGTGCTCGCCCTGTAGGAACAAGGTGGTAATCCTCGGCATCGGCCAGCGATCGCCCAGGACGAGACGGGCTCGGATAAGCCGGCCTGCGCAGCGGATCAGACTGAGGATGCTGTCGCGGTTACGGCGGGTGTGAGCGACGTCGACATCGAGGAACGCGTCTTCGAGGCGTTCGGGATGCGCCACCTGGAGCTGACCCCAGAACTTGCGGTTGCCCTCGCGGGTCGGATTGCCCATCATCAGTCGACCGAGCGGTTGACCGACGAGCGGCAGGCTCATGAGGCGAAGCGGGAGCGGGGCCTCGCGCGTGACACCAGGCGGTGCTCCGGCGAGCACGAGCCGCGAGACGCGGTCGGGCACCTCGGATGCAAAGGCCGCCGACAACAGCCCACCGATGGAGTTCGCCGCGATGTCGGTCCTGGTGAGCTCGAGCGAGTCGAGGATGTCACCGAGGAACGTGCGCCCGTGGTCGAGCAGGTCGACGCCTCCGTAGTCGAACGGATCGGAGAGACCGTGGCCCGGGCGGTCGACGGCGACTACGCGCCGGGTGCGGGCGAGCGCGGGAAGGATCGGCACCCATTCGAAGGCGCCGTCCCCGCCGCCGTGCACGAGCAGTAGCGGCGGCCCGGCCCCGAGTTCGAGCACCTGGGTCTCTCCCTGCGACCAGCGCACGCGACGGACGCGCGTGTCCGGTGCATGACGGGCGAGCAGGGTGGCGTGCGCCTGCTCGAGTTCGCGATCAATCTCGGTGCCCAACGGCGTCCGAACTCGAGCGGAGCGACGGGATCACAGGTGCGAGGATCGTCGCGCGCGACGCGCGCGGCATCGGTGGGAATACCTATTTCGCTACGGGTTTCCGGATCTGCTCGCGCAGCGCGTAGGCCGCATTTGTCCGAGAACGACAGCTTTGGGTGTCCCCTAGGACGATCCGACAGCGGGCCGCTCGCCGCCGCCGGTGGTCGCGCGAGCGGCTAGAAGCGGCGGGTCAATCCGCGCGCCGCCGGTTGCCGGTCACCGCAGCGGGTAACTGTCCTCGTGGCCGCCTTGCCCGAAGTCGCTGGCACGAGTCGCTCCGCTGCGCCCTGGGCGCCCGCGTTTGTCCTGGGGCTGGGCCTCGGCGGGTTCATCGACGGCATCGTTTTCCACCAGATCCTGCAATGGCACCACCTGCTCACCAGTACGGGTGACCATCCGAGCGGTACCGTGCCCGGTCTCGAGGCGAACACGCTCGCCGACGGGTTCTTCCACCTGGCGACCTGGTTTCTCGTCGCTGGAGGCATGCTGCTGACGGTGCGGGCCTGGCGGCGAGGCGAGCTGGCCCCGCCTTGGCGGGTCCACCTCGGGATGCTGTTGGCGGGGTGGGGCGCCTTCAATCTCGTCGAGGGCCTGATCGACCATCAGCTCCTCGGGATCCATCACGTGCGCGACGACCTAGGCGGTCCGCTCGGTTGGGACCTCGCCTTTCTCGGCTTCGGGGTGCTGCTCCTCGTGGCCGGGGGCACGCTGGCTCAGCAAGCAAGCACCCGAGCCCGCCGAGGCCGGTACCTGCAGTAACCCCGCTGACGCGGTAGCTGGCCCGTGTGGGTAGGGAAGGCTCATGCCGGACCTCGTGCTCGGACCGATCCTGCGCTACGTCGGGAAGGACGAGGCCACTGTCTGGCTCGAGACTGACGCGCCGTGCTTGGTGGAGGTGCTCGGCCATGCCGACCGCACCTTCACCGTCGCGGGGCACCACTACGGACTCGTGTGCGTCGGAGGCCTGGCCCCGGGCCTCTTGCACCCCTACGACGTGCGCCTCGACGGCCGGCTGGTCTGGCCCCCGCCGGAGTACGACCTCCCCCTGCCGGCGATCCGGACGCTCGGTGGCGACGGCCCGGTCCGGGTGGTGTTCGGGTCGTGCCGCGTCTCGCTGCCGCACCGTCCGCCATACACACTGGCCAAGGATGAGCACCCCGAGGGTCGCGAGTTCGACGCGCTCTTCACGCTGTCGCGCGAGCTCCTCCGGCGGCCGCGCGAGGACTGGCCCGACCTGCTGCTGATGCTCGGCGACCAGGTCTACGTCGACGAGGGCTCGCCCGCGGTTCGGGAGCGCATCCGAAGCTCTCGGGATGTGGACAGCCCGCCCGGGCAGGAGGTCGCGAACTTCGAGGAGTACACCTGGCTCTACCACGAGTCGTGGGGCGATCCGATGATCCGCTGGCTCCTGTCGACCATCCCCACGGCCATGGTCCTCGACGACCACGACATGGCCGACGACTGGAACATCTCACGTACCTGGAAGGAGGAGATGAGATCCACGCCGTGGTGGCGCGAACGCCTGGCCGGCGGCCTGATGACGTACTGGATCTACCAGCACATCGGCAATCTCGCCCCCGCCGAGCTGGACCGCCACGCCGAGTACGAAGCGGTGCGCAGCGCCGACGACGGCGCCGCCACGCTGCGCGACTTCGTCGAGTGGGTGGACTCGGGCGGCGAGGGGAAGATATGGAGCTTCAAGCGCGATCTCGGCGACACGCGGCTGGTCGTAGTCGACGATCGCACGGGCCGAAGCTTCAAGGAAGGCCAGCGCTCGATCTTCGACGACCATGAATGGAACTGGATCGTCGAGGCGTGTCGGGGTCAGTTTGACCACCTGCTGCTCGCCACGACCGATCCGGTCCTCCTCGCCCCGGGCCTGCACTACGCCGAGGCCTGGAACGAGGCCGTCTGCGACGGCGCCTGGGGAGACTGGGCGGTGGCGCCAGCCGAAAAGCTGCGCCGGGCCCTCGACTTTGACCACTGGGCCGCATTTCACGTCTCCTTCGAGAAGCTCGTGCAACTGGTGCGGGAGCTCGGCCGCGGCGAGCCGGCCCGGCCGCCCGCGTCGATCGTCTTTCTATCTGGAGACGTCCACCATGCCTATCTGGCCGAGGTCGCCTTTCCCCGCGACGCGAACGTCGGAAGCGCCGTCTACCAGGCTGTCTGCTCGCCGTTCCGGAACGCCCTCGATACCCACGAGCGGCAGATCCTGCGCCTTGCCCTGACTCGTCCCGGCACCGCCGCCGCCCGCGCCCTCGCTCGTGCGGCAGGGGCTCGCGACCCCGCGATCCGATGGCGTATCACGGAAGGGCCCTTCTTCGACAACCAAGTGGCGACGATCCAAACCGCCGGTCGCCACGCGTCAATGAAGCTCGAGAAGACCGTCGGTGACCCCCACACCGACCGGCGCACCCTCGAGACCGTCTTCGAGCGGCGCCTCGCCTGACGCCCCGCGCCGGAAGCGTCTGCCTTCGGCGCTAGCCGCGTTCATCCCGGGTATGGTCAGCCATGGCATCCATCGGATACGCACTCTCGACGGAGGAGCACGCTCCCGACATCCTGGTTCGCAACGCGCGGCTGGCCGAGGAGGCGGGTTTCGACTTCGCGCTGATCTCGGACCACTACCACCCGTGGATCGATCGCCAGGGTGAGAGCCCATTCGTATGGGCGGTCATCGGCGCGATAGCGAACGCCACCGACAAGCTGAGGCTTGGGACCGGCGTGACGTGCCCGACCATCCGGATTCATCCTGCCGTCGTCGCCCAGGCAGCCGCGACCGCCGCCGCGCTCATGCCCGGCCGGTTCTTCTTCGGGGTCGGCAGCGGAGAGAACCTGAACGAGCACGTCGTGGGCGAGCGCTGGCCGCCGCTGGCGGTGCGGTTGGAGATGCTCGAGGAGGCGATCGAGGCGATCCGCGAGCTGTGGATGGGCAAGCTCGTCTCGCATCGCGGCAAGCACTACACGATCGAGAACGCGCGCCTCTATACGCTGCCCGACGAGCCCCCACCACTTGTCGTCGCCGCGGCCGGAGCCAACGCCGCCGAGCTGGCGGGGAGGATGGGCGACGGACTCGTCGGGGTCTCGCCGCAGGCCGAGGTGGTCGAGGCCTTCGACACCGCCGGGGGTGGAGGCAAGCCGCGCTATGGCCAGGTCCAGGTCTGCTGGGCTGACGACGAGCAGCAGGCCAAGCAAACCGCGCTCGAATGGTTCCCCAACATCGCGCTCCCCGGGGACCTGAGCCAGGAGCTGCCGCAGCCAGCCCAGTTCGAGCAGGCGAGCGAACTGCTCACCGAGGACGAAATGGCCGAAATCGTCGCCTGCGGCCCCGACCCGGAGCGGCATCTCGAAATGATCGGCCGCTTCACAGAGGCCGGGTTCGACCACGTCTACATCCACCAGATCGGCCCCGATCAGAAAGGCTTCATGGACTTCTACGCGCGCGAAGTGCTGCCGCGTGTGAGCGAGCAGTCCAGGGCCGGTGCGCGATGAGCGTTGTAGCGAGTGATCTTTGGGTCCGGCGGTCTCCGCTCGGCGGGCCTAGAGCGGGTCTGGGGCGTCTTGTGGCTCCGCCTGTTCGGGCGTCGCGGCCCAGCTTCCGAGGAGGCTGAGCGCCTCCGCGGACTTCGATCCGGGCTCCGCGGTCCAGATCATGAGCATCTGTCCGGGGTCGGCGGCTAGTTCCATGCGGTTGTAGGTGAGGGTGAGGTCGCCGACGACCGGGTGGTGGAGGTCCTTGGTGCCGGTGTCGTGGAAGCGGACGTTGTGGGCGGCCCAGCGGGTGCTGAATTCTGCGCTCTGGGTGGAGAGCTCGCCGACCAGGTCCGAGAGGTCGCGGTCGTGGGGGTCGCGGCCGGCTGCGGAGCGCAGCACGGCGACGACGTCGCTGGCGGCGCGCTCCCAGTCGGCGTAGAAGTCGCGGGCGCCGGGGTCGAGGAAGACGTAACGGGCGCTGTTGACGGGACCCGGGCCGGCGGCCCGGGCGAACATCTCGGAGTAGAGGGCGTAGCCGAGCTGGTTGGCGGCCAGGTTGTCCAGGCGGGCATTGTGGACGAACGCGGCTGCGCCGGTGAGCCCGTCAAGGACGTGCTGGATGCTTGGCCGCACGCGCCGCCTGGGAGCTCGGCGGCGTCGCGGCGGGCTCGTCGGCCTCAGGGCACGGGCGAGATCGAACAGGTGGGCGCGCTCGGCCTCGTCGAGCCGCAGGGCGCCGGCCAGCGCTTCGAGCACGCTGTCGGAGACGCCGTTCATGTCCCCCCGCTCGATGCGGGTGTAGTAGGGGACGCTGACGCCGGCCAGGACGGCGACCTCCTCACGCCGCAGGCCCGGGACGCGACGGCGGCCGTAGGAGGTCAGCCCCGCCTGCTCAGGGCTGATCTTCGCCCGGCGGGAGATCAGGAACTCTCGCATCTCGCTCCGCGTGTCCACCGAGCACAGAGCGTAGACCCGCTCGCAGCCTCGTGGGAGACCCTGCCAGTACCTCTCTCAACAGGGACTCTCACTCTCCTGGATCGGGTGCTTTCTTGGAAGGCGACCGAGATGAGAGGGGCTTTCAAGTGCGTGGCGTTGTGATGTATTCCGCTGGCGATGTTCGGGTCGAGGAGCGTGAGGACCCGCAGATCATCGAGCCCACAGACGCGATCATCAGGCTTGCCGCGACTTGTATCTGCGGGTCAGACCTGTGGGCCTACCGCGGGATCGAGCCGGCCGACCACCAGGTGATGGGACACGAGTACGTCGGCGTGGTCGAGGAGATCGGCTCCGATGTCAAGACCATGAAGGTCGGCGACTTCGTTGTCGGGTCCTTCGTCATCTCCGACAACAGCTGCGAGATCTGCCAGTCCGGCTACCAGTCCCAGTGCGTGCACGCCGAGTTCGTGGCGCAGACGATCGGCACGCAGTCCGACAAGGCCCGCATCCCACAGGCGGACGGCACTCTGGTCGTCACTCCCGGTCAGCCTGACGCGGAGCTGCTCGCCTCGCTGCTCGCGGCATCCGACGTGCTCGGCACCGGCTGGTTCGCCGCAGTCGCCGCCGAAGCCGGCCCCGGCAAGACCGTCGCGGTCGTGGGTGACGGCGCGGTCGGACTCATGGGTGTCCTGGCTGCCAGGCAGCTTGGCGCGGAGCGGATCATCGCGATGTCCCGCCACCCCGAACGGCAAGAACTGGCCCGCTTCTACGGCGCGACGGACATCGTCGAGGAGCGCGGTGACGAAGGCGTGGCGAAGATCAAGGAGCTCACGAACGGGCTCGGAGCGCAATCGGTGATCGAGGCCGTCGGCACCGAGGAGTCGACTATGCAGGCGATCAACGCCACCCGCCCCGGCGGGCACATGGGCTTCGTCGGCGTCAACTACGAGGTGACCATCCCCGGACCCGACCTGTTTTTCGCCGGCATCCACGTCCACGGTGGTCCCGCCCCAGTGCGGCGGTTCCTGCCGGACCTGATCCAGCGGATCTGGGACCGGGAGATCGACCCCGGCAAGGTCTTCGACCTCACCCTCCCACTGGATCAGGCAGCCGAGGGCTACAAGGCGATGGACGAGCGCCGCGCCACCAAGGTGTTGCTGACGCTTTAAGCCCGGGCAATGGCATCACCTCGACCGCCGCCACGGGTCGCGCCTGTCCCCATCCCGGCATGACTCCGGGGGCCCCGGGGGCCGGTGCTTCCTACGCGAGGACGGCGGTCGCGCCGGCGTCCGGCAGCGCCGAACCTAGTTCCTTGCGTGAGCTGATCCCGAGCTTCCCGAAGACTTTGTGCAGGTGCCACTCCACCGTGCGTGGGCTGAGGAAGAGCTGGGCGCCGATCTCCGGGTTCGTGAGCCTGTCGGCCGCCATTCGGGCGATCTGGGCCTCCTGCGGAGTCAGCTCGTCGAGCGTCTCGACCGTGCGCTTGCGCACCGTCTCCCCGGTGGCCAGCAGCTCTCCGCGGGCGCGCTCGGCGAACGCCTCCATGCCCATGTCGGTGAGCATCTCGTGGGCGACGCGGAGCTGCTCGCGCGCGTCGACGCGGCGGTTCTCGCGCCGCAGCCATTCGCCGTAGACGAGGTGCGCGCGTGCCAGCGACACGCGGATTCGTGTGCGGCCGAGCCGCTCGATCGCCTCGCGGTAGAGCCGCTCGGCGGTTCTCCCCTCGCTGAGCAGCGCCCGGCTGCGGGCGTGGTGCCCGAACGCAAACTCCGAGCCGTTGGCCTCGGCGATCTCGCCCAACCACTCGACCGGGCCGGGGGCACGCTCGGGATGGCCGCTCCGGACGGCCGCCTCGATCAGGTCGGACAGCACCCAGGGCGCGACACCCAGCCCGTGCGGGTCCTCGGCGGCTCGCTCGGCAGCGGTGAGGGCGTCGTCGTAGCGGCCGAGGCCGTTGTAGCGGACGGCGGCACTCCAGTCGCTGGCCCTGAGCCAGAGCCCCGCGCCGTGTCGCAACGCGTCCTGCCGGCGCGCCTCGGTCAGCGCCAGCGCCTCGGCGTCCCGCCCGCGCCAGTTGGCCAGGGCGATGGCCGAGCTCAGGCTGACGTGGCTGCCCGTGGCCTCGGCGACGGCGTCCGCCTCGGCGGCCAGTGAGGTGGCCACTGCGAGCCGCCCGGCGAAGAGGTCCACGGTGAAGCGGTCGTCGAGGGCAATGGGCAGCAGTGCAAAGGCGCCGGCCCGCCGGGCCAGCTCCAACTGGCGGGCGGTGAGCTCGTCCCACGCCTCGTCGTCGCAGAGGGCCCGCGCGATGTGGCAGGCCAGCCAGATCCAGCGCAGCTCGTCCTCCTCTGAGAGCGGTTCGTCGCGGAATGCCCGCAGCGCGACCTTCAACGCCGGCGCCCCGGCGGTGTAGCCCTCGGTGGTGAGCAGCGCGAGCGCGCTCAGTAGCTGATCGCAGGCGCCTGGCCGGTCGCGTGAGGACGGGCCCCAGTCGGCGGCGAGGACGGCCGCGGCGACCTCGCGGGCATCCCCGCCGCGCACCAGGCGGTCGGCGGACAGCGCGGCGGCGAACGCCTCCAGGTACGTCTCCTGGGCGAGCGTCGCGTCGAGCGGTTCAAGCCGCTTGGCTGCCTCGAGCAGCAGCGGAGGAGCGTCGCGGCCGCGGGTCGCCGCGAACGTGACCTGCGCGTGCAGCAGCTGCGCCCGTGCCCGGTCGAGCTCGTCCAGCGGTCCCGCCTCCGCCGCTGCCAGCAGCCGCAGTGCCGCGTCCGGCGCGCCTGCCTGGTGCTTGCCTTGGGCAGCGACCAGCGCACGCCGGGCCCGGCGCTTCGGATCGGGGGTCAGCTCGGCGGCGCGCTCGTGAAATGCGGCGCCCGCCGCGAGCCCACCCCGCGCCCGCGCGCGCCCGGCCGACTGCTCGAGCTCGGCGGCGACGTCCTCGTCGAGCCCATCCGTCGCCTGAGCGCGGTGCCAGGCCCGGCGATCAGGATCGACATAGGCATCGGTGGCCTCAGCGAGTGCGCGGTGGACGCGCTGCCGGTCATCGGGCTCAGCCGCGTTGTAGACCGCCGAGCGCACGAGCGGATGCCGGAAGCGGACCTGCGCGCCCAACTCGATCAGGCCCGTCGCCGTCGCGGGCCCCGCGGCCCCCGCATCGATTCCGAGCGCAGTCGCCGCCTTCCAGACGGGCAGCGGATCACCTACCGGCTCAGCCGCCGCGATCAAGAGCAAGAGCCGCGTGACCGGCGGCAGCGGCGCGAGCCGCTCGCGGAAGCTCTCCTCGATCCGTCCCGAAAGCGCCGGCCCGCCGTCGAGCCCGAACCCGCCCGCCAGCTCGGCGGGAGACCGGCCACGCGGCAACTCGAGCAGCGCCAGCGGGTTGCCGCGCGTCTCTTCAACGATCCGGTCGCGCACGCGCTCATCGAGTGGACCCGCCACCACGGCCGCCAGTAATTCCCGCGCGTCGCGGTCGTCCAGTCCGCCAACGAGTAACTCCGCCACGCCCTCGAAGCGGCGCTCGCCGTTCGACTCGCGTACCGCGAAGACCAGCCCAACCGACTCCGCCCCCAGACGACGGGCCACGAAGGCCAGCGCCTCCGCCGAGGCGCCGTCGAGCCACTGCGCGTCGTCCAGGACGCAGAGCAGCGGGCGCTCCTCCGCCACGTCGGACAGCAGGCTCAGCAACGCGAGGCCGACGAGGAACCGATCCGGCGCGTCGCCGTCGCGCAGACCGAACGCCGTGCCGAGCGCGTCGCGCTGCGGCCCGGGCAGCCGCTCGAGGCGTTGCACGAACGGCGCGCAGAGCTGATGCAACCCCGCGAACGCGAGCTCCATCTCGGACTCGACACCCGCTGCCCGGGCGAGGCTGAACCTGGACGCGCGGTCCACCAGATACTCCAGCAGCGCGCTCTTGCCCACTCCGGCTTCGCCGCGCAGCACCAGCGCCCGGCTTAGGCCCGCGCGCACACTCGCCACCAATTCATCCAGCGCCGCGCACTCGCTGCGTCGGCCGAGCAGCCGCACCCCGGAGCCAGGAGTCGACATGACCACGTGCCGAGGCTAAGGACCTCCCGGGAGGTTGGCAACCCCGGCACGGCCGCGGTCGTGACCCGGGTCAGAAGTCGACACAGCGGCGCGGCGAAAGTTAGGGTCGGCGATGCAGCCCCGAGCGGAGGAGCCAATGTCTGACACGCGTTACTCCCACTTCGCCATCGAGCGCGTCACGCCGCAGTACTGGCGGGCGACGTTCGACCATGGCCCGATCAACACGATCACCGCCGACACGGTCGCCGAGCTGTCGGACCTCGTGGACGCGATCGAGCGCGACGACGATCTCACCGTTGTCGTCTTCACCAGCCGCAACCCCGAGTACTTCCTTGCCCACTACGACACCGAGGGCGATCCCGCCAAGACAGTCTCGATGCCGCCCGGCCCGACCGGGATGCACCCCTGGCTCGACCTGACCGCCCGGCTCAGCCGCGCGCCGGTCGTGAGCATCGCGTCGATCCGGGGGCGCGCCCGCGGCGCCGGCAGCGAATTCGCGCTCGCCACCGACATCAGGCTGGCAGGGGACAAGGCGATCCTCGCGCAGTTCGAGGTCGGCACCGGGGTCGTCCCCGGGGGCGGCCCGATGGCCCGCCTGCCGCGACTGATCGGCCGCGGCCGCGCGCTCGAGGTGCTGCTCGTCGCCGACGACATCGACGCCGCGCTCGCGGAGCGCTACGGCTACGTCAACCGCGTCGTGGCCGACGACCAGCTCGAACAGGAGACCGACCGCATCGCACGCCGCCTCGCGTCCTTCGACAAGCAGGCCATCGCGGAGACCAAGGCCTTCGTCGACGCGACCACGCTGCCCGCCGACGACGAGCTGCCGCCCGCGCTGACCGCGTTCTTCACCTCGGCGTCGCGCCCCGCGACCCAGGCGCGGGTGGCGGCCCTGGCCTCGCACGGATTGGGCAGAGACAGCGAACTGGAGCGGCGGCTGGGCGAGCTGGTCACGCTGGCCAGCGCACCGCCCGACCCGGACGCAGCCCCGGCAGCCCATACCGAGGGCGCCCGCGGGTAGTCATCTCGCCTGAGGAGGCCCAGCACCGCCGGTCCTCCGTTGGCTCAGGGCGATCCCGATGGCGTAGGTCCAGATCCACTGGTCCATCGCTCACACCCCCCGCGGGAGTAGCTGCTGGCCGCCGTCGATGTCGTAGGTCGCCCCGGTGAGCGCCTTGTTCGCCATGAGATGCACGGCGAGCGCGGCCACGTCCACCGGTCCGACCACGCGCCCGATCGGGAGCGTGTCGCGGAGCTCTTCTCGGCGCGCGTCGAGCTGGTCGCCGAGGAGCGCGGCCGACAGGGGCGTGTCGACGAACCCGGCGGCGATCAGGTTCGCGCGGACGGGCGCCAACTCGAGCGCCAGGCTCGCGACGAGCGCGGGCAGCCCGACGGTGACCGCCGACCCGAGCGTCAGTCCGATCGCCGGCCGGCGGGCGCCGGTGCCACCGATGAACAGCAGTGTGCCGCCGGGCCGGACCTTGCCGGCCGCGTTGCGGGCGACGTGGAGGGGCAGGATCAGGTGCTCGTCGAGGAAGCGCCGCGCCCGCGCGAAGTCCATCTCGGCGAGCGGCTCGTAGTGGGGGCCGCCGGCGGTGACGACGACGTGGTCGATCGGCGCCGGCAGCTCCTCGAAGAACTGCTCGAGCGCGTCGGTGTCGGTGGCGTCAAAGGCCGCGGTGCTCAGCGCACCCAACTCGCGAGCCGTGTGCTCGAGGCGCTCGGGGTTGCGGGCGGTGAGGATGACGTCGGCCCCCTCGGCCCGCGCCCGCCGGGCGGTTTCGAGGCCGATGCCGGCGCTGCCGCCGATCACGACGACGGTCTGGCCAGCGAGTTCCGGCTTGCGCTGGACGGGAGCGATGGTGGGTGCTGTGGTCATGGGAGTCCGCCTTCCGGCTGGGGTCCGATGGGATGGCCCCAATGTCCTCCGAGGCCGTCCTGATCGCGCCCGTGGCCATCCCTGGTTCGACCCCCTGCCTCGGGCCGAGAGGGTCGGTGCGCGGTCGGCGGACCTGGGGACGGCGCGGCACGGGGGCCCACCAGTGGCGCAGACCGGGGTCTTTCCCGGGCGCGATGCGCAGGCGAAAGGAGCACCCTTGACGGCACACCCGACCAAGCGCGTCAAGTCCTGAAAGGAGATCCGCATGAGCTCGTCTTCGACCCACTCCACCCGCAGCCCCCGTCGCCCGCGAGTCAACGCCGCGCAGAAGGCACTGCTGTGGCTCGCTGTGATCGTGCTGGCGGTCTATCCGTTCCCGGGGTGGTGGTGACAATGAGCACGTTCAACACCACCTACGACGACCCCGCCCTCGGCAGCGAAGCGGTCGAGCGCGACGCTCGGGCGCTGCTCGGCCAGGTCATGGGATACGTCGCCGTCACGGTCGGCTTCGCCGCGCTCGGCGCTTACCTCGGCCGTGATCTGAGCGGCGCGACCGGGCTGCTGCTGTTCATCGGCGCGTTCGCAGCCATCATCGGACTCAACATCGCTGTGGCCAGGGGCCGCGAGGAGCTCGCGATCGGGCTTTTGTTCGGGCTCGGGTTGTTGCTCGGCCTCGCGGTCGCGCCGGTGATCGCCGACTACGCGGGCGCCGACCCGTCCGCTGTGTGGCAGGCGGCCGGCGCCACCGCCGCGTTCGTCGCCGGGCTCGGTGCGTACGGCTACGCCACGCGCAGAGACCTCAGCTCGTGGGGTCGCACGCTGTTCTGGGCGCTGCTGGGCCTGATCGTGTTCGGGCTCGTCGCGATCTTCGTCTCGATCCCGGGCGGGAACGTCATTTACGCCGTCGCAGGCCTCGTGATCTTCGGCGGTTTCACGATCGTCGACTTCAACCGCCTGCGGCGCAGCAGCCCCGATGCCGCAGTGCCGATCGCGGCCGGCATCTTCCTCGACGTCTTCAACGTCTTCCTGCTGGTCCTCGACCTGTTCGGCGGCCGGCGCGACTGAACACAACCCACACCAAACCAACTCAACGGAGGTAGTCATGAGCACCCCACAGACCAACACCAGCACCGCGACCGAGACGTCCGACGTCGCGGCGGTCCCGATGAAGTTCGAGGTCACGACGTTGCCGGTCGCCGACGTCGACCGCGCCAAGGCTTTCTATCAGCGCCTCGGTTGGCGGCTCGACATCGACTTCGAGCCAGCCCCCGGCGTCCGCGGAGTGCAGTTCACCCCGCCGGGCTCGCCGGCCTCGATCCAGTTCGGCGAGAACACGAACTCGATGGAGCCGGGTTCCCTCGAGGGCCTGTTCCTCGTCGTCGACGACATCGAGGCGGTCCGAGAAGAGCTGATCGAGCGCGGCGTCGACGTCCAGGAGATCTGGCACCTCGAGCTGGGCAAGGGCCCGGTGCCGGGCCTCGACCCGGAGCGCCGCTCGTACGCCAGCCGGGCGTCCTTCGCGGACCCCGACGGCAACCGCTGGGTGCTCCAGGAGATCACCGAGCGGCTCCCGGGGCGGGTGTAGGCGATGACCATCGAGGCTCTTGCACAGCGCCTGCTCGAGACGGCGTTGCGCCATGGTGAGTTCGAGGCGGTCGCCCCACCGCACGACTGGTGGGACTGGTACGCGGCCTACATGGACGCCCGCCAGGCCGGCTCCACCCCGGAGCAAGCCTCCGCGGCCGCCGGCCGGTACATGGCCGAGGTCAAGCACATCGTCGTCACGCAGGCGTGACTCGCCGCTAGTCGCTGAGCCGGGGACCCCGCTCTCACCGAGGGGGTCTCCGGCTCCGCCATCCCATCAAGGGGCACCCGGAGGCCGCACGAGCCGCGCATGGGGGCCGACGCGCAGGGGGGTTGCTCTGGCCACTCGGCTCTGCGAGTGTTGACGCACGGCTCGCGGGTGAGTGCCACGTCGTCGCCGAGCCTGGGTGGCGACGGAAAGGAGACCCTCGTGAGCTCATCTTCCACTCGCCAGTCCGCCCCGGAGGGGTCCGCGTCCATCTCGGCGCAGAGCCTTCCGACCGACCTTCGGGAGGGCTACGCCGAGGTCGGCGACGTGAGGTTGCATTACGTCGAGGCCGGTGATGGGCCGCTGGTCGTTCTGCTGCACGGCTTCCCGGAGTTCTGGTTCAGTTGGCGGCTGCAGATCGCGCCGCTCGCGGCGGCGGGCTTTCGGGTGGTCGCGCCCGACTTGCGCGGGTACAACCTTTCATCGCGGCCGGCCGGCGTCGAGGCCTACTCGGCCGACCGGCTCGCCGCCGACGTCCACGGTCTGATCCGAGAGCGCGGTGCCGAGTCGGCGCTGTTGGTCGGCCACGACTGGGGTGGCACCGTCGCCTGGGCCACCGCGATGAGCCACCCCGAGGTGGTGGGCCGCCTGGCCATCCTCAACGCGGCCCATCCGCGCAAGCTCAACCAAGGACTGCGCAACGCCAACCAGGTGCGGAAGCTCTGGTACTTCTTCTTCTTCCAGCTCCCAGGGCTGCCCGAGCGCGTCGTGCGCGCCGGGCGCTGGCGGTTCTTCCGGCGCTACCAGCGCGATGCGCGCCCCCCGTACACGCCGGAGGACAGCGAACGCTACGTCGAGTCGTGGTCACAGCCAGACGCCGCGGCCGCGATCATCAACTACTACCGCGCCGCGGTGCGTCAGTCGAAGCAAGTCCAGGCGCAGCTTCGCCCGATCTCGGCGCCCACCCTGGTCATCTGGGGGCAGCGCGACCGCTACCTTGGCCCCAAGCTCGCCGAGCCCGACCACGACGATGTGCCCAACCTCGAGCGTGTCGAGCGCCTGCCCCACGCATCGCATTGGGTCCATCACGACGAGCCCGAGCGCGTCACACAGCTGCTCATCGACTTCTTCGCCCCCGCCCGCCCAACCCAAGACAGCCAAACGGCGACGACGTAGCCTCGGCTGTTCACGTTCGGCTGGCGCGCTTCGGCAGAAGGAGGCTTCGATGAGAGCGGTCATCTACACACGCGCGGGCGACCCGTCGGTGCTCGAGCTCGTGGAGCGACCGACGCCCGAGCCCGGAGCAGGCGAGATCCGCATCCGTCTGGTCGTGTCGGGGGTGAACCCGACCGACTGGAAGTCGCGCAGCGGCGTGACCGGCGGGGAGGGCGCGGAGCCGACGGTTCCGAACCATGACGGCGCCGGCGTCGTCGACGAGCTCGGCGCCGGGGGTGACCGCTTC
>Ga0081538_10001238_pt1 | contig 26765 bp, 21 predicted proteins | sample TabmetS5T2R1_FD_71022 | JGI IMG/M metagenome (GOLD analysis project Ga0081538, IMG submission 71022) | Tabebuia heterophylla rhizosphere microbial communities from the University of Puerto Rico - S5T2R1 | ecosystem: Host-associated > Plants > Roots > Rhizosphere ...
CGGGTCACCTGCGATTCCGCGCCACCGTCGGCCGGGCTGACGAATGCGTTGCCATCCTTGGTGTACGTCAGAGAGCCTGGGGCTGCTTCCGCCCCCTTGGCCGTGGGGAGAATCAGAAGGAGCGCGACTCCGGCGGCCGCCAGGACGCGGATGTTTGTGCGCCTGAAACGCACGCTAGCGCTGCTGTGCTCAAAGCGTTCGTCCATGTCTCTTCTTCATCCCTCCTGGTTATCCATCTCGCTCACTCTCCGAGGCGGCGTCGGGTCGGCTGATACGCGCATCGCGGTGCGATCGAAGATGTGCCCGCTTGGTCGCCGGCTCTGCCCCTAGGCCCCTAGTCGGGCGCCGGCGTCTCCGTATCGTGGGGTGGATGAGCGGACGGGAGCGTGGGCAGGCCCGACACGGGCGCCGGCGGGGAGCCGTGCCGGGGGCGCCTGAGCAGACCGCCGCGGATCCCGTTCTTGCGCTTGCGTCCGCCGTGGGCAACCACAGGTTCGCCGACATCGCACAAGCCGGCGCGGGCATACTCCCGGACGGCCGGGCCCACCCGGACGTTGAAGCCACGATCGCGCGAACCCGAGGAGCCGGGCGTTCGCTTGACGCGACGCAGCGGCGGCGGTTCGGCGAGGCGCTGGGCGACGACCTGAGCGACGTCCGCGTACACACCGACGCGACCGCCGACGCCCTCGCCCGCTCGGTCCAGGCTCGCGCCTTCGCAACTGGCGCCGACGTGTACTTCGCGGCCGGCGAGTATCGGCCCGGCTCGCCATCAGGCGACGGGCTGCTCGCCCACGAGCTCATACACGTGGTCCAGCAGCGCGGCGCCTCGACCACCGGTCCGCTGAGGGTGTCGCGGCCCGGCGACGCCGCAGAGCGAGAGGCGGATGCCGTAAGCGATGAGCTCGCTCGCTGAGCCGCGCCCGTTTGCCGTCCTCGACGCGCGCGTACGCGCCGCCGTCGAGAGCATCGCGGCCACCGACTCGAGCCCCAGCGATCCCTTCCGCGGCCTTTACATCACCGATGACATCGCGCGCTCGCTTGCCCGGAGCGGGTCCGTGGAGGGGTTCGACGACCGGCTGGCCGAGGCAGCTCGGCGTCTCGGGCTCGACTCGCTCGAGACGGCCGTTCTCGGCCTCTGCGCCGCACCCGAGCTCTCGCCCCATTACGGGCGGCTGTTCGCCTACCTGCACGACGACGTGACCCGCAAGCTCGCAAGCCCGCGCCTCGTGGCGCGTCTGTTGAGCGCGGACGGGGTGGAGCCCGGCGACGTGCTCGCCTGTCTCGACGAGGGTCGCGCGCCGCGGCGCACGCACGCGCTTCAAATCCTCGCCGCTGATGAAATCCCGCTTGCCGAGCGCGGAATCAAGGTCGCCGATCGGCTGGCGGCGTACCTGCTCGGTAGTCGACTCGACTCACCCGAGGACGTTCGGGTCGAGGTCGTTCCCGTGCCCACGGAAGGCATCGGCCGGGAGGACGCAGTGGGCGAGGTGCGGGCGCTGCTCGGCGGCTCGTCCACCCTGCCCCTTGCGGTCGCCGGCAACGACGCGAAGCTCGTGTTGGCCTCCGCCCTTGGCCGCCCACTGCTCGTCGTGTGGGGAGGAGAGCTCCTTTCGCGCGCGAACGTCGCCGCGCTGGCTCTCGCCGCTCGGCTCGAGGATCGGACGCTCTGCTACGAGGGCCTCGAGGCCGCGCCTCCCCACGATCGGGACCAGACGCTACGAGCCCTGGCCATCGCCGGCGACCGCCCGCTCGTGTGCGTGTCCAGTCGCGAGGACGCCTCGCGGGCACTCGGAGAAGGCGCCGCGGTAGTGGTCGAGGTTTCGTCGCCGAGCTTCGCCGATCGCCGCGTTGCGTGGGCGGGGGCGTCGGGCAGCGCGGACGTTGAGGAGGCTGCCGCCAAGTTCCGCCTCTCGCTCGAGCAGATCGCCGAGGCGTCCGAGGTGGCGGTCGCGCTCGCCGACGCGCGAGGCCTGGACACGCCGGGCCCGGCAGAGCTGAATGAGGGCGCGCGCGAGGCGTCGCGCACGCGGCTCTCGGACCTGGCCGAGCGACTGGAGCCAGCATTCGGCTGCGAGGACCTCGTTCTGCCCGACCGCCAGCGAGAAGTGCTGCAGTCGGTGTCCGCCTACCTCCGACACAGAGACTTGGTCCTGAGCGAGTGGGGCTACGAGCGAACGGTGGCCCGCGACCAAGGCATCAAGGTGCTGTTCGCCGGCGAGTCCGGCACAGGCAAGACGATGGCCGCTCAGGTGCTCGCGCGCGAGCTGGGTCTCGACATCTACCGCATCGACCTGGCCACGGTTGTCTCCAAGTACATCGGCGAGACCGAGAAGAACCTGGATCGGATCTTCTCCGCCGCCGAGGGATCGAACGCTGTGCTGTTCTGCGACGAGGCCGACGCTATCTTCGGCAAGCGCTCCGAGGTCCGGGACGCCCACGACCGCTACGCCAACGTCGAAGTCGCCTACCTGCTCCAGCGCATGGAGACCTACCCCGGCGCCGTCATCCTGGCTACCAACCTGCGTCAAAACGTGGACGACGCCTTCCTGCGCCGCCTCGACTTCGTGATCGACTTCCCCTTCCCGGAGCCCGCCGACCGCGAGCGCATCTGGCGACGCCTACTGCCGACCACGGCGCCGATCGCCGACGACGTGGACATTCCCTTCCTGGCGCGCCAGTTCAAGCTCTCGGGCGGCAGCATCCGCAACGTGTCACTCGCGGCCGCCTTCATGGCCGCGGACGACGGCGGAGTGATCGGAATGCCGCAGCTGGTGCGGGGAGTGGCGCTCGAGTATGAGAAGCACGGGCGGCTGGTGCTGGAGACGGACTTCGAGCGCTTTCAAGGGATCGCCCGCTGACGGGCGTCCGGATCGGACCTGCCCGCGGTCGGCTGAGCGTCCTTGCCCGAGAGACGCGGTAGTCCGTTGCTGCCACGCGAGCGCGGCATAGACACCGCCCAGTGCGAGGAGCACTGCATGTGCCCCGCGCTCGACGACGCCCCGATTGTGGCCTCGGGCGGGCGGACCTGCTGCCTGGCTCTTCTCCTTCGATAGGCTGGTGTCTCTTCAAAGGGAGGCGTCCGGGTCGGGGCGCTGATACGTCTCGCGCGAGGCTCCGCCAGTGAACAGAAGATCGCGATCGGGCGAGCGGCTTGCTCAGGACTTGCGCGCGGCCCGCCTGGTGAAGGCGCCGACGAGCTGCGGCACTTCCAGGCGGAGCTCCGGCGCCGGCTGGGTCGCTTCGACCGGCTTGCCACCGGGGGTTACCTCCCAGCCAGCCTCGCGGAGCATGGCGATGTCGTCCTGCGTGGTCCAGAGCCCGGGGCGCCCGTTCCGGGGTGCGCGATAGTACGGCTCCTCATATCGGAGAGCCGCCCTCACCCCTTGCGCTCGCGTGAGGAAACTGGCAAGAGCGCCACAGCAATGCGGGCATGGGCTGTGCGAAATCGCAATCTGGAGATGTGTCACGTGCTTTCCGAGTCTCCGCTGCTGCTGGAAATAGTGAATGAACTGCTGCTCAGCATGACTGTGGTTGCTCCCGGCCACCGGCTCGCCGCTATTCCACGCCACCACACGCAGCTCGTCACTTCCTGACTCCGGTTTAACGAGCGCGGCGCCTGCGTTCGACTGTCCGTGCGGGGGGTCGATTTGACTGGCGTGCACGCTCGGCGCTCCCTTTCCTCCTCGCCGGTATTCACCGAACCGAAATCCTCCGTCGGGGCGGTCCAGGGAATCAAGGGGTGACGACCCGGCGATCTTCATCGTCGCCGTCATCCTGACCTGGTTGCTCCTCTTCGGCGCGACGAGCTTCGCGATCACGAGCGGTGGACTTGCCTCTGCGATTACCGGCTGGGCACCCTCACCGTCCGGCTGTCCTATCTCGAGGCGCTTTAGTCCATGTGGGGCCAGCCTGCTCCCCACGTCTCGCACGATTTCGTGGGCGGTGGTCGCGCCGAACTCTCCACGTAACCGGTTGGCGACCATGGCCTGAGCCACTGCGCGTGGGTCCTCGATGGAGCCATCGCTCTGCGGCCTCCAATCGTCCCCACCGCCGAGCCTCTGTCTGCCGCGCCCCATCACACGAGCGAACCGCGTCGCCAGGAACTCGACCACCCGCGCCATCGCCCGCTCCACCACGGCCCGCACCCGGTTCACCACCCCTCGCACGTGCTCGCCTATGTTCCCCAGCCCCAGCTGGCCGGCCAGGAAGCTGATCACCACCGGCAGCGTGCGCGCCAGCGCGTTCTCCACCGCGGTGATGGCGCCTCCGATGCTGCCCGAGGCGATCGCCGCGAGCGAGTCGAAGATCGATGTCGCCAGGGCCCCGAGCTGGTGGGCTTGCTGGATCAACCATTGGACGGCGCGGTAGATCGACAAGATCGCCTGGATCAGCGCCCCGGCCGGGTTGAACATCGTGACCAGCTTCGCGACGGCGGCGCCGACGATGCTGTTGGTGACCCATTCGCGGATCCCACCGATGACCGTGTCGGTGAGTCCGCTCGCGAACTCGAGGATCTTCTCCCACACGGCGGGGAGGCCCTCCGTGGCGATCCGGCGGACGAAGTCGACCGAGCGCTCGATGAACGACACGCGCGGTGCGCCGAGCCGAACGACCAGTCGCTCTCGCAGCCTCCCCCAGGTCAGGCCCAGCAGCTGGAGCACGACCGAGCCGACGCCGCGGAGGTCGATGCGTTGCGGCAACTCGATCACGCCCCGGAGGGCGCCGAACAGCCAGCCGAACAGCCCGGTCTTGAGGTGGCTGCCGATGTTGGCTGCGAAGCGCCCCAGCCCCCCTCGCACCGCGCCGATGAGGTTCCCTGCGAAACCGATCGGATTGGCGAAGATCGACCCGAGAACCGAGCCACCCCGACGCAACACCGCCATCACCTGCCCCGCGAGTCCGCCGCCCATGGCGAGCGCGGCCTCGAAGGCGAGCTCGCGCAACTTCCCGAGGGCGGCGGAGGCAAATGCTCGCAGCCGCGCCAGAGGCGGTCCGAAGATCCCGGCAAGGCGCTCCCAAGCGGCCGCCGGGCTGAAGACGTCCGTGAGCTTCAGCGACTTGAATGCCCGCGCGAAGAGACCCCCGATCGCCTCCCACGTCAGGCCGAGCTTCGGCACCTCCGTCGAGAGCCACGTCCCCGCGCGCTGGAGCGCGCCCGACTGCTCGATGCTCGCCATCACGGCGCCGCCACCGGGGATTAGCTGGACCACGGCTTTGAGCAGCGCATTGCCGCCGCGTTCGACGGCGGCGCCGGAGATTGGGTCGCGTCCGAGGGCAAACGCGAGTAGGCCGTAGCCGGGAACCTTGCTCGCGATTCCCGCGAGCGGCCGGAGGAGCCGCTCCTTGGCCGCATCGGCAAGTCGCCCAAGGGCGCGCCGCCACCACGGGCGCTTCGGCGCCTCGGGAGACGCGGTGGGGGCCGCAGGCGTCGCTGCGGCGGGCGCAGGCGGCGGGCCGGCCTCGCGCTCGCCCAGCAGCCGGGCGACCGCCTGGTTACCCGCGACGGATTGCAGGCGCAGCAGCGCCTCGCCCGGCGCACGTTGCGCGGTCGTTGGAGCCGGCCGGCGGCGCCGCTGCAGGTCGCGCTCCACCCGGGACGGCTTCGAGGTGCTCTGCTGTCGTTGCACGTGCGCCCTAACAGAGCGACTCGCGACGACCCTGATGCAGTCGGGCACGTATCAGCGGGCGAGGACGGCGGTCTTGCCAGAGATGGGCCCGCGAATCGACGTTCCTCTCAACACCGTTCTTGCGGACCTCGACGAGAGCCTCCGCGCGCTGCTCCGGCGTGAGCTCGAGCCACACGGCTTCGGCGGAGTCAACGTCGCGTTCGAAGCGCCAGCGAGGAGCTGGTCGGCGACGCTCTCGGCCCCCACAGTCAACCTGTTCCTGTACGACCTCCGGGAATCGCCCAAGCGACGGTCGGCGACGTGGATCGACCAGCAGGGGGACTTCGGCAGGCGGTCGATCCGTCCGCCGCTCCGGATGGAGGTCTCCTATGCGGTGACGGCGTGGACCCGCACCGTCGAGGACGAGCATCGGCTGCTGTCGCAGGTCCTCGGAGTCCTCTACGCGTACCCCGCGGTTCCCGCCGACGTCCTGAGCGGCACGCTCGCAAACGGCTCGCAGGATGCTCCCTTGGAGGCACGCGTGGGCCAGCGTGCCGAGGGTCGTCCCGAATTCTGGGGGTCGATCGGCGGTGACTACAAGGCCTCCATCGACTACATGGTCCTTGTGTCATGCCCCTCCGGCACGACGATTGATCGAGGTCCGAAGGTGCGCACGCGTACGGTGCGGACCACTTCGTTGCCGAGCCGTGTATTCAGCGGCGCGCACGCGGCTCTGTCGAGCGACGACAACTCTTCAGTCAGCAGTCCAACAGGAGTCTGAACATGCCCACGTATCTCACGCCCGGCGTTTACACACACGAGGTCTCTGCCAAGACGGCGCCGATCGAAGGCGTCGGAACTTCGGTCGCCGCGTTCATCGGCCTCGCCGCTGGCGGGCCGCTGAACGAGCCGCAGCGCGTCTCGAGCTGGAACGAGTTCGAGCGGCTGTTCTCCCATCCGGCGGACCGCGAGCTTGGGCCTTGGGTCGACGGCGCCTACATGCCTCACGCCGTCTACGGCTTCTTTCAGAACGGCGGGACGGTGTGCTGGGTCGTCCGTGTGGGCTCCGATGACGGCGAGCGCCCGCGCGCGCTCATCGCCGCTGCGAACGGTGACAGCCAAGGGATCGAGGCTGTCGCGCGTGAGGAGCTCGCCGGCCCAATCACCTTGACGCTCATCGACGAGCCGGCGACCGCTGAGCCCGAAGAGGCGTCCTCAGACGGCGGCGACGGCGAAGAACGGAAGAGTGCGCGGCGTCGGCGCGGCAACCCCGGTGAGCCCACCTACTCGGTGGAGATCTCGGGTCCGCAGGGTGCAAGCGAGCGGTTCGAGGGGGTTCGGCTCTCGTCGTTCGCAACGGAGCTGAACCGCAAGTCGGCGCTGGTCAAGCTGGCCGGCTCGAAGGCAGAGTTCGGGCCACTCGCGGCAGGCAGCTATCGGCTCGAGCCACCCGCTACCGTGGCGACCGAACTCGATGCGTCCCAGCTCGCGGGCAACAGCGCCCAGCGCACGGGCCTGGGGGCCCTGTTCGCGGACGAGGAAGCCACGACCTATTGCATCCCGGACGCCGCCGCGCTGCCCGACGAGCAGATGCGCGACATCCAGGCGAAGCTGATCGCCCACTGCGAGAACGGCAGCAACCGGATGGCGATCCTCGATCCTCCCCAGGAGGCGCGTCGCCCACAGGACATCCTCAAGTGGCGTACGGAGATCGCGGGCTGGGACTCGAAGGTGGCCGCGCTCTATTACCCATATCTCAAGGTCCAGGACCCGCTCTCCAAGCAGACGATCGAGGTTCCGCCGTCCGGACACGTCGCGGGCATCTGGGCCCGGACCGACGCCACGCGCGGCTTCCACAAGGCGCCCGCGAACGAAATCGTGCAGAACACGACGGGGCTCGCGTTCCCGGTTGCCCAGGCCGAGCAGGGCGAACTGAACCGGACCGGGATCAATTGCATCCGCGCTTTTCCGGCGCGGGGCTTCCGCGTGTGGGGGGCCCGTACGTTGTCGACGACCGCGCCGGAGTGGCGCTACATCAACGTTCGCCGGCTGTTCAACTACGTGTCGGCCTCCATCGAGCAAGGCACGCAGTGGGCGGTCTTCGAATCCAACGACGAGCCGCTCTGGACCGCGCTGAAGATCTCCACGTCGAACTTTCTGATGCGTCTGTGGAGAGACGGCGCGCTCTTCGGGCGGACGCCTGACGAGGCGTTCTTCGTCCAGTGCGACGAGAAGACGAATCCGCCCGATCTCCGCGAGGCAGGGCAGGTGAACATCCACGTCGGCATCGCGCCGGTGAAGCCCGCGGAGTTCGTCGTGTTCCAGATCAGCCAGTTCGCCGACGGCGCGGACGCGTCGGTCGCGGCGTGAACCCAGACCATCGAGGAGGAATGACAGATGCCTGAGGCACAGGCCACCCCTAGCTCATATTTCGTCGCCGAGCTCGGTGGTGAACAGATCGGGGCCTTCCGCGAGATCAAGGGCCTCAATTACGAAACGAAAGTCATCGAGGTGCGGACGGTCGACGCTGAGGGCCGGCCGGTGCTGCAGAAGGCGTCGGGAGCAAGTAGTACCACGGCTATCACGATCAGCCGCTACGCAGACGACAAGAAGGTCATGTTCGATTGGGCGAAGGAGGTCGCGGAGAAGGGCGCCGCTGCGGCCAAGCGCGACATCACATTCCGTCGCGTTAGCTACGAGGGCCAGACGATCGAGACGTTCACCCTGGTCGACGCTTGGCCGTCGAAGTACGACGCGGCGCTGTTGAGCGCGGAGCAGAACGCTGCGGCCGTCGAGGAAGTCAAGCTCGAGCACACAGGCTTCCGGAAGGTCTGAGACGTTCACGATGTCGAGCACACTCACCACCGAGGTGCCGTTCACACTTCCGCGGGGCTACACCGGGTCGGACGGGACCGTTCGCCGGGAAGGGATCATGCGTCCCGCGCGGGCCAGCGACGAGCTCGCTGTTCTCCGCGACGCCGCTGTGCGCGAGAACGAGGCCTACGCCACCGTGCTCCTGCTCGCGCGGGTCGTCGAGCTGCCAGAGGTGGAGATGACGCCTCAGGTGATCGAGGATCTCTTGGCGGCCGACTTCGGGCATCTAGTGGAACTCTTCGAACGGGTGAATGCGACCGAGCATGTGGGGACCGTCGAGTGCCCACACTGCTCCGCCGGCTTCGAGGTCGACCTCAGCGAGATCGCGGACCGGCGCCTGGGAAAATGACGAGGCCGTCGCTCGATGACCTGTACCGGGAGACGGCCGAGCTCGCGTATCACCTTCACTGGCCGCTGGGAAGCCTCCTTGACCTGGAGCACCGCGACAGGCGGCGCTTCCTGGACGAGGTGACCCGCCTGCGGGTCGCTTCCTGAGGAGAGGGCAATGGCCTCCTCGGTGCTGCCGCTCCACTCCGCCGCCATGGCGCGGAGCCTCTCGCGCAAGGCTTCGCTTCGCCTCGGCGTGCGCTCGGCAGGTGTGTCCTGGGCCCCGCGCATCTCGCGCTTCGCCCAGATGCCGCTGCGGCTCGTCCTCGCCCCTCCCGCGGACGGGCCTGCGACGGCCGGGGCGGCTTCGGTCGCTCCGGCCGTCCGGCGGCCACCGGGCCTCAGCGAGTTTGCGGCACAGTGGCTGTTCGGAGATGACGCCCCGGCCGTGGGCGTCGCGGTCGACCCGACTGCCTCGGCCGGCGAACAGCCCGCCGCTACCTCGGCCCCGGCGGCTCCGGCCGCAGGCAAGCCTATGGCCGAAGCCCCCGGCACGCCGCGTCGCGAGATCGCTCGGCAGCGGCTGGCGCGGCGCTCGGGACGGATCACCGAGACTCCCCCATCTGCGGCCCCGCACCCCCGCGCCGAGTCGGGGGGCGAGCAACCCGCCCCGGACGCTCTCAGCGGTGATGGCCTGGATGGCACGGGCGACCTTCCCGCTCCCGACACGCCGGCTCGGTTGCGAGTTTCGGCGCAAGGTCCGGAGCCACCGGCGCTTTCTCGCTCGCCGGCCGCCGCAGGGGCGCCCACTCGAGCACGCGGGACACCGCGCTCCCGGCATTCACCGCCGCCGCCCGCAACGTCGGACGCAGCCACTCTCAAGCTGGCCCGCTCGCCGGCCGCGGCCCCCAAGCCTGCTGAACCGTCGCTGAACACCCCGGCCCCGAGTGCGGAGACGCCCTCTTTCGAGAGCGTCGAGATGACCGACGTCTCCCGACCGACGTACCCGGCCGAGGGGACGAAGCCGGCAAAAGAGGCGGAGCCGACCGATCTCCCGATGCCGGCGGAAACAGGGGAGAGAAGCGAGCGGCCTGAGCGGACGGAGTCCGTGCCGACCCACCTGGCTGGCGCGTCCGCCATAGCCGGCCTCGAGGCGGACGCCCCACAGGATGTGGGCGAAGGCCTGCCGCCGGCGGCCGAAACCGCCGAGCCGCGCCGCGATGTCGCCCTCTCGCAGCGCCCTGGCGAGTCGGTTGCAGCACGAGTCATACTTCGACGACCCGAGAGCGGATCGCAGGTCAGCCGGCCTCTCGTCCACGTCTCGACTGCCGCGTCGATGGCCAAGCGCTCGCCTCTGGCCTCGACCGGTGCCACCGTAGCGCGGCGGGCCGAGCGTCCCGGGCCTCTACGGCGGCTGCTGCGAGCGATCATCGGGCGCAACCCCGAGCCGGCGCACACCGCAGATCCCTCAGCGGGAGGGGTCGAGCCGGCGGGCGTCGTGGAGCGCTCGGCCGTGAGTCTTGAACCGACTGGGATCGAGCCGGGGGTCAGCGGGCGCACGCCCGGCCAGGCCGTCGCTGTCGAGTCGACCAGCGCCGAGCCGAGTGAGCGCACGGTGGGCGTCGAGCCCGCTCGCATCACACCGGTGCGCCTCGACGTTACCGGCGACGAGCTGGACAGCGGCGGGCCGGCGAACGTCATGTCGGCGGGCGATGCGCCAATAGACCTCGACGATGCGCGCGACGAGTCGATGAGCGGCGGGCCGGAGGCGGTCGAGTCGATGGGTGCTGCCCCGATGAGCACCGAGGGGGCCGGCCACGAGGTGCTGAGTGCCGGGTCGGCGGGCGTGAAGTCGATGGTCAGCGCGTCGGGTCGCGAGCCCGCGCGGACCGCGCTCGCAAGAAGCCCCGCCGGGTCGGAGAGCGTCAAGTCGACAATCAGCGCGCCGATGACAGGGACGCGTGCGGCGCCCGTGCTCACACGGAGCGCGGCCGCCCGTTCCCCTCAGGCGCTTCGACTGCGCAGGCGTCCCCACCGGCCGCCTCACACCGTCCCGCGCGACTACCCAGACAGCGGGTCCGCCGGGCTCTCGAGCGACGTGGCGCCTCAAACTACGACGGCCGAGCGGCTCGCCACAGCGGAGGGGGCCGCGCTTGCCCGCACCCAGGCGGGCTCAGCCAGCGTGACGTTCGCACCGCCGCCGGACGAAGCTCCCGCAGCGGGGGTCTCGTCGGCGACCGCCCCCACCGAGCCTCCGGCCGCGGAGGCCGGCACCATCGTCCCGCCAGCGAACGCCGCGACGCCGACGGCATCCACCACGACGCCTAGCACCGCCGCGTCACGCGCCCAAGCGGCGGCCGACTTTGACGACGTCTACGACCGGGTCGTGGAGCGGCTGGGTCGCGACCTGCTCGCCGAGCGGGAGCGCATGGGCGAGCTCGTGAACGACTTGCCGCGATGAGGGTAAGACGATGACGGCAACGCCAGCTCCACACCCAGTCGGCGAGATAGCGTTCACCGTCGAGATCCCCGGGTTCACCATCGGCCGCTTCTCGGAGTGCACCGGTCTGGCGGTCGAGTACGAGGTCTTCGAGTATCAGGAGGGCGGGCAGAACGACTTCGTCCACCGGCTGCGGGGCCGCGTGCGGTACCCGAACGTGGTCCTGAAGCGGGGGCTGACCGAGGAGCAGGGGCTGCTGGAGTGGTTTGCGCGCACGCAGGACGTGGCCGAGCGGCCGACCGTGGTCGTCACCCTGCGTGCCCCGGACGCGCGGGCGGTCCGCCGCTGGGCGTGTACGGGGGCGTTCCCCGTCAAATGGACCGGGCCGTCGCTGAACGCCGGCTCGAACGGCGTGGCGACGGAGCAACTCGAGATCGCCCACCGAGGGTTCCTGCCCACCCGTTGATCCGATGACGAGCCACCCAACAGGCTTTCAGAAGGCGCGTCTCGAGCTCGAGACAGGTGGGCACATCCCATGCTGGTTCAACCCGCGCGAGTACGCGATCTCGAAGAGCAACTCCTGGCAGGTGAAGGAGGTCGTGGGAGCTGGACTGCCCCGTGCCCAGTTCGGCGGCGGCCAGCCGCGAGAGCTCACCCTCGACCTGGTGTTCGATGCCTCCGATGTCGCAGGCCGCGACGTGCGAGCCATAACCGACCGGCTGTTCGCGATGATGGAGGTCGACCCCGGGCTCTCCCGCGCGGCGGGCACGAACCGCAACGCGGGCCGGCCGCCGATGCTCACGTTCGTCTGGGGGCGGACGGCCGGCTTTCGCGCGGTCGCTCGGCAACTGAGCATCCAGTACACGCTGTTCGATATCGACGGAAGCCCGCTGCGGGCGCAGGCGCGACTCACGCTGGTGCAGGTCGAGCGGGCGACCGATGGGACGAGCGGACGAGCGGACCGGCCGCCGGGTCAGAACCCCACCACGCGCGCGATCGGCGGCGTCTCGACCCACCTCGTCCGGGACGGGGACAGCCTGCCATCGCTCGCTTACTCCGCGTACGGGGACCCGACCCGGTGGCGGTTGATTGCCGACGCCAACGACATCTCCAATCCGCTCGAGCTCCCCCGCGGGGCTTCCCTGCTTATCCCGCCCGCCTCATGACCGCCGGCGGTCGCCCACCGATGATCGCGGGTGTCGAGATTCGGGTCGACGGACGCCCGCTGGACCCTGCGTTGTCCGGGAACCTGATCGAGGCCCGCGTGGACCAGCATCTGCTGCTGCCCGACGTCGCCGTCGTGCGGATCGAAGACCCGGGGCTCGAGCACGTCGACTCGGTCCCGTTTGAGGTCGGCGCGAAGCTGGAGGTCCGCCTCTCGGCGCCCGATTCCAACTCCCTACATCCGGCCTTCGCCGGCCGGATCACCGCCGTCGAGCCGGAGTTCACCGGGGGCGGCGCGATGCTGGCTGCTCGCGCCTACGACGCCTCCCACGCGCTCAACCGGGAGCGCCGCAGCGCCACTTACCAGAACATGACCGCGGACGACATAGCCCGCAAGCTGGCGGCGCGCGCAAACGTCCAGCTTGGCACCGTCGACCCCGCCGGGCCGCCCCAGCCCTTCGTTCAGCAGAGCGGCGAGACGGACCTCCGGTTGCTGTGGCGGCTCGCGGCCGCAATCGACTTCGAGGTCGTGGTCGAGGATGAGAAGCTGCACTTTCGCCGCGCCGGCGGAGGGGCCGCCGCGAGCCCCCTGACGTTGCGCTGGGGGGACACCCTGCTCGCCTTCCGGCCGCGGGTGACCGACGCTCAGCAGGCGCGAAACGTCACCGTGTCCGGGTGGGACGCCACCGCCGGCCGGGCCGTCCAAGCCACACAGCCGGCACCGGGCCCGGATTCGCGGATCGGGTTGCGCCCGCGCGCCAGATCGTCCTCCGCGGCTGGCGCCACCACCGAGGTGGCGGACCGTTCCGTGGTCGATCAAGACGACGCCGACCGCCTCGCCCGCAGCATCGCCTCCCGGCTGGCGAATGCATCCGTAGAGGCCGAGGGCACGGCGCGCGGCGAGCCGGGCCTCCGTGCCGGCGTGCCGATCGAGGTCAAGGGCGTGGGCAGCCGATTCGGGGGGATCTACGCGGTCACCGCGGTCTCCCACCGCTTCCGAGGCCGGCGCGGCTACCACACCCACTTCACCGTCAGCGGGCGGAGCGTTCGCGGCCTGATCGACCTGCTGTCGCCTCCGCCCGAGGGCGGGTGGGGAAGCTCGCTCGTGGTCGGCGTGGTGACCCAGAACAACGACCCCGACGGCCTCGGACGGGTGCGCGTGAAGTATCCGGCCCTGGGGAACCGCGTCGAGTCCGCCTGGGCGCGCGTCGCGTCTCCGGGAGCCGGCCAGGAGCGCGGCGCTCTGATGCTGCCGGTCGCCGGCGACGAGGTGGTGGTCGGGTTCGAGCATGGCGACGTCCGCCGCCCCTACGTGCTCGGCGCCCTGTGGAACGGGCAGGCGCGGCCCGGCGCCGAGCTGCCTCAGCGCGACGGCTCTTTCGTGCTGCGCTCCGACCACCGCGTCGGATTGAGCGCAAAGAAGGATGTATCGATCCGCGGCGGCCGCGATCTGTCGATTGAGACCGACGGCAAGGTGACGCAGACGGCACGCGGAGACATCGCGGTGGAGGGTCAGCGAGTGAGCCTCAAGGCAAATGGGACGTTGACTGTTGAGGCGAACGGCGATCTGTCGCTGCGCGCGCCGAGCATGGCGTTGCAGGCGAGCGGCGTACTGCGGCTCTCCGGCTCGCAGGTGATGTTGGGGTAGCCGGTGATGTCGGACATCATCGGCTCGGGCGTCGCATTCCCGCTCCGCCTCGACTCGCGCGGGGCCCTCGCGCTTTCTCAGGGCCACGCGAGCGTTCAGGACGCGATTGCGGTCATCCTCGGCACCGCGCCGGGGGAGCGGCCGATGCGACCGGAGTTCGGCTGTGGAGTGCACGACCTCGTGTTCGAGAACGTGGACGCGCTCACAGTCGGCCGGATCGAGCGCGAGGTCAGAGTCGCCCTCGACCGCTGGGAGCCGCGCATCCAGGTCGTCGACGTGCGGGTCGCTTCGGGCGGTGCCGAGGAGCTGCGAATCGAGATCGACTACGTCCTGCGCGGGACGAACGACGTCCGCAACCTGGTTTACCCGTTCTATGTCATCCCGGAGGGCGAGGAGGCCGCGACGTGAGGCTGCCGGACGTCGACCTCGACGATCGCCGCTTCCAGGAACTCGTGAGCGAGGCCCGGATGCGCATCGCGGGCCGCTGCCCCGAATGGACGGACCACAACGTCGCCAACCCCGGGATCGCGCTGACGGAGCTGTTCGCGTGGATGACGGAGATGACGATCTACCGGCTAAACCGCCTGCCCGAAAAGCTCCATGTGCATCTCCTCGAGCTGCTCGGCATTACGCTTCACCCGCCGATCGCGGCGTCGACGCAGCTGCGCTTCCGTCTCGCCGCGCCGCCCACCGAGCCGGTGCCGATCCCAGCGCGAGAGACCGAGGTGGGCACCCTCCGCACCGCCGACGAGGACTCGACGGTCTTCCGCACTACAGAGGACGTCACGATCCCGCCCGCGCGGCCCATGGCCTACGCGGTCGAGCGAGCGGGCGACGTTCGCGAGGTGGGCGTCGCCAAGGGCATCGCCGAGCCTCCCGCCGACGCCCGCCAGCCGTTCGCCCGTTCCCCGCGTCCCGGCGATGCGCTCTACCTCGGCTTCGACACGCCACTCGCCCGGCTGGTCGTTCAGGTCGACGTGGATTGCTCGCAGGCGGGAGGCGCCGGGATCGACCCGTGGGACCCGCCCCTCCGCTGGGAGGTGTCCACGGCCGAAGGCTGGGCCGAGGCGGAGGTGCTCGAGGACACCACGGGCGGCTTCAACTACGGCACCGGCCTGATCGAGCTGCAGCTGCCGCGGACCCACGACCCGGCGACCGTGGGACGCCGTCGCGCGCATTGGCTGCGCTGCCGCGTCGACGAACGTACTCGCGCGGGCGAGAGCGCAAGCTATGCCGCGCCGCCCGAGATCTATCGCATTGGCGCGGCGCCGGTCGGCGCGCTCGTGCCGTCCGCTCACGCCGAGCAGGTCGGCGAGGAGGCCCTCGGGGAGAGCGATGGGACTCCCGCACAGACCTTCAAGCTTCGGCGGGCGCCGCTGCTTCCCGCGGAGCCAGGCGAAACGCTCGAGGTCCTCTCGCCCGGCGAGCGCGACTGGCAGGCGTGGGAGAGAAGGGACTCATTTCTCGAGAGCGGGCCGGAGGATCTCCACTTCCGACTCGACCCCGCCAGCGGCACGGTCGAGCTCGGGCCGAGCGTTCGCAGCGGCGACGGCGGCTGGCGTCAGCACGGCGCAATCCCGGAGAAGGGCGCGCTGCTCCGGTTCACCCGATACCGGCATGGTGGCGGGCCACGCGGCAACGTCGCGGGGGGAAAGCTCACCTACCTCATGCGCGCCATCCCCGGTGTCGCCGAGGTGACGAACCCCCGGCCCGCAACGGGCGGAGTTGAGCCTGAGCCGCTCGACGCTGCGCGCCGACGCGCTGCGCTCGAGCTCCGCACCCGCGACCGCGCCGTTACGAGTGAGGACTATGTCCATCTGGCCTGCGCCGCTACTCCTGGAGTCGCACGTGCCGTGTGCGTGAGCCCGGCGCCCGGCGAGGCGGTTCGGGTGCACGTCGTACCGAAGGTGGAATCCGCTCACCGGCTGTCGGCCGAGGAGCTGCGCGCCGGCGATGACCTGCTCGAGGAGGTGGCCGCCTACCTGGACCGCCGCCGGATGCTCGGCACGACGGTCGACGTGCTCTCGGTGCGCCCGCGTGGGGTGAGCGTCGTCGCCGATCTCAAGGCCGCCTCGGGCGCGGACGGCAAGCGCGTCACGAGCAGTGTTGAGACCGCTCTCTATGAGTACCTCAACCCGCTGGTTGGCGGATCACTGGAGGGTCCCGGCGACGGATGGCCCTTCGGGCGCACGCTCAACCTCGGGGAGCTCTACGGGGTCGTTCACCGCGTCCCCGGCGTCGAGGCCGTCCGCATCCTGCGGATGTACGAGGCGGACCTCGACACGGGCAAGCGCTCCTCGCAGGCACTCGGAAGCCACTTCGTGATCGAACCGGACGAGGTCATCTCTTCCGGCGAGCACCTGATCCGGATCAACGAGGGCCGGTCATGACCGACGCGCCGCCGGCAGCGAGCTCGCGGGCCTACATGCGCGATCAGCTGCCCGGCATCTTCCACGATCCGCCCAACGGGGTCGGGCTGCAGTTTGTGGCCGCCCTCGAGGCGGTGCTCGACCCGATCGTCGCCGTCCTGGACGCGCTGCCGGCGTACGTCGACCCTTGGCTCGCGCCGCCGGCGATGCTCGACCTCCTCGCCGCCTGGCTCGGAGAGCCGCTGGACGAGTCCTGGCCTTTGGAGCGCCGCCGGCGGGTGGTCGCCGAGACGCTGCCGCTGGCACGAAGACGTGGGACGAAGGCGGGACTCGAAGCGGCCCTCGAGCTGGCGTTCCCTCATCTGCCGTTGCGCGTGGAGGATCGGGGCGAGGTGAGGGTCGGCGCCGAGGGGGGCGAGGCGCGTATCACGAACCCGCCCGAGTTCATCGTCTACTGCGACACCCCACTCGACGAACCGACCCAGCGCGCAGTCGCCCGCGTGATCGAGCGACTGAAGCCGGCACACGTGCGCTCGCGCCTGCGGGTGCTCGGCCGGCGGCGCGAAGGAGACGAAGACTGATGGCCCCCTGCCCGAGCTGCGGCACCGAGAACTCCTCCCGCGAGGACTTCTGCATCCGCTGCGGCGGCTACGTGCGCTGGGAGCTGACAAGTGTGATCCCGGACGCTGGCCCGAGAAGAGATGAGCCCAGGGTGAACGGGTCCCGTGACACGCCAGCGCAAGTCGCCGCGGGAGAGCCGGCGCGGGTCGACCGGGTAGAGATCACGCTGCGTGGCCCGGACGGGACCGGGGACGAAGCGCACCCGGTGAGCGTGCCGGTGGCGGCCGGGTCGGTTGCCGTCCTGGTCGCGGAGATCGACAACCGCACGCCGGTGGTCGACCACTTCCACGTCCGGGTGAGTGGGCTGCCCGCCGACTGGTACACCGTCACGCCCCCCACGGTCTACCTCAACCCGTACGGCGCGCGGGGCGAGCACCGAGCCGAGGCCCAGCTGCAGCTGCATCCACCGCGATCGCCGGACGCGGAGGCACGCGCTTGGCCCTTCACCGTCGACGTGGTCTCGGAGGATCGCCAGGCGCAGGTGGCGTCGGCGACAGCGACGCTCGTCATCGAGCCCTACGACGACCTTGCCGCCGCGGCCCGCCCCGAGCGCCGGGCGGCCCGCCGGCGCGCCCGCTACGAGGTGCTCGTGGGAAACCGCGGGAACGCACCCGCGGAGGTCGACCTGGCAGCAGCCGACGAGGAGGAGGCATGCCGGACAACGATCGAGCCGGCGCGGGTAACCGTGCCGCCGGGCGCGGAGACGCGGAGCCGGCTGACCGTTCACGCTCCGAAGCCGATCTGGTTTGGGCGGCCGGTCGATCGCCGGCTCCAGGTGAGCGCCCGCACCAGGCCGGGCGACATCGAGCTGCCGCCGGCCCTCATCGCCTTCCGCCACCGCCCCTGGCTGCCGTGGTGGGTTCCGATCGCTGCCGTTATGGCAATCGCCCTGCTGCTGCTCGCCCTGAAGCTGCTTCCCCACACCACTGAGGTTCCGGACCTGCGGGGGGCGAAGAGCCCGTTTGCAGCCCAGAAGCGTTTGACGGAGGCAGGCCTGGAGCTCGACCCCAACCCCCACCGCCGGGTCACGGCCGACGCCACACCCGGCACCGTCGTGGCCCAGGACCCCGCGCCCGGCAAGAAGGTGGAGGACGACACGGCCGTGACCGTCGTGCAGGCCGCCGGCCCCAGTCGGCGCAAGGTGCCAGCGGTCGTCGGCTTGTCCCCCCAGGATGCTGATCGGGCACTGCGGAAGCGGGGGCTCGTGCTCGGCACCTTGCAGCCGCAGCCGGCCGACTTGGACGGGAAGATCGAGGCTCAGCTGCCCGCGGCAGGAGTCCGCGTGAAGGAGGGCACTGCCGTCAACGCCTCGCTCGAGCCGGGGGAGAAGCCCGGCAAGACGGTGCCCGAGCCGAAGAAGAAGGGCGGGCCGCGCGGTGCCGTCGTAGGCGGAGGACCGGCCGCCGGCGGGCCGGGCGGGGCACCATCCGTGCCCGTCTCCCGGCTTGCCTTCGACGACGGCCAGAACGTCTCGCTGTGGGATCCCGCGACGGGGAAGGTCACTCCGCTCACCACGACCGGCACGGCGTCGCGCCCCGTGGTGGAGTCGGCCTGGAGCGCGGACGGTGCGCAACTTGCCTACATGCGCGTCGAGGCCGGCGGCCGCGGGCGCATCTTCGTCGCCGATGTGGCCGCCGGTGAATCGTCCGCCCGTCCGGTCGACAACGGCGAGGGCGACTACCACCGTCCCTCGATCTCACCCACGGGCGATCTGCTGGCCTACATCAGCGAAGACAGCGCGAACGGCGGCAAGGTGTGCCTCCAGCCGAACGATGGCCGCCCACACCCGCCGAGCTGCCTTGGCGGCGATGGCTGGACATTTCACGGCCAACCCGCATGGTCGCCCGACGGAACCTCGCTCCTCGCGATTGCGTCCGCGCAGGGGAACGACGCGCTGTCGGGGCTCTACCAGTACAGGACGGAGATTCCCGGCTCGCCGCGAGCCAGCGACTGGCTCCCCGCCGCGGACGGGCTCGTGCTGCCGATCGCGAACCCGAACTCCGTCTCATGGTCGCCGCGCGGCGACCAGGTGGCGGTCATGGCGGCGCCGAACGGCACCCGTTTTCACCTTCACCTGGTCCCGGCCCAGCCGTCGGGTCTTACCGGCACGCAGCGGCCGATCGCCGACGTGAGCGGGTGCGAGGCTGCGTGGCGTCCGAACGGACAGCTGGCGGTGAGCGTGTACGACTGCAGCCAACCGCTGGCGGCCGCGGGTCAGGTAGTCGTGCTCGACCCCTCCCAACCGACCAAGCTAACCCAGTTGCCGGGTGTACACGGACGCAACCCCGCCTGGCAGCCCGCCCCTCCCCGCTGACGATGTTGTGCGTGTATTGCCGCCGGCAGGTCAGGCAAGGGGCCGACTCGTGCGACGCCTGCGGCGCGGCGCTGACCGGCGGTGCGGCGCCCTGCGACCTCTTGCTGCACGACGGCACCCGAGTGCCGCTCGTCGACTCGATGACGATCGGCCGGGCGCCCGGCAACACCCTCCGGATCGCCGATCCGACAGTGTCTCGGCACCACGCCCGGATCGTTCCGAGCGGAGATGGCCTCGCGCTCGAGGACGCGGGCTCGAGTTTCGGCACGGTCCTGAACGGCGAGCGCATCGCGGCCTCAACCCCGCTTCGCGATGGGGCAACCATCAAGCTCGGCAACGTCAGGCTCGGTGTCGAGCGCCGTCGTCCGCAGCGCGCGGCCGGCCGAACGATGGTGGTCCGAGCGGGCGCCAGCCTGATGCTTTCAAGCGGTGGTCGCAGCGAGATCGAAGCGACGAGCGAACACGGATTGCGGCCGCGGGTCCGCTCGGGCTGGGCGCTCAAACGGCTCGACGCCTCCGATGGCGAGGAGCGTTACGTGTTGAAGGACCTCCGCAAGCGCGACTATGTACGCCTCAGCGAGACCGATGCCGGGCTCTTCCGGCTTCTCGACGGCCGGCGCACGATGGTCGAGTTGGTGGGTGAGTCCGAGAGGCGGCTCGGCGAGCGGGGACCCGCCCGGCTCGCCGGCTTGCTCGCCGATCTCGCCGAGCGTGGGCTGCTTGACGGCAGCGTGCCTTCTCCTGAAGCGCCCTCAGGGCGGCTGCGTCGCCTCGTACGCCCGCGCGAGCTGTCCGTGCGGTGGCTTGGGCCGCTGTTCGACCGCGCGTACTCGGCGGGCGGCTTCGTGCTGTTCACGCGTCCGGTCGCGGTGGTCCTGATCCTGCTCGCATCGATCGGGTTGGCCGCCTTCGCCCTCCTCGTGGCGGACGGCGGCGCGCTGCCGTTCGCCGTCGAGGGGAGCCTGGGGTTGGGCGCGCTTGCGTTCGTGCTGGGCCGGTTGGTCCTGGTGTCCGCCCATGAGCTTGCCCATGGGCTTGCCATGGCGTCCTTCGGCCGCAGCGTCACCCGCGCGGGCCTGAAGCTGACGATGGGGCTCCCCTACGCGTTCGTGGACACATCCGACGCCTGGTTCGAGCCTCGGCGGCGACGGATCGCGATCAGCCTCGCCGGCCCGGGGAGTGACGCCGTCTTGGGCGGCGCGATCGCGTTGGCCGGCCTAAGCCTTGGCCCGGGGGCCGCGCGCGACATCTGCTTCCAGATCGCCCTGGGAGCGTACGTGGGCCTCTTCTACAGCCTCAACCCGCTTCTCGACCGCGACGGCTACCACGTGCTGGTCGACCTGCTTCGCGAGCCCAACCTCCGCCGGCGATCGCGAGAGCGCATCGGGCACGGCCTGGCCGGACGAACCAGCGAGCCAACGCGTCGCGCGGTCACGCTGTATGGCGTCGCCGCGCTGGCGTGGGCGGTCGCCGGCACCGCCTTCGCCGTCCTCATGAGCCTGCGCTTCGCGGAGCCGCTCGCTCAGATTGCGCCGCCGCCGGCGGTCTGGGTGCTGATGGCGGCGGCATACGCTGGGCTGTCTGCGCCGGTGCTGCTTGCCATCGGCCGGCCGCTACTCGAGCGCCTGCGCGCGAGGCGCCGGGACTCCCGCGCGCCGGCTGCGGGGCTGGAGGTGGGTGTATGAGCCGGTCGGAAGCTCAGCAAGCCCGGATCGAGCGGGCCGCGACGCTCCTGCGACGCCTGATCGTCGACCCCGCCTTCCGGGCGATGTTTCGGGGCCGACCGGCGGAGACCGCGCGTAGGTTCGGGCTCGACGATCTCGCGGACGAGCTCGGGGTCCATGAGAAAGCGCTCCACACGCTCGAGGTCCGCGAATCGAAGTCGGCTCTCGCCGGGCTGCTTCTCGCCGCGGCGGCGGAAGGCGTCGCCGCGGTCGAGTACGTCCGAGGTGCCGAGGACCGTCTGGACGGCGAGTCGGCGAAGGCGGCGCGACGTGCCCTCACTCAGGCCGGTCTCAACACCGTCACCGGCAAGGAGCGGTCGGTACCGGGCCCCGCGAGCCCGCCCAATAAAGCCCCCGCCGCAGATCCGTCCGGGCCGTCGCGGATGCGCAACACGGCGCGCCCTCTACCTGCCGCCGTCCCCCGCGACCGCAGCGAACCGGCGCCGGCAATCGCCGACGCCGCACTGGCCACGGATCCTTCGGAGGCGGGAGGCTATCCAGGCGATGAAGCGCCGCAGCCGGCGATCGCGGCGTGGATGGCAGGCGCCGCCCGTGGAGCCGGGCTCCCGCCAGAGCTCCCGGTGATGGCGGCGCTCCAGGAGTCGGGCCTGCGCAATCTCCGCGGCGGGCACCTCGACTCCGTGGGCTTCTTCCAGATGCGCGGGTCGATCTGGAACACGGGCGAGTACCGCGGGTACCTCGACCGGCCGGAGCTGCAGCTGCGCTGGTTCATCGACCACGCGGTTGAGGTTCGGCGCAGGGACCCGGGCGCCTACCAGGGACCCGACGACTACGGAGAATGGGTCGCGGACGTCGAGCTCCCCGCCGCTGAATACCGCGACCGCTACCAGGGCCACCTCGCGCACGCGCGTGAGTTGATCGAGGCGGGCGAGGGCCGGCCCGTTCCGACCGCCACTCCGGGAGTCCGACAGTCGGCTGCGTCGCGCGAAGCCCCGCCCGCTGCGGCGCCAATGCGACCGGGCATGATGCGAAACACGGAGATGACGCTGCCCAGTGCGCGCCCCGGGAATCCCGCTGTCGATGGCTCGTCGCCTCCCGCCGGCGGCTCGCCCCGAGTGAGGATGGTGGATATAGCCCGTCGCGAAGTAGGCATATCGGAGAGCCCGTCGGGATCGAACGAATCGCCGCGCATAGCCGAATACCGGAGCGCGACGGCAGGCGCGCCCGGACCCGGTCCCTGGTGTGCGTACTTCGTCTCTTGGGTGGCGCACGAGGCCGGTGTCCCGCTCGGGACGCAGGGCGAGGGGTTCGGCTCGGTCGACGCCGTGTGGGCTTGGGCCTCGGAGGCCGGCCGTGCGGTCCCCGCCCACGATGGGGATGGTCCGAGGCCCGGTTACCTGATCCTGTGGGACGAGCACATCGGGCTTGTGGAGAAAGTTCTGCCCGACGGTCGGATTCAAACGATCGAGGGCAACTCCAGCGACCACGTCGCGCGGCGCGTCTATTCGGCCAGCGAGCCGATCGTCGGCTTCGTGCGGATGCCGTGACCGCCGCCATCCTCAACTCCAACGCATCGATCAGCTGCGCACACGGCGGCCGAGTGGTGATCACTCCCCGGCAGCTGACCGTGACGGCCGACGGCGGGGCGGTTCTCTGCGAACCCGACCTGGTCGGCGTGCCCATCGTCGGCTGCCCGGTGCCACCCACGCCCTCGTCCAAGCCGTGCACACTGGTCGTCGCCACCCTCCCGGGTTCGTCTACGCCCAAAGTGCTCGTCGGCGGGAGGCCGGTATTCCTGTCCACGCTCCAGGGACTCACCGACGGCGTCCCCCCGGCTCCGCTCATCGTGCAGTATCCGGGACAGGTTCGTGTCCAGGCCTAAGTCAACCGGGGACCTGGTCCGGGGGCTCGTGGTCGACGCCGATGCCATCTATCGCGTCGGCCTCGCTGCGTGCCTTCGCAACGCAACGGGGTTCGGCACAGTTTTCGAGGCCGCGAGCCTGGATGAGGCGTCGCGGCACCACATCCGCCGTGGTCTGGATGTCGTTCTGGTCGATCTCGACCTCACCGGGGCGGTTGAATTCATCCGCACGATCTCGGGCGAGACGCGGGCGTGCGCGCTGTTCTCCATCCGCGAACGCGATGAGGACAAGCTGCTGTCCGCCGTCGAGGCCGGGGCGGCCGGCTACCTGCCGAAGGACAGCTTGACGCCGGAGGAGCTCGTGGCCGGGGTGCGCGCGGCCGCAAGCGGTCACGGCGTCATGGCGCCCGAGCTCCTCGGCAGGATGCTGGCGCGGATCGCCCGTGCATCTCGCGAGGTTCTTCACCCACGTGGGCTGAGTCTCTGCCGCCTCAACTCGCGTGAGCGGACCGCGCTGGGCCTGGTGGCCTCGGGGTTGGCCACCCGCGAGGTGGCGGAGGAGATGGCCTACAGCGAGCGCACGATCAAGAACGTCCTGCGCGAGGTGACAGTCAAGCTGGGAGCGCGGACCCGCTCGCAGGCAGTCGCTCAGGCCGTGCGCGCCGGGCTGATCTGACGCGTATCAAACGGCACTCCGGCGGCCTCTGGCTAAGGGAGCACCGCGCCGATGAGGAAATCATGAGACCCAACGCAGAAGGCTCGGGCCGCCTGTCGGGGGTGGCGCGCGAGCCGGGGATCTCACGGAGCGTCGGACGGTACGAGATCCTGCGCGAGGTCGGCCGCGGAGGAATGGCGGTCGTCTTTCTGGCGCGCCAAACCGAGCTTGACCGTCTCGTTGCACTCAAGGAGCTGGCGGCCTTCCAGGCAAGCGACCCGACGGTCCTTCGGCGCTTCCTCAGCGAGTCGCGGCTCGCCGGCTCCCTCACGCATCCGAACATCGTGACGGTGCACGACTACTTTGAGCACGACCGCACGCCCTACATCTCGATGGAGTACTTGGAGCGCGGGTCGCTGCGTCCGTATGTCGGGAGAATGACACTCGCGCAGGTGATGGGTGTGCTCGAGGGCTTGCTCGCAGGCCTCGAACACGCGGCGAGTCGTCAAATCGTTCATCGCGACCTCAAGCCGGAGAACGTCATGGTCAGTTCGGAAGGCCGTGTCAAGATCACCGACTTCGGGATCTCGAAGGCGAGGGACCGCCTCACCACCCGCGGGCTCCGCACCGCGCCGGGCACAACGGTTGGCACACCCGCCTACATGGCGCCGGAACAGGCCGCGGCGTCCGAGCTCGGCCCCTGGACCGATCTCTACTCCCTGGGCGTTATGGCCTACGAAATGCTCGTTGGGCGCGTTCCGTTCCATGCGACCGAGACACCCGTGGCGATCCTGTTCAAGCACGTCAACGAGCCCGTCCCGCCGCCACGCTCGGTCAACGCCGATCTGGACGAGGGGCTGGCGGAGTGGGTGGAGAGGTTGCTCCAGAAGCGCCCCGGCGATCGCTACTCGGACGCCGCCGAAGCTTGGGACGACCTCGAGGAACGCGTGATCGCCGTCCTGGGACCGCGGTGGCGGCGGGACGCGCGCTTGGCGGAGGCCGGACCCGCCGGCCAGACTCCCGACCCGCTCCCCCCCGCCTTTTCAGAGAGCGTCGAAACGCCCGAATCCGGGAGTGCCGAGGGACGCGCCGGAACGGGTCGGCGGTCGAACACGGACGCCGACATGGAGTTCGAGAGTTTTCATTGGACATCCCCGGCCGCCGAGCCAGGGCTCGTCACCCCGTCGCCCCCCGGCCCATGGACGCCGCCTCCAGGGCCGGCCGCTACACCGGTCGACCGCCTGCCAAGCCTCACGGAGGACCCGCAGCCTGAGCCAGACAAAGCCGACCCGCAGCAGAGCGCGCGGTTCCCAGGCTTGGAAGCGACCCTGGCACCGGTGCCCGAGGAACCTTCGATCGAGTCTGTCACGCAGAGACCGGAGAGGCGCCGGCGGATATCGTCGTTTGCCGTTGCGGCCATCGCGGGCATCGTTGCCGCAGCGGCGGGCTTTCTGATGGCCCACTCCGGCGGAGCAGCGGAGTCGCGCGCTGCTCCGCTGACGAGTTCGGCCGGGAACTCGACGTTCGAGCTGCGGTTCCCCGGAAGTTGGCGGCGGCTAGAGACGATTCCGAAGCTGCCGGGGATGGAGCTCCAGCAACCCTTGGCGGTCGGCCCGCGGGGTCGCGCCGCCGGCAAGGTGGTCACGGGCATGGTCGATGCGCAGGGCCCGTCTCTGCTCCCGGCGTCGCTCAAGCTCGCCCGCCCGCTGCCGTCTCCCGTGGCGGTGGACCTGGGCGAGCTCCAGGCGCTTCGATACCGCGCCGTGTCGCTCACGGGCCGCCGGCAGCGGGTGACGCTGTATGCGGCCCCCACCGATGCCGGGGTGGCGACGCTGGCCTGTTTCGCCGCCGGGGAGGAGTGCGAGCGCGTCGCGACGACCCTTCGTCTGCCAAGGGGGGAGGCTTTCACGCTCGGCTCGAACAACAGGTACGCCCGTGAGCTCAACGTCGCATTCGCGCGAATCCGAGCCGAACGAAAGCGGTACGCGGCGCGCCTGCGCTCCGCCGAGACCGCGGCCGGGCAGGCGCGCGGCGCCGACGGGCTCGGCAGCGGCTATCTGAAGGCGGCGCGCATGCTCTCGCGCGTCAAGACCAGTCCGGCCGACGCCGACGCGAATGAAGCCATCGCGACAGCATTGCGGCGGGTCGGTGTCGCGTATGGTCGCCTCGCGAAGGCGGCGCGCGCGGGCAACCGCAGCGCCTACAGCCGGGCCGCGAACGAGGTTCGTCGCGGTACGCGGGAGCTGGATCGCGGGGTCTCGAGTCTCAGAAAACTTGGATACCGGGTGGGGTAGGCGATGGCACCGGCACGGCAGATCCTCCTGGCAATCGCCGTTGCAGTAGCCGCGTTTGCGACGGCCTTCGCGATAGGAGCGGCTACGGGCGGCGGGAACGGTTTGCAAAAGGCAGCATCACCTGCCAAGTACGTCCATATATCGACGGCATCCACAGGGATCTCCGCGCCCGCCGGCAAACCGAGCATCCCCGAGCTCCAGGAGCCTGAGCCGATCGCGGCGGCCGCTGCCATCCCCGAGCCGAGTTTGCCATCGACCCCTCAGCCGCCCGTGGGCGCGGCGCCCGTCGAGCCGGCGCCGCCCGCGCCAACCGCCCCGCCGTCCACTCCGAGCCCCCCACCGGAACCCGTTCCACCCCCCGAACCCGAGCCGGAGGTGACGCCGCCAGCGTACGGCGGACAAGGAACCGTCGTTGGGGGTGGTGGCTGAGTCATGGATGCGCCCGTAGTTATCCGTGCTCGTACCCGCTCAGGCCCTCGACCGGGCCATCCGGCCCCAGCATGACCAGCCCGCTCCCCTCGGCGGCCTCGCCGATCCAGCTGAGCGGCACCGCCGCCTCGGCGCCGGCGCGGCGCTCCGGCGGAACGGTTACCAGCAGCTCGTAGTCGTCGCCGCCGGTCACGGCCGCCTCCGCCGTCACCCCCGGGGCGACCGGCACGTCCTCGAGCCGAATGCGCACCTCGACGCCGCTGCGCTCGGCCACGTGCCCGCCATCGGTGGCGAGTCCGTCGCTCAGGTCGATCATCGCGGTGGCGCCCGCGGCGGCCAATGCGCGTCCCTCCGCCAGCCGGGGCTCGGGGCACAGATGCCTGTGTATCAGCTCGGCGGGCTCGCGTTCCCCGCGCTCGAGCAACAGGCGGCCGGCCTCCGAGACGCCGAGCTTGCCGGTCACGCCCAACAGGTCGCC
>Ga0081538_10001239_pt1 | contig 26751 bp, 28 predicted proteins | sample TabmetS5T2R1_FD_71022 | JGI IMG/M metagenome (GOLD analysis project Ga0081538, IMG submission 71022) | Tabebuia heterophylla rhizosphere microbial communities from the University of Puerto Rico - S5T2R1 | ecosystem: Host-associated > Plants > Roots > Rhizosphere ...
TGAGACGACGTGCATGAGGTCCTGCATCGAGGTAAGGAACGCATCAGCACCGGGCTGCCCGAGCACGTAGTCACTGACCGGCTTGCTGAGACCCGTCTGCGGCCGGAGCTCTGGAATCCAGTGCGGGTTCGGTAGAAAGCGCACGTCGAAAACCATGTCGGCGTCCACCGGAATGCCATATTTGAAGCCGAACGACAGCAGCGTGACCCGCAGTTGATCATCAGAGCTGCCGCCGTACGCGTGAGCCACCCGGGACCCCAGCTGGTGAATGTTCAGCGAGGAGGTGTCGATCACCAGGTCGGCCGCTGCCCGTAGCGTCGCGAGCGTCTCACGTTCTCTGTGGATGCCATCCAGCAGCCGACCGTCACCCTGCAAAGGATGCGGGCGGCGTACGGACTCTTGGCGCCGAACGATGACGTCGTCGGCGGCCTCCAAGAACAAGATCTCGGGCAATGTGCCGATCACCGCCAGCTCGGTGAACATTGTCGGTAGCTGCTCGAAGAAACCGCGGGTGCGAACATCTAGTACGACCGCGAGCCGGGTCAGGTCGATCTCACGGGCCTGTCGGCAGACCTCGGGCAGCACGCTGGGAGGAAGGTTGTCCACCACGTACCAGCCAAGATCTTCCAGGCTGTGTGCCGCGGTGGAGCGCCCGGCGCCCGACATCCCGCTGACCACTACCAGACGGAGAGGCTTTGTCCGGCTCTCAGCATCGAGTCGTCCGTCGGGGCTTTGCTGATCGCTGGGCTGATTGAGGCTGGGCTGATCGAGGCTGTGCTGATCGGGATTGGGCTGATCCCGGGTGGGACGACCCCCCCGCGCCCCCCCGAGAGTTTCGCTCGTCACGAGGTCGATTATTCCCGGATTACTCAGGAAGGCGGAGCTCAAGGGCTATGCGCGCTGAGCTTGTCGAAGCGCAGCAACGATGCCCCCTTCGACAAGCGCCGTGCCGAGCTCGTCGAAGGGCTCAGGGCGCATAATCAAGCACTTCACCGGTCGCCATGTCGATCGCCTCCGGCTGTGGTGCCTGTTGCAACGCCTCCTTGATTGCGACTGCGGTCTTGGTGCCGAATCCAGGTACCGCGGCAATCTCTTCCACGCTTGCGGCGCGCAGCTTTTTCAGCGAGCCAAAGTACTTGATCAACGCCCGGCGCCGTACCTCACCCAGACCTGGCACCTGGTCGAGCAGTGACTCGACCATCGACTTGCTGCGCCGCGACCGATGGTGAGTGATTGCGAAGCGGTGAGCCTCGTCCCGAAGTCGCTGCAGCAGGTACAGGCCCTCACTTGTCCGCGGCAGGATCACTGGCTCGTCGATGTCGGGCAGCCAAACTTCCTCCAAGCGTTTGGCAAGGCCGCATAGCGCTATGTCCTCGATGCCGAGCTCATGGAGAGCGTTCGCCGCCGCAGCTACCTGTGGCGGACCGCCGTCCACCACCACCAGGGACGGTGCGTACGCGAACTTGCGCGGCGCTCCGGTCGTCGGATCGACTAGCAGCGGTCCTTCGTCGCCCTCTGCGTCGGCGGCAAGCCCGTCACCCGCCTGCTTGGCCATGGCAGCACGATCATCGATCAAACGTCGGAACCGACGGGTGATCACCTCGTGCATGGCCGCGACGTCGTTTTGGCCTTCGACCTGCCGAATGACGAATCGCCGATACTCGCTCTTGCGGGGCAGACCGTCTTCGAACACCACCATGGAACCGACAACTTCGGTGCCTTGCAGGTTGGAGATGTCGTAACACTCGATCCGCAGCGGAGCGCTGGGTAGCTCGAGTGCCTCCTGAATCTCCTCCAGTGCCCGGTTCCGAGTGGAAAGATCACCAGCACGGGTCGTCTTGTGCTTGATCAAGATCTCTTGAGCGTTGCGGGCCACTGTCTCCATGAGTGCCCGTTTATCGCCACGCTGCGGCACCCGAATGGAGACGTGTGAGCCACGACGCTCCTCAAGCATCTGAGTCAACGACTCGGCCGAGGACGGCATTACCGGTACCAAGATCTCCCGTGGCACGGCATCCCGATCGTTGCTGGTGGGATCCGGCTCGGCGTACAACTGCAGCAGGAACTGTTCGATCAGCTCCTCGGTTCCGCCATCGTCGAATCGATCCGCAACCCAGCCCCGCTCGCCACGGACTCGCCCGCCGCGTACGTGAAAAATCTGTACCGCAACCTCCAACGGGTCTTCGGCGATAGCGATGACATCGGCATCGGTGCCGTCTCGGAAAACTACGGCGTTTCGCTCCATGGCGCGTTGCAGAGCGCCGATGTCATCTCGCAGTCGAGCCGCCCGCTCGAACTCCAGTGCATCACTGGCTGCGCGCATCTCGCGTTCCAGTTTCTTGATCATGGGACCGGCCTGGCCCGACATGAATTGACAGAAGTCTTCGACAATTGCGCGATGCTCCTCGGCAGTCACTCGTCCAACGCAGGGTGCCGAGCACTTTCCGATGTAGCCGAGTAGGCATGGCCGACCAAGCTGCTTATGGTTCTTGAACACTCCCGGCCGGCATGATCGCATCGGAAAGACTCGGAGCAGCAAGTCGACCGTCTCGCGGATCGCCCAAGCATGGGAATACGGGCCGAAGTAGCGAGTGCCCTTACGCTTCGCGCCCCGGCCGACCATGACTCGAGGAATCTCCTCGGACAAAGTGATTGCCAGCCAGGGATAGGACTTGTCGTCGCGGTACTTGATGTTGAAGCGTGGGTCGAACTCCTTGATCCAGGAGTACTCCAGTTGCAGTGCCTCGACCTCGTTCTGCACCACGGTCCAATCGACCTTGGTGGCAGTGTCGACCATCGATCGGGTGCGGCCCATCAGAGAGGCCGGGTCGGCGAAGTAGGAGTTCAGCCGGGACCGGAGACTCTTGGCCTTACCGACATAGATCACCCGGCCTTGCGCATCGGAGAAGCGGTACACCCCTGGCTGGTCGGGAACCGATCCTGGCGCGGGTCGGTACGCCGGGGCTGGCCGAGACGAAACTGGAGGTACCACGCGCCCCAGCGTATGAGGGACGGCGGACCTTCACTCAGTGATGTAGACCTTGTTTTGGAAGACTGCGGTCTTGGCCTCGGCAAGGCCTTTGGTGGCGGGCGGGTTGGTGACCGAGCCGTCCTCTATCGAGTATTCGCTGCCGTGACAGTCGCAGTGAATGATCCCGTCGTTAACCGAGGCCACCGGGCATCCCTGGTGAGTGCAGATCTTGCTGAACGCTTTGTATTCGCCCTTGCTCGGTTGCGTTACGACGTAGTCGGCGTCTTCCATGATGACGCCGCCGCCGACCGGCACTCTGGAGGTCGCGACGCTTGGACCGTCGGGCGCCTGTGCTGTTGGGCCAGACGGTTTGGGGGAAGTCGCGTCGGCGGTCGGCGACGGCGAGGCTGGCGGAGATGGCGTCGCCGCGGCTGGCGTTGCTGGCGGTGCACCACTTTCGGCCTCCGCCGAGCAACTAGCCAATGTTGCGGCCCCGGCGCCACTTAAGGCGAGCAATCCGGCGGCTCGAAGCACCGTCCGCCGCCGCACTGCGAGTGTCGGCCCGCCGACGGCTGCCCCAGGATCTGATCTTGTGACGGACGTTTCCTGGCGTAGCCCTTGATCGCCGAGCTCGGTCACAGAAGCCTCCAGCCGTGAAGACGCTTTTCGAGCCCAAACGAGATAGAGGCCGTTTTGGTTCGATTTCTTTCCAGCTGCCTCGCGCTTGGATCAGCTGGCAACGAGCGCTGGCTGTGTCGCCCTAATCGGGACGGCCTGACCGTCCAGCAACGTTCGGAGGAATTCGCCGGTATAGGACTTGGGGTTGGCCGCGATCTGCTCAGGCGTGCCTTCGGCGATCACCAGGCCGCCACGCGATCCCCCTTCCGGACCCATGTCGATCAACCAGTCGGCGGTCTTGATGACATCGAGGTTGTGTTCAATGACAACAACCGTGTTTCCCGCGTCAACCAGGCGCCCAAGAACGCCCAGCAGCTTGCGGATGTCTTCGAAGTGCAGGCCCGTCGTCGGCTCGTCCAGGACGTAGAGCGTGCGCCCGGTTGCGCGCTTCTGCAGTTCGCTTGCCAACTTGACCCGCTGCGCTTCGCCTCCGGAGAGGGTCGGTGCCGGCTGGCCCAGTCGCACATACCCGAGTCCGACGTCGACCAGGGTGCTGAGGTGCCGGGCTATGGCCGGCAGTGGTGCGAAGAGCTCCAGTGCTTCCTCAATCGAGGACTGCAACACCTCGGAGATCGACCTGCCCTTGTAATGAACCTCCAGTGTCTCCCGGTTGTAGCGTGCTCCGTGGCATACCTCGCACTCCACGTACACATCGGGCAAGAAGTTCATCTCGATCTTGATGGTGCCGTCACCGGTGCAGTTCTCGCAGCGACCGCCTTTGACGTTGAACGAGAACCGGCCTGGCTGATATCCCCGGACCTTGGCCTCCGGTGTCTCGGCGAAGAGCCGGCGGATGTGATCAAAAACCCCGGTGTAGGTGGCGGGGTTGGATCGCGGCGTACGGCCAATCGGTGACTGATCAACATGGATGACCTTGTCGATCTGATCAGCTCCACTGATCGAGCGATGCCGACCTGGCACCTCTCGGGCGTTGTAGATCCTTTTCGCAAGGGCGTTGTAAAGGATGTGGTTGACCAGAGTCGACTTGCCCGACCCGGAGACTCCGGTAACAGCGATGAGCTGGCCCAGCGGGAATGACACGGTGATGTTCCGCAGGTTGTGCTCGGCCGCTTTGTGTACCGTGATCTCTCGACCCGGAATGCGTGGCCGGCGAGCGCTCGGCAGCGGGATAGAACGGCGCCGTGCCAGATAGGCGCCGGTCAACGACTCGCGATTGTTGAGCAGCTCTGCGACAGTTCCTGAATGCACCACTCGCCCGCCGTGCTCACCGGCACCCGGTCCGATGTCGACCGCCCAATCCGCGGCCTTGATCGTTTCCTCGTCGTGCTCGACAACGATCAAGGTGTTGCCAAGATCGCGGAGCCTGAGCAGCGTCTCGATGAGCCGCCGGTTGTCGCGCTGGTGCAAGCCGATGCTGGGCTCATCCAGTACATAGAGAACACCAACTAGTCCGGAGCCGATCTGCGTCGCGAGCCGGATGCGCTGCGCCTCGCCGCCGGAGAGGCTGCCGGTCGGACGGCTGAGCGACAAATAGTCCAGGCCGACATCGAGCAGGAATCTGAGCCGCTCGTTGATCTCTTTGAGCACCCGTTCGGCAATCTGTCGCTCACGCTCAGTGAGTTCGAGCCGGCCGAGAAATGCTGCCGCAGCATCGATCGACATGCCGGACAGTTCTGCAATGTTCTTGCCGCCGATCGTCACAGCGAGCGAGGTCGGCTTCAACCGAGCGCCCTTGCAGGCCCGGCAGGGCACCTCACGCATATATCCGGCGAACCGCTCGCGGGAGGTGTCACTCTCTGCCTCTGCGTGGCGCCGCTCGACATAGGGGATGACGCCCTCGTATCTCGCGTTGTAGCTGCGCTCGCGACCGTATCGGTTCCGGTAGCGCACATGCACCACCCCGGGCACTCCCTCGAGCAATACCTTCTTTGCCGATGCCGGCAGCCGGCGCCATGGAACCGTGGTAGAGAAACCGGCACTATCGGCGAGCGAGTCGATGAGCCGGCTGAAGTACTCAGCAACGTGCTGTGAGGACCATGGTGCGATCGCCCCCTCTGAGAGGCTCTTGTCTTCATCGGGGACTACCAGCTCCGCGTCGACCTCCATGCGGGTTCCCAGACCGGAGCATGCCGGACAAGCACCCCAAGGCCCATTGAAGGAGAACTGCCGAGGCTCGAGCTCGTCGATGGCGATGTCGTGGTTGTTGGGACAGGCCATCTTTTCGGAGTAGGTGCGCTCCCGCTGCGTGTCTTTCGGGTCGAGATCCACGAAATCGATCGCGACGACACCCTGAGTCAGCCTTAGCGCGGTCTCCACCGAGTCCGTCAGGCGGTTCTTGACAGCTGGCTTGACGGCAAGCCGGTCAACGATGACATCGATGGAGTGCTTGTACTTCTTGTCGAGAACCGGCGGGTCGGTGAGCTGGATAACCTCTCCGTCGACGCGAGCACGGCTGAAGCCCTCCGACGCAAGCTCCCGGAATACCTCGACGTACTCCCCCTTCCGGCCCCGGATGACCGGTGCCAGCACCTGGAACCGGGTGCCCTCCTCCATCGCCATAAGGCGGTCGACGATCTGCTGCGGTGACTGCCGGCTGATCGGCTCACCACAGATCGGGCAATGCGGCCGCCCGGCGCGGGCATACAGCAACCGCAGATAGTCGTAAACCTCTGTGATAGTGCCGACCGTTGAGCGTGGGTTACGGCTAGTCGATTTCTGATCAATGGAGACCGCGGGCGAGAGGCCCTCGATGAAGTCCACGTCGGGCTTGTCCATTTGACCCAGGAACTGGCGCGCGTACGCCGAGAGCGACTCGACGTAGCGCCGCTGGCCTTCGGCAAAGATGGTGTCAAAGGCCAAACTCGACTTGCCTGATCCCGACAATCCGGTGAAGACGATGAGAGCATCCCTCGGCAGCTCGAGAGAGATGTTCTGCAGATTGTGCTCGCGCGCACCCCGGACGACGAGACGGTCAGTCACGGAGCACATCGTATGTGCCTGCGCTGACAGTAGATACCGAAAATGCACCCTGGAAAATCTGGCCGCATTGAGGCTCCCCCCGAGCTTGGTCGAGCACTACGGTATGGGGCATGACTGCCGCCGCATCTCCCGCTACAACGCAGCTTGAGACGCTGCGCCAGCTAGTGAAGACCGCCACTCAGCGTTTGCTGGGTGACACGATCTTGGTTACCGACGATCAGTGGCGCGCGCCCAGCCGGCTGCCAGACTGGACCCGCGGTCATGTGGCCACTCACATTGCCCGTCAGGCCGATGGAATCTGCCGGCTGGCTCAGTGGGCACATACCGGCGAACGCCAGGCTATGTATCCATCGCCTGAGCACCGTAATCGTGAGATTGAGGCTGGTGCCGGACGCTCCGGGTTAGACCTCCAGATCGATCTCGATACCTCTGCTGAACATTTGAGTTCGGCATTCGAGGAGCTTGATGCCGTGGATGCCTGGGACGCTGTGGTTGAGATGACCGGAGGGCTGCGGGTGCCGGCGCGGCTGCTGCCGTTAGCACGACTTCTCGAGGTCGTGATTCATCACGTTGATCTTGACGTTGGTTATGAGATCACCGATATCGATAATCAGACGGCGGAGTGGCTGCTCGAGTGGTGCGCATTCCGGTTGCGGGATCGGGAGAATTTCCCGAAGCTGCAGCTGACGTCGGACTCCGGTTTCACTACTGCCGTGGGCAGCGCCGGTGATCCGGTTCCAGTGAGCGGCAGCAGCGTCAATCTCCTTGGCTGGCTGCTCGGTCGGACAGACGCCTCCGCGATCACCGGTGGCGACGGGCTACGACTTCCGCCTTTCTAATGCTCGGCATCAACCACGTGGAACCCGGCGGCCCGCCGCTACTGCTGCGACTCTCCACCAGTGTCACCGTGACTAAGGTCAGTGTTGGACCCGTCGACAACAATGCCTATCTGCTGCAGCACCGCAGCGGTCGGAGCGTACTGATCGATGCAGCCAATGACGATGATCGACTGCTCAAGATCATTTCTGAGCAGCCGCTGGACGCCATTGTGACGACCCACCGGCATGCCGATCACTGGCAGGCGCTGCCGTCGGTCGCCGCTGCCACCGGCGCCCAGCTGATCTGTGGGGAACCTGATCTTGAGGCAATTAGGATCGGCACCGAAGTCCGGAGCTTGAATGGGGTCTGGGACGGCGATCAGATCCAGCTGGGTGAGGAGTGGTTGGAGGTGATCGGGCTGGTCGGGCACACACCGGGGTCGATCACTTTGGCGTACACCGGTGCTGGCAGGGCGCATTTGTTTACCGGGGACAGCCTGTTTCCCGGTGGTCCGGGCAAGACCAATACTCCCGAGGACTTCAGGTCGCTCATGAATGACCTTGAAAGCAAGATCTTCGGGCGCTTCGACGATGACACTGTGGTGCATCCTGGTCATGGCGACGACACCACACTGGGAACCGAGCGGCCTCATCTTGCGGAATGGTGGGAGCGCGGCTGGTAATTCAAAGTTGCTAGGCCTTGTTCGGCGACCTGTCGCGATATATCGTCGAGGTATCGATTTGAGACGTCGCGAGAGGGTGATCGACATGGGTGGCGGGTACGCAATGGGAGCACCGTGGCTTCATTTCGCTGGCCGCTGCAATCCGGAGTGGGGCAAAGAGCTAAGCGATTGGCTGGCCAAGATGACGGGATCCCACGGACCTCGAGGTCAGCAGGCGTGGGGTCAGTGGGGAGCGGTCGGCGGTCCCCAATTCGGACCTTGGTGGGGTATGGGACGCACATGGCGAGGTCCGAAGGCTCGTCGCGGTGATATTCGGGCAGCCATTCTTGCGGTGCTGGCCGAGCAGTCGATGAACGGCTACCAGATCATCCAAGAGATTGCCAGCCGCAGTGGTGGAGTCTGGAAGCCCAGCCCCGGCTCGATTTACCCGACCTTGCAGCAGCTTGAGGATGAGGGTCTGGTTCGGGTGGAAACCGACAGCGGCGGTCGGCGGGCATACACCTTGACCGACGAAGGTCGCACTTACGTCACCGAACACGCCGACGAGATCTCTGCCCCCTGGCAGGCAATGAGCGAGGCCGGCGATGACGACGGACTCAAGCCCTTGATCGGTCAGGTGGCGGGCGCCGTGTGGCAGATCGTCGCGACCGGAACGCCCGAGCAGCAGGCGAAAGGCCGTGAGGCACTGGTGGAATTGCGACGGAAGCTCTACTCAATCCTTGCTGAAGACGATTCTGCGCCGGACAATGGCTCATGACCCGTTACTTCCCAGACAGGGTAGGCCCTCCCTCAGGCAACATGCTGTGGGTGTGGCCAATGCCGTACGGGCCGCTGGAGTCTCGGCCCAACCACAGGGTTCCCATGAGAATCGGCGATGCCGAGCGAGATCGCGCTATCGCGGCCCTTGGTGATCACTTCGCGGCGGGTCGGCTCACAGCGGAAGAGTTCGATCAGCGCAGCGATCAAGCCCTGAAGGCACGCTTCAACGAAGATCTCGAACCACTGTTTGTCGATCTGCCGAAGACCATGGAGCCCGCTAGTGAGCCGGGCCCCCATCGTCGCGCTGATCTGCATCTGGCATGGGCAGCCATGCTGTGGTTGGCGCCGCTGTTCCTGATCTTCGCGGTGGTGACGGCCGTTATACTGAGCGCCCCTTGGATCGTATGGATCTTCCTTTGGGTGTTCTTGATCAGCGGGCTCTTCCGCCGTCGCCGCCGCTACTACGGACGGCGCCGTTACTACGAGGTGTAGCGAGTGCTCACCGCCTGTGACGGTGTGATTCACTGACCGTCCGGGCCCCTGATGCGGGCCTCCAAGGACGGGCGATGCCAGGGCAACACGTGATCAGCCGCGCTGCCGGTATCGTTCGTTCGCTTGGCACCTACTACGGGCCGGTATGGCGGCGGCGCCGTATGGAGGCGTTCTACCGGCAGTTCCTTTCCGCGGGTGACATCGCCTTCGACATTGGCGCACACGTGGGAAACCGAATTCGGGTGTTCCGCCGGATCGGTGCCCATGTCGTAGCGGTAGAGCCTCAGCCAGATTTCATTACTCTCTTGCGGCTGCTCTACGGACGGGACTCAGATGTCACTATCGAGGCCACCGGCGTCGCGGCGGAAATAGGGCAAGCGGAGCTGCACCTGAGCAGCCGTACGCCGACCGTCTCTACCTTCGCCGCTTCCTGGATGACCGACGTCCAAGCCGATCGGCGATTCCAGCGGGTTCACTGGGACTCTGTCATCAGCGTCCCAGTGATCACTCTCGACACACTCATCGCGCGGCATGGCGAGCCGCAATTCTGCAAGATCGACGTCGAGGGCTTCGAGTATGAGGCGCTGAGTGGTCTCAACCACCCAATCCCGGCGTTGTCATTCGAGTACATTCCGATCGCGATGGAGCGCGCGGTCGCGTGCATTGAGCGAGTCAGTTCTCTCGGTGGGTACCGCTTTCGGCATTCGCGGGTCGAGACCCACCGCTGGGCAGGGAGTGCCTGGCTAGAGCCCAATGCCATGATCAAAATATTGCGCGCCATGCCTAGCAATGATCGATCCGGGGATGTGTACGCGGTCCGCAGCGATCGGCTTGCACGATTTCGTGATGCGGTCTAAGCGCGTCAATAGACCTGGTCCCGCGCTTCACTAAGCTCAACGCGTATTAACGAAACAGATTGAGCGTGCGGGGACTGTCGAACTCCGAGCCGGGCACTCGCGGCAGGTCGAGCGCGTCAGTAGCCAGATTGGCAAGGTCGCCGTTCCGGATCGGCTGCTTGCCGCGATAGCTGGTACGACTACTGCCGGGACTGCGGTACGTGGGGTTGAGGCCGTAGAGGTTGCGTCCGGCAGGGACACCTGCGCCCCAAGCCATGAAGGGGATCCGGAAGTCATGCACGTTGCGCGGGTTGTAGTGCGCTGCCCCTCGTCCGCCATGGTCAGCGGTCAGGATCACAAGGGTGTGGCGGCGTAACTTGGGCCGGTCAGCCACGGTATTGAAAATCCGGCCAACGAGGCGATCTGTGCGCTGAACGGCATCAAGGTAGGGCTTGCCCATAAAGCCAGATGCGTGGCCGACGCGATCAGGCAGCGACAGGTGTACAAAGGTGAACTCTCGCGGCCCGCGACGCAAATCTGCCGTGACCTTAGCAACTAACCGTGTGTCGTTCAGGTCGACGGTGAACCGATCAATCTTGGCACGCCCGTTGTTACGCCCAACCCGATCCGGACCGCCTTGGGTGTTCCAGGTCCGGTTGTAAAGCCTGAACTTGGCCTTAGTGGCGAAAAAAGCGGTCGAGCCACCATGATCATGTACTACGTCGAACACGCTGGCTACGTAGTGCCCAGCGGTCCGATGGATGGTACTGCCGTTGTCGAAGTTCTCGGTGTAGCCATGTCCGCCATGATTGGCGTCCACTCGCCTGCCGGTCAGCATCGAGGTGTGATTGGGTGTAGTGCTCGTCCGCTCCCGGACGGTACGGGCGTTCAACGTTGAGGCGCCCTCGCGGATAAGCCGGTGAAAAGCCGGCGTGCGCGATTTGCCAAGCTCTTCGATAGCCCGCGGGTTGAGGCCATCGATAGAGATTGCGATCACATAGTTGATCGGATTATCTCTATCATCGGCAGGTTGATCATCGGCGGTGTGCGGCGGGATCGACGTCTCGGCTGTGGATGGGGTAGGGGGCGCAGGGGCGGGCGAGACTACTACGGGAGTAGCACCACCTGCCGAAGGCGGATTGGCGTGACATCCCGCAGTCAGTAAGGCAGTCGCGATCAAGATGGCCGGCCACGACGTCCGGAGGCGCCGAACGGTCATAAGTCCGACCCTAGCTGCGGGCGCTCGTGCTGGGAATCTGGCGCGCCCAGCATCGACGCGCAGGTGGCGCTAGGCCTTGGCCTACTTATATATCTATCGGGATCACGAGAGGTTGACGTGCCAACGGAGGGACGCCAGCATGACCGCAATCCGAACGCCAGACCAGCGGCTGCGCATCTTCATCAGCTCGACAATGAAGGAGCTGGCAGAGGCGCGCGCGGCCGCCCGCACCGCTATCGAACAACTCAGGCTCATTCCGGTCTTGTTCGAACTCGGTGCCCGGCCGTACCCTCCGCGGGATCTCTACCTCGCCTATCTGCGGCAGAGCGATGTCTTCATTGGAATCTATGGGCAGCAATACGGGTGGATTGCACCCGATCAGCAGGTTTCCGGGCTGGAAGACGAATACCTGAACGCCGGTGATAAGCCGAAGCTTGTCTATGTGCAATCGCCCGCACCGGACCGCGATCCGCGGCTCACGGCAATGCTGAACCGCATCCAGTCCGACGGGTTGTCCTATCGCAGCTTTGGTAGGGCGGACGAGCTCACAGCGCTGATCGGTAACGACCTCGCGGTGCTGCTCAGCGAGCGTTTCGATCTCGGAGAAGCGGCGCCAGATATGCCGCGTCCGCAGCGCCCATTACCTTCCCCGGCGTCTCGGTTCATCGGACGGGAACGCGAGAAATCGCTCGTGCGTGGTCTACTGACCGGCGGAGATACCCGTCTGGTCACCCTCGTTGGACCGGGTGGAATTGGCAAGACCAGGCTGGCGCTCGAGGTTGGTAAAGACCTGACGAACACATTTGATGCCGTGGTCTTCGTCTCGCTGGAAGAGGTGTCGTCGGCGGATCTAGTCGTGTCGTCAATCGCCTCAGCCTTAGGCGTTCGAGAGTCGTCAGATCAGCCGGTGCTGGACCAGATTGTCAATTACCTCGGTACCCGCTGGACGCTGTTGATCATCGATAACTTCGAGCATGTAGTGGCAGCGGCCGGCGTTGTCGAGCATCTGGTCACGCATACGGATCAGGTGGTGTTGCTGATCACCAGTCGGGAACGGCTGCGTATCTCTGCGGAGCAGGTGGTTGAGGTGCCGCCCCTGGAGATCCCGGCCATTGGGGATGCTGAGGTGTTGCACCGCTCGGAGGCCGTGGAGCTCTTCGTCGACCGCGCTCGCTCGGCGGGAAGCGACCTTGATCTTGACAACGGAGGGAGGGACACCATTGCCGAAATCTGCCGCCGGCTTGACGGAATCCCGCTCGCTATCGAGATTGCTGCATCGCGGGCCAAAGTCGTGGGGTTGGACGAACTGCTCCGCAGGCTAGATCGCCAACTGAGCTTCCTGACGGGCGGACCGCGCGATCTACCAGTGCGACAGCAGACATTGCGCTCCACCATCGCCTGGAGTCACGATCTCCTCAATGACTCCGAGCGCCGGTTGTTCGCCCGCCTCGGTGTGTTTGCCGCCGGCTTTTCCTTAGAGGCGGCGGAAAGCGTTTGTGCCGACGACGCCGTGCCGGTTCTGGACGGTATCGGGTCACTCGTAGACAAGAGCCTCATTCGTACCGAGGATCCGCTACATGGAGAACCAAGGTTCACGATGCTGCAAGTCGTCCGCGACTTTGCGCTGGAGAGATTAGATGCGCTTGGGGAGACGGAACGACTCAAGCGGGCGCACGCCGACTACTACGAGGGTCTCATCGTCGCCGCAGAGGCGTCGTTGCGGCGCGATCCAGGTCCGGTAACGGCACAGTACCGTGCGGACCAGGCAAACATCCGCGCTGCGATCCGGTGGTCACTAGACGTCAATGAGAGCGGCCGGGTGGCTCGCATGGCGGTTGCGATGTGGCAACTTCTCTGGATTGCTGGACTCCTTACCGAAGGCATTGAGGTGGTCCAACAAGCCCTTGTCGACGAGACAGCGCTGACAACTGCCGAGCGTGCCCACGCGCATTCTGAGCTGGGCATGCTGACCTTCGCACAGGGGGACTACGAGCGCGCCGCGCCCGCTTTGACCACTGCAATCGATCTTTACGGTCAGCTTGGTGATATCCGACGGGTGGCGCTGGCCCGGGTTCCACTTGGCGTGATTCAAGCCGTCGGGGACATGAACCGCGGCGAAAATCTGCTCGCTGAGGCCGCGCATACGTTCCGGCAGCTCGGTGATCATTGGGGCCTCGCGTTCGCATTGCTGAATCTCGGTGGTGCGTTACTGCTGCATCACCGATACGCCGAGGCAATGCCCCATCTTGAAGAGAGTGTCGAGTTGGCCAGCGATCTGAACACTGAGGTATTTCTGAGCAACGCGCTCATCAACCTAGGGTTGGCCCACCTTCGGCTCGACGATCTCGACTCTGCGCGGGAGCGGCTGCTTGAGTCGATCCAGCACGCGGCAGCTCTGGAGGACCGCGGAAGTTTTGCCCGGGCGCTGGACGGATTAGCTGCAGTGGCGCTCAGAGCGGGAGATCCCGAACTAGGCGCTACCTTGCTGGGCGCAGCAGAAGGCGTCCGACGCTCGATTGGAGTGGGGGTCTGGCGCACCGATCGAGCGAGCCATGACGAGGTCACAGCCCTGCTCCGGGCTCAGCTCGGCGCAACCGCGTACACGGCTGCTTTCCACCGTGGGGGCCGCCTCAACGTTGATCAGATTGTTGATCTGACCTCCGCCCAGTAGTGATAACTGGTGCGCTTGTCCCGATCATCCGTCTAGCTGACGTGGTCTCAGCTGGACGGATGACGCGCAACGAGGAAGATCGCGACGGCGACGGACGCCGCGGTTGCCAGACCAAAGGCCGCCGCACCGCCCATCTTGTTGATCAAGATCGCGACCAAAAAGCAGAACAGCGCGAAACCGTCGAGACCTGGGACTATCCCACGGAGCAGAGCGAGAACCCCCGTGTGACCAGCTTGTGCGGTTGTGAAGGCGCAGACCACACTCAACGCGATGGGGAAGGGCGTCAGGGCGCCGGTTAGGCCAGGGCCCAGGAATGCTGCCAGTCCAGTAACCACCAGCACCAGAAGTGCCGTTGCGATCGCTCGGGCTGGCAGGTCCCACCACGGTGTCGGCAGCGCCTGCGGAGGTGCCCCGTTCAATCGGCCCAGCAGCGCACTGGTTCCATGCAAGGCCAGCAGAGCCAACACCAGCGCAACGCCTGCGGATGGGTGGAGCCGCGCCACAGCGAGGTCTGCGAGCAGCACCACCACCCAGCTGGTGATCAAGGTCAACAGCCAGCCGTGACGTCTCGATAGGTAGCCGAAGATCAACGCAAACAGTGCCAATGGGACGATCGCCAGCGTGGCCGTACGGGCAGCCGCGGCAGTAAAGCTGCCGCCGTGCTCAAGGTACAAGATCAGCAAGATCGGTCCGGCCACTACTGGCAGCACGACCAGAACTCCGGCAAGCCGAGGACCCCACCGTCGTCCAGCCAGCGAGCAAGCGACCACCAGCAGAGGTGCCAGCAGCAGCTTCAACGCCAAGACCGTCATGGCTGCCGAGTATCCCAAGAAGCCACTAACCGAACCGTTGGCGCCGGCCGCATCTAGCTGCGAAGCAGCGCTTTGAGGAAGCTCAGCACGCGGCCGGTGGCATCTCGCTGCGCGGCGGCCTGCCCTTCTCGGGTCCCGCCCAGGCTGATGCCGTTGGTCCACTGGGCGTCGGTCGGGAAGATGCCAAGCCGGATGAGGTGACCAGCACCGGCGTAATGGATGTGCTGGTCACCGACACCGCTGCCCCGGCGGCTCAGCAGCTCCTCGGCCATCTGTTCGGAGGGCCAGACGTCGTCGTCACTACCGGTCAGGAGTAGCAGTGGGCAAATAGCGCGCTCTGCCGCGATACTCGCATCGCCGAGGGCCGAGGACCGCTTCTGCAGGCCAGCCTCATATGCCGGGCGAAGTCGCAGCAGCGTTGGCTGATAGTCGGCGGTATCCCGCCCGATCCGCCAAGCATTACGGATGAGCTGCGACATCAGCTCACCGGTCGGCAACGCCAGCCAGGGAACCGGCGCGCCGCCCCAAGTCCAAGACGGAGTGTCGGGAACCTCTCCGTCACTGCCGATCGCCTGCCACGTCACGCTGCTCGGACTGATCAAGATCAATCCCCGGCAGAGAGGGTCGTCGATCCGACCGACGGCGGCCAGCAGACCCTCGGCGCCTCGCGACACTGCCATGCCCGCGACGCGGTCTGCGTTGATTTGCGGATGGTCGCGGAGCAGATTCAGGGCACCGGTAAAACGCTCCAGTGGTATCGAGGCGATCTTCTTGGCTGCCTCATCCTCAGCCACCCAACTGGCAGCCAGCGCGGCGTACCCGTGGGACGCGAGCAGGACGGCGTTCCCGGCTTGTGACTCGAAACCTCCCTCAGAGCCGCCGAAGCATGCCACCGCAGGCCAGCCAGCGACCGGCGCGTCACCCGGAGGCCGTGCCAGTAGGCCGGGCAGGCCGTCCATGGTGACCGGCTCGAGGCGTACGCCATCGGCCCCGGCACGCCGGAGCACGGTCCGCCGTACCTGGCCGACTCCGCTTACTTCTGCCGCTACGGTGACCTGCCAAGGATCGAGCGGGGCTACGAACAAGTTTGGAGTCCGATCCGGTGTTGCGAAACGCATCGCCCATAGGACTGCGTCGGCGTCAGGCTCTGACCAGTCTCCGCCAGCTGGTCCGGCCGAGGCCAGGTCAAGAGGGCCGTCGTTTGGAGCGATGAACGTTGCCGTCGAGCGCCAGGTTTGTCCGTAAAGATCGGATCCGGATGCCGACAGGTCAATCCCGGCGCTTGGTGGTGCGCCGTGGACGACTACGCCGAACTGCTCATCGTGTGCACCGTTTGCCGGCATGTCGAGCCTGAGCGGGCCGCTCGATAGGTCTCCTGGAGCAGCAGCCTGCGAGGCGACGTTGGGAGTCTCCGAGACCTGACGCTGATCAACAAGTGCCGACCGCTTCTCAAACCAGGCAGGAAAGAGGCCGGAGATCATGCCAGCGATCCCCAACAGCATGAACGGTAAGACCCAGTAACACAAGATCGAAAGCGGGGTGTCCTCATCTCGGATGGAGGCCGATCCATCCACGATCGGCGGAATAGCCGAGATGATCGTCATGGCCCCTAGAACCGTCACCCAGAGCCAGGTCATGCCCGTGGTGATCACTCGGAAGCTGTTGGTGCGAGCCGTCTCGGCATCGACCGAGGAGGCCGCGTACTCCCGCACGAACGGCCGGCCGATCAAGACTCCAACCAAAGCCACCAAGAAGAAGCCAAGATTGCTCAGTGGCTGCAGCCAACGCTCCAGCACGGCTTCATTGACCACAAAGGCAGCTACAGCAAGTAGCACGAAGATCAACAAACTGCCGACCTCCAGGCTCCGCCAAGGCTGCCCGCGCCTTCGGCTGATCACCTGAGTGCCGAGGGAGGCGACCAGCGCTATACATACGGCCAACCGAAAGTCGACGTTGCCGACCAGAACCCAGTACAAGATCCAGGGTAGAAAGCCGAGAACGAAGCCCATCGCACACCTTTTCGTCCTGACTGCACTCAACAGCACGCTAGCTGTCAGGGGCAGATTGCAGGAAGGTGGCGGGCGCGGCAATAACTGCAGCGATTACGCCGAGAGAACGATCTTGACGCAGTTGTCCTGCTTGTGCTTGAACGGATCGAGCGGGGCGAGATCGATCCAAGCTTCGTCGTTGCCAGGAGCCGGAGCATAGGAGATCTGCGCGACAGCATCCGACAGCGGTGGTTCGGCCTCGGCGAGTCGAGTAAGGATCTCTTCCTGAGAGCGGTTGATGGTCACCGCTGATGATGCGACCATTGGGATTTTCCTCCGCCAATGGTTGTTGCTTTGCACACCCGGCTCAACATGACCGCGGGTCGGCGAGGCCGCCGGATGGGCTACACGTCAACACGGCTAGAGGTCAACGTGGTGTGCGGCGCCGTACCGCCGACCCCGGCCACGCGCCGCCATTACCCAGACTGGCTGGGCGGAAACGGGCCGCGGCCGATTCTGGGCCGATTAGTTCACGGGAGCTCTGCTTGATGATGCGGTTTGGTGAAGAACTCCATGGGAAGCGAATACCCATCCCCATCCGGCAGACGCGCGGCATGTCGCTGCTGACCTGGCGACAACTGCTTAAGCGACAACCTCGTAGTGCCGGACGGTTCGATCACGTTCGATGAGGTAGCGCTCGTCCTCTGGATAGAAGACCGCTTGATCAATATCGTCACCGGCAAATGCCCGGATGCTGTCGCGGGAGTCCCAGAGCGAGAACGTGATGATCTCGGAACGATCGCCGTCATCGCGACGCAGCATCCAGGCTCCCTGGTTGCCCGGGGTTGAGCGGTATTCGGCCATGCCGGTGTTGGCGATGTAATCGGCATACGCGTCGGCGTCCTCGCGGCGTACGGCGCCCCTCCAGATCCTGGCGATCATGGAATGACCTTAGCGAGGCGAGTGCAAGTTGCGGGTAATCGCATGTGCCCTGAGCCCGTCGAAGGGAACACGCGAATGGAGTTGTGTGGGCCACGGCACGACCGCGAGAGCGCCTCATCATGTCAGTGCCGGCCTTTAATATGAACGTATGTTCGATGAGCAGGTGGATTGGCAATCCGTGGCGATGCCGGATGCCGGGGCGACCTTGTCGCTGGTGTCGGCCGCCCACCGCGACATCGTTGAGCAGGAGTGCCGGCTGGTGGAATTAGCGGCGCATTGGTCTGACCTCCACCATCCCGACAGTCAGGCACCGGCGGAGAGGACTTTGCCGGGTGCCGAGCAGGGGCGGCTGCTGGGCGGTGAGGGCACGCCGGAGGTATTGGAGTTCGCTCCCGCCGAGTTGGCTGCTCGGATGGAAACCAGCTACGGGTCAGCCAGGGGCTTGATGGCCGATGCATTGGATCTGCGGCACCGGCATCCTGAACTATGGCAGCTCGTGGTGGCTGGCAAGGTGCCAGCGTGGCGCGCGCGGAAGGTCGCCCAGGCCACCCGTCATTTGAGCCGCTCATCGGCAATGCACGTCGACGCCGCAGTGTCACCGGCGATCATCGGTTTGCCGTGGGCCCGGTTCGAGACCTTACTGACAGCCAAGATCATCGAGGCCGACCCCAAGGCCGCGGAGGAACAAGCCAAGATCTGGGAGGCTGAACGGTTTGTGCGCGCCGGCCGTGCGGACCAGGCCGGGTTCAAGCTGTTGATCGCCAAGGCCAACGCCGGCGACGTCATCTGGTTTTTGGCCACCGTGAATCGGATCGCTGAGATCCTCAGGTTGCAAGGCGACATGGAATCAGCAGATGTGCGCCGCTCCAAAGCCATCGGGATTCTCGCGCAGCCGGCGGTGGCGTTACAGCTGTTATGGGATTTCCGCAACGAACAACGACCGGCCGGGGAGCCGCAGCAGCCAAACGAGCCAATCGACAATGAACCAAACGCACCCTACGACCACACAACGTCCCCGCCCACCGATGATTTCCCGCGCATCGACATGGGTCAGCCCATCGATGCGGAGCCGCCAGAGCCAGACTCGACGGAGTCGACTGACCACGGATTGATCATGCAGCAGCCGGGGGTGGATGTGCGCAAGCTGCGACCCCAGGTGGTACTGCACATTCATCTCAGCGAGGAAGCGCTGCTGAGCTTTCACAATGGCAGACCGGGCATTGCTGGTGGAGTCGGCCGATTCGAAGGCGTCGGGCCGATCACGCTTGGCCAAGTCCGGCGGTTCCTCGCCGACACCGGCTGCGATGTCAAGGTGCAGCCGGTGATCGACCCCCAAAACGTCCCACCAGTCGATGGCTATGAGATTCCGCGGCGGATCCGGGAAGCCATGTTCCTGCGCATGCCGGCCAGCTGCTTCCCCTACGCCACTGCCACCCAGCGCATGGATTTGGACCACGCCATTGCCTACCGCCCGCCCGCGCGTGGCGGATCCGCTGGGCAGACCGGCGTGCACAGTCTCGGGCCGCTGGTCCGCCTCGAGCACCGCATCAAAACCCACGGTGGCTGGCAGGTGCGGCAGCCCGAACCGGGCGTCTGGATCTGGCGATCACCCCACAGCACCCACTACCTAGTCACCAATACCGGCACGCATAATCTCGGCGACGGATCTTTCGCGCGCCAAATCTGGCGCGCCGCAGCAGCTCCCAATCAGCGAGCGCCCGCGCCTGCCTAGCTTGTCCATTGCTGTGCGCCATACCAGCTGTCGTGAGTTGATGCCACAGCTTCATTGGTCGGTACGTCTGAGATCGGCTGAGAGATCTCCCATAGGTAGCCGAAAGGATCGATGCACTCGAACACGCGATCCCCGTACGACTCATTCCTTGGTTCGGCGGTGATCTCGCAACCTGCCTCGCGGCACCACTGATAGGCATCTTCAAGATCATCGACACCAAGACCGAGTGCAATACCGAGCCCGCGTGGGCCGGCCTGGATCATCGCCTCTCGGGCAGTGGGCGTAAACGGCATGCCAACCAACGCATCGACGATCAGCATGGCGCCCTCGCGCTGCAACATCACCATGACCGGGCTACCCTCAGGCCCCGGCAAAGAACCTACGTCGGTGAAGCCCAGTCCTCGATAGAAATCCGCTGCACGAGTCACATCGTCGACACGCAGGCCGACACGGAAGCGGCCCAAATCCATGTGTTCGACCCTACCGACGCCGATTCAGTGGAAACTCCAGCCGATAGCGGCGATCACTTCAGCGGCCACGTCCTGAACCGTTCGCATATCTGTGGACACCTCAACATCGGCGACTTTCGCAGCCTCCAAGATCAAATCCAGTTCCTCAGCACGCGCCAGATGCCAGGTGAGGGCAGCCGGATCATCGCGGTGCCGCTGCCGCAGCCGAGCTTGCCGAACGCCACGAGGAGCTCGCAGACGACATACAACAAGGGGCACACCAAGCATCGCCTCATAGCGATCTAGATCCTCTCGGCTCTCACACACTCCAGCCAGAACCAGACGCTGCGCACCGGCGGCCAGGTAGTTCGCCGCCACAGGCTGCAAGTTGCGTAGTTCTAGCTCGAAGTCGAATGGGTCGTCCGGCGGTGTAGGCCAGCGTCGACGAATCTCATCGAGATCAATCACTGCGTGCGGCACGAGTCCGGCTTGCAGTAACAATCCGATCATGGCCGCGGTCGCAGACTTTCCGGCACCGACGGTTCCGGTCACAAGCAGTGCGCTGGCGGACATTCAGCGAAGACTAAGCCAGCGCCGCGGTTGGCCGCGCACTGTGACCAATACCAGCTCGACCGATCCTTGGATTGGGTTCAAACGAACCGGTCCGTGGCTTCAATCACATGCTCGGTCAGCCCGCCTGAAGTGTGGCCAGCGTCATCGACGACGATGAGCTCGCTGCCGGGCCAAGCCCGTTTCAGTTGCCACGCCGTCATGAGCGGGCCACCGATGTCGAGTCGGCCATGGACAAGGACTCCAGGAATGCCGGCAAGACGATGGGCATTGTCGAGCAGCTCCGTCTCACCGAACCAACCCGCGTGAGAGAAGTAGTGGGCAACCAGACGGGCGAAACCGAGGCGGAATCGAGGATCGTTATAGCGAGGATTCGGTGCGCCGCCGCTCTCGATCGAAACCAGCGCCTCTTCCCAGGCACACCAGGCTCGGGCAGCTGGTTCATGCACGCTTGGGTCTGGGTCGTTCAAAAGCTTGGCGTACGCCGCGGCAAGATTCCCGTCACGGCTCGCTTCGGGCACACCCCGGCAGAAGATCTCCCACTCGAACGGAAAAAAGCGACCGGCGCCACGCGTGAACCAATCCACACCGGACGGTTGCATCACTGTCACCGGCGCCAGGATGATCTCGCTGGCTCGCTCGGGATATGCCTCCGCGTACGCCAGGGCGAGGGTTGACCCCCACGAGATGCCGTACAACAACCAACGCTGTACCCTCAAGCCCTCTCGCAGTAGTTCAAGATCGTTGATCAAGTGCTTCGTCGTATTGATCGCCAGATCAGCGGCAGTCGTACTGGCGTGTGGTTGGCTACGACCTGCGCCACGTTGATCAACCAGGATGATCCGGTACGCGCCAGGATCGAACATTTGTCGCATGTAAGGCGTGCACCCGGAACCGGGGCCGCCGTGCAGCACCAACGCCGGCTTGCCATCCGGGTTCCCACATTGCTCCCAGTAAAGGTGCTGGCCATCCCCGACATCCAGCCAGCCGTGCTCGAACGGTTCTATGGGAGGGTACGGGAGACCCATGCCTCCTAGCTAAACCTGCGATGCCTCGTTGCTGAAGAAGGTACGGAGATCGGCCACCACGAGTTCTGGAACCTCCAACGCTGCGTAGTGTCCACCCCGGTCGAACTCCGACCAATGCACGATATTGGCATTGTCGCGCTCGGCAAGCGGCCGGATGGTCTGGAAGTCGTGGGCAAAGACAGCGACACCGATGCGACCTTGGCTTACTGTCGGCCTGACTCCGGAATGACCCTCGCTGTAGTGGTACCGGACTGCCGTAGCGGAAGTGTTCGTTAGCCAATAGAGCGATACCTGGGTGAGGACCTGCTCCACGCTGACCAGGCTCGTGCCATTGCCGAAGTTCTCGAACAGCTCGTTGTACGCCAATTGACCCACGGGTGAATCCGATAGCGCAGCGGCAATGGTTTGCGGGCGAGTGCCGTTCATCTGGTTGTAGCCGCCGACCGATTGGAACCAACCGAGAAACTCCAGGGCCGCGTGCTCCTTGGGCCCGAATTGCTCGAACTCACTGGGGTCGCCAGAAGGAAAAGAAAACAACTGCAGCACATGAGCGCCCAAGAAGCCAGGAGGATCCAACACTGCCAGCTCGCGGGAGATCATTGCCCCTCCATCACTCCCATGTGTGCCGTAGGACTCATAGCCCAGCCGGCGCATCAGAGTGTCATAAGTCTGAGCGACCCGGGCCATGGTCCAGTCGTCACCGACGAGCGGGGTGCTAAACCCATAGCCAGGCGTGGATGGAATGACGACATGAAACGCGTCCTCCGGCCGTCCGCCGTAAGCGACCGGGTCGGTGAGCGGGCCGATCATGTCAAGGAACTCCGAGAACGAGCCCGGATAGGTGTGCGCCAGCAGCAAGGGAGTGGCGCCGGATTCAGTGGATCGAACGTGCACGAAGTGAATGGTCTGGCCATCGATCTCGGTGACGAAATTAGGGACGGCGTTCATCCGGTCCTCCTGCTTCCGCCAGTCGAATTGCTGCCAGGCGGCCACCATCTTCTTGAGGTATGCGACCGGCGTCCCGTAATCCCAGCTGTCATTGGGTGCCGTGACCGGGTAACGCGTGCTCGCAAGGCGGCGCTGCAGGTCGTCGAGCGCCTCCTGCGGAATCGCAATGGTGAATGGACGAATGGTGCCGGTCTGGCTGGCTGCTGATGTTGTAGTCATAGCTGAAACGCTAGAGTCGGTTTAGGACAGAATCGTTCCGCTTCTAGCACGGAATTCACGCCAGATGTACAAGACTTCCGGGCGACTGCTTGCCCTGCTTGGCCTACTGCAGTCTCGTACGGTATGGAGCGGTGCGGAGCTCGCTGAGCGCCTCAAGGTCAGCGGCCGGACGGTGCGCAATGACATTGAAAGGCTGCGCCAACTGGACTATCCCGTCGAGGCGGTACGCGGTCCGGGCGGGCATTACCGGTTAGGGGTCGGCGCTAAGCTCCCGCCGCTGTTGCTCGAGGACGACGAGGCTGTCGCGGTAGCTGTCGGCCTTCGTGCGGTGACAGGTGTTAGCGGCATGGAGGAGACCAGCGCACGGGCCCTCGCCAAGCTGGAGGCTGTGCTCCCCCACCGGCTCAAGCGGCGAGTCAATGCTGTGCGGAACGCCGTGGAACCTGGACCAGAGAACACCGGCACTAATGCGCCGGATCCCGAGGTTGACGCAGCACTTCTCATGGCCGTGGCAGCCGCCATCCGCGATCATGAAGAGATTCGCTTTCTTTATCGCGGTGACGAGCGGATACAAGTCGAGCCATATCGCCTTGTCAGCTGGCAACGGCGGTGGTATCTCGTGGCCCGGGATGCAACCACCGGCACCTGGTCAAGCTTCCGCCTGGACTGGATGCAGCTACGAATCCCAGGCGGCCGTCGGTTCAAACCACGAGAGCTGCCTGGCGGGGACTACCCGGCCTTCGTTCTCCGTACCACTGCCTTCGCTGGCTGGCAGGTACACGTGCGGATCACGGTCCACGCACCTGCCGCGGAGGTCCTCAGTCGAGTCAACCCAACTGTCGGCGTTGTGGAAGCCATCGACGACAGGACGTGTGTCCTCGTCACCGGGGCCGACACTGTCGAGACTGTCGCGGTCTACATCGGCATGCTCGGGCTTGACTTCACAGCCACCGAGCCGCCCGAGCTCGTCGCGCATTTGACAACGCTCTCTCGGCGCTACGCCAGAGCGGTCTCCCAAGGATGATCGGTGGCTAGGCGCGTTGGGTTTGCATGATCATCACGGGATAAGGACCGGCGGATATCTCAGCAGTGGCGTGTTCGGGAGGGATCACGTTGTCCATCTGCATTCGTAGGTTGTCGGCGTTAGTCGGATCGACTGTGACCCGCCACCGCCAGCCGCCTCCGTAATCCCCTTCAAGCTCGAGCGCAGCACCCGTTCCGCGGCTGCCAGACAAGATCATTGGCGCGGGCTTCTGATGCCACGAATCACCCCACAGAGCTACAAGTGAGCCCTCCTGGTCGGCCGGGCCAATGACCAACAGTCCTTCCTGTGGACCATCGTCCGGGTGCTGCCACGAATAGGAAAAAGATGTCAGGTGGCCTCCGGCGCCTGCGGTCACAATCGCTCTGGCCGGGAACTCTGCCAGCGGATCGGTGGGCATCAATCGGAACCCGTTCGTGCCAACCCAGGTTCCAACGGAATTCGGCAGCAGCATTCGTTAACAATAGGGCTCCGTCACCGCCCTATGCGGATTGCCCACAAGCCTGTTGGACGATCATGTCGAGGTTCGCTGGTCATGTGCGTAGCCCCTCGGTTGGCGCGGCGAATAACGTGGCGGCGTTTTGATTCAGCTGAGCAAATCCGTCGACGATTTGTGCCGCTACGCGCCACTGGCCGTCGGACGCATCCCGACGCAGCCGCCAGGTGTGCCATGCCTGTCCGGTGAACTCTTCGCTCCTTGCGGCACCCAGCTCATGCCGTCGCAGGAAGAACCGCAGGCGGGTCCTCGCCTGAATAGTGCGCTCATCGGGCCGGGCAACGTCGATCAGCTGCAGAATCTCATGCGACTCATCGAAGAACACCGACCGTGCGTCGAGGAACTCAGACAGCCCATCTGGCCCCGCTAACGAAAGCCGTCGGAAAAGCCGGTTTCAAAATCATCGGTAAGCACCTCCTCCAGCATCTGCGTCGCAGAGACGTGCGCTTGCAGCAGATCGAAGTACCGCTCAATGGTGTCGATCACAAGCGGCTCGAGATTTGCTGATTCGGTCATGTGAGACTCATTTTCAGATTCGGTAGAAACGTCGTGCGGTATCGGCGAGGACGTCGGTACGTTGCGCGTCTGACAGATCTTCCAGGCTGGCGAGAACAAGCTCGTAAAGCGAGTTGAAGTCGCCGGCGAGGCGTTCGACCGGGAAATTGCTGCCCACCATGCACTGATGCGGACCGAATAGCTCGAGCAGCTCGCTCGTCACACTGCGTACGGCTGCCTCGTCGCGCGGATTGCCGAGCCCGCTGAATGCCGACAACTTAACGTAGACGTGAGAGAGCTGAGCTACGGCCGTGACCCCAGCTCGCCAAGTTCGGAGACCGGGATCGCCGCGTGGATCCGGCAGGCCAAGGTGCTCGAGCGCCACCGGTACGGCTGGAACCTTGGAATGAAGGCAGCGGCCTGCTGGAGCCGACGCGGCCAGACCAGCAGGTCGAACGACAGCCCAAATTCCGCCAGACACCGATAGCCCGCCTGCCAAGCCGGATCGTTGAGTAAGCCCTCTCGCGGGATGTCGGCCCGGGTGGAGACGGGATCGAACCAGGCCTCCTGTCGGATTCCGCGGCAGAGCGGAAACCGGCAGTGATCGAACAACACCTCGCGTACGTTGGGGGCGCGCAAATCCGCGTAGACGACGCATGCCAGCGGGCCGGGAAGGCCGGAGGCGCTCGCCTCCTCAGCCAGCGCCGACACCCATGCTGTCTCCCCGACCGGGTCGAGCTGATGGTCGACCTCGGCCTGGATGTGAACCCAACCTTGTACCGGTGCTCGCGCGACGTCGGCCCGATAGTCGGCCGGAAGATAGTTCTCACGTAGATCGTCGAAGGCTGGGTCATCCAACCAGGGGTAGCGAAATCTGCCCAGCTCCCAATGATGTACGTGGGTGTCGATCATGCCGTCGCGATCCTCGCGTTGATCATATTCTCGGATCCCGGCACGCCTTCGGCTAGCTCAGAAGCTCGGCATAATCGTCTCGAAGCGCTTCCCAGCCGTGGTCTCGGGCAGCGGACCCCGCGACGGGCGGCACGTCTTGCCCGTCGAGACGCGCGATGAGCGCACTGAGGCAGAGGTGCCAGCCGGAGGCATAGTCAGGCGCCTCCTCGGGTGTATCGAAGATGTGCGTAAGCACCAAATGCACGTGCCCTGGCGATATCGATGTCAGTTCATAACGCACGATGTGTCCGCCCCAGAGCAAGACCAGGAGTCGCGGCCGGTCAGCCTGGAGAACCTCGCCCGGCTCAGCTGACCCCTCGGCGGGCTCTCCGCCCTCAGCTTGTGGCAGCAGTACGTCGCCGACCACATCGAGGTCGCGAGCTGGCGCATATGGCGCCCACCGACGTACCTGTTCGGCCTCGGTAAGCGCAGCCCAAACCATTTCCGGCGGGTGCGGTATGTCGCGCTCCATGCGCAGCGACCACCGGCCTTCCTCGGTCCGCACGCTGCCCTGAATGGGATGAACAGGCAATTGCTCGGTCATGATGAATCCTCCTGGTTGTCCGGTTGATCGGCCATTGTGTCGAGGTGGCGCTCTAGCTTGTCGAGGCTCTTGAGCCACATTTGCCGGTAGGGCTCCATCCAGGCGGCGACATCGCTGAGCGGTTGCCGAGAGAGCCGGTAGATCCGCCGCGGTCCCTCTACTCGGGCGGTTACCACTCCCGCTTCGCGGAGCACCCGCAGGTGCTTGGAGACCGTCGGCTGCGGCAGAGCGAGAGTATCGACCAGGCTTGCCACGTCCGCGCCCGACTGCCCTTCCTCACCTGCCACGGCGCGCAACTCGTCGAGAATGCGGCGCCGAGTTGGCTCAACAAGTACATGGAAACCATCCACATAGACATATTGCACTACAGGTATATACCTGTCAAGGCATATAATCGCCTTAGTGAGTCGGTCGCCGGAGGCTCAGATAAGTGGCGATGTACGCAAGAGGGGCATTCCAGCGAATGCA
>Ga0081538_10001240_pt1 | contig 26740 bp, 23 predicted proteins | sample TabmetS5T2R1_FD_71022 | JGI IMG/M metagenome (GOLD analysis project Ga0081538, IMG submission 71022) | Tabebuia heterophylla rhizosphere microbial communities from the University of Puerto Rico - S5T2R1 | ecosystem: Host-associated > Plants > Roots > Rhizosphere ...
GGCAGGTGTGTCTCGTACTCGACGACGTGCACGAGGTCCCGGCCGACTCGCCCGCGGCCGGGCTGCTCGCCACCCTGGTGGACGCCCTGCCCGCCAACGGCCACATGGTGCTCGCAGGCCGGCAGGAGCCGCCCGTTCCCCTGTCGCGTGTCGCGGCGCAGGGCTGGCTCGCTCGCATCGACGAGTCCGAGCTGGCGTTCGGCGACGAGGAGCTGGAGTCATTCGCCCGCCTGCGCGACGTGCCCCTCGACCGGGTGAACGACCTCGGCGGTTGGCCGGCGCTCGCCGAGCTGCGCACGCTGGGACCGGGCCACGGCGTCGACGGCTTCCTGGCCGAGGAGGTGCTGACGCACCTGACGGACGACGAGCGCCGGGCGGTGGCGGTGGTGGCCGCCATCGGGGGTGCCAACCAGGCATTGCTCGATCGGGTCCTCGATCGGCGGGTCGACCTCGCCGCGCTCGCCGGCCGCATCCCCTTGGTGACGAGAGACGACCGCGGCTGGCACGCCATCCATCCGCTCTGGTCCGAGCGGCTCAGCGTCGGAATCCTCGAGGCCGGCGACATCGCCGAGGCCCAGCGCCGCGCCGGGCTGGCGCTGGTCGCCCGCGACCTCCAACAGGGCGCGGGGCTCCTGATCCGCGCCGGCGCCGACGACGACCTGCGGAGCGCGCTGCGCACGTCGTGCCGGGCACACGCGCTGCCCGCCTCGGTCCAAGGGCTGGGTCGGCTGCACCGGGAGCTCCCGGAGAACGTGCGGTCGACCGCCGAGGGGGAGCTGTTGGCGGGCATCGCGACCGCCGCCACCGACATCGACCGGGGCGTCGAGCTGCTCGAGTCGGCCGCACAGCGCTTCGCCGACCCCGACGAGGGCGGGACGGACGGCGATCTCGGGCTGCTCAGCGCTGTCGAGCACCTGGCGATCTGCGCCCACTGGCGGGAGGACGTCGCGCTGCTCGAGCGGCTGCTTCCCTACGCCGACCAGCTCACCAAGATCCCCGAGGCGCAGGGACTGTTGGGGCTCGGTCAGGCCCTGCTGGCCGACACGGCCGGCGACGCCCGTGGGGTGCTGGCGGCCCTCGATGCGATCGACCCCGGGGCGCTGGGACCGTACTGGACGCCACAGGTGGCGTGGCTGAGGGCCACGGCGCTGCTGGCCCTCGGCTTCCCGGAGGCGGCGCGGCGGGGCGTCGAGGTGGCGGTGGCGGAGGCCGGGCCGTCGCTGCGGGGTGGGTTGACCATGCTCGAGGTCAATGCCCTGACCCACTGCGGCGAGTACGAGGCGGCGGCCGCGGCCCTCGAACGGATGCTCACCCAGCTCGCCCCGGCCGGCAACGACCATCTGCTCGCTATCGCGCACACCATGGTGGCGGCCCGCTGCGCGCTCGACGGGGACGTCGAGGGCGCTGATCAGCACGTGGCGCGGGCCCGCCAGCACGCGGGGCCCAGCCCGCGGCCATCGCTCCAGGCATCGATGCTGGCGGCCGAGGCCACGCTGGCCCTGGCGGTCGGCGACGAACGCCGTGCCACCGAGCTGTTCGTCACGCAGCTCGCGGACCACAAGCTCACCGAGGGGCGCCAGGCGTATGGCCACCTTCGCCGCATCGCCATGCTGTACGTCCTGGTCCCCGCCACGCGGGAGCAGTTCGAGCAGCTCGAGCTCGGACCCGCGTACGTGACCGGGCTCGCCCTCGGCCAGGCGCTCGTCGCCGCTCGGGAGGGCGGCGACCTGGCACCGGCGGCCGCGCTCACTCCCGAGCACTGGGGGGCCGCGAGGGCCTTCCTGCCCGTGAGCTGGCGGGCCGAGCTGGCCTGCTCGGCCGTGGCCGGCGGGCAGAGCGACGCCGAGGCGCTGGTCAAGGACCTGGGTCCGGTGGCCCGCCCCTCCCTTCGCCAGCTGGCGGACCGGTCGGGCGCGCCGCGGGCGCTCCGGATCTGGGCCCGAACCCTGCTCGACGCCTTGCCCACGGTTCCGTCGGCCCCGCTGGAGCTGGGGCTGTTGGGCCCGACGAGCTTGCGGCGCGACGGCCGGGCGGTGGACCATCCCCACTGGCGGCGTGAGCGGGTTCGCGCCCTGCTCTTGGTGCTCGTGACCCGGGGTGGCGGCACCCGCGAGGAGCTAGCCGGTGCGCTCTGGCCGGACCTGGATTCGGCGGCGGCGATGCGCAACCTGCGCGTCACGCTCTCGTACCTGCTGGCGGTGCTGGAGCCCGATCGCGCCGATGGGGCGCCGTCGTGCTTCGTGCGCGCCGAGGGGTCGGGGCTGCGCCTGACCGGCCACGAGTGGCTGGTGGTCGATGCCTGGGAGATGGAACGGCAGCTCGGCCTCGGTGCACAGGCCGAGAGCCTCGGGGAGCCGTCGGCCGCACTCGACAGCTACCGGCGGGCGGTCGACCTCTACCGGGGCCCCTACCTGATCGATGCCGGCTACGAGGAATGGGCCCTGCCCCATCGCGACCGCCTGGTTGCCCGCTTCGTCGCCGGTGCGGTGCGCGCCGGGGAGCTGACGCTCGCCGCCGGCGACCCGGACGAGGCGCTGCATCTCGTCTCGCGGGCGCTCGAGGCCGAGCCCTGGTCCGAGCCGGCGCATCGCCTGGCGGTGGCCGCCCACGTCGCGCGCGGTGATCGGGCGGCCGCCCGCCGGGCCATGGACACGTGCCTCCGGCAGCTCGACGAGCTCGGCGTCCCGCCCACCGAGGACACCGAGATCGTGTTCCGGGCCGCGACGGGCTGACCCGGCACCGTGTCGCGTGCGCGCCCCGCATCGTTCCGGCCTTCGGATGCGCCGGAATCCGTCACCTCCGAACGCCGGTCCGGGTTGTGGGCGGGCGCCGCCTGCGTCCCCCCACGTGGTCACCACGCCAGTTCGTCGCAGCCCTCGTGAGTGTCGGGCTCGACCTGGAGCGTGGCGTGCCCGATCCCGTGGCCGTCACGCAGCACGACCCGGGCCCGGTCGAGCACCCCGTGGGTGTCGGTGCCGTCCGTCACCATGAGGTGCACGGAGGCGACGTCCATCTCGGACGTCAGCGTCCACACGTGGAGGTCGTGGACATCGACCACGCCGTCAATGGCCTGCAGCTGCGCCTCGATCGCCGCGAGGTCGGTGCCGACGGGCGCCGCCTGCACCAGGATCCGCACCGCCTGGGCGCCGAGGCGCCAGGCCCGGGGCAGGATGAACAGGCCGATGGCCACGCCGACGGCCGGGTCCACCCACTCCCAGCTGGTCACCTGCAACACCACCGCCGCCAGGATCACGCCGACGGAGCCCAGCAGATCGGCCGTCACCTCGAGGTATGCGCCCCTGACGTTGAGGCTGGCCTTGGACCCGCCGCGCAGCAGCCTGAAGGCCACGACGTTGGCGACGAGGCCCACGATGGCCACGACCAGCATGGGGCCGGCCAAGACGTCGGCGGGGTTGTTCCAGCGGCGGACGGCCTCGACCAGCACGTACGTCGCCACCCCGAACAACAGCACCGCGTTTGCCAGCGCCGCCAGGATCTCCAGGCGATAGAGGCCGAACGTGCGCCCCCGACGCGGCGACGTGCGATCGGCGACGTGGATCGCGGCCAAGGCCATGCCCAGCCCTCCGACGTCGGTGAGCATGTGGCCGGCGTCGGACAGCAGGGCCAGTGACCGGGTGGCAAAGCCGGCGACGACCTCGACCACGGTCACGACGCTCAGCAGCGCCAACGCCGCCACCAGCCGCCCCTTGTAGCGGGTGGCGGCGCGTTCACCGGCGGGCGGCCGGTGCGAATGTCCGTGACCGTGGGCGTGCGCCATGCTCACGCATCTATCGTCGCAGCTGGACGAGGAGGACGACATGGACGTGACCGATCTCCACCGGCGCACGGTCGCCGAGTTCCTGAAGCGGCTGGAGGGAGTCGGCGACCAGTGGGACGCCCCGACGCCGTGTCGGGACTGGGACGTGCGAGCGCTGGTCAACCACGTGGTCTACGAGGACGTGTGGACTGTGCCGATGATGGATGGCGCCACCGTCGCCGAGGTGGGCGATCGCTTCGAGGGCGACCTGCTGGGCGACGATCCGGTGGCCGCCGGGCGAGCCGCCGCCGACGCGGCCATGATCGCGGCCGCCAGCGGCCTGGTGGCGGGGCGCACGGTGCACCTCTCGTTCGGCGACACCCCGGCCGAGGAGTACGCCTACCAGCTCGCCGCCGACCACCTGATCCACGGCTGGGACCTGGCCGCCGCCACCGGAGGCGACCGGCGATTCGATCCCGAGCTGGTCGACGCACTCGCCGCCTGGTTCGCCGACCGCGAGGCCACGTACCGCAGCGCAGGCGCGATCGCCGAGCGGCCGCCGGGGGAGGTCCCCGACGACCCCCAGGACCGGCTCATCGCTGCGTTCGGGCGCTCGCCCGACTGGACCCCCTAGCCCGGCCGCGGGTTGCCGGCGGCCCCCGTGACCGCCGACCATGTACCGGTCCGATGAGACTCCGTGCGTTCGTGATCGCCGTGGCCGCCGCCCTCGCCGCGGCGGGCCTCCCGCTCGCGCCGCCCGCCGGCGCGCAGCCGAGCGAGGGGATCATCAACCTGGAGGCCGCACACCCGGCCGGCACGTCCGTGCACTACATCGTGCGGGTCACCCGCGAGAGCGACGGACGTCCCGCCACCGACTCCGTCGTCACGGCCACCGCCAGGGGCAGCGACGGCACCGAGCTCACTCCCGTCAGGCTGGCGCCGATCGACGACCAGGGCCGCTACGCCAACGCCATCGACTTCGGGTCGTCCGGTACGTGGACGGTGCGCTTCACGTCCGTCGACCCCACGGCGACCGCCGAGGTCACGGCGACCGTCGACGCCGCGGCGGCGGGCGGCGGCAGCGGTGGTGGCGACGAGGGTGGATTCGCACCGGCTGACGACGACACCGGCGCCAGTGCGACGTCGAGCTCCAACGGCACCGGTGACGGCGGGATGCCGATCTGGCTCGTCGTCGCCGCGGCCGTCGTGGTGTTCGGCGGGGCCTTCCTGGGCCTGCGGACGGTGCGCCGCTACCGGACCGAGGCGTCCAGCGAGGAGGCGCAGTTCGCCGATCTGGACGCGGCGCGGACCGCAGCCAGGGCGTCCGACGCCCCGGGAGATGCGCCACCGGGACCGAAGGCCGAGACGTGATCCGGCGGCCCGCCGGGGCGGCGGCGTTCGTCGCCACGCTCGCTCTGGTCGCGTTGTCGATGGCCGACCCGGCCGCGGCCGATCCGCCGGTGCCGACGGACTACCGGTCCACCGTCGACGCCATCGAACCTGGGGCCGAGGGGGTCCGGGCCGAGGTGGTGGGCGGCGACGGCTTCCTGGAGCTGCGGGTCGAGCGCGGGCACGACGTGGTGGTCACCGGCTACCAGGGCGAGCCCTACCTCCGGTTCCGTCCCGATGGCACCGTGGAGCGCAACCGCCGGTCGCCGGCCACCTACGTGAACGACAGCCGCAACGCCGTCGCCGATGTGCCCGGTAGCGCCGATCCCGAGGCCGACCCCGATTGGGACGCCGTGGCGCACGATGGTGCCTATGCCTGGCACGACCACCGCATCCATTGGATGGGCTCGGAGCGACCGGCGGGCGCCGAGCCGGGCGAGTGGACCAGGACCTGGGCGGTCGACGTCGAGGTCGACGGCAACCCCGCCCGCATCCGCGGCACGCTGGCCCTCGTCGACGACGTCAACCCGCTGCCCTGGGTGGCCCTGGGGCTGGCTGTCGCCGCTGCGGTCGTGATCGCCGGCCGGCGGCGTCCGCTGGCCGTCGCGGCGGTGGCGGCCGCGGTGGGGGCGGCGCTGGCCACCGGCGTCGGCTGGGCGCAACGAGTCGAAGCACCGGCCGGCAGCGGCGTGAACCCGCTCCTCGTCGCGGTGCCGGTGGTGGGGCTCGCTGCCGCTGGTCTTGGGATCGCCCTGCGTCGCCGCTGGGGCCGCCGTGCCGCCGCGGCGTTGACGCTGGCTGCCGCCGCCGCCGTCGTGGGATGGGGTGTGCTCCGACTCGAGGTGCTGTCGAAGCCCGTGCTCCCCACGGTGCTCGACGCCTGGGCCGACCGTGCCGGCACGACGCTGGCACTGGCTCTGGGGCTGGCGTCCGCCGGGCTCGTCGTGTGGGGCAGCGGCCTCGTGCCGAGCGACGACCGAGGGAGCGAAACCCGGGCCCGGTCCGCCGCCACCGTCGCACGGTAAGCCCTTGCTCGTGCGCGAGGGAGACATCACCGATACGGCGCCGCACGATCAGGCCGGCGTGTTGGCCCGGGCCGAGGCGCAGGTCGCGGCCGCGCGCGACGATCCGGCGGCGCGTCTTGCCTTGCTGGCGCGGACCTACGGGGGGCCGACGGGCCGCGCACCGCGCCACCTACCGTTCCGGCGGGCGGCGCTGTCGTTCATGCGCTGGCAGGCTCAGCGCGGCGTGCTCAATCCGCGCCACGCGTCGCCGCCCGGCAGCGTGTGGTGGCTCGCTCCGCCGGGTGCTCCCGAACCGCTATCCCCTGACGCTCGACGTCGATGCCTACATCGCCGACGAGCAACGTCTCGGCCGGCTGCTCGACTACGCCGTGATCGTCCCGCGGCTGCAACCCTTGTACGAATGGTCCGCCGAAGTGCTGGGCGAACCACGCCTGCTCGAGCTCGTTCGCGACGGCAGCCCGATCTACGCCTGGCCCTACGCCGAGCGGCATGTCTGGCGCTCGCCGCACATGCCGCTCGCCGGCCGGCTCCTCGAACCCATCACCCGAACCCGCTGGGTGCACCGGCGCCTGACCGGCGCCAACAAGACCGGGACCGCCGCCACCGTCGCAGGGGGAGTCCGACGGTGACGGCGGTGGCGGCCTGACCCTGACAGGGGGAGGAACAGGGTCGGCGCTCCACGGCCTTGCGGGTTGCAACGGGCGGCGCGTCCCCGTTGTTCCCTCCGTCGCAAAAAACTCGCGGACTCCCGAGTCGAGCTCGGGGCCACCATCGCGAGCGCCGGACACGGCCGAGAGAGTCTAGGTTCGCCCCATGGACGGACGTCCGGCGGCGGCCCGGCCCTCCATGGTGCTGGTGGCGACCGGCCTCGGCCTGTTCATGATCTTCCTCGACGCCACGATCGTGAACGTGGCCCTCCCGGACATCCAGGACGAGTTCGACACCGGCGAACAGGGCCTGCAATGGGTCGTTGCCGCCTACAGCCTGACGATGGGCATGTTCATGATGTCTGCGGCGACCCTCTCGGACGCGCGCGGGCGTCGACTCGCGTACATCGGCGGCATCGCCCTGTTCTGTGCCGCCTCGATCGGGTGTGGCATCGCCCCGTCGCTGCTGGTGCTGAACATCGCGCGGGGCCTGCAGGGGACCGGCGCCGCAATCGTCAACGTCGCCTCGTTGGCACTGGTCGGCGCGGCCTTCAGCGATCCAGCCGCCAAGGCCAAGGCCATCGGTAGCTGGACCGGCATCGCCGCCGTCGGCCTCGCCATCGGGCCGACGGTAGGCGGTGTGCTCACCGACGAGCTCGGCTGGCGCAGCATCTTCTGGGTCAACCCGGTGATCGGCGTGGCGGCAGTGGTCGTCACCCTCATCTTCGTCTGCGAGTCGCGCGATCCGACCGAACGTCGCTTCGACTGGGCGGGGCAGGTGCTCTTCGTCGCCGGGGTCGCCGCCATCACGTACGCACTGGTCGAGGGACCGCACACCGGCTGGGGGTCCCCGCTCATCCTCGCCCTGCTGCTCGGATCCGTGGTCATCATCGTCGGGTTCGTCCGCGTCGAGGTCCGGACGGCCGACCCGATGATGGACGTTCGGGTGTTCGCCGACCGGATCTACAGCACGGCGATCGTCACCATCTTCTGCGTCCTGTTCGGCATCTACGGAACGCTGCTGGTGATCACGCAGTACTTCCAGAACATCCGCGACTACAGCGCCGAGGACGCCGGCTTCCTGATGATCTCGATGACGCTCCCGGTGATCGTGTTGGCTCCCATCGCCGGCCGGCTCACCGGGCGCCTGGGCGGCCGCCGGCCCACCCTGATCGGAGTGTCGATGATCGCGGCGGGCCTCGCCGTCCTGGCAGTGACCACCGGCGGCAACGTCGGATGGACCCTGCTGGGCCTGGCACTCGTCGGCGGGGCGGGTGGTCTCGCAGTGACACCGGCGACGAGCGTGGCGATGACCTCGATCCCGCAGGACCGCTCGGGCATGGCGTCCGGGATCCTGAGCGCGCAGCGGGCACTGGGGTCGACGGCCGGCTTCGCCATCATGGGCAGCGTGCTCGCGGCGGTCGTGGCCGTCACGCTGCCGGGCAAGCTCGAGCCCTACCTACCCAACGAGCAGCAGCGCGACGACGCGGTCGACGAGGTCGTCGAAGACGCCAACCCGCGGGCGGTCACCGCACTGATCGCGCCGGGTCAGCCACTCGACGACGACATCGCGGAGGAGAGCGAGCTGGTGCAGGCGTCCGACGACGCGTTCGTGGGCGGCATCCGCGCGGCCATCGGCGTGGCGCTGGTGCTGGTCCTCGGCACCCTCGTCGCCGGATACCTGATCTTTCCCAAGGGCGAGACGAAGTCAGCCGACGACGAGGGCGCCGGGGCGGCGCGCGTCGAGTTGGACGAGCGCTAGCGCCAGTCTGCGGGTGACCCGCTCGCGGTCACACGCTCCGGCGCCGGAACACGGCGAACCCGGCGGCCAGCAACCCAAGCGCGCCGACAGCGATGCCGATCATCCCGAGGAGGTTGGCCGAGTCGACGTCGTCCTGCGTCGCCGCGTTCTCGACGGCGACGCCGCCGTCGTCGGGTGCCTCACCGTCGGCCGCCGGCTCACCGTCGGCCCCGGCTCCGTTGTCGGCCGAGCCGCCGGCGTGCTCGTCCTCGGCGTCGACGAGTGTGAGCAGCGGCGCGGGGTGCTCGGGCTCCTCGCCGTCGGGGAGCGGTTCGTCGATCCACCGGACCACCTCGCCGCTCTGGTAGGTCTGCAGCGTCGGGAACAGGATCTGGTCGGTGTCCTCGGGCAGGGGCCCATCGCAACCTCGAACTCGTCGAACTCTCCCGGCTGGATCACGCCACCGGTCCAGGTGATCTTCGAGACGACCTCGGTCAGTTCCTCGCCGTCGTTGTCGATCGGTTGGTCGAGCTGGCGGGGCTCGGGCCAGGCGGTGGATCACGGCGACTTGTCCTTTCGGTTGTGTCTCTGCAGGCGGTCAGGCGACCGGGACCTCGGCGATCACCCGGTCCTGGTCGATGTCGGTCGTGCGGGCCACCACCTCGAGCTCCCAGGTACCGGAGAACGGGATCTGGGCGCCCTGGGCGACGTACTGTCCGGGCCCGATGCGCTGAAGCGTGAGGTCGAGCGGTCCGACAGCCTGCTCGGGCAGGCTGAGCGAGGCGGTGACCTCCTCGGGGTCGATGGAGCTGCCGTCGTGGGCGGACACATTGATCTCGACCTCGGTGGGACCGACGGCCGCCGGGTCGACGGTGACCTGGATCGCCGTGAGGCTCCCGTGGATGGTCGTGTTGAACAGCCCGCCGGTGGCCGCAGGGGCGTCATCCGCCACCGACGCACCGGGCACGGCGTTGACCAGCGCCGCCGTGGTTGCGAGCACGGCCACGGCGAGCCCGACCTCCACAGCCAGCGACCGCCGGAGCACCGACAGCGTGGCGCGTCCGGAGGGTGACGCCCGCACCGCACCGGGGCCCGGCGACAGCGCCAGGCTCGCCATGCGGGCCCGGGCGCGCTGGCGCACCCACGACCGGCTGGCGGCGGCCGCCGCCACCATGAGGATGAAGAAGCCGACCTTCACCAGCAGGAGGCGGCCGTAGCTGGTGTCCACGAGGGCGTCCCAGGACCCCAGCTGCCGCCACGCCTGGACCACGCCGCTGGCGACGATCACCATGACCGCCCCGAAGGCCACGTCGGAGAAGCGCATGGCGATGGCCTCGGCGCGGCCGTCCCCGACCCCGTCGGCCGGCCACAGGACCGCCCCGAGCAGCAGCGCCAGGCCGCCCAGCCACACGCTGACGGCCGACAGGTGGACGAGGTCGGTCACCACCGCCAACCCGACGAGGTCCCCGGAGGTGGCGTGGCCCGTGACCGTGATCGTGGCCAACAGCGCCAGGCCCCCGAGGATCGTTGCCGGGAGCAGCGCCTGGGTGCGACCCTCGCCGGCCCGCCGCGCCAGGCGCGGGCCCACAGCCGCCACCGCCGCCAGCAGTGCCAGCCGGACCAGCCAGGCCCGGCCCGTCCGGGCGCCCAGCTCGTCGCCGATCACCGACGGGTCGAGGGCGTCGGCCAACGATCCCCCGGCGGCATACGCGGCCTGGAGCGGGATGCTCAGCACGGTGGCTCCCAACGCCACCCACCAAGCCCCGGCCAGGATTCGCCGGGCCCGGCCGTCCTCGACGCCCGACGGCCACAAGGCAGCCACGAAGACGGCCCCGCCGATCAGCACCAGCAGGCCCGCGAACGCGGCGAACCGCACGACGCCGTAGGCCAGGCCGACGGCGCGGTCGGACCCGGCGCCCGACTGGGCATCGGCGAGAAGGGCTTGGGCATCGGCGTCGGACAACGACGCGGCAGCGTCGCCCACCCCGAACGTGAAGGCGCCGCTGACCGGGTGGCTGTCGGACGAGATGACCCGCCACGACACCACGTAGGTGCCGTCGTCGAGGTCCGGCAGGTCGACGGCGACCGCGGCTCCGTCACCGCCGGGATGACCAGGGTCGCCGGCGTCGATGCGGTCACCCCCGGCAGTCAGGACCTCGACGGCGTCGTCGGAGACGTCCACCGACTCCGTGAAACGTAGGACGACCCGCTCCGGCGCCGTGTCAAGCTGCTCGCCCGAAGCCGGTTCGGTGGAGACCAGTTCGGCGTGGGCGTCGGCCGGCGCCGGACCGAGCGCCAGGCCGGCGGAGGCAACGGCTGCGACCAAGACGCCCGCCCCAGCCAGGCGTCGCAGCCTCATGCCACGCGCACCACGACCGGCGAACGGGGCGCCCGCCGCGCCAGGGCCCACACACAGCCGAGACCGGCGAGCGCCAAGGCGTGGACCGTCTCCCGGCCCAGCAGCGCGTGGCCCGACGCCAGGTCGACGCCGGACGTGACGACCATGGCCGCCACCAGGACGCCCACCAGGGGCAACATCCCCCACGCGCGCGCCGGCCGCAGTGCGACCACGAGGAAGCCGGCCGCCAGACCCATGTCCCACGCGGTGAGCTCGTGGGCCAGATGGATGGACGCGTGACCGTCGTCGAGCACACCGCCGGGCCAGGCCAGCGCGACCTGCGCCAGCCCGATGAAGGCCAACACCATGCGCCACTCGAGCGTCGACAGCAGCCCGTGGCGGGCCGCCGCGTCCCCCGCGGCCGGTCGCACGAGCCGGGCGAGCACGGCGGGCTCGACGGCGACCGGATCGGCGGGCGATGCCACGGACCGGAGCGCCGGAGAGGCGGCGGCGTCGGCCCAGGCCCGGCAACCCGTGCACTCGACGAGATGGGCCTCGATCTCTTCGGTGGGCAGGCCGGGGTCCTCGCCGTCGATCCGGGCCGACACGGCTTCGCGGAAGCGGGTGCAGCGCATGTGGGAACAGTCGTCTGGCGATGCGATCTGGTTCCCGGGATCCTTCGGGCCACTCGGGGCGGTACACCACGAGATGGCATCCGGCCGGCACGAACCCCTACGTTGCGACGCCGTGGACGAGGTGACGGCGCTGGCGCTGGCGGCCAGGGACGGCGACCACCTGGCGCTGTCGTCGTTCGTCCGCCGGACCTGGAGCGACGTCGTTCGCCTCGTCACCGCCGTCGCCGGCCGCGACCTTGCGGAGGACGCCGCCCAGGACACGTATGCGCGGGCCATCCGAGCCCTGCCGGCCTACCGCGGCGATGCGGGCGCCCGCACGTGGCTGCTGTCCATCGCCAGACGAACGGCGGTCGACGCGGTCCGGGTGGCGTCACGCCGTCGGCGGCTGACCAGACTGCTGCTCGACCGCGCCGAGCCGGCCACTATCGAGATCAGCCTCGCCGACTCGGCGCTCGGCGACCAGCTCCTCTCCCGCCTCGATCCCGACCGGCGGACGGCGTTCGTCCTCACCCAGCTGCTCGGGTTCGACTACGCAGGTGCCGCGGCCATCTGCGGGTGTCCGGTCGGGACCATCCGCTCACGGGTGGCGCGCGCCCGGGACCAGCTCATCCGCGAGCTGCAAGCCGCCAACACCGGCTGACCCACCGTTCAGGGTCGTGAGGCTGCCGCCCGCCGCCGCGTCGCTACCGATCGTCGCCTGCCTCGACGAGCTCCGGGCCGCGCTCGGCGGTGCCGGGCACGCCGTGCTCCAGGCGGCGCCCGGGGCGGGCAAGACGACGGCGGTGCCTCTGGCCGTCGTCGACGAGGCGTGGCTGGAGGGCCGGACGATCGTCATGCTCGAGCCGCGCCGGCTCGCCACCCGGGCGGCCGCCCGCCGGATGGCGGCGCTGCTGCGGGAACCGGTGGGCCAGACCGTCGGCTACCGCACCCGCGACGATCGGAGGGTCGGACCCGCCACGCGCATCGAGGTGGTGACCGAGGGCATCCTCACCAGGCGGCTGCAGCGTGACGCCGGCCTGGAGGGCGTGGGACTGGTCATCTTCGACGAGTTCCACGAGCGCAGCCTCCAGGCGGACCTCGGGCTGGCCCTGGCCCTCGACGCCCGCCGCCACCTCCGACCCGACCTACGCGTGCTGGTGACGTCGGCGACGCTCGACGGGGACCGGATCGCCGGGCTGCTGACCGAGCCGGGCCGCGAGCCGGCCCCGGTGATCACCAGCGAGACCCGGTCCCATCCGATCGACATCCGCTGGGCGCCGCGGCGCCCGCGTGAACGCCTGGAGCCGGCGATGGTGACCGCCATCCGGCGGGCCCTGCGCGAGACGATGGCCACCGAGGCCGGTGGCGACGTGCTCGCCTTCCTGCCCGGCGCCGCCGAGATCGTGCGGACCGCCGACCAGCTCGGTGCCGCGCTCGGTCCCGACGCGGCCGTCGACGTCCACCAGCTGTTCGGGGCGCTGCCGGCGGCCGAGCAGGATGCCGCCCTGGCCCCGGGTCTGCCGGGGCGGCGCAAGGTGGTGCTGGCCACCGACATCGCCGAGACCAGCCTCACGGTCGAAGGCGTGCGGGTCGTGGTCGACGCCGGCCTGGCGCGTCGGCCGGTGTTCGACGCCGGGACCGGGCTCACCCGGCTCGCCACCGTGCCTGCGTCGCGGGCATCGGCCGACCAGCGGGCCGGGCGGGCCGGCCGCCTGGGACCCGGCGTGGCCGTGCGCCTGTGGTCGAAGGTCGAGCACGCGGCGCGCCCGCGGTTCGACGAGCCCGAGATCCGCCAGGGCGACCTGGCCGGGCTGGCGCTGGAGCTGGCGGTGTGGGGCACCGCACCCGGCGACCTGCCGTTCCTCGATCCCCCGCCGCCTCGATCCCTGGACGGGGCGCGCCGCCTGCTCACGGACCTCGGCGCCGTCGACGGTGACGGCCTCCCGACCGCGGCCGGCCGGGAGATGGTGGCGCTGCCGCTTCATCCCCGCTTGGCTCGCCTGCTGCTCGCCGCCCGCGACCGCCGGCAGGGCTGGCTCGGCTGCCTGCTGGCGGCCCTGCTGGAGGACCGTGACGTGCTGCGCGGCCGCCCGGATGACCTCCCCGCCGACGTCGGGGTACGCGTCGCGCTGCTGGCCGATCCGAGCCTCCGGCACCCACATGCCGACGGCCGAGCCCTGCGGACGACGCGGGACCGCGCCCGCGACCTCGCCCGGCGCCTCGGGGTGGACGCGGGCAGGGAGGACCCGGCCGACGCCGGACCGCTGCTCGGCGTCGCCTACCCCGACCGGATCGCCCAGGCACGCGGCGGCCCCGGACGCTTCGTGCTGCGGGCAGGCACCGAGGGCTGGCTGTCCGCCGACGACGCGCTGGCCCGCGAGCCGTTCCTGGCGGTCGCCGAGGTCGACGGCCGCCGGCGCCACGCGCGCATCCGCATCGCGGCACCCCTCGACGCCGACCAGCTCGACGAGATCGCCGCCGACCGGATCGAAGAGCACGCCCGGATCGACTGGGATCCCCGGCGCGACGACCTCGTGGCCCGGGTCGAGCGGCGGCTCGGGCGGTTGCGGCTCGGCTCGGTCGAACGACGCCCGCCGCCGGGGAAGCCCACCACCACGGCGCTGATCGACCGGGTGCGCGCCACCAACCTGGCCATCCTGCCGTGGACCGATCGCGCCCGCTCGCTACAGGCCCGGATCGCATTCCTGCGCGCCGTGCTCGGCGAGCCTTGGCCCGATGTCTCGGACGCGGCGCTGCGCCACAGCGTCGACGACTGGCTGGCCCCCGTGCTGACGGCCGCCGACGCCACCGGGCGGGCGGACCTGGAGCGCGTCGATCTGATCGGGACACTGCGGGGCATGGTGCCGGCCGACGTGGTGGGCGACCTCGATCGTCTGGCGCCCGCGGCGGTCACCGTCCCCAGCGGTCGCCGGGTGCCGCTCGCCTACGGAGGCGGGGCGGCGGGCGATCCCCCGGTCCTGGCGGTGCGGGTGCAGGAGATGTTCGGCACGCGCGAGACACCCACCGTCGCCGGCGGGCGTCTCCCGGTGGTGCTGCACCTGCTGTCCCCGGCCGGGCGGCCCGTGCAGGTGACGAGCGACCTGGCCGGGTTCTGGTCGGGGTCGTGGCAGGCGGTGCGCAGTGAGATGGCCGGCCGCTATCCGAAGCACGCCTGGCCGGACGACCCGGCGCACGTCAGTCGACGACGAACGTGACCTGCATGTGCACCCGGAACCCGGACACCTGACCGTCGGTGACGGTCGCCTTCTGTTCCTTGACGTATGCCTCCCTGATGTTGTGGACGGTTTCGCCGGCCTTGGCGATGCCCACCCTGACGGCGTCCTCGAAGCTGTCGGGCGACTCGGAACTCAGCTCGATCGTCTTGGCTACCGACGGCATGGCGTTCCTCCCGGGGAGCGTGCCCGCCGGCGACAGTCAACCAGGTCGCCCACAGCGGCAACAGGCTGCCCGGGCCGTCAGGCGGCGGCCTTGGCGGCGGCGTCGTCGCCGACGGCCGCCGACGCCAAGAGCTCGCGGCCGACCGTGGCCGCGATCGCGTCGGACCACGCGGCCACGGGCAGCAGGTGCCGGCGCGTGTAGCGGAGCCCGACGAGGCCCTTGTGGGTCGTCCGGTCGCCCCCCTCGCCGGCCTGCTCCAGCAGGAGCGCCGCCGACGTCGTGCGGACGAGGTGGTTGCACAGACGGCCCGACAGCGCCTCGGCGGCGTCGGGTTCGAGGCCGGGCAGGGCGTCGACCCGGCCCAGCAGCTCGTCCCGCGCCGCGGCGACAGCGTCGACGGCGGGTTGCACCCAACCGGGGGCGCCCTCACGGGCCGTGCCCACCGCCCGGTCGATCCGGGCCACGACCGCCTCGTGGGCGGCGTCCCGGCGGATCGCTCGCAGCACATCGAGGATGCAGATGTTCTCGCTCCCCTCCCAGATGGGATGGCACTGGGCGTCGCGGAGCTGGCGCGTCAGGCCCCAGTCCTCGCAGTAGCCGTTGCCACCGTGCAGCTCGACCGCGTAGGAGGCCGCCTCGACGCCGAGCCTGCACAGGCGCACCTTGGCCGCCGGCACCAGGATGCGGCGCAGCCGGGCGCCATCCTCGAACCCGCTGGCGGCGGCGCACTCGAACCCCAACGCCACTGCGGCCTCCAGCTCGGCGAGCAGGTCGACGAGCTGCTCGCGCACGAGCGGCAGGTCCACCAGCGCCCGGCCCTTGGCCTGTCGGTGGTGGGCCCAGGCGGCGGCCTCGGCAAAGCAGCGCCGGGCGATGCCGAGGCCCATGAGCGCGACGCCGAACCGGCTGCCGTTGACCATCTCCATCATCCGCGCCAGCCCGCCCGCGTCCGACGCCGACCGGTCCCTCGCTTCGGCGGACCCCGCTGATGTCGCGTCGCCGGACGCCGGGGGCCGCAGCGCGTAGCCGATCGCATCGTGGAACTCGACCTCGCCAGTGGGGACGCTCTTGGTGCCCAGCTTGTCCTTGAGCCGGCGGACCGAGTAGCGGTTGGGCGACCCGTCGTCGAGCACCCGGGGCACGAGGTACAGCCCGAGCCCGGCCGGTCCGTCGGGGGCACCCTCGGGACGGGCCAGCAACACGATGGCGGCGCCGTCGATGTTGGAGCAGAACCACTTCTCTCCGCTGATCTCCACTCGGCCGTCACCGAGGTCGCGGGCGGTGCAATGGACGGTGCGCCCGAGGTCGGACCCGCCGTCACGCTCGGTCAGGAACATCGACCCGTCGACGGCATGGTCGACGTCGGCGGCCCGCAGGCCCGCCAGCAGGTCGCCGCGCACGTCGGGCGGGGCGTACGCGTCGACCAGGCCGGCCACTCCGGAGGTCATGCCCAGGCTGCACACCATGCCCGTGTCGGCCTCGGACAAGAGGTAGCTGGACCCACCGAGAACCACGCCCGGCGTCGGTCGCCCTCGTCCCCTCGCCTGGGCGGCGAACCCCGAGGGATAGCCCGCCTGCCACAGCGCCCGTTTGGCGTCGAGCATCGCCGGGTGATGGGCGATCTCGCCCACCTCGTTGGCCCAGCGGTCGTAGCGGACCAGCTCGGGCGGGTGGGCGTCGATCGTGTCGGCGGCGCGGGCGATCGGACCGCCGACCAGGTCGCCGAAGGCGTCGAGCGTGGCCTCCGCCCATGCCAGGTCCTCGGGCGGGCAGTCGCGGCGCACCCGGCCCTGGAAGTCGGGGTCGAGCCGATACCAGTTCTGCCCCACTACGGAGTCGATGTCTGACCAGTCGATCACCCGCCCAGCGTGGCAGGTGGGCGGCGCCGGGTCACGGCCGGGGATGGTCAGGGACGCGTGAACCCGTCGCAGTCCCCGGAGGTGAAGATCTCGACGGCGGTCGCCGCCCCCGACAGCACCGTGCCGGCGTCGTCGGGGCCGAACTCGACCGGCCCCGCCGCCACGATGTCCGCGAGGGTGGCGTTGAACGCCAGGAGGACAGCTTGCTGGTCGGCGTCGAAGCGATCGAGGTCCGGCAGCGCCCGGTCCGCCACCTCCCGCAGGGCGACGGCATCGTCGTACGTCGCCGGGGGCGTGCCGGGCACGAAGGCCGGCGCCGGGCCGGCTCCGGCGAGGTCGCGCGCCAGCCGGACGCCGTCATGGACCTGCTGGTGGAGCTTGCGGTAGTCCACGATGTCGGCCTCGTCCTGTGCCGTGTGGTAGCAGGGCCCGGTCGAGTCCGAGAAGAAGACGGTCGGCACGCCCGCCTGGATGAAGGGCAGGTAATCGCTCCGACCCTGGCCGAAGATCCAGCTCAGGGTGTGCGTGTCGAGCGAGCCCGGCCTGACCGCGCGCTCGACCGCCGCCGTGAGCCGTTCGCCCCCGGTCTCGGCGCCGATGGCGAACGTGGTGTTGCGCAGGGTGGGCAGGATGTTGGCCCCCTGGATGTCGTAGTTGACGTAGGCGACGGTCTGGGCCATGGGCACCAGCGGGTCGGCGACCCAGGCGCGCGCCCCCCGCAGGCCGTCCTCCTCGCGGTCCCAGAAGGCGAGGATCACCGAGCGGCCGGGGCCGCGGCCCTGGCGCGCGAGCTGCTCGCCGATCGCGAGCACGGCGGCCACGCCGGTGGCGTTGTCGGTGGCACCGTTGCAGATCGTGTCGGCGGGGTCGGCGGTGTCACAGCCGGTGCCGAGGTGGTCGTAGTGCGCGCCGATGATCACGTACTCGTCGGGCAGCTCGTCGCCGGGGATCAGCGCCACGACGTTGGTCCCGCCCGCGAACGCCTGGGTGAAAGCGGCGTCACCCGTGGCGGAGGCGTCGACCCCGACGGCGAAGTCGTCGAGCCGGTCGATGAGGTAGCGCCGAGTACGCGCGGAGCCCTCGGTGTCGTTGTCGCGCCCGCCAAAGGCGTCACTCGCCAGGACACGCACGTCCACCACCAGCGGGGAGCAGCCCGCCAGCACCATCAGGCCCGCCAGGGCCACACCCGCAGGACGGCGGAGTCCTCGTCGTCGAACCATCGATGTCCCCCTCGAGCCGTCGTGGCCGCCGGGCGGGCAGTCTGGCAGATCCGTGGTCGGGCTGGCGGCGGCCCGGCGCCGGAGGACCCGAGTCCATGCGCCCCCGGCCGTCGGGCTCACGTCGCCGACAGCAGCTCCCCGACGGCCTCGGGCGGCCGGCCCAGGACCGCCCGGCCGTCCTCGGCGATCAGGATGGGACGCTCGATCAGGATGGGGTTCGCGACCATCGCCTCGATCCAGCGGCGGCGGGCGTGGGGCCAGTCGCGCAGGCCGAGGTCCTTGGCCACCGGCTCGCCCAGGCGCGCGACGTCCCAGGGCTCGCGGCCGAGGGCCCTCAGGACCGCGTCGAGCTCGTCGGCGGTGGGCGGGTCGTCGACGTAGCGGCGCTCGGTGTAGGCGATGCCGCGGTCGTCGAGGATCGCCTTGGCCGAGCGGCTCTTCGAGCATCGAGGGTTGTGCCACAGCTCCATGGCCCCCGAGCCTGGCACGCCAGGGCGGGGCGCGGGACGGCGTTCAGCGGTCCCAGCGGGCGAGCAGGGCCTTGAGCATCTCGTCGGACTGGTGGCTGGGCAGGCCGCTGCCGCCGTCGACGATCAGGTCGTGCCCGGTGATGAAGGCGGCGTCGGGGGAGCATAGGAACGCCACCGCCCCGGCCACCTCGGCGGGGTCGCCGACCCGCCCGAGCGGGATCCGCCCCTCGATGCGGCGCCGGCCGGCCTCGTCGTCGAGCACGGCCTGCGTCATGCGGGTGGCCACGTAGCCGGGCGAGACGCTGTTGACGCGCACCTCGGGGGCGAGCTCGAGGGCGGCGGTGCGGGTGAGCGCGACGACCCCGGCCTTGGCGGCCGCGTACGGACCCTCGCCCCGGGTCGGGCGGCCGGCCACGGTGCCGGCGACGTTCACCACCGAGCCGCGGCCCGAGGCCCGCAGGTGGGGCGCCGCGGCGCGGATGCCGTGCCAGACGCCGGTGAGGTTGACCGCCAGCAGGCGGGCGAACTCGGCGTCGGTGAAGCGGCTCAGCGGCTTCGTGGACCCGAACCCGGCGTTGTTCACGAGGATCGTGAGGGCGCCGAGGTCCGAGGTCACCCGTCCGATGGCGGCCGCCACCGCCTCGGGATCGGCGACGTCGGTACCGAGCGCGAGGTGCCCCTCCCCGAGCTGGCCGGCGAGCTCGTCGGCGGCGGCGGCGTCGATGTCGACGACGGCCACCCGCGCCCCGTCCGCCGCCAGGCGCTGGGCCACCGCGCGCCCGATGCCGTGGGCGCCGCCGGTCACGACCGCCGCCTGCCCGGCGAGTGTTCCGGCCACGCCGCAGCCCCGCGCCCTAGAAGCCTTGGAGCCAGTGGCCGGCGTTGACGCCCAACGCCTGCCCGGTGATCGGCTTGGACATGTCGGACGCGAAGAACACGACGGCTTCGGCGATCTCGCTGGAGGGTGGCAGGTAGCCGAGGGCGGTCTCCGACGCCACCTCGGCGTACTGCTCGTCGGGCGTGATCCCCTTTTGCCGGGCCAGGTGCTCGAAGTACGTGGCCACGCTGTCGCCCCAGATGTAACCGGGATGGACGCCGTTGACCCGGATCCCCTGCGCACCGAGCTCGACCGCCAGGATCTTGGTGGCGGCCGCCAGGGCCGCCTTGGACGCCGAGTAGGCGCCGAACCGCGGGCGCATCCGGACGGCGGACATCGAGTTGACCATCACGACCCGCCCGTCGCCCTGGTCGGCCATCGGGGCCACGCACGCCTGGGTGAGCTGGAGCGTGCCGAACAGGTTGACCTCCATGGTCCGGCGCCAGTCGTCGAGGTCAGCGTCGGCGAAGCGCGTGCGATCACCGGCGTGAAAGGCGTTGTTGACCAGCACGTCGAGCCGGCCGAACGTCTCCACCACCCGCGCCACCGTGCCCCGGCACGAGTCGGCGTCGCAGACGTCGAGCCGCAGCGCCAGCGCCTTGGCACCCAGCCCCACGATCTCGGCGGCGATGGCCTCGACCCTCGCCTCGGTGCGGGCCGCCACCGCCACGGTCGCGCCCTGGCGCCCGCAGGCCAGCGCGATGTCGCGGCCGAGCCCTGGCCCGGCGCCCGAGACGAGCGCCACCTTCCCGTCCAGCAGTGCCATCCTGGTCAGAGTAGGCGTGCCGCCCGGCGTGAACGCTTCCTACGTCGCTGCCTTCCGCCGCTTGCGCCGCTCCCACAGCACCTCGACCGCCTGCCCCAGCAGCGCCCCGAGGACGAGCGCCACCACCAGCCCGACCCACAGGCGCGTCGTGACCGTGAAGAAGACGAAGCTCATCTCGACCTTGTCGTTGTTCTGGACGACGAACAGGATCGCGAGGATCACCACCGCGACCCCCACCACGAGGCGCGTGATCAGCCGTCGGTCAGGCCCCTCGGACGACTCATCCAGCGGGACGTCGCTGCTCTCGGGCCTGTACGACACGAAGGGAACCTACCTCCCCGCGCGTGGCGGAACGAGTACCCTGCGGATTCCTCGCCTGCTAGCGGCGTTCATAGTGGGGCTCGCGGTCTTCGGCCCGTGCGTGCTGTTGCTCCCGATGGTCCAGTGACCCCAACACCATCGCCTGGCCTATGAGCTGGCGCTGCAGCGTCGCCCGCACATCTGCGGACGCCAGCGCCTGCACCTGGTCCCGGATGAGCCGAACGGCCAGCGGCGGGCGCTCCGCAATCGACTCGGCCAGGCCCAGCACGACCTCGTCGAGCTCCTCGTCGGGCACGACCTGGGTCACCAGCCCGAGCTGGAACGCCTCTTCGGCGCCCACTCGCCGGCCGGTCAGCGCCAGGTCGAGCGCCAGGGCCGATCCGCCGATCTCGAACAGCTTGGCCACTCCGGCCGAGTCGGGGATCACACCATGATCGATTGCGGGCAGGGCCAGCGCGGCGCTCTCGGCGGCCACGCGCATGTCGCACAGCAGCGCCCGCTCCAGCTGGATGCCGAGGACCCAGCCCTTGAGCGCACAGATGATCGGCACGGGGAAGTCGTAGAGCAGCCGGGTCTGCCACTGGTTGCGCTCGATGAACTCGAAGTCGCTGGCACCGGGATGGTCGTGCAGCTCGCCGAGATCTCGCCCCGACGAGAACGAGGGACCGTTGCCGCGCCACACCACCACCCGCACGTCGCGGTCGGTACGGAGGAGGTCCAGGTACCGGAAGAACAGCGCGTCGGCGGCGTCGCCGACCATGTTGTGCTGATCGGGCCTGTTCAGGCTGACGACGGCCACGCCGCCTTTCACCTCGAGCAAGACGGGATCGTCGTCCACCATCGAATCTCCCTCCCTAGGGCGACGCTGGGGAGAGCGCCGACCCGGCGCCAACACGCTATGCGGGATCGGTCGCGCTTGCTCGGGGGCTCCGGGCGCCGAGAGCACACGCGCGGCCGCCGCCCGCAGGCGGGTGCGGACGACCGGTCAGCCCGAGGGGGCCGTCGTCGTGGTGGACGTCGCGGCGGTCGTGGTGGTGGACGCCGCCGCCGTCGTGGTGGTGGTCGCCGCCGTGGTGGTCGTGGTCTCCGGGGCCGCCGTCGTGGCAGGCGCCTCCGATGTGGTCGTCGTCTCGCGAACGCCGGTCTGGGGGATCGGGCCCTCGTCGTCGTCGCCACAGGCGGCGAGCGCCAGCACCGCGACCATCGCCGACCCCAGCGCCGCCAGGCGCCTCACCCGTCGCTTGTCCACGGCCCTAGAGCATGGCGGACGCGCCGGCGAGGCCACCAAACCCGGCGCCGTCGTCGAGGCGCCGGAGCCCGTCGCGGGCCGCGGCGGCGATCCCGACCGCGTCGAGGCCCAGCTCGGCCCGGATCGTCGCCGGATCGCCGTGGGCCACGTAGGCGTCCGGAACCCCGAGCACGACCACTAGTGGCGTGCCGTCCCGGCCGTGGAGGCCGCCGGGAACCAGCGCCGATGCACCCAGGGCGTCGACGAGCCGGGCGCCGGCGCCGCCCTCCCGCGTGCCGTCCTCGACCGTGACCACGAGCCGGTGCCGCCCGGCGTCGGCCACGAGGTCGTCGTCGAGCGGCTTGGCCAGCCGCATGTCCCACACGGTGGTCGACACCCCGAGGCCCTCGAGCATCCCGGCGGCCTCCTCGGCGGCCTCGACCAGCGGGCCGACCGCGGCGATGCAGACGTCACGCCCGGTCCGGAGGCGCCGGGCACGCCGGCCGCCCCCGACGTCGCCGGTGGGGACGTCCCGCGCCGTGCCGCTGGGCCAGCGCAACGCGCAGGGACCGCTCGCCGCCAGGGCCTCGAGCAGCATGGCCTCGAGCTCGGCGGCGGACGAGGGTGCGAACAGCGTCATCCCCGGCACACGCCCGAGCAGCGCCAGGTCGAGGACGCCGTGGTGGGAGGGCCCGTCCGGCCCGGTGATCCCGGCGCGGTCGACGCACAGGACCACGGGCAGGTGATGCAGGCCGACGTCCAGGTTGACCTGGTCGAGGGCCCGGGTCAGGAACGACGAGTAGATCGCGACCACGGGCCTCAGGCCGCCCATGGCCATGCCGGCGGCGGCGGTCACCGCGTGCTGCTCGGCGATCCCCACGTCGAAGAACCGGTCGGGGTAGGCCTCGGCGAACGGTCGCAGGCCGGTGGAGCTGGGCATGGCCGCGGTGATGGCGACGATCCGCGGGTCCCGCGCCGCGGCGCGCACCAGTGCGGCGGAGAACACGTCCGTGTAGCGGGGCTGCGTGCGGACCGGCGCCCGATAGCGCCGGACGGGGAACGGCGCCACGTCGTGCAGGCACTTGTCGTCGTCGTCCTCGGCGGCGGCGAAGCCGCGGCCCTTGCGGGTGAGCACGTGGACGACGGCGGGCCGGCCGGACGCCAGTGCGTCCCGCAGCCCCGACTCCAGGGCGGCGATGTCGTGGCCGTCCAGGGGGCCCCGGTAGTCGACCCCGAGCGCCTCGAAGAACGCAGGCCCGGATCGGTGACCGCCGGTGCCCGCGCCCGTGACCCGCAAGGGGCTGAGGCTCTCGGTCAGCTTCGAGACGGTCGGCGCGTAGGAGCGGCCGTTGTCGTTGAGGACCACCACGACCGGCAGGCCCCGCCAGCCGATGTTGCTCAGGCCCTCGTACGCCATGCCGCCCGTCAGGGCGCCATCGCCCACGACGGCGACGACCCGCCCCGCATGCCCGGCTTGGCGGCGGGCCGCCGCCAGGCCGTACGCGTAGGACAGCGCCGTCGAGGCGTGGCTGTTCTCCACCCAGTCGTGGGGCGACTCGGCGCGGTTGGGGTAGCCCGAGAGCCCGCGGGGGCGGCGGAGGGTGGGGAATCGCGCCCGTCGCCCCGTGAGCAGCTTGTGGGCGTACGCCTGGTGGCCGGTGTCCCAGATGATGGCGTCGGTCGGCGAGTCGATGACCCGGTGCAGGGCGATCGTCAGCTCCACCGCCCCGAGGTTCGACCCCAGGTGCCCGCCGTTGGCGGCGACGACCTCGATCAGGGCACGCCGGATGTCGGTCGCCAGCTCGTCGAGCCGTTCGTGGTCGAGGCCCCGGACATCGGCCGGCGACCGGATCGCGTCGAGCGCGCCCATCGTCAGCGCGCCAGCGCGGCGCGCACCGACTGGCGCAGCGACGTGGTGGTGGCGATGACCGCCGACGGCTCGTAGCCGCAGTGGGCCATGCAGTTGCGGCACCGGGGATCCCGGCCGCGGCCGTAGCGCTCCCAGTCGGTGGTCTCGACGAGCTCGCGATAGCTGGAGGCGTAGCTGTCCCCCATCAGGTAGCAGGGCCGCTGCCAACCGAACACCGAGTAGCTCGGGATCCCCCAGGCGGTGCACGGGAAGTCGACCTTGCCCTCGAGGAAGTCGAGGAACAGCGGCGTGTGGTTGAGGCGCCAGCGACGGCGGCGCCCGGCGAACGCCTCCCGGAACAGGCTCTGCGTCTGCCGGACTCCGAGGAAGTGCAGCTGGTCCGGCGCCTTCTCGTACGCGTAGCCGGGCGAGATCATCATGGAATCCACGCCGACCTCGTCGTTGAGGAAGTCGAGGACCTCGCGCACCGTCGACGGTGAGTCCGTCGAGAAGAACGTCGTGTTGGTGGTGACCCGGAACCCCCGTCGCTTGGCCTCGCTGATGGCGTCGATGGCCTCGTCGAAGACTCCGTCCCGGCAGACCGACTCGTCGTGGCGTTCGCGCAGGCCGTCGATGTGCACGGTCCAGGCGAAGCGGGGCGAGGGACGGAACCGGTCGAGCTTGCGCCGCAGCAGCACGGCGTTGGTGCACAGGTACACGAAGCGCTTGCGGGCGATCAGGGCCTCGACCATCTCGACGATGTCGGGGTGCAGCAGCGGCTCGCCGCCGGCGATCGACACGATCGGCGCCCCGCACTCCTCGACGGCGGCGACGGCATCCTCCACCGACACCCGCTGGCGCAGGACCTCGGTGGGGTGCTGGATCTTCCCGCAGCCGGCACAGGCGAGGTTGCAGGCGAAAAGGGGCTCCAGCTCGAGCACCAGGGGGAACTTGTCGCGACGGGCCAGCTTCTGGCGCAGCAGGTAGAGCCCCACCCGCGTGCTCTGTCGAAACGGCACCACTTCAGCGTCTCCTGTGGGGCTGCGCCCCACACCCATCGCCGCCGGGCGAGCTAGCGCTCGCGCCGTCGGCCTGCAGCACTCGCTTGGCTCGCACTTCAGCGGACCTCCTCGGGCAGAGAGAAGCGGACGGTCTCGGCGGTGACCGCCCGGGTGTGGATGTCGAGCGTGCCCAGCCCCCCGAGGGCGGCGACGACCCGGTCGACGATCTCGGCCGGGGCCGACGCGCCGGCGGTGACCCCGACGGTGGCCGCACCCGCCAACCATTCGAGGTCGATCTCCCGCTCGTCGTCGATCAGATGTGCCGGGCACCCGGCCCGCTCCGCGACCTCGACCAGGCGCTGGCTGTTCGACGAGTTCTGCGACCCCACGACCAGCAGCAGGTCGCAGTCGCCGGCGATCTGCCGCACGGCGTCCTGCCGGTTCTGCGTCGCGTAGCACACGTCGTCGGCGGCGGGGCCGGCCAGGCCGGGAAAGCGGTCGCGCAGCACGGCGACCACGTCGGCCACATCGTCGAGCGCCAGGGTGGTCTGGGTGACGTATGCGACGCGCCCGGGGTCGGGCACGGCGACGTGGGCGGCGTCCTCGGGCGTCGACACCAGGCGGATGTCGGCCGCCTCGCCGATGGTCCCCTCGACCTCGTCGTGGTCGGCGTGGCCAACCAGCACGACGCTGTAGTCGCGCTCGGCGAAGCGCCTCACCTCGCGATGCACCTTGGCCACGAGCGGGCAGGTGGCGTCGATCACCGCCTGGCCGCGTTCCGCCGCCGCCTCCTCGACCGCGGGGGACACGCCGTGGGCCGAGAACACGAGCCTGGCGCCCGCCGGCGCTTGGTCGACCTCCTCGACGAACACCGCGCCCCGCGACTCGAGGTCGGCGACGACATGCCGGTTGTGGATGATCTGCCGGCGGACATAGACCGGCGGGCCATAGCGGTCCAGCGCTCGCTCGACCACCTCGATGGCCCGCTCGACCCCAGCGCAGAACGAGCGCGGCTCGGGCAACAGGACCGTCCGGGGCCCGGCGGCGGCGGACCACGCCGCTAGCACCCGGGCGGTGCGGCGCAGCGCCCGGTAGGCGCCGACGGCAGGGGGCTCCACCGTGACCACCCTCACCACGGCCCGCGGCCGATCCGGCGCCGCCTCGACCAACCAGGCGCTCTCGGCGTCGTCCGCCGCCGTGACCGGGCCCTCGTGCACCTTCAGGCCGGTGCGGGCCAGGGCGCTGGCGACCAGCGGTGCCGACGGCAGCGGCACGGCACCGAACGGTCCCAGGACCTCGGTCGCGACCACCACATCGCCCGGCTCCAGGCCGGGCGGCGGCGGCGCCAACCAGCCGGCGACGGCAGTCGCCGGTGCGCCGCGGCAGCGGGCGGCGAGGTTGATCGCGGACCGCCGCGACCGCTCGGGCCCCACGCCGGTGACGATCGTCTCCAGCCCCGGAGCGCCCCCGGCCACCGCCCGCGCCTCGGCGCGGCGCGGCGTCAGGACGATCCCCGGCCGCCCTCTCATGACCGCACCGCCTCGCGGCAGTAGCGGCCGAGCGCGGTCAGCGGGAACGTGTGCCGGTACAGGTGGTAGTTGATGTAGAAGTCGCCGGGGAAGCCGGTCCCGGTGAAGACGTCCTCGTCCCAGGTGCCGTCCGGCGTCTGGGTGTCGACCAGGAACGCGACGCCGCGGCGCACGGGCTCGCTGTCGCCGCGCCCGGCGGCCAGCAGCGCCAGCAGCGCCCACGCGGTCTGCGACGCCGTCGACGTGCCCCTGCCGACCGCCTGCGGATCCTTGTAGGAACGCAGGTCCTCGCCCCAGCCCCCGTCGTCGTTCTGGTGGCGTTCGAGCCACGTCACCGCCCGGGTGACGCTCGGGTCGCCGGGGCCGGCACCGGCCGCCACCAGCGCGGGGACGGCCGCGCCGGTCCCGTAGACGTGGTTGGCGCCCCAGCGCCCGAACCACGAGCCGCCGCGCTCCTGTTCGGCCCGCAGCCAGGCGACCGCCTCCCGGAGCCGGCGGGGATCGGCGTCGGGCTCGTCCGCCAGCATCTCGATGGCGTGGGCCGTGACGTCGGCGGACGGCGGATCGGTCACCTCGCCGAAGTCGCAGAACGGCAGCGCCGCGCACAGCCGGCTGGTGTTGTCGGCGTCGAACGCCGCCCAGCCCCCGCCCCGGCTCTGCATGCCCTCCACCCAGGTGACGGCCCGCCCGATGGCTTGCTGGCGGCGGGC